>Ga0307515_10001760_pt1 | contig 48254 bp, 29 predicted proteins | sample 17_EM_MG_FD_194513 | JGI IMG/M metagenome (GOLD analysis project Ga0307515, IMG submission 194513) | Populus trichocarpa ectomycorrhiza microbial communities from riparian zone in the Pacific Northwest, United States - 17_EM | ecosystem: Host-associated > Plants > Roots > Unclassified | place... | reverse complement strand
TTGAGTTCCAAACCTTTCGACTTCCTCAATTTTGTTCTATTTGTAATTAACCTTAGACTACGTCACGCCTTCGTCAATTGGATCATTATATTATCTCATATTAACTCAAATCAATTTTATTTATTAAAATGATAATACTTTGTTTTTTTCTTACAAGATATTGACATGTCTATGTTTGTATCAAATTTAACCTGGTTAATCGAGTCATTAAAATTTATTTAAATTAAATAAGTTTAATTAGATAAATATTTTATTCAATTGCACTACAAATCCAACCCTAAATTAAGTTTTTAATCTTAAAATTTCAAGATTAATCAACAACTAGATTTAGAGGATATTTGAGATTATAGTATAAGATGTTTTTTAAAATAGTTTTTCACTTGAAAATATATCAAAATAATTTTTTTAGGTTTTTTTATTTTTAACATTACCACATTAAAATGTTATTTTGATATATTTTTAAGTGAAAAGTATGTTAAAAAACAATCGTAATTATATTTTTATTAAAAAAATATTAATTTTTTTTTAAAATAAAAACATTTTAAATTTTTTTAAAAAAAAGTTGTGAAAAAAACACCCCTTTAATAGCTACAAGTCAACATTCACAGTCTAGAGGCATAGCGGTACAAGGTAGACTTCCCCACTACAGATTGGAATCTAAGGCAAAGGCTCCACTTCAGCAGCTTAATTTGGTTTTAGTGGCAATGATTTGATTGCCACCAACGGTTGTTGCTTCACTACAAGCAAAAGTCCACCAATCCCAGTATAAATACTTAGTTCAAACAATAAAAAAAAGAGCAAACTATTATTTAATTCATGTTTATAAGCAAATAATTAGTTAATCTTTTTAATTTTGTGACGTCCAAGATAAAGGATATGCGTAGAGAATCTTGTCAAGCTAATTCTTCAACAGTCATGATGATCAAGATTACAAAACTGTTTTCTTTTATAAACATTTAACATTAGGTATGATCGATATTTTGCTAGCTTCTTTGGCTTCGAAGACTTATTTGCATTGAGACTTCTAAAAGCTGCTTTTATTTTGTTCACACGTGAAAGGTTTTTATTATTATTATTATTATTATTATTATTGTACGAATCACATATGTTTTAATATATAAACATTAGAAATTTTAACAGATTTAGTTTAATTGATCATGTCTTTAATTTGTCTTTTAGAGATTATTAGTTTGAATCTCTCAAATCTCGGGGCCACTAAAGGCTTACATGGTCGTTAACTTCAGGGCCCATGAGATTAGTCGAGGTACGCGCAAGCTAACTCGGATACTCACATTAATATATATATATACACACACAGCAATATGCGGATTGAATAAAAAAATATATTTAAGTTATGAAAAACTCTTTAACTTTGTTATTAAACTTTATCTAATGGGTCAATTTTAAAATTTCTCGAACCAACTTCTTATCTAGCTCGGACTTCAGATTAAATCATTTATAAGGTGCCTCGATGTAACTCAATTAATATGATGAGTCTAAAAATAATTTGAATAACCGATAAAAACATGGTTTGACTTCATAAAAAATAAATACAATATGACATTTTTTTCTTAAATATTGAGATGACGATGCATTTGATCGGCTTGGGTTCCTCAACTTACCCATCAAACCCTCGACTTGGATCTTGAATTCTACTGGGTTTAATAAAAAAAAAACTTGTAAGTTATTTTTTTATTTAATTATATAATAACAAAAATAAACATTTGTAAAATTGAAAAGAACAAAAAATTATGAAGTTTGTTCGAGTAAAAAATAAACCTATAAAAAACAAACCGACATAAATTATGTAGTTCAATTTAAAATTAATTAAATATTGAATATTGAAATTAAAATAAAATCAAGAAAAAAATCAAGAAAACTTTAATATTAAAAAATAAAATTAATAAAAAATAAAGGGGGTGTTGTGGATTATTAAAGTGATTTACAGGAGAGAGACACATATAGATCCCACACCAGTAAAAATCTCCTTCTCACTTTCTTCCATCAAAGAACCTTAATATATTCAATAATTCATCGTAGTTCATTGATTAAAACAATTATCGCTCGGTACCATCAATCATGTGGTCTGAATTGGGCCACAGTTCATCTGAATTGGAGGTGAGATTTGTTGACGACACCAACCAGAACTCTTCAAGACAGAACGAAGAAGGGTTCTTGTCACCTGAAATGTAATGCTTCCTCTCTATATAAACACTGGAGCTGGACTTTGCTGGGCTTCATTTTCAACTAGTGGTCCAATCTCCAATATCTACCCTGGGTTTTGAGGCTGAAGTTACATCAGACAGAACATGAGCGCCAACAAACCAACACATTGTTGGGGCTGCATTCTCACGCCCTCGAAGGGCAATCTTCTACTTCTATACCATGATAAGAAGTGAAAGTGAAAGGTCTTACCATGGGACTACACGGGTCCAGGAGATTTTGTGAGGTGAAAACGAGGGCCTTAACCCTCAAATCTCGAGGCCCTCTGCTTCTTTGGCTTTTCCCGCCTCCTCTCACTATTCCAATCTGTAGCCCAGTTATGGTCCCTAGCTCAGACAGCACCATGTCCTCCTCTCTACGGTCGGTCCAACTTTTCATTGCTTGCATCCAACCTCTCGTGGATATGTGCTGGACAACAATATCTTTTGCGCACGAGAACTGGATGTGACATTTGCTCTTTGGCTCTTACTAGGAGATGAAGAACCGTCGTCAGCCTAAATTATTGCAACATTATCTCTTTGTACCTCTTACGTTGGTGAGCGCAAATGCATATATAATATACAGTTTTCATTCCCTTTTATTTGCCTAGAGTTGTCGCTCCATTATCAATGAAATTATCCCGGTAACTATCCACTGCCTTCTTTTTCCTTTTTCGAACCAGTAAGTCCAGATGTTTTAACCTCTGCTGCTTCGTTGCAGCCATCGAATTCGAAGCCCAGCCCTTGACAGCAAAACGGGCCCTTTGTTCTTGGCACAACAATGTCCACGATTTGTAGAAAGCAAGGTGGGGCAAACAGACACATGTTCGTTCAACTTGGTCTGATTTAGACTTTGGTGGGAAAACGTGGCAAACCATATCTTTTTCTAGGTTGTGATTTATCAGCCTAACACAAAAATATCAATTTCTGGGAATAAAGTGTAGTACTGATATGAAAGAATGTCCAAAAAGCCTAGCATAGCATGTGGTCATCATATAAAAACATTGATGTCCCGCATCCCAGCTAAATCCCAGCTAGTTTGGTATAATTGGAAGTTCAAGGCAAAAAATCACTTCTCTAACTAAATGCTAAAATAATTTATAAGGGTTAATTTAGTTAATATTTCAAGATAAAAGAGATAATAACAATAAAAATAGAAATTTATTTAGAATTTCCATGTTCTTTAAATGTCTTCCTTTTTCTTTTTTAACTCGAGAGGATAATCAAACACAACATGGAATCTAAGCTCTTGTGTTGAAAAAACGTGAACATGCTCTCAAATCAAACACTACCTACTAATATAGCTTAACACGAAAAGTTCAAACATTTGTTCCCAAGAAAGGTAGCGGCGGTTGAGTTCTGATATCTTGAACGGAGGCAGATATGGCTGATCTCAGATCAAACACATTCTCTCTCTCGTCAGGTGATCATAGAACGATTATATATAGTGTGATGTCGTCGGCTAATAATATTATATGAAGCTCGGATTGTAATTATTGATGCACAGTTCATGGCAACATATCGTTATTATTAAAGCCTTAGGGAAACGAACAGCCCGTATTGATTGGCTGTAATGCTGTCATGAAGTGACTCCTATGATCATCTTTCAAGAAGATTGCGTCTGGTCACTCAATCTTGAGCTCTGCTTTGTTTGATTAATCATGACCATTGCTCCTCAAATTAATGATGTCGTCGGCCCTTGGAGTAGTCGGCTGCTTGTTTCGTGCTTCGCGCGCGCGGGCGTAAACACACTCGTAAAATAACCATTTATATTCTGCAATATATTTTATTTATCAACTATTTTTATCAAGAATTAATGATCACGTGAACAATACATGATATTTTCAACATGAACAGGTAAAGATATTTCTTCAAGTTAATATATTATGACCCTTTAAGAAAAAAGAAAAACAGATTCAATATGTAACCAAGCTTAGCTATATGCAAATCTCAGCAACAACATATTCTTTTTAATTTGTAGTATATTGACTTTCATACGCATTCTTACAAATTTATATTGAAATCACTTGCTGTTATGCGTGTGATCGCAAATATTGATAAAACTAATTGATACATGGGTATATTAAAAAATATGAACAAATTAAAGACTATAATTGATTAATTTTTCTATACAATAGTATGGTTAAAAAGTATTAGAGAATAATATAAATCATATCTTAGGATCTTATCTAACAGCTTAAGCTATTGGGTTGAGATGACTTTAACATGGTATCAGAGTCTTGATGACCAAGCGGTCACGAGTTCGAATCTTACCATCCTCATTTATTTGATAAAAATTAAGCACAAGATAATGTGAGCTCGTGCAAGTTTCAAGCCCAAAGAGCTTTCACTTGAGGGAGTGTGTTAAAGAATAATATAAATCATATCTTAAGACCTTACCTAACAGCTTAAATTATTTGGTTGAGATGGTTCTTTGACAAAAAATAATATAATATATAATAAAAACTAGTTAATAAAAAAAGAACTTTCTCTTCGGAAACATAAAAAATATAAATGATCAAACTGTATTAATTCTTTTTACTATAAAATTTTGTTCTTCATCCAACTGGATTGGAGCATGTTATATATCAATGGTGTATTTTCTTGTACATTTTAAAATATTTTTTTAAAATATTATATATCACGAACATTTCAATTGTTTATATATATATATATATAAAACTTGAAAATGCAATATAAATAGGCTATATGATAAAGCCTCGGTCACAATTACGGGTTATCTTACATAATTTTAAGATAAATATATGAGTGCTAACATGTGTGAGTGTGGTATTTATTGTTTTTCAAAGTATTTTTTATTTGAAAATATATTAAAATAATATATATTTTTTAAAAAATTTTGTTTCTCATATTAGCACAATAAAATAATTTAAAAATAAAAAAGATTAATTTTTCTAAAAATACAACTACACTAAATACGACCTTTATTACATTTGAGACCCTTTGCTTTATTAGTGTTAATCTCCCTAAACAAGTCGCTAGAAGAGCTTAACAATTCACATGATTCGGTGATTTTACCTTAGTTGATCCCTTGGAGCATGAGTGCCAGACACCATCATGGCGTATTTCCTTGACATGACATTAATTACAATTTGACGTACGCCTTTAGGCCATTAAGGACAATTATTTACACAAGTTTGGTCTTGCCCCATTACTTTTGACACCACCCATCACCATGCATGCCGCTTTTTATTATTATTTTAAAAAACATTAATATAATTTTTTAATATCAACATATAAACCATAAAAAATACTAAAAAATTAATATAGTCATTTACTTGAAATTTATTCAACACACCCCCTATTAGCTTTTTAAAATATTTTACATGTTAGAAGGCAAACTCTAAACCCATTTATATAGTCACGGTGTATATAAAAATAATAATATGAATCATGAGTTTTATTGGAAATTAAATATGCCCCTACACACAAAACACTAACCACTCACTATTTATTTATTTATTGTAAATTATTAAATCAATTTCTCTTCAAATAAAATAATATATTAAAAATCATTCTATAATATTATATTCCTCAGATAGGATTATATTTTTTAATGTTAATATCATTGATTATTTTGCGAACGAATATATAAACCTATTGTACATACTTCCAAAAACAATTATCTCCTAAATAATCAATATTTTTTTATTAGTTATATAATTTTTAAATTAACTGTTACTTTATTTTTCCGATACAATCTTATGAAAAAAATATCGAGGCATTTTTTTTTCGTTTTTTTTTAAACCTTCTCTTTAAATTATTATAGTTCTTTATTTAAGAATTATTGCATGAAGGGAATTTAAAGGAAAGATAAGGATGAATTAATCAAATAAAAAATTTGGATTGAAAAATAAAAAAATTAGTGGACCCACAGAGCCATCAAACTAGCTGGCTGCTAAATAAATGCTACTGAATCTTTGTCCAAAGGGCACATGAATACATGATATTTGTCAAGATTCTTTGCGTTTACAATAAGAACAATAAAGTTGGATTTCTCATTTTCTTCGATAAGATACATCAATTGTTATTGATTTAAACTATGTTGGTTTCATTTGATATCGTAAAAAAAAACATTATATTAATGAAGTATAATACATAAGGTATGAGATTTATATCTATAGAATTATTCTCAAAATAATATAGCACAATACACGCACACTTTAGGTGTATTCAAGAAATGCCCGATACATTTTGAGAGGAACATGCATGTTTTTTTGGTCTTCCCTATAAGAATAATTTAGAAGTACCTCGAGGCCTTTCAAATTAATACAGCTACTTCTGAATTTCTGAATAACAAGAAATATAATTTAATTAGTCAAGTTATAGATTTATTTTTTTAAAATTAACAACTAAAGTATCACTGTAGATTTATATAAAACTTAAAATCAAAACACTGATAAACTAATCTAAATACTTATATTAATTAAAAAAAATATACAGCTCCTTCTGCCAGAAAAAGGGTGTCGATGAAAGTCAAAATCGGTGTGCCCAACTTGGTGGTTGAGATTTTTCTTTTGATCATTACGCTGACATGAATCTTCATGTCGTCCAAGCTGTAGAGCAACTTACAGATCAGTAATAACTGCGTCTTTGTACTCTTATAGAGCAAAGACCACGAACAGTCTTTTGCCAACTCATACATAGCCCATCCATGTCGTGTTATTTGCCAGATAATCTAGTCATGTGCTTGTTGCTGGCGATATATATAATCTTTGATCATGTAGAAGAGCCTGTTTCACCAAACTCTCGAAGCAAAATATTCGTTTTATATCTTCTGAAAATCGAATGAAATAATGGCTTTTCCACCTCTTAATTACCAACAAGTTGATGCATGAACAAACAATAAAGAAATATCACGGCTTATACATTGAAAACCTATCTCGACTCTATCTTCTTAAGCATAACCTAGAACCAGATCTGCATTCTTTAAAAGAATATAGTTTTTTTTTGTTATTTTTATTATGTAAAGGCCAAATAATAATGATACAAGAACTGTTTGAGAGGAAGGAAAAGGAGAAAATGTGAAGAACGAAAATAATGAACATGAAAGCACGTGTGTTAACTCACACGCAATGCGAAGCACTGACTGGTCATTGAAATCTACGTACATGTGGACATGGAATTGCTTTTATGCCCGTCATCATTAGCTTGTAGTGGTGAGTAAGATGTGCTTTTGAACGAAAGAGCTTTGACGTTTTTTCTAGTGTCAAGTGCTTTTCCTTTGCGTAGCTGACATAACTAACCAGTTAAAACCCTCGAATAAGAATCAAGTTCCACCATCACAATTCACATCCCCTCCCACCTTTTCTTTTCTCTCAACTTTTGGAATTATTGGCATGCAATGTAGATTGTGGTGTCATCTTTAGAGAAAGGTTGGATGATAAAGGCGGGTGGTAATCATGATGTTGTGTGCATGGAGAGCCATAAGCGGTGATGAGATCAGAAATATTATGGTCAAAGGCTCAAAGCAAAAGAGAATGGCCATCCCATATTTGTTCTGTTCTGTACTTGAGAGAGGCAATAAAAGCAGAGCCTAATTATGAGAATGGCCATCCCATATTGCAAAAATCATTCCACAGACTTCAATCATATTGTTTTTAAAAGCTTCTCTCCCACCATTACTACTTTTCAAGATCATCGCAAGAAGGTCAAAAAAAGGATGAGTTTTAAAATTTGAAGCTCTTGTTCATGAACATGGTCCCATGCATGCATCCAAGTGTGTCCATTAACCCCCTCAATTTTCTCCATCAACTAAAGAAAATCCCAAATAAAAAAACCGAATCTAACTTTCTTTCTCGTGTTTTCTTCATGCTAAAAACCCCTGCTGCGCTTTTTACTAAAACACTAACCCTAGGCATCTGTCCAAGCAGCAAAAACTGGCGTGTGAGGCAATGAGACTGCAGCAGGCCTCAATTGGGCTGCTGCTGCTGCTGCTGGGATCCAAGAATTCACATCACAAATTGGACTAGTGTACAACTTGGATGCTGCTGAGGGAGGCATTCCAAAGAGCACTGGTAGGTTTGCTCTATCAGGGCTTCCTTCTCTAGAGCTACATAAACTAGTCACCAGCGACGACGCATTTGACATGTGAGTTCCCATATTGGACGAGTCTTCTACCTGTTGCTGGTGCAGTGAGAAAATGCTATCATTTGCAATTACATTTTCAGGGGACAACGAGAAAGCCTGAGTTTTGTAATTATCCACAGCATTTGAGGCTTTGTGATCCAGTTGCTGGGAGGACTGACAGAAGACCATTTTCCAATCCGATTCGTTTTCACTCTTATGAGTAGAAGGATTGTGATTGGTAGTAGCATCATTACAAGGTCCAATGTCTTTGTTTCGCCTGGCTAATTCTCCAGCAAGAAGTGTATTGCTAGCCATGATTCGTTCCACATCATACCTTGTTATGTCAAAGTTGGTTACAGCACTAACTCCTCGAAATTTTATAGCTGCTACATCATAGGCTTCAGCTGCTTCCTCTTGGGTGCCTGGAGTTTTGGTTTGAATAAAGATCAGAACTGGCAGAAGCAATGCAATCTTACAAGCACAAGCATGCAATAGACTTTGGTGGAAACAAGAGGCAAATAAATACATGAGCACAACCGTAGAACATTAAGACACAAATTCAATAAACAGAAACATGATTAGCCCACGAACTCACTGAATGTTCCTAGATAAAGATCCTTGTTTCCGGCAACCCTTCCAATCCGAGCTTGCCATCTTCCATGTTGATGATGTCTGCTAAAATTAAAACATGAACAGAGACTTCAGGGCCAAACAATCACTTTCTTTGTACAAAATGCAAGTGAGCAGTATTCACATGTTGCTAAGTACTCTAATGTAGGATATCAAGACCTTGTTACTCCTCGGTAAATTGAAGCTCCCCTAGAGAACCCACTACTTTTTCTGCTCAAATAGAGAGGAAAAAAAATTACAAAAGTTAGATCCACAAGAGAAACCATGTGAATGCATGGATACACACTAAGGCAAAAGATGTTAAACCTTCTCAAATGAGCAACATATTCCTGTCTGGTCATGTTCTTCATTTCTTCAATTTCTTTTTGATAGTTTTCCAACTAGAAAGCAACAACAAAATTCCCTTTCAGTATGATAAAAAAAATTGGAATGAAATAAAAAAAGAGGGCAAAATCATTACAGGGGAATTGATATGAGTAGAGGGTCCCCAATACTTGAGTGCAGCTAGATCATAAGCTCTTGCAGCTTTTTCTTCCATATCGTAACCCCCTGAAATTTATATTTTGGATTTACTTCATAAATTTGACTCTATATGACAAAATTTTAAAAAATTCTGATCATTGTACATGAAAGAGGCTTACCCAGATAAACTGAGTCATCATTTGTTTGAAATGGCAAGCAAAAAACAAAAACAAAAACCAGTGATATAAATTTATTAGTCGGGTTAATTGAGAATAAAAAAGAAAGAAAAAATGCTGAAGCATTCAAAGCAAGAAAAACAATAGAGCAAATGGTTGATTATGCATTTATTTGCTAACCTTGCCTTCCTTTTCTGCTTTGACCTTCTTTCTTGCAACTGTTGTCCCATAGATGGGCTTCATATCTCCCTGTCCATCTATGCCTGATTAAACAAAATCCATTAAATAATCTGTTTTTAGGAATATAATGCAAGCAAATTGAGAGAAAAACAAAAATAAAAGAAGGGAGATCAGAGGCACAGACAAGACAGGAAAGAGCAGTGCAAAAATTAATGTGCAAAAAGACTTTGGTTATGAAAAATAGAGACTTGTTTCAAAAAAGATAAATCACATTAAATAAAAGAGCAGGATATAGAAAAGAGATTAAGGATAAAAGAAGTAGTAACCTTGTAACACCTCTATATTGGGAAGTTCTTTGCCCAAATGTATCAATGGACTTCCTATGAACAATTTGCTTCTGATCCCCCTTCCCGGGTCCTCTTTTCTTGGTTTCCATGGCTGCACAGTCAGTCACAGAAGGGGAGATTTGCTGAGAAGTACCAGTAACACAGCTTGACTGGGAGCCAGGACTCATTGACAAGCTCAAACACTGCAAATCCCCGTATGTCATTGCACTAATATTAGGCCCAGATTCACCTCCATTTTCAACCACACATCTAAGCATCTTCTGCTCCATGACATGGTTGCTTTGATGGTTTCGCGAAACCCAATTCTTCATGCCAGTTATCCCATCATCTCCCATATTTGGAAGCAGAAGATTGCAATCTGAAGCCTGAGTCATTTGCTTAGCATCCTCTCCTACTGACATCTCATTGTTCCTAAAGTTAGAGTAATATGGGTACTGTTGAACTTGAATGTGGTGATGGTGTTGCTGTCTGGGGTTCTGTTCAAGATGGTTTAGACAAATTTGGTTGTTGGGCTCATGGTCTGTGTCTTGGTGATAATACATAGTAGTACTACTGTCTAAGCTAAGAGCCATAGCTTCTCTATCATTGCTTTCATAGTGATGGGTCCCCATAGTTGCACCAACAAAGAAGTCCTCAAGTTTTGGTGTTGAAGTTGTTACCATTGTTGCTTCACATAGAAAGTCAAACAGAAGTGTCCAGAAGTTTGATAATCAACATTTACCCAAAAGCACAAAACAAAGCCAAGAAGCAAAGAATAAGTTAAGTATCAGGTGAAGTAGGCTAACCTTGAGGCTGTGTCCTGGTGAGAGCACCCATCATACAAGGCGACCCATCAGACTTCAGTGGCATAACATGCAAAGGGGAGTAAAAGCCACCATTCTCACCTTCAACACCATAGTAAAGACCACAGTTAAGGTGTGGTAATTGGGAGTGGAAAAGGTTTGTTGGGATTGCAGTAGGAACAGCAGCAGAGGCAGACCGTGTTTGTTGATGATGATCAGTACCTGATGGAACCTCCATGTTCATTTGAGGGGACAAAGAGAAGCCTAACCAGTCAGCATTATGGTTATTGTTACCATCATCATTGTTCATGGACTTCATTTCTTTTGTGCTTTCTGATGTCACTTAATTCTAACTTAATCAGAAAAGAATTTTTAGACAAGGGCAGAGGCAAGGGCAAGGGCAAACACAATGATTGGTGAAGACATATATACTACTAAGAATGTAGTAACAACATGGTATATATCCCTCCTTTTCCTTTCACTAATATTTTATGAGGGTTTTTTGTTTTTTTTTCTTTAGCTAGTTGCAGAAGTGGATATATATTGGGCTTGGACCAAATCTAACCACTCGTCTAAAGACCTGAAACAAATCCAAACTCCTGCAACTGAATCCATACCCTCTCTCTCTCTCTGAAAAGATTTCTAAAGAGAACAAAGCAAGACCCTTTAACCTAAAACAAAAAGAATGAGCTCCAGCAAGCAATGCCGGGCATCCTGCCTGCATTCCATAGGGATCTGTGTATGAGAAAGACCTCTTCTTTTACTTTACCCTACGCTCCCCTTGTTGCCATTCTTTTTCTTTACTTTAATTAATACCATCCCATCGAACATCCCAAGATACCATTAAAAATCCAGAACGAAAAACCTACAGTGACACCAAAGACAAAGATATTTTTAGTAGCAAGGAAACCTCATTTTCTCAAGTGGATACGTACGACTTCTGTTCAATACCCAGCAAATCCCATCAATTAATTTCGAGGACTGCTACCTTGATTGAGAAAGCCTGGCTATTTTTCCAGAAAACATCTTCTTCACGTGAGGGATACATTTTTTTTAATTATTCAATTTTGATTAACATATAAATTATTTTAAAAATAGTTTTAGATCATTGATATACATTCGAGAGAATTTTGTGAATTTCGTTGAAACAAAAAAAAAAAACCATAACCCAAAAGTTATGTGTATTTTCAAATACCGTAATTTTTTTAAATATTTTCCAGTTTTGATTTGAAAATATATTAAAATAATTTGTTTTTTTATTTTTAATATCAGAATATTAAAAAAATTAAAAACACTTAAAATAATTATTTTAATATTTTTTTGAGAAAAACAAATTAAAAACCATTTTGAAAAAACATTATAACGAAAAAAACATACACTAACGAATCTCTCTTTAACAATGTTTAATAATGCATTTAGAAATACTTTCTAAAGTACGGTTGAGTTTTTAAATATTTTTATATGATTTGAACATTAAAAATGATAATAAAAATATAAAAAAAACCTGAGAAAACATCTTAAATTTAAACATAATTTTTATTAAAACATCTATATCTCATTACCATGCACCCAATTAATATTTTAAGAATAGCTTGGAGTATTATATAAATCTTAGTGTGTCCTTGAACTCTATTATTAATCACTACTAGCTAATAATATTTGATAAAACAAAAACCAGACCAGGTACTGCTTTTGCTTTAATGTGAGCAGCAGCAGCAGGCCAGCAGGCATCAGTAGATTTCACAGCACGGAGCAGAAAAACAAAGCGCTCCATCAAGTCATTTCAATGTGTAGTCTCTCTGGGCCTACTTTATTTCCAACTCATAGGGATAGAAGATAGATAGGTGGTAGATAGATAAAGAGGCATGAACGAGGCATCTTCTCTTCCACCTCCTCTCTCTCTCTCTCTCTCTCTCTCTCTGGGGTTGCTGCATGCAGGACAAGTGAAGTGAAGACGACGCCGTATTTTACTGACCATCAAGCTTTGCCAAGTCAAACTCTTGACTGTCCTTGCCTTGTCCCGTCGTCTCCTCTCCTGCTACAAAAGTTGTCATCGGTACAAGGGACCGGATAACCTTACAAGCTAGATGGCATGGAACCAAACAAGTAGAGGGCCTCCTTGGCTCAAAACTGGTTTGATTTTTTGTGGATTGTGATTCTGACATGTTTTGAAAAAGTTCATTTGAGGTCACTATGCATGATAGCAATGTAAAATGTCTAAATCTAATCTAATTATATTAGGAAAAGGGAACGAACTCTTAGGGTGTTGTTACATGGAGTGGAGGGTGGCGTCATGAGGATTTCCTTGTGGGTGCGGTGGACTCAAATACCGGGAAATGGTCTTTTTTCACTTATGAAAATATAAAACATCAGAATTGACAAGAAAGAATATATTTTAAAATATTAGCTAAAAGTTGAAGAAAGACAAATAAGAAAAAAAATTAGCTAAAAACTTTGAATCAGATTTTTTTTAAAAAAAATATAACTTTATTTCTATATCTTTTTAACCATTTGACAGCATGAAGAATTGGAGGGAGTTTGGCATGTCCATCAAAATATCGTTTGCTAAAAATTTAAAGGTTTTTTATTCAAAATTAAATTTTTAATTATTTTAGATTGTTTTGATGTGATGATATTAAAAATAATATTTTAAAAAAATATTATTTTAATTTATTTTCAAGTAAAAAATATTTTAAAAAGCAACTACTACCAAAATATCAAATAGACTTTTAGTTAAGTGAATTTTGAATTTTTTATTTATTAAAACATTTGGGCAATTTTTTTTTATATATTACTTCTTTTACATTAAAAAAAATTGTTCTGCCCATTGTAATAACTCATTTAATAACTGGTTTAAATTATAATAAGTCAACAACAACTAATATGATCATTTGTAGAACTTGGAGAAAGAAAAACATTTAAGGTTGTTGTATTAAGAAAATCCAAAGAGACAAACAAGTCTATTGTTAAAAAATAAAAAGTACCAAAACAGTCGATACAAATAAAGAATGTTAAGACCCCCGCGACAACAATAGTTCTAACCAAAAAAACTAAATGAGCTAAGTTTTTCATTGAAGATCAGGACACAAAACATTGAAGATTTGAATAATAAAATAATTATTTTATTATTCTCGAATAAAATCAATTAATTGCAATTAAAGATCATATGGTCCTTTTCTCATGGTTTATTGTTCGGTATCATATTGATCGAGGATAACTTGGTATTCTCAAAGTTTTTAGTATAATACAATGACTAAATTATCCTTACTAACAAAATTTATTTAGCTTACATTTGGGGGCTTTTATTTTCACTCTATAAAGCACAATAAAATAATTAAATCACCCTGAAAAACATTTTTTTAACTAACATCCATGTGTTTTTTCATATCTTCACCATTGTTTTTTTTAGTTATAACCAGGTTAACTAAATGACAATTGGATCTTTTAATAAATATAAAGTATCATTTAAGAACCAAAATTGGTTAGTGTGTGCATTGAGTTGGAGGCGCTGACTCATTGTGCGCGTGAGGCATCTCCCGATAGCTAAATGATGTATTCTGCAACATTTCGTGACAACATTAGAAGCATCTCAACATCCTCTTACAGATGGTCAGGTGCATGTATACAACGACGCAACCATTGAGCTCCAATGAACTTTTTTTTCTTTTCTTCTCTTTTTTCTCTCTCCTCACCTCAGGTTTTGCCCCTGCCTTCAAAAAATTAAACATGTCTTATCAATTTTTGTTTGTTTTGTTTTTCAACTTTGTCCCTTAACATTTAATTTTTTTAGTTTTTATATTTAATTTGATCCTCATTTTTTTATTTCATTTTGTTTATCATTTTTTTTATTTTTCAATTCCATCCCTTATTATTTTATTTCATTTGATTTTAATATCAGATTTGGTCCTTATTTTTTTTATTTCTATTTATTTTTTAAAAAAACAAATTTGGATAATTGAGAATTTTGCTTTGTGATTTTTTTGTGTTCGCCTTTTATTGAGTATTTCGGTCTTATGACTTGTGTCACGAGTTTCGATTATTTGACTTTGGTTTTTTTGGGTATTTTGTTAAAATTGATTTTTTATATATAGTTTTATCCTTCGATCTTAGGTTATTGAGCCTCGAACTTCATGATTCTTTTAAAAAAAAAATTCTATTGAATTATCCTGATCTCATATACCAAGTCACGAACATGTCAAGTTAACTTTGGCTGACTTGAGTTTTTTAAAAAAAAATTAGTTTTTTTTTCCAGTTTTGCCGTTCATCATTTAGTTTGCTTGAGAGTTGATCTCTATTTTTTTATTCAATTTATTTTGTATAGAGTTATCTCGGTTTCATAACCAGGTTGTAAATTTAGCATGCTGACTCAAGTCAGGGTTTTTTATATTTTTTTAAAATTGATTTTTTCAATTCATCTTTTAGAGTTTGATTTGGTGGTAATTGAGCTTCAATTTGTTTTTTCATTTTTCTAGGTTATCCTATTTTTATTTAATTTTTTTTTTAAATAAGATTGTTAAGACCTAGCTCATGGTATAGTGTGAACCATCTTATCTAGTTTTTCTAAGTTAGAAGGATTCCTTAATAGAGGTTAGCTACCAAAAATAAAGCTTAATCAACCATGATAGATGCTAGAATTAGTCATGAATGTTGCTACTAAAAAAAAATAGATCAATCGTGGCAAGGTCAATGAATTGACACAAAAAGTTTAGGAAATACCTTCTTGTAAGGTTTACTAGTGTCGTGCTTTTCATACCACCTTTCCCAAATGAGAAAACTTGCGAGGCAAAGTTGAATATATTGACACCCAATGAGAGTTCAAGATCTTTAGGCTTAAAAAGTCTCGTGAAAAAGAATAACATAAGCATCAATCACAATAAAAATATCATCAAAATTCATTGATGAGGATGATGAATTAGCTAACGATCACCATTATCTCCTAAATATGAGAAATAATATGGCAACAAGGTCGAATAACTAGGACTTAGTTTAGGAAGAAGCAACATTGAATATACAGGTGATAAAGGATAACACTAGACCATACATTTTACCAAGATAATGGGTTTTGAAAGCCAAAAAAGAGTAGTCTTATGATAGACAATTAACAAAACAAACATATGTTAGAATACTAACATGTGATGTTAATGATCAATAATATATACACGATTATTGCAAGATAAGATTTAGCCAAATCCAATACAATAATAAGCTAACCACATTGTATAATAATCAATTGGAGCAAAAAAACATGTTGACATTCCTTTATTTATTCTAAATAAAGAACTATAAAGAACATTGTTTACATTAAAAATAAACATTCAAGCAAGAAAATAACAATAGTTTGTCAAAATAAAATAAAAAAGTAAAAAAAAAACTGAAATTAATTGTGAGTAGTGAAATAGACCGAGGAAGATAACTAATTTCTCCCTTAACTACACCTTTTTATTTAGGTTAAATCGAGTTGAAAAGAAAAGGTCTCTAACCCATAGAGGAGAACAAGAAAGCATGGCAAACAAACCAGTCATATGACCGAACATAATTTGCCTTGGCGGTCTAGGGCTCAACACTTTCTTAGCTACATGTCTTGCAAATATGGTCGCATCCGTTGCCTTGCCACCTTGAGATGCCTTTGCTCGTTCTACGATAGCCTCTTTGAAGTCCTTGTATAGCTTCCAGTCATGATTTCCTAATCTCTCCACGCTAGCAGAACCAAAATTTGATCTTATTGCCCCTGGTAACACTAGCACAACATTAATTCCAAATGGTTTTAGCTCAACACGCAGGGTGTTGGACATGGCATGGACTGCTGCCTTACTAGCACAATAAGACCCTGCCCATGGTGTAGGAACCTTCCCCACAACACTCCCTATATTCACTATGGTACCGCTGCCCCGAGATGCCATGAATGGCACGACGTTTTGCACCAATCTTAATTGCCCTAGTGTGTTAATCTCCCAAGCTTTTCTTATTACATCCAATGATAACTCAGCTAAAGGACCTGTACTTCCTATCCCAGCATTGTTGATCAATACATCAACGTGACCATACTTGGATACGACTGTGCTCACTGCTGAAGATACACTTTCTTTGGATGAAACATCAAGCCCAAGAGTCTCAATATTTTCTGATTCAAGCTCCAACATTTCATTGATGCGTTGAGGAATGTCAGAAGCAACAACATGGCAATTATGCTCAGCAAATGCCTTGCAATATTCAAAGCCAATCCCACCTTTTGCACAACCAGTGACCAGCACAACCCTAGGCCCGCTCATGCTTAAATTAATTACCTTGTTGTCGGCTTTACTCATTTGCCTTTTTCTTATAGAAATTGAGAAGGTACTCGTTTTTTTATCCGCCCTGGTGTTAGTTTCTTGTTCATGGTTCAGAGTCTGGAATATGCTCCTAGCATATCCATGTCCATTTAAGATTAGCCGGCTAAAATCGAGCATCTAGCTTGTGGCCTTGCGTAAAAAAGTTGGTCAATTTTGCATTTCTTATATCTTGTATTAACTGTTTCCAATGTATAATGTGTCTCCCATATACGGAGTAGTGCATAACTAAGTTTAATTAATTAAAAAAGTTATGTGTCTCCCATAACTAAGTTTAATTAGGAGTAGTGCATCATCCAGTTATAGCAATTTGATTTAAGATTATAAGCCTGATTTAAAGGGATGCATAGTCAGTCTGCGAAAAAAAAAATGACATGGCCAGCCCACTGAAAAAGGTGTGTCTGTGTGGCCAGTCTAAGGGATGCAAGGCCAGTCTGAGAATATTGTCTTTGTTCAATCCTGTAAATGCTCGTGTCTAATCTAGGGGGTTTTGAAGGGAAATCCAAGTTTTATCCCTTTAAACACATTAATATTCATATAACCTGGTTATTTTTATATTTTAAAAGGGTTTTTGAAAAAAATTATTTTAAATTTTTATTTTTTGTGTTTTTATATATTTTTGATGTATTAATATAAAAAATAAATTTTATACCGGTAGTAACCTCCAACTAGAACTCAGAATTCACTTATGTTGGTGTTATCAGAGAACAGAGAGTATTGTCTTTGGTGAGCCCTTTAAAGACCTCGTGTCTAATCTAATAGGTTTCGCAGAGAAACCCAAATCTTATCTCTCATCACACGTTAATATTCACAGTAGCTTCCATCTGATGCTCAGAACTCACTTCTGCTGGTGTTATTAGAGAACAAAGAGTAGCAGCAATGGAAATTCAGTTGTTAGCAAACTCAATTGCCGAGATCATTGAATCATCAATAGACATTATAACTTTCCCTACCATTCGTTTCTTAGTTGCTGGTTTGACATTCTAACTTTTTTTAATAAACATTAGGGGAAGTCACAGTGAATAGCTTTAATCCATAGACAGCCTGGTGAAAACAACGAGGAACATGATTTCATAATGAGGATCTTTATTACTAAAGATCAGATTGTTCTTTATCAGCCAAATGATGGCAAAAAAAGAGCTTACGCGTCTTCTTTCAAGCCTGGATTAGCTCACAGTAGCTTACACGACCGAAACCAGATATCATTAACAAGCGCAAGCCATCTGAAGCCATCTGAAGCCATCTGTTACAATTTTAAATATATTTGATTAAACAATACATATCATAATTTTATATGAATCTCATTAAGAAAAATTTAAAACTTTTTTTTTTAATTTTGGAATGCAGTAGCTAAAACTAACACTTGCGTAGAAATAAGAAGATTGCAGAAATAGCTAAAATTGGTCAACCCTCGGAACAAATAAAGTAGAGCATGGATTTATTTTATTTTTTGGGCTTTATGTATGCAATTATGCATGGAAATTCATAAGAGTATTTGGGGCTCTGCTTCTACTTTTAAAAAAGAAATTGCATGTGTATTTACTTGTTCCCGAAAAGAGTGATATGTCCAGCTCTTTACAGGCTCCTAAGTTAACGTCGTTACCCTCTTTTACTGCTCTCTGTCTCTCTTTTTTTTATCTTTTAAAAAAAATATTTATTTTTTAATATTTAATAGTATCATAAAAAATTATATTGAAAAACACTTTTAGTATTTAATTGTGTCATAAAAAATAAGCTGAAAATAACTTATTAATATTTTTTTAAAATTTATTAAAATAATAAAAAACAAATTTTACAAATTAAAAAGTTGAATGAGAATGAAATTGAAAAAAAAATCTAATTTTATAAATTATCTCAAATAAAATAAATAACAATCAAAATAATAGAGATCAAATCTAACAAATAAAAAAAGTTGAAAGATGATGAAATTAAAAAATAATAACAACAATTTTATAAATTATTTCAAATAAAATAAATAACAATCAAAAGAACAAGAACCCAATCTGATAGATAAAAAATTTTAATTAAAAATATAACAAGAAAAAAACAAATAATAATCATAAAAATAAGGACCAAAGTTGATATAAAAATTAAATTAAATCAAATTCTAAAGGATGAAACTGAAAAAAAAATCAAAACAAAATATATAGCAATCAAAAGTTTGAAGATCAAATTTTATATAATCAGCAAATAATATGATATTTCTAAAAATTTCACAACTTCTGATAAGTGTTTTCCATTCAAAATAAAAGAAAAATATTTTCCTAAAAATCAAACCAAATTTTTCTTTGACTGTAAAATATTTTTCGTTGACCAACTTTTCTAATAGCAAACAAATATAAAAAAAATTAGAAAGTAGTTTTCAGGAATCACTTCCATAAAATAAATGGGGCCTAAGACTAGTAGCAGCTAGCATTTTATTTTATTTTGGCAGTGTTGGAATATATGGAAACAATTGTTTTTTAAAGTATATTTTATTTAAAATATATCAAAATAATATTTTTTATTATTTTTTAAACCCTTCTAAAAAATCTCAATTTAGTCTCAAACATGTATGCTTATTTTCAATTAAATAAAAAGCTTATAAATTTGATCCCAAATGTTTCAAAAATTTCTCAATGAAGTCTTTCTATTAATATTCCCTAACATTTTTGCTAAATCTTTAAATTTACACCGATTTAGTGGTAGCATGCACATTAGATCATCCCAAGTTTATAAGTTTTGGATGTAATCAAGAACGGATATAAATTAAGGCTTCTCCAAGGAAAAGTTATTTTTCAGGACAAAATGGTAGAATATTTTCTTGTGATCATCCTAGCCCTGCTGCTCAAGAAGAGAGACCCTACAAGATTGTGGGAGATGTGCAAGGAAAGCAAGCAATGGCCCAGCCCTATATTGAATATTCACTTGCCGATGCCATCGGAATGCCATTGACAGAGCTACCCCCATTCCCATGTCCCCTACATTGTATTAAAAGAGTGCAAACAGAGAAAGTTCTGCAGGGAAAAGAAGTGAATATCTAACAAGGTGGTGTAGGTGGGGGCTTCTTTCAGAGAAGAACCCAAACTCCTAACCCATCTTTGGTGACAAAGGCCCTGGAAATATGGATTAATTTGCAACAGCACAAGGAATGACAGCAGAGAGGGATGTTTGCTCATGGCATTTGGGTGTTTTTGCCATACGTATTTGACTTTAGAAAGCTTGATTGATTAGGACACCCACCTAGCTGATTAAACTTTCCTTATTTTCATTTTTTCTTTTGAAAATCAACACATTGAAGCAGATATACATGGTAAAATACAGGCGAGCTCTGATAACTACATTCGACAGGCATTAGCCAGTGCTTCCTGATTTACAACTGAAGACCAATGTATTTTTGCCACTATTATTCCATGGTAGCAGATTAACAAAAGCAGGGCAACTAACCAGTGAAAGACTGATATTTGCTATGCAGTGAACCTTCATGCAACTGAACTTGCTGGAATTATAGTGAGGGCAGATAGTGCTGCAGATGAACCAAGTCATAAACAGTTCAGTCTTGGGATTGGCAGATAGCTTTGCAGCATGTGTATTTGATAAACGAACCAAGCTCGAGATTCATTTCAGGATATCATCGATTCACTTAGCCAAACACATATTTCCTCAAAGTTGACTTCACAGGTCCATGAACAGGTTGATAGGGAACCTAGTACTGTTAATATGTCTGCAATTTGTAATCATTTATATAAATTTTTTTGTTCTATTTATTTGTGAAGTTCATTCTTTTAATGAGTTGCTCATAACCTCTTAAAATCAAAATGAAAAGACCTACAGGTAAATTAAGATAAAAAAAAATTCCTCATCACTGGACAGTAGTCAGGAGTAGATCAAACCTGTTGCAGTACACCACTTCTATCATCTAGGGTGGCTTCGATGGTGTTGTTTTTCACAGCTTTACGCAGAGCATGAGATCTTGAAAACACCTTTAACCAAAGCATGAAAAATGAAGCATATTGCGAATACAGACAAGCTCCAAAAAGACTTCTACAGAAAGCATAAAGGGAAGCTTACGCTAGCTGGATTGAAGAATGTACGTCCAAAACCATAGTATAAGCCCAGGACATCACAAGCCTGAAATATAATGAGTGTCCTTCAGTCTCTGCCATCGTAAACTAAGATATATAACAAGTAGATGTAAGACTTGAGCATATATCATTACCTTGCGCTCAGGGCCAGCATAAAGGCAATCCATTGGAAATGGTAACTGATCAAACATCATCAGCGAGAGAAATCATTCAGTTACGACAATTGCCCAAAGAAAAATGGCCCATAAAATGAAAAAACAATAACAAGTGTAGAAATGCAATGATGGCTTGGAATTTGCTAGGAAAATGGTTGATGATGGAAATTATTCAACATTCTGGCAGCATATTAAAAGCCCCTCGCATGCAAATGCGACCCACCACAATAACAATCCGTGCACCCCGTTAGTATGTGAGAGTAAAGGAGTACCTCCCAGTTTATTGAATAACTGTCCATTGATGATAAATGGCACAGTAAAGAAATGTAAGCATCTCCAGTCTTGGGAAAGATGGCTGCGGAAGATGATTTGCTGCAGCTTTGGAGCAGAAAGCAACATGCCAAATCAAACAACAAAATCACAAATATTTTTCTTTTCTTGTGTTATGATTCTTGCCATTGTTGCAAGAAAACATCATGACACAATACTACAGCATCCGAAATCGAGCAACATCGAGTGTCCAGGAATCCAAGAGAATGTTAACTTCGAATATTTCATATTTTTCAAGAAGACATGCTTTAAAGAAACACCATCAGCTTAATGAATGCTGCCTGCCAAATGATTATTCTTGAAGACATACACGAACCTAAAATCAAGTGCACAATCTAAAACACACCGGTCGGCCAGCATAGCAGCTTTATCTGGAGTAACAACACCGATTGCAATTAGCTTGACGCCAGCTGAATCAAATTTCTCAGGAAAAATGACAATGTTCAAGTCCAATCTAATTGAAAATGTTCCATGATCGTTTTAGGAAAATTGATTGCAACTTCTTTGTACACTTTCTTTACCACGAAAATTTACGAATTAAAGAGGGGCAATTGTAAACACTCAAATTTGCCTATCTTCTTCTTCTTCTTTTTTCTAAAACTATCCAAACCCCCAATAAGCATAATCCCACAACAGAAAGAAAACAACAATTGCTGCTACAGAGGTATCAATCTAGTTTTTACAGATAAATCTCTGTGATAAAAAAAAAATTCTATGAAACAAAAACAAGCTATAAAATTCCTAATTTAAACAAGACAAAATATAATTATGGGCTAAGCTAACAATCAAGTTTAGAACCACTAGTAGTTTGCTTAATTTTGTCTTGGACGGGCTTTTGTCAAGTAAAAATGAACCTCACCCCAATGTTGGGCTTCAGTTCGGATACAAACTTCAGACGCTAGAGTCGTTTATTTGGGAGATAGCTCCTCCTGCTCTGCTCCAAATGTGAAAGCACAGTTGGTTTTTCAAATTAGATTTATTTATTTTTGTGTTTTAAAAGAATCTTTAAAAAAATTAATTTTATTTTTATTTTTATTTTAAATTAATATATTTTTGGTGTTTTTAAATCATTTTAATACACTAATATCAAAAATAATTTTTTTTAAAAAAAATAATAAATTATTTTAATATATTTTTAAATAAAAAACATTTTAAAAAATAATCATAAGTACAAACATGAATTTATTCTTAATTTTTATTCTAGAAAGGAATTGTATAGATGTTGCGGTGATACAACAAGTGTCAAAACCTCAAAAAACAGCTATGTTTGTTTTTGGTTTGAAAAGGGGATTGCATCGCCTACATTTCCAAACGAGTACTTATTTCGACAAGCTTAATTGAGATGAAAAACGTTAGCCATGAAGGGAAGTGAATGAACTATTTCATGGTATTAGATTTAAAAAACCATTTTTACATATCATTTTAAATGCTGATATTGCAATGTGTTGTGGTAAAAGGCTGGATCCTGATCAGCCGGCAGCAGGGTCGGGTCTTGAAACGCTACTGTTTCCTTTTCTTCAAGAACAGGACAAAACACCAGCTCTAATCTCTTTCCCTTAAACCCTTGTTTACACGACACGAGTGAGACAAAACCACACCTTCGGTTTTAGCTGTGAACGTGTCGAATGGAAGCAAGCCCCTTTAGAGCCACCTTTAAAGTTTAAAGACATTAACTCTAGCCATTGTACAAACTCCAACGCATCAAAAGTTCAAAACAGCACAAGGACACCAAGCAAACTGCTCTGCGTGGTACCTGGCTGAGATTCACTAAAACCAAACCCCTAAAAAAGCCAACTTGTTGCAGCTGTCAAAATGAATCAAATTACCCCTAAGCCCGAGACGGATAGAGGCGAATTGAAGGGTCAAGATCAGGTCCTAGAAGGTAAACGCACTGGATTCCAATAAAAAGGCTGAGAAGTTTTCCTAGTCCGTGGAGGGTTTATCAATGTTTTGGTATGATTTTCTTCATGCTAGCTATGGAAAGGTGGCAAGATTGACTTTAAAGTCTGTATTCACTTCTAGATTTTGCAATTAACTGCTTTGATTTTTCAAGCACTTCCTTTTCAGGCTCCACAACTTTATGTTCGAGGGCAACGTATCGGATCAGCTGCTATGAAATAGTTAATGGCCGAAGGAATGAAGAGTTCCATGTCCCCCACCTTCCCCTACAAGACAATGTCTTGGTTTTTTTTTTTTTTTGGTCTTTTGCAAGGGATGGATGATGATCTCTGTAAAAGAAGTGGAGGGTACTAATGGTTTTAAAATGGATGAAACCTAAGTCAAGTTTTCACTCGATTCATTAAATAAAAACTTGACCCAATTAAATTCAACACTGAAAAAATTTAATGTTTTTTTAAAATTATTAAAAAATACTAAAAAAAAATGGTAGAAGGGCTAATTCGGAATAAATTCTAGGAAACAACCTTGACTTAAAAATTCTCTTCTTTTTCACATAGGTTTCAATTCTATTTTTTAAAAAAATAAAAAACTATTCCAAAAAACTATTTATTTTATATCTTTATTCATATATCTCCAACTTAATTTTTTATTTTTGTTCTAAAACACTAATAAAACGCAGCTAACTAGAAGCAAAAGGTATTAAAAACGGTGAAAAAAATCTTTTAGATATGGTTCAATCACATGGGCAAGAGCTGGACCACCACAAGCCCAATATGTGCATGAAAGTGATATGTAAAAACTGGACCAGTGATATTTCTATAGTTGAGAGTATATAAAAAGAGAGAGCTGGGGAGATGGTAATGGATGCTCACATATCTTATAAAAAATTGGCAATAAAATAAATTTGACAGAGTCTAAATTTAATAACACAGCATGACTATTTGGAATTTTATATCTTTTATTTGATAGATTCTGAGTATATGATATTATAAATGAAGGAGAGAGTAGTTGAACATGAGAAAACCAAACAATTAATGATTTGACTTTTAAATAATAGATAATAATTTTGAAACTGTAGGTATTATGTAGCGGTGATAAAATTGTTAATTTTTGAATTTTTATTTTTTTATTTAGAGAAAATAAGTTAATGAAATAGTATTTTATTGTAGAATGTAGTAATTGCAATATTGTTTTATTTTTCTGCTACGTTAAAAATTAGCTTAAGATCTTATATGTTTTTATTAACGCATACATTCTTTACTATATTTTATTATATGTAATCATTCACTTTTTGATTCACGGTTATATTTTTCTACTCGAAAACGTGTTAATAAAACCTACATATTAATTATTTTGCGTTGAAAAAAATTACTCCACCCACAGCGAGGCGAGTTGAATAGTCGTATTAACACTTTATTTTTTGAATTTACTGACGCAAATGGTTCTCGGTGTATTTAATTAGATGCATGCATAGGTTTGTTATATAATTAAAATTTTAAAAAATTACATTTGAAAAGCTTGTATTTTTATTTTATTTTTGCTAAAAAAAATTATCCACAACATGACAAATTAGTTGTATGTATATAAAAGATGTAAATTACTGAGTTGGTATTTCCAGTATCATAATTAACACGATATACATGAGCATGCTTCTAGAGCATTGAAGATGATGGAAATGAATTCCATGGCCTGTGTACACACCAGACATCTTCTGTCATTGACTAGCTTTGGTGTGAAGATGAAACCTGTTAAATTTCTCAGAATGGAATTTCTGGGATTTTTCCTTAGCTCATTATTTTTTCTATCTTTCTTGGAGATAGTGTATTTGTTAATTGTAAACTAGCTACGAACTTAAATTTGAAGTAATTTCTTTGTGGTTGTAGATTTATAACTTCACAATAAATATCTTTTCTACTAGGGCAATCTCTGGATATTTAGCAATATATAATAATACTATTCAATTGTCTGAATTAAATATATATATTTTTGTCCGAGTGAAGTAATTTATCAGCAGGACATTAATAGCACCGCGTCTCATACCTCAGAAAAGAGAAGAGAACTTCACAGCTCTCTTGGAGTGTCGGTTTTTTAAAAAAATAATAAGGAGAAGAAGACGAAGAACATTTCTTGGAAGGTTACGAATTTTCAAAGGCACATTAATGCAGAATTAATAGAGTAGGATTATAGGAAATGGATGCGAGACAAACATCACATTCGTTGGAGATTAATGACCCACCCACGCCTGATCATCTACAGGGAACAGCTCTAAGGCCTCAAATGCCTCCTCCTCCACTTTAATAAAGCCTAGTCTTTGGTTTCCCACGCCCTATAGCACCCAAAATAACCTAGACTCTTGCTCTTGCATTTACTAAGACCAAAGGGCCTGAATCAATATCATTTATGGTGATCTTCACACCTGCTGCCCGAGATATTGAATAGAATCCAGCTTGTCTTGCATGAACATTAGTTGGAGCTCAATATTGTGTTGAGCATGAGAGTTCTTTACTGGTCTGATCTGGAAAAGTCAATCGAAGATTTTGGAGAGGACTTTGATGCTCTTCGGACGTATCTTTTTTCAGGAAATTTATAACAAGTCGATAGGCTAGCTAGTCCGATTCCTACTTTACACATTGCATTTCTACTTCTCTAGTTAGGATTCACGATTGTAGCTAGGGTGATTTTTTTTCCCTGGCAATATTTCTTTTTACGAGTTAATCCCCCCTCTTTTACAGGAAGATCTGCCTTATGGTACGTAGCTACAGCCATGTGTGTGGCGAACCCAATTGTTAGCTAATTATATTATGAATTGTTATAAACTCCACCCCCCTGCAAAACCAAAAAATTATAATCAAAATCTCTTAGGGCTGTTTGGAGAGCTTGGAGTTGAATTCAATTTCAAGATTTAAATTAATTTTTTAGTTTATAATATTTTTAACAGTACTATTGATTTGAATTTTAAATAGAATTTAATTGTCAAGAAATTATCAAAAACAAATAAAACCCTCTGATTTGCTGTGGTAATTTCCATTAGAATTGGCATTAAAAGTAATATTTTAAAAATACAATTAACAACACAAGACTTTATTTTTTACCAAATCCTCCATTGTCTTTTTTCCCTTCGTCTTTTTCCAACCCCCACTACCTAGTTTGGATCTTAAATTGCTCAATCATTACAAAATTGAATGTTTGTATCTCCTTCCCTCAACTGTTTCACTGCTTTACAATACATTTCTCTATTTTTTTTTTATTATATTTTTTTTGGGTGAATGATGCTTGGTTGCATTTTTATATCCAAAGTAAGTACAATGTGTTATGTTATTGTGTCAAAATAAAATAAAATAAAAACATGTTGTTGACAATTCATTCATCCTTCACTGCTATAAAATTCCTTCTTTTTTCTTTCTGTCACCATGCGTGGGGTAAAGAAGAAGTACAACATAGAGGTAAAGGAACCCATCATGTCATGGGCAAGGAAAGAAATGAAGGGAAAAAAAGAAATCATTTAAGAATAAAATAATTAATATTATTAATTCAATTCATTTCTATAGTTATTTAAAATAATATATTTCAATTCAATTATTTAATTTTTTATTTTATTTTAAATATAAATATTATAATAAGTTATGAATTGAATCCAAATTATATGTTTTTTTTATTTGAAAATATATTAAAATAATATTTATTTATTTTTTTATTTCAACTCATCAAAATAATAAAAACATTAAAAAATATTAATATAATTTTTTTAAAAAAATAAAAATATAGAAACATGCAGTACAACCGCACTCCAATCGATTAAAACCGGAAACCAACAACAAAATTATCTCAGATTACAACGGCTGCTGGACCCAAAAAACGATGAAGCCAAGAAGAAGCAAAAGAGGACTATTCTTCCATTGAAAAACAATGGCAAGCATCACAAAACATTCATTTCAGACACGGATAAAGAGGTGTTGTTGTCTGAAATTACAAAGACGTTTGCTTGTAAAAGTGAAAGTGTAATGGACTTCTTCCCATATCTTTTCATGTTCTTGCCGCAAATCTACAGGGAGGAGGAGGAACATTCTGATCTTTCTGCAAATCTTGACCGGCAGCCTAAGCTGCCGCCTTGAACATCCTAAATTGAGCGTATAAATGACATGACAAAAAAATAGTCAGAAACAGGGTGCTGATATAAATAGTCAGAAACAACAAGGCCTTTATCGAACACTTGTTGTTCTAGATGGAACTTGATAATAGTGCAGGTCAAGTTTAAAAAAATTTAACGTCAGAAAAATTATTCAAATGTTGTAAATGTTATTTTTTTCTGGTGGAAAAAAAATCAGATCGTTTCATAGTTTACCCAATATAAACTGATTAATTTTATGAGTCTAAAAACAACACATACAACTCTTAAGAACAATATTTGACTAAATAAATTATTAAAATGATATCTTTTTTTAATATTAAAATAACAACATATTAAATTGACATGGCTCAACCCGGAATAACGTGTTAAATTCGTGATCCAGGTTATGAGACTATGATAACTTTATAAAAAGAAAATCAAAACAAATTATAAATCTTAATTCTCAATTAACTCAATGTTGAAAGATGAAATTGAAAGAAAAAATAATTAAAAATAACCTAAAAAAAGGATATAAGTTCATATGTCAAACTTGCAAATCAGATCATAAGACCGAGATAACCCTATGAAAAAAAAATTACAAATTCTAATTCCTAACCATACCAATATTAAAGGATGAGATTAAGAAAGAAAGACATAAAAAAAATAACATAAAAAATAACCTGAGTTAATTCACCAAACTCATGACCTGGATCATCGAATCGAGATAACCTTATATAAAAAAATAAAAAAAAAACCTGATTTAACCTGGTTAACATGTCAAATCTGCGACTTTGATCTTGATATTAAGATAACCCTATACAGAGAAAGTCAAAAACAAAATAATAAAGCTTGATTCTCAATCACCCATGTCGGATCTAATGTTGAACGATGAAATTTATAAAAATTTTAATTAAAAAAATAACATAAAAAATAAGTCAAATCAACCCTAGTTAACCATTAAGCATTATTCTTGGGTCATCAAACCAGGAAAACCTAATGAAACACAAATAGAAACAAATCATGAAACCTAATTCTCAATCAAACACAATATTAATTGATGAAATTGAAAAAAAATCAATTAAAAAAGACAAAAAAAACTAACCCGAGTCAACTGGGGTTAATTTGTTAAGTATTGTTCCGGAGTTATGAGATCAGGATAACCTAATAAAAAGTAAAGAAAACAAATCATAAAATTTAATTCTCAATCAGATCAATATTAAAGCATGAAATTAAAAAAAAAATTACAAAAAGAAAACAAATCTGAGTTAATCAGGTTAACCCGTCAAACCTAAGATCCGTATCATAAAAATATGATAACTAAATAAAAAAAAATCTAAATTAAAAAATGCAAAGCAATATTTCAATAAAATAGTGATCTGTAAGCACACGCTCTTTTAGTTAGAGTTAATAGTGTCTGTAAGAATTGTTTGTTTTTTCGTTTCCTTCTATAGATTTGGTCTTCCATGATGTGGAGAGGAATAAAATACATATTTTATTGATTTACCAAGAAGAAGCATCTTTCCATGGAGAAGCAAGATAAATCCAGCAGGACGGAAGGCTTAGGGGCCTGATTTACTAGCAATCTAGCATACACGACTGCTTTGACCACATTCCTGAGAAAATCCTTTTACATGCAGAGAATTGACTGGACACGAAAAGATGTTTAAATGTTGACAAGCTAGAAGGAGACCTTTATAACGAAAAACCTCTCTCTCCTCCCTTTCTTTTCTCAAAAATAAAAAATAAAAAATTTTAATAGTTTGAAAATACGGTGTAAATCATTTTTTTTTAATTTAATTTTTTTTGCTAAAATTTAATATATTTTATATTTTTTGAATCGTTTTGATGTGCTGATGTCAAAAATAATTTTTTTAAAATAAAAAAGTATTATTAGCATATATTTCAGCATGAAAAGTTATTTAAAAAGCAACCACAACCACGCTGAATCTACTTATCATAGTGCTGGTTTTGGGTACATGGCCGCTGTGTGTTATCCATTCCTTTGATAGAATGGTCCTGTCTAGTTGTAGAGTTAAGATACTCTTGTAGGCAAATATGATACTTATTACTGCATCACCACTTTTACATCCTAATTAAACATGGTTTACATACGATAAATAATTAAGTAAAAAACTAATTCGGCTTGGTGTTTCACGTTTTCTTTTAGTGTTTATTCACTGTAAGCCTTTCGAAGGCCCATCCAAGAAGAGAAGAAGAAAGAGAAAAAAAAAACAGATGATCAACTGAGTTAGCTTATTATGGTCACAACAATAACCCGAGTTATGAACTTAACAGATTAATTTAGATTGACTAGAATTGATCTAACATGTTATCATCTTAATATAAAAAAATTAATATTATTCTAATTTTTTTTAAGATAAATAATGTTTTTATTGTTTATCCGAGTTTCTTTTGAACTTGTTAAATTAATTAGGTAATATCATGATAATTTTTATATTATTTAATTTGAAATTTAAGCCAGATAAATAATTGGTTTGGGGGATTTCAGGGTTATTCACTTGGCTAAGTTTTCACATGGCCAATTCATTTTTTACATTAAAAAAAGACTTGGCTTAAATTTTTTATTTTTAAAGACAAAAGTTCAGGCCATATAATCTTCTAAATTATTTTAGCCCGATCATTGACTAATTCAAGTTGATATGTTATAAGTTTATGCCTATTATTTTTAAAATAAAAAATATACTTATAAGAATGTTATTGGCATCTCAGGCAAGAACATAAGCACTTTGCATGTATTAATACTAATATCCTGTTTGTTTGCTGGAAAATAATTTTTTTTAGAAAGTGAATTATTTTCCGATGTTTGGTAGTGTAATGGAAAATAAGTTGGAAAACACTTTCCAGTGTTTGGTTATGTTATGGAAAATGAGCTGGAAAATAACTTATTAATGTTTTATTTTTTTCAAGCTTATAACGAGGAACAAATCTTACAAATTAAAAAGTTGAATGATAATGAAATTGAAAAAAAATATAATTTTATAAATTATCTCAAATAAAATAAATAATAATCAAAATGATAGAGATCAAATCTAACAAATAAAAAAATTTAAAGATGAAGAAATTAAAATAATAATAATTACCATTTCATAAATTATTTCAAATAAAATAAGTAACAATCAAAAGAATGATGACCAAATTTGATAAATAAAAAATTGCAATTAAAAAATGATAAGGGAAAAACAAATAACAATTATAAAAATGAGAACCAAAGTTAATATAAAAATTAAATTTTAAGGGATGAAATTGAAAAAAAAACATTCAAAACAATATATATATATATATATATATATATATATATATATATATATATATATATATATATATATATAGCAATTAAAAGTTTGAGGACTAAATTTGATATAATCAGCAAATAATATGACATTTCTAATTTTTTCACAATTTCCAGAAAGTGTTTTTCGCCCAAAATAAAAGAAAAATACTTTTCTGAAAAACCAAGCTAAATTTTTTTTAATTAAAAATAATTTTTTAAAAAAACTTAACTTTCCGTCAAATAAACAAGTTTAATTCTTTTAAATGTATTTGGTTAGAAGCAGGCAAGGTTAAGATGCAGTAACGATGCTATTATTAGTTTTAGGTAGCCTTTTTAAAAATGAATCTCTCTTAGCTTATTTGTATGTGGTTGCTACGTTTAGATAATAGCATAGTTTTTGAAACCCGACCCGTCTAGTTTTAGATAGCCTTTTTAAAAATGAATATCTCTTAACTTATTTGTATGTGGTTGCTACGTTTAGATAATAGCATAGTTTTTGAAACCCGGCTAGGCCCGGCGGGTCAATCCAAGGCTGGAATAGGGCCGGGTTGAAGAAAAAACAGGAGAAGGAAAAACTCGGTGTGACCCGGTTGACCCAGCAAGACTCGGTTGCAAACCCGTTGACTTTTGTTTTTTTACTAAAACGACGTCGTTTTGATTTTTTAAAAAAAAAACTGACCCGGCCGACCCAGTCAAAACCCGGAACCCAGGCTTTGGACTGGGTCGGGTCTTAAAACTATGGATAATAGATTGCTAATGATTTGATTTGGATGTAGATATTAAGGTTTGTTTTTGTGTTTTAAAAATATTTTTTTAAAAATAAATATTTTATTTGTTTTAAATTAATATTTTTTAGTATTTTCAGATCATTTTAATGTGTCGATATCAAAAATAAATTCTTAAAAATAAAACAAATATTTTAATATATTTCTAAATAAAAAATACTTTAAAAAATAACCACTATTACACTACTAGATACCTTTTTAATATAAGGTTTTTGTTACCATAAATTGGAGGTTATGGTCTCTCATATGATACTCAATCATGTTCACTTGTTAAATTCTTTTTAAAATACCAAGATGACCAAAAAAAATCTCATTACTGTAAAAAAAATAATAATAATAAAAAAAAATCAAATACTACAATTACAAGGACATTTAGGTAACTTGAAGTGTCCTTACTCCTCAAGATGACCAAAAAATTTCCTTTTCAGCTATAAAACAATGAATGGTAGCATGTCCGAGAAGTGGAGAGTGTGTTTGGTAGCCTTGTCTGCTCCCTCAGTTTCAAGTTTCAACTCCTCTCTCTTCTCTTCTCTCCAATTATTTATTTTCCTTCTCAAAGCTCAATCCTTTATTTTTTTTTCTTTTTTTTTTAATCTGAAGTCTTTCTCTAGACAGTGCAAAACCCACCCTTAAGATGCGCCACTCTTTTTCTTTCCTTTTGTTTCAAGACATGAAAGTTTATTCTTCTTTTACTCTCACTTTCTTGCCATGAACTCCTGCTTTAATTTTACAGTTTTTGTAGCTTATTGCCATGGACTTTGGGGTTCTTGGTTTGGAGGGTCTTGTGGGTCCTGAAAGTAGTAGTCATGCTCCTTCTCATGTCTCACTTCCTGAGACCAAACCAAAGATTCTTGGATCTGTGTTAACTAAGCAAGAAAGATCATCTTCATCTGCATCAGCTCAGGATGATTACTGGAGGGCTTCAAAGATGCCAAAACTTGATGATTTCTCTTCCACCAAAACAATGCCACTGCACCAACCCGCTCCTTTGCTGAGACCTAATTCTATGTTTTCTAATGATTCTCGCCAACAAGAGCACATGCTAAGCTTCTCTTCTCCAAAACCAGAAGCTACTCCATTTCTCGTTAAAGATGCTGGCTTGGTTGAGAGAAACACACAAAACCACACTGCCTTGAGTTTTCCTTACTACCAGCACGCACCTCTTTCCGCTAGCAGAAGTGCAGGTAAGTACATAAGTTTTTCTTTTGTTGGGGTTGAAGTTCTCATCTTTGGGTTACAATTGGCATAAAGGTTTTGTTTGATGTTTGATTTTAAGAAATGGGTTTTTGGGAAATGACAGATTTTAGTTACATTCATATCTAAAAGGTTGATTTTGCTATTATCCTCGTATGGCTTTGTTTCCATGTACTGGTGATGGTCTTTTCATGGGCATTTAGTAGAAATTTCACATTTTGAGTCTTGTCAAAGGGAAAAGTTGATTTCCCCCACCCTTATAAGCCAGGTATTTTTGCTTTGGATTTGGTTAATTTTCGGTGTTAGAACATGTTAGTTACAAAAGAGGGAAAGAGCTAGAAAAATTAGGAAAATCAACAGTACACAGACAAAACTTATGCAATAGTTTATTTTTTTCCTCTATGTCAAATTTGGAATATAATTAAGGATACATATAGCTTCTTTGAATGTTACAGGCAAGAAATGTTTAATCTAATGTTGCAGGTTATGGCACTGGAAACTTGAATGCAAGCATGCAGGGGCCTTTTACTGGGGTTAGAGGACCATTTACTCCATCTCAGTGGATGGAGCTTGAACACCAGGCCTTGATCTACAAATACATCACTGCACGTGTGCCTGTGCCTTCCAATTTAATCATTCCTCTCAAGAAATCTCTCAACCCTTATGGCTTACCTTTTTCCTCTGCTGGATCATTCCCTCCCAGTTCATGTAAGCTTCTTCTATTCCTTTGAAATAGTTAGAAGAATCAACACTGCATATCCTTTTTTAATTTTTCTTTTGTGTGTTGGAGTTTTATTTTTCTTGTTTGGTACTGAAACTAATAGCCTACTTTTTTCAATTTATTATGATCTTTGAAATGATGTCCAAATATATATGCACACGAATTATAAATATAAAATAATACTCTGTTTGAAGTGAAATAGTCTTTTTTTTTTCTCCCCTTTCCTCCCCTTTTTTTGGCTGATTTATTTCATTTCTCTGATTTCCTTTTCTTTTCTTTTTCATGCATCTTTCCCAATCTACATAGTGGGATGGGGCACTTTCCACCTTGGTTACCCTGGCAACAACACTGATCAGGAGCCTGGAAGGTGTCGTCGGACTGATGGCAAGAAATGGCGGTGCTCAAGGGATGCTGTAGCTGACCAAAAATATTGTGAAAGGCACATAAACAGAGGCCGCCATCGTTCAAGAAAGCCTGTGGAAGGCCAGACTGGCCATGCTGCTACTGGGACTGCCAGTTCGAAGGTGGTGCCAATGTCTAACTCCATGTCAACCTCGATTACAACCAGTGGCGCTACCTCGAACAGCATTGTGATCACACAGCAACAGTTAAAAAATTTTCAGCCGGCTGATGCTTCCATCTCTTCTGCAGATGCTCGTGTCAACGGGTAAAAAATGTGCATTTGAGCTTCCTTTTGCTAGTTTGTTTTATTTGCTTTTTGTTATCCATTTCAAGTTTTTATAAGATGGCATTTCTCTCTAAAAGCATGTGTATTCATACTCTCTTCCTTTTACTTTACCATAAAGTTGACCCCATTATTTCATCTTTACTTAGGTGACAGTGACTAGTCCTGGTAGTTGACACTTAGGATTCCTTTTTCAATGGGTTTCATTATAGCTTCCCCATTTGTGGTTGCATTGTACATTTGGATTGAAGGCTTTTTTGTAGAAAAATATGTATTTGTGGAGGTTCTGGTTCCTGTTTACATCTTGTTGATGCATTTGACTGTAAGAAACTTTGTTCATTGTTTCACCGAATTTACTAAATTATACTCATCGGTTTGGTCTTAAGAAAAGTGAATGTCTTTTGCAGAGCACAAGATGCACGGAGGGTTTCTATGATGTCTTCCACTATCAACCGGAAATCTGACGAGTCTACTTTCTGTATTCCTAGACAAGATATCCTATTTGAACAGTGCTCTCAAACAGAGTTTGGACTTGTCTCCTATGATTCTCTCCTCAACCCATCGCAGAAGAGCTCTTACTTTAACGCTAAACCCTACGAGTCTTTTCTAAACTTTAGTGATGAAGAAAGCCATGATCAGCATCCCCTTCGTCAATTCATTGATGACTGGCCGAAGGACCAATCAAATCGTTCTGTCATTAGCTGGCCAGAAGAGTTGAAATCTGACTGTACCCAGCTCTCAATGTCAATCTCAATGGTCTCGTCAGACTTCTCGTCGTCATCATCCTCACTTCTGCGAGAGAAACTTGCCTTCTCACCATTGAGGTTATCTCGCGAGTTTGACCCTATACAAATGGGTTTAAGGGTGAGCGGTGACCATAATGAATCAAGCCAGAAGCAAGCCAACTGGATACCTATCTCTTGGGGAACTTCAATTGGCGGCCCTTTAGGAGAGGTCTTGACCACCAGCGCCAGCCATGCGGATTCCTGCAAAAGCTCATCAGCTCTTAACCTTTTAAGAGAGGGTTGGGATGGCAGCCCGCAGCTGGGATCTTCTCCAACAGGAGTCTTGCAGAAATCGACTTTTGGTTCACTTTCAAATAGCAGTTCAGGTAGCAGCCCAAGAGCAGAGAGCAAGAAAAACAATGAAAGTGCTAGTCTGTATGAGGATGTTGTTGGTTCGATAATTGCAAGTGATCCCCTATTCCATCCCTGTAATCAAGAAAATGGTTAGGATGAAACTTGTGAAGAAGAAGCTTGGAGTTATTTATCTTATTAATTTCTGCAGACTGTTTCTCCTTGTTGCTTGTTCCCCCCCCTCAAATCTAGAATGTAAAGACTTGGCAGATTCCCGATTGAATAGGTATCGGCCATTCTTGCACATATGGATCTGTAGGGATCTTTAACGTGTGAATTAAAGTAATTTTTCTCCTGCTTTGTTTGAGTTGAATGTCTTATTTTCCCATGGTTTCAGCCTTCTAAATTTGCTGCATCTCTGTGATATATATGTGTATAACCTCCATCATTCACGCAAGCTTACAATACATTATCAGATTGGGTCAGGAAGCATGTTTCAATGATAGGATATGTTGAATCGAAGAAAAATAATGGAGAAGAGGGAAACCATGGGAATGGTATATATGCAGGCAAGACATCAAAACAGTGGGGGGATAGAAGAATCAATGATGCTGATGAATCATCCTCCATAGCAACAGCAAAATATAATAATGCTTTAACTTCAAAAATACATATCGATCATTGATTCTTTGTAGGCCAGTATGTGATCTGCACTGTCCTATCCGTTCCAGATCCAGTTGGTAGGTTGCTTCAAGGATATGTACGTAAAAGAAATCACTATTGAACATTAAGATGGAGTTCCCTGGACTCCAGACAGGAGCAACTCTTGTGGCCTGCCCACCCGGCAGACCCCGCAAGTTCCTTGGGTGGTGTTTAAAAAAAACTGATTTTTTTTTTTTAAATTTTAAATCAATATTTTTATTTATTTTCAAGTTAAACTCAGCAGCTCTGGCCCAGCCACGGCCTAATTTCACAATTTCGGTCCTAGCCTCCCCCTGGCTTGACATCAGTGTAGATTTTTCGAAGGGCTGGGACCCCGATTCTGGTGAAAATTTGTTGAGACCGGACCTATGTTGAGGCTCCCGCTTGCCAAATTATTACTGCTTGGACATGAACTTAGCTGTATCAGATATGTAAAGGAAGAAAAGAAGTTATTTATCAGGATATCTAGAATTAGTTGAGGGCACACAAACTCTCTGATCTAAATTTAATAATAAAAAATAAAATTATCTATCAGTTGGGATGCTGGCATTGCCTGGTGCTTGGGAAGAACACAAACAGTCGACCTCGTTTTTGAAACCCAAATCGGTGTATATCAGAAGTAATTTTCGGGTAATGGATAAGAGGGATTGATTTAAATCAATTTAATTTTGTTTATTTTATAAAATACAAAAAAATCACCTCATTTTGAAAACAGAATTCAATAGATTTTGACAGAGATTTTATTGGGTTTTTTCAGGGTTGACTCTGGGTTGCTCCATATTACTTAAGTTACGAGTTAACCCGCGAAGTCAAATTAGTTTTTAAAGCTGTGCTTGGCGCAAAACCAGTATTCCAGTTGCTCGGTAAACTATTCACCACCAAATTCATTAGATTCAAAAAAGAAACTCTCTCGCAAAATTAAGCACAGTGCTGTCCCCTGTGCACTCATGTGCTGGAATGCACCACCCTAGGACTTCAAACTATCAAGTGATTTTAATAATTAAACTTCCAAAACTGAAGACATGTATGAATTATGATTATGTAATAAAGAAAACCGTCCAACGAGTACTACAGTTCATACCTCAACTCTTGCAAGTACAGGACAACGACACGTTGGCATGTCTTGAAGACCTTAACACGAGATATATAGTTCTGTTTGTTTTTGTGTTTCAAAAATGTTTTTAAATTTAAAATTTTTTATTTATTTTAAATTAATATTTTTTTGGTATTTTTAGATTATTTTGATATAAATATTAAAAATAATTTTTAAAAAATAAAAAAATATTATTTTAATATATTTCTAAATAAAAAATATTTTAAAAAATTACCTCAACCACATTTCTAAAAGTACACTGTCCACTTTCATCTACATATAGAAAGTGCAATCCACCAAGCAGTCTTTTATGTAGTACGATCAATCAAGCCTACCGCTGATTGCGCGGCCATTGATTTTTAATTTCTTTCTTTTAAATCCAGAGGTAGAGGATCACCGCTGTTATGTTGGTGGCATGTATGTTTAGGTCCTTTAGGACTTCACTTGGTAGAGAAACGACAACCTACTCATAGCTTTGGTGAAGCTTCTCCTAGAATTTGGAAATGTCATTAAAATTATGTTTGATATAAAAAATATTTTTTTAAAAATATTTTTTTAATATATTTTCAAATAAAAAACATTTTAAATCACAATCACTTTTAAATATCCATTAATATGGTTTTTTATGTGTTTAGTATGATGATATATAAATGTTTTTTAATTAAAAATAAATTCAAATAATATTTTTTATACATTTTTAATATTAGCACATTAAAATAAAAACAATTTAAAACAATTAATTTAATATTTTTTTAAAATAAAAACTACCCGATAAATCATTTACAACATACAGGATACACTGCTCACTTCCCTTCTTAAAATCCAAAATTAAAATGGTTTGAATTGTACATCCACACAGTCAAATTAAGAGGATGTTTGAGCTCATTAACCCACAAAAAAACACCATGTTTAGCCGTGGAAGTGTGTTTATTTACTAATAGACAGCACTCTTAATTATCATATAATAATATATGATAGAGAGCTCTTCATCTACAAGGCAAATTACATGGCTAAGGAGAATTCTTCTTGAAAAATCCCCTGCAAAATCCGGCAAAATAACTTTTTCCTCAATTATACGAGAGGATATTAATTGCGATTGATTAGTATTTTCCAATAGAAAAACTAAAATGATATAAGAATACATTAATTTCTATTAAAGATTGTTGTTCTTAATTTGCATATCTCATGACATGACTATTAAATTTATCTCTTTATAGCTGTGAAATGTTTCAATTTTTTATTTTTTATAGAGTTATTATTTTTTATTTTAAAATATAAAGTACAAGAATTTTCATAATTCGGCTTAACCTACCAGATATTGTTTATTTTAGACCTTACTATCATTACAGATTTGTTCTTGATGACCACGCATAACCCAAAAACACGTTTTTCAAAGTAGTGCAGCACATTAACCCGCCTTCTAGTCCACCCATTTCCAGGGCTTCCACCCAGAGGACCCCCTCAGGGTTTTAAACGCGCTTCACAAGTCAGCAACTAGTATTACTAATAAGATCAGTTATCAATCCTTACTCGTCGATGTTGGATATTATAAGAACTCTAGATAAGATAGGTGTTTAAAAATATAATAGTAATTGTTTTTTAAAATAATTTATTTATAAAAATATCAAAATAATATTTTTTATTTTTATCTTTTTTATTAACACATTAAATCGATGCAAAATAACTAAAAAAATTATTATTATTTTTTAAATTTTAACAAGGGAAAAGAAAGATTGAAACTCATAGTCAAATTCCTAGGAAAATAAGTTCCAATAAAAAACCATGTTGAATCAAGGAACTAATCAATCCAAGCTTAACATCAAAACCAACAATCGGCCCATTAATTTTTTTTTTAAAAATAAAATTTCATAAAAAACATCTTTTTAATTTTTAAAAATTGTTTTTAGAGTCACTCTCCATGCCCATAACCTACCTTGCCCTTGCAATGGGTAGACCTACATATTGCCTGATTTTAATGTCTGATTTTAGATATTTTTGTCTGATTTTAAAACTATGATTGAGTTTTTTTTTAAATTAATTTTTAATATTTTTAAATTATTTTAATATCCCATGTTAAAAATAAATTAAAAAAAATAAAAATATTATATTCATATATTTTTAAATAAAAAACATTTAAAAAACAATTAACATAATCAAAAACACTAACTCCATACTGTACATGATCCAAAACAAAAACAACACAAAGAACAATTTTTTGATTTTGAAGGAACGGAAATGGGAGCTCAGATTCTATGGGTGCAAGGAGTCTGTCATGCCCAATTGAGCATTATTCAGTACGAGGAATTGATCTTATTATCATTGCAACCCAAAACCAAACAGCCTTCACAATTTCAAAATCCAAAACCGATAAAAATATAGAAAAAATAAATTGAAATCAACAGAAGAAAGGCTCAGACACGCACAAATGCTGTCAACAAATGAAAAACTAGCTCTCACTTTGGTCCGTATAAGAGCTAACATGATGATATTCAGGATCGAGAAACGTAATCAGTCATCACAGCCTCAAAGTTTTATCAGACACAAAAATGAGCAATCATTCTCGAGGCAGCAGAAACTAAAGGGAAAGAGATTAAAAAATATAAGTTAAGGAGCACAAATAAATGAAGAGCAGGACGCCTCGATTTTAAAAGAGTTCAGACTCTAGAGGTGGCTGCCGCTCCTCCATGCCTTCCAAACCCTAACTCTACAGCGTTATATATACAGAGCAATCATGGAGGGCTTGAAATTACATTACCATCCTTAGTTGTTGGGCTTTTGATCACCTCGGCCCACTTATTTATTTGGATCCACAAGCTGTGATTATTTGTGATTGGGTCATATCTTGGGTCCGGCTAGCAGGTTGGCTTACATAATAGAGAAATCTTTAAAAGAGATTAGCTATATAAAGTTACTGGTAATTTTCAGGTCACTTGGCGAATTTTTTAAAGAGAAAATAAAAAAAACAGAGAAACAGAGAATCAAAATCATCAATAAACCAGTGCAATTTTTCTAGTATAAACTACTAACTACCAACAATGAAATTCTCCGGCACCTCCGATGTGATGTACAAGATATATATACTTCACACTCACATTATTGATTTGATTATATTTTAATGGTTTCTTTGATGGAATATTTCGTTAATGATTCTATTAGTATTAGAAATTATTAATGAAATTATTGATAAAATAAAAACCATGATGAGCGAGTTTATGATGACGATATTCCGTCGGCAATTTGTAATATCAACAGAATTTTCTTTAAATGCTGAGAAAGCTTTGTCTGATTTTCTAGTAGTGTTACTTAAGAGTAGAATATTATCAACAACATCGATGGATCACACATGCAATGGGTTTAAATCTCTTTTAAGTAAGAATGCAGACAGAATATAGTTTCATATATTAGTTTAAGAATTTAATTTGACTAGAGAAACTAATCCTAGTCCAATCCAAATATATTTCATCTTCCTCGAACTCTATCTCTAGGGATAGCAGGAAGATTAGCTAGCATAACCAGATTATCATCCTGAACATCACATGAATCCTTGCACGAAAAGATAAGTCTGCTCTTCCTTAGTTTAGACCTGACATTTTTCTTGCTTTCACTTGACAACTTGCCATTTCTCCCATTCTTTGTGCATTCCTTGTAAGCTGCAAGGAAAGGGTCTTCTTGCCACCATCTAAACCCTTTCACTGATTTGCTTCTTCGTGGAGGCTCTATCTTCGCGCTCACGCATGGAGGGAGAGGAATTTTTATGCCATGACTGCCTAAGACCTTGTAGGAGGTATCGGAGTCACGAGGAAACAAAATAGGGGATGTAGGGGATGATATGTTAACGGCATTTAGCCCTATATCTATTGTGTATTCTTTGTGGATGACCTTGGAGACTCCAGGCGAGTCTTCCCATGAAAAGGGTATGCTACCTTGTGAGTAAACCTTCCTATGGCTCATTGTTTGTGAAGGGATATTTTCATAAATGAAGAAAGGTTGCCCTTATATTGAGAGGGTTGCAAGAGATATTAGCATACGTTCTACACTCTCTAACAGCAAAGAAACCAAAAGGGCAAGCAAGGGAAACGTGAAAGGGAAGCTGCTATTAACTTTTAAACCAATTCAAAGAATTAGGTGATGAAGGGGAAGAAAAAGAAAATCAGGTTCATAGGTATTTGGTGGCCATAATTTAGCTAAGGAGATAAAAGAATATATGTACAAACTTAATGGCGGCCATAGATTGAAGAATAGAATTAATGGTAGGTGCGGCACCGGGAACAGCCAAGGGGAGCCTCCTGAAAAATATGGAACTAGTTTTTGTTTAACTGAGTTAGGATTCGTCTTTTGAGTATTGCGAATTATGATGTATTTGCATTTGCTTAATTTGGGGTTGAATTGTATATTGAGATTTTATTTAATAATTTAAGTTATTGGGTTGAGATGATTCTTTAATATGATATCAGAATATTAATATTCAAGTGGCCACAAGTTCGAATATCACAATTTTTATTTATTTGATAAAAATTAAGCACAAGGTAATATAAATCTATACAAGTTTCAAGTCTAAAAAGCTTTTACTTGGGTTTAGATGATTTTTTGATATTAAATGTCAAGAGATTAAGTGTTTGATTTATAATGTGGTGATTTATTCTTTTCGAAAATAATTTTTAATTACAAATATATTAAAATAATACTTTTTATATCTTATATTTTAATTTTAATATTAATACATCAAAACCATAAAAAATTACGCACAAATAATATTAATTTGATTTTTTTTAAAATAATTTAGAAAGTAAAAATTAATGCAATATTAAATATGCTAAGAGGAGTGTAAAACAAGGATTGAAAAATAAAATGTTAAAAAGGGTGTAAAACCATTCAAAAGGTAATTAAAGTGTTAACAAATAATCAAGCATGTTCTTAAGTATGCAAGAACTATATATAAACTAAAATTATAATTAAATCAAAACTAAAATTAAATAAAATAGTAAATAATGTATAATGATAGGATACAATTATGGAGTGTGAGGAAAAACAAAGAAAGTGAGTGTCGAATTAAAAAAAAAATATTTAAAAAAATCTGGTAAAATACCCTATAATCCCCCATTTGTTCATATCATGGGAGAATATGCTCATGATACAAAAAAAGATTTGGTCAAAGATTACTCGTTGTTTGTAAAATTTAAATAATTTAATTTAATTAAAATAAATTATAATAAGTTGTAACATGACTACCAATTAAAATTTCAAAATATTTAAAGGAATAGATAAATTAATTTTAGAAACCAGTTTTCTTTAGAAGAAATATATTTTTATAAAATATTTATGAATAAAAAATCAAAATAACTTAGCTATTAAAACTTAAACAAATAAAAAACAAAAAAAAAAAACCCCATCATTTAATTTCTTGAATACAGACACGGATAGATTTTGGAGGGTTTTTCCACAACCTCCAAAAATTCCACCCTTTAACCATTTCTTGCTCTACCCTCACTAAGTTAAACGTTTAATTCTTAATTTTCCCCACTTTTCTAAAATGCTCAAGAAATCAAATTACTGAATGGAGGAGTTTCGATGTTTTTGTTTATGATTGTAAACCAAGAAATCAAATAATTGAACTCTTGAAAGTCAAAGGCTTTTTTTATCAAACTATGAAAAGAACAATCTGTATTTTCTAAGCATAGCCCAGATTCTGATAGGGCTGTGCTAAACTTGTAGTCGCAGAATTCAGAATTGGGGGCATGACTACAACCACTTAACCATACAAAATTTGTTAAATATTTTCTTGGTTGATGGCTAGAGTAATGAAAGCAATTTTTTTGGAGTCGATTGCAAGGGAAAACATGATAAGTCAAGGGAATGGACATTCAATATCATGATCTGGGTAGCGTAATTCTGTCAAGTCCTATCAGAAAAAGGAAATAAAAGGCTTAACTTTCCTGTTCTTGATAACGTGGACGTTGAATAACTTGACTTTTTCGAACTCTTGTTTAATGGCAGATAACAACAAGATTTCTCGATTCCCAGCGACGATTGGATTTTCTACTGAGAACAATAACTTTCAGGTTATTCATCATCACAGTACTTAATCTTCTGATTTATTTGAGATTTTGTCCTCACTCTTAGCTAAATATTTATTGCAAATAATAATGTATACAATAATCAAGACCACAAAAATATCAATCCATCATAAAAACCCCACATCACATTTCCAGGTTATTCCCTTGAAATGTGAAGGTCTTTAGAACTTGATTGCGGTTTAATTTAATAAAATATCATTTAAATTTATAATATTAAAATATAATTAAAAAAATCCAAGACGGAAAAGTTATTTTTAATCTTTATATTCTACTTTGATTTTGTTTTATGTTTTTTTTTTAGTTTTTTATTTTGTTCACGTTATAATTTTTGAATTTTTTTTTTAAAATCACATGAAAATAGAAAAAATTTATCAATAAATCATATTGATAATAAAAAAATAATTTTAATAGTGATAAATTCGTATTCTCGAGATAAGTGAATAGAGATGGCAATCTCCCTATAAAATGGAGTTCGAAAGTTTGAAGGGAAGCCAAAAAGTGGTGGTTAGGTTGTCACAATAATTAGCTCTGTGCTGGGCCTGCTGGCTATATTTTCTGTCTGCCTGTCCTTCTTCTTATCTCCATGGACTATCCGAAATTTACTGACACGTAGTTTCAAGACCCAATAAACAATGAAAATTATGCAAAATCGTTATCAGTGAACAAAGGTAATTAAAACCATTGCCTGTCCTTATATCTATCATGAAACAAACATTACCAGCTATTTGTTTTTGATGAATGGCAGCTATGGCAGCAAACAGAGCTAAGCCGACACGTGACTAGCAAATGAAGAGAAAGATCCAGCTTTTCCATTGGATTGGGTCATGAGATGTTAATTATTCCATAAATTTCTTTAAATTGTTGATTTAGGAATATTCGAACCCTAGTGTGCTATTAAAAACAAAGAAAAATCGATCAGTAGATGATATTTCAAGTCAAAGCGTGGCAAATATGAGATGCCCCAGGACGTTACAATGTGCTTGTCTTTACGACTTACCAGTGAAGAAGAGAAGAGACGAGCAGAGCCAAACCTTCATAACCTCAAGTATGGCGTTTAGGGTTTTTTGAGATGGGTTATAATCAATACCTTTTCCCATTGATAATAACCCCCCACGCATGTTTATTTTGTCGGAAACTGGGAAGAGAAGGCAACTTTTTATCTAATTCAGACCTAAAGATCGGATGAAAAATATGGAGAAAGAAAATGCCAGAAACTATTATGGTATTTATGCTGATTGTAACGTCCATTTTCAAGAAAAGTTGGAGTCTCTGATTAAAAGCTTGACTCGCCTCTAGCTTACTCGAGCAAAAACTGAAAAATAACTCTGGAAAAGTTCCTTCCAACTAATCTATCATTTTTGTTCAAACCCCAACAACAACTCGGCCCAAAAAAATTAGGGGCAAATATAGTCAAGAGCCTCAACACAATCCAACATTTCTGAAAAAGCTTTTGTGTGAAGACTGAAGGGGAATTGCACCATCAGTGTAGAATGGAGTCTGTTCTTGTTCTGCAAAAAAAAAAAAAAAGAACTACCTCTGTTCGATCATGCCTTTTGTTTCAATCTATTTCAATTTTTGTTGGTAATTTGGCTTAAAATTCTTCGCTCAAAGTCGGGTGTTGTAGACTCGTAGGGGATCTACTTTTCATTCCAGTGCACGCATGATAAATGTATGAACAATATTAATAAAGTAATTACAAATACTTATTCAACAGAAGTTAGATAAAAATAAGTAGCAGGGAGGGAAAAAATAAAAAATAATACTTAAATTGAGATATTTTTATTATTTTTGATAAGTTAAGGTACGTATGATTTCCTCTTTCATCTTTATGTATGTTTCTCTTTAAAATGGATCTATAATTAAATAAGTATTGATATTGATTGGTTGTTGAGTACTTTAATTTTTTTTACCTAGCACTCAAAAGAAGCACTGTTTAATTAGTCATTGATATTATGATTGCTATCCCAAAACGTTTGCACTATAGAATTTAGTAGTAGGATACACACGCACATACATTTACAAGAGTTATAGGAGTAATTAATTGGGGGATAGAAAGGTATCGGTGCTCCATTTACTTAAAGAATTGTGAGAGGAATCCATTGCGCCTTAGCATGATTTCTTAATTAAACCATTAACAATTAACAACAAACAACAGGAGCATATAATATAGTTTTAATTTGTCCTTAAAATGAAAAGGCAACAAAATTGGAGAGTGACGAGAGCCTTTTTATTTATTTATTTAAATTTGTTGGATTGCCTCGCTTTGATGACAATTCTAGGCCCTTGATATCTTCATTTTAAATTGCAAAGCCATTAGTCACTTTTAATTATATATTTCAAATGGCTTTCATTATCAAGAAGCATAAAAGATTGGAAGGTTGGGAAGATTTCATAATCAGGAAGTATAGACGGACCTTGGAGAAAGGGCTCCCCTCTTTCAATATATCTTCCTTTATCTGATACTTGGCAAAGGTATTCATTTTGTAACCAATACAGTAGAATTCAGTTCAGCTCCAATCAGAGAAAGTATTAGATACAAAATGGACAACGAGAAAGATATTTTTTTTTTGGAATGACCGACCGATGGCTAGATTGTGGCATTCTTAAATATCTATTCCTCCATCGGCTTCATGTTTTGTCCCTCAATCCAGCAAGTAGAATTATTGAAATGGGGTACTGGAACAATGAAGTTTGGTCTTGGAATCTTACTTGGAAAAGACAACTAAGCACTTCTGATCTACATCAAGTCTGGCTGCTTCTTTCAAATCTGGAAGGAGCTGAATTGCATCAGCAACTTGAAGATAAAAAGGTTTGGAGCAAGGCATTTTGTGGGTTATTTGGTTGGCAAAAATTCTTTTGATTTTCTACGATGAGCAACCGGATTGGAGCTCAGTTTTTTAATTAATCTTACACCGCCTAACTCTATAATTGAAGTCCACTAATAGGATTTTTTCTTACACATGCCTAGGTTTGTTTCAAAGTTCAGAAAATTTATTGAACTGGACAAACTAGTTAAGCCACTATCACTGTATTAAAAAAAAACCCAATCATGTTAACTTTGAACTCAGCTATCAGCCTTGAGATACTTGGTTAATTAGGTTTTTATTCTTGGCGTGAACAAATATATATGTAATATTTCGTCTTTTGTTCTTGTTTCACTCCATACCAATTTGGATAGGTCGAATAGCTATTTGTCGGTCTAAGCAAACTGCTCGTATAATAAAAACAGTGAAACCATCTAGGTGGTGGCCCAGTGGTAAGAACTTGGGATCAAGAGGTTTGCTCCCTCTGTGGTCTCAGGTTCGAGCCATGTGGTTGCTCATATGATGGCCACTGGAGGCTTACATGGTCGTTAATTTCAGAGCCCATGAGATTAGTCGAGGTGCGCGCAAATTGACCCGGACACCCACGTTAAATTAAAAAAAAAACAGTGACGGAATGCAAAATGTAGATTTTAGAAGAGAAGTTCCCAAACTATAATTCACTGAAATTAGCAAGTGTGATTTTCTTTGTATTTGTTTGAATATTGGAACAAATATATTTATATATTTTATTATAACTTAATATATGTAGTTGAGCACAATTAATTTATATAAGTGCTCATAGTTTTAGAAACTATTTATTCAATCCCTAAAACTGGAAAAAAGGAAAAATAATCCAATAGTACAGAAAGAGAAAGAAAAGCTTTTTGAATGCCGGTCTCTTAAGAGAGTTTATGGTAGGAGTGAGTAAAAAAACTGAAAAACTGATTAAATTGACAGAACCAGAAAAAAACAAAAAAATCGAACCGTGAAAAAAAACCGATTAGAATTTTTTAAAAACCAACCGGTTCGATTTTGATTTTATAAGTCTGAAACTGAAAAAATCGAACCGAACCCAAACCGAAAAAAACCCGAGCCAAACTGGAAAAAAAACCAAGCCAAACCGAAGACAACCGAGCCAACCGAACCAATTGGTTTGAACTGGTTTTTGTTCTAAAATAACCGAATTGAAACCGGTCGGTTTGAACCGGTTTCGGTAAAAAAAAACGGTTTGGTTACTTTTTTGATAAAAACCGAACCGAACTGAAAATAATCACCTCTAGTTTATAGGTTTTTCGCTCATGATTCGATACCGAGAGTTGCTTTCTTCGATGTAGCACTAGAAGGAGTGGTTGGACACATTTTTATTATGCAGGGGTGATAATGGTTTGGTTTAGTTCGGTTTGGTTTTAACTAGAAATTCCAACCGAACTAGGATTTGTAATTTCTAAAAAATTCAACATGGATTAAACCAAAAATTAATTCAAACTGAATTCATTCGGTTCAATTTGGATCAGGTTTATTTTCTTTGAAAATCGAAAAAAATCGATAGCTCCAAACAAGTAGAGGGAGAAGATAACTTGATCCAGTCCAAGGAATATAAGGAGAGGTAGAAGATACTAACATGAAAACAAAAATTACAGACAACTTGGTCAAATCAAACAAACACCAACACATGGCTTTGGATTACTTGGAAGTTCCCGTTATTGACAGAAGCAGAAACTCAAAGAATCAACATTTTATACTCTTAAATCTAACAATAAATATTAAATAATCACAAGCTAGACCAATTCATTAGAAACAAAAACACTTTCAAATTAATGGTTTATTAATTTAAAATTTTAAAATCAAGATGCAGGGCCTTGAATATAAATCATGCGCCATCCCCCTCCTAATAAGATCTCTTCCAATTTTGTTTTTGTTATTAAAACAAAAGGGTAAATCAGTGCACCCACCTTTTGACTTTGTAATGTAGAAGCACCTTTTCTAACTTTGCAAGAGAACAAAGAGAAGTAGAGAACAAAGGGAAAGAGAGACGAGAGAAACGAGTCACTGGAGAGAGAGAGAGAGAGGGGGGGGGG
>Ga0307515_10001759_pt1 | contig 48274 bp, 48 predicted proteins | sample 17_EM_MG_FD_194513 | JGI IMG/M metagenome (GOLD analysis project Ga0307515, IMG submission 194513) | Populus trichocarpa ectomycorrhiza microbial communities from riparian zone in the Pacific Northwest, United States - 17_EM | ecosystem: Host-associated > Plants > Roots > Unclassified | place... | reverse complement strand
ATGTTTTAAAGGATCTATTTATATGTATTATTAAAGAACAATGAAGTGATAAAGAAGATAGTACCTGAAGAAGACAGAAAGGCTGTCAAAATATTGTTAATGATATATTCCGCCAAATGAAATGATGATATATTGTGGATATGCCCATGGCAAAATGAGCGTCAACGGAGCGTCAACGATTTTTGGTGCTGTAAGTCGGGTAATAACAATGCAATTTGGTAGTGAATATACATAATGGAAGTGCTGGCATCCTTTATATGGAAAAGAGGACGCGAAACGCTCCCTGCCCCATCTTGGATATGAGCATCAACGGCGCGTCTATGATTTTTGGTCCAGTAAGTCAGGTAATAAAAACGCGACTTGGAGGTGAATACACATAATCGAAGTATTGGCATCCTTTATAGGCAAAAAGGAAAGCAATACGCTCCCTGCCCCATCTCGAAAATGAGCATCAATGGAGCATCAACGATTTTTGGTCGTGTATCTCGGGTAATCTAAATGGCTCTTGATCGCAGACACCTACAAACAGGGAGTTGGCAGCCATGATGGGCAGATAAGCAGGAGATATTCGTGCGACAGCCTCCCAGGCAGTCACAACTCGTTTCATTTACAATGCCACAACCAAGAGTTCATGGGCATTTTAACCTATAGAGATGGTCAAAACATCGTATACAGACAATAACGGCCACATCACACTTTGATTGCCCATGATGATACGCCGAATATCGTTGATGCTCCTTTGATGGTCATTATCAAAATGGGGCCGGGAGCGTGCGGCTTGTTTTCTTGCCAATAAAGGCAGCCAGTATGTCAATTATGGATAACAATGACCAAATCACATTTTAATTACTTGACTTACAAGACCTAAAATCATTGACGCTCTGTTGACGCTCAGTATTAGAATTGGGCCAGAAGGGTGTCTCTCCTCTTATTGAGTATAAAGGCTGTCAATACATCTCAAATAGTCAATGATATACCAAAGTCAATATTTTGCAATTAACAGTAGGATATCTGAATGTGACCATGAATAGAAAAACCCGAAATGCAGAACTGGACATCGGAACCGACGGGTCTAGCCAAACCTGGCAAAACCCGCGGGTTTATGGGTATGGGTCAGGGTTTGGCCTGCCAATACTCAGCGGGTCAGGTTTCTGGACGGGTCTGGAACCGAACCGACCCGTTTTTGCGGGCCAAACCCTGACCGCTGGTGGGTTACCTGAACCCATTGCTAACACTAATCAACAGCGATTCATTCACATACGCGGCGGCTATGGACAGCCCACAACGAGGCCAGTGGAAACGAGCAAAGGAAGAAGAATGCACATTGATCCTGCTCAATCACACATCCACAACTATCAACTCCCGGGAAGCAAGGCAATTGCATGTGAAGGCAATTGGCTCCAAATTGGTCTACAAGACGAAACACAATCCTCACGGCACCATACGATACGCAGCACACCTAGTAATTAATGGCTACAAACAAACGGACTTTGGAGACACTTATGCCACTGTCAGAAAACTCACCACTTTTCGGTGACTCATCTCCCTGGTCAGAAAACATGGCTGGAACATCGATCATTCGGATGTGGTCACTGCCTTTCCCAATCCCGAGGTCGATGACGATGATATGTATATGACCCTGCCCGAAAGCTGGCCGGAAGGTCTCAACGCACCCACGATCATTGTTCAACTAAAGAAGGCACTTTACAGTCCCAAACAAGGACCACGACTTTGGCACAACGATATTACCACCTTCTTGCTCTCTCTCAAATTCACACAGTCCCAGGCCGACCCCAACCTCTATCTCCGCAGTGATGGTATTCTGATGCTTTTGTACGTCGACGACATCTCAATGTTGTCCCCAAAAGACACTACCAAATCTGCGATCAAAGTTAAGGCCAGGCTCTTGGAAAAGTACAAAATCACCAATCTCCGCCCGGCACGGCAATTCCTCGGCATCGAAATCCACCCCGAGGAAAACAGTACCGGATCAGTTTCGGCCAGAAGGCCTTCATCTCCACGATTCTCAAACGGTTCAACATGCAGAATGCTCACGACGTATCAACTCCAATGGATCCTCATGTGAAACTAGATCTGGCCGAGGATTGGGGGGAGAAAGAACTAAAAGATAGGAAAGGCTACCAGGCAATCATCGGCTCATTGATGTACACAGCACTTGCAACTCAGCCCAATATCTCATTCGCAGTCGCTGCACTTTGCCAATACAATTCCCGCCCATTCACCAGCCATCTCACCACCGCCAAAAGAGTCCTCCAGTATCTCAAATCCACAGCCAACTTTCGACTGCACATTAGCAGCAGCAGCAGCACTAACAGCAATGATCAACTCACTGGCTACACGGACTCCAATTGGGCCAGTGATAGTGCCAACCGCAAATCTCAAGGAGGCCATGTATTCCTTCTCAGCAACGGAGCTGTCTCATGACAGTTGCGAAAGCAAAATCCCATCGCTATGTCAACTCTCGACGCCAAATACATTGCCTGCTCCGATGTCTCCCGTGAAGCGAAATGGCTGCTCCAGCTCCACCATGATATACACGGCAAAGACACATCACCACTCCCGATTAATTGCGACAATCAGGGCACACTTAGTCACATCACAACTGGAATCATAAAAGCTCGCATGAAGCATATCAATGTTTGCTATCACAATAGTCAAGACCTCCATACCCGCAAGATAGTTGACTACTCCTACGTGCATACGAACGAGAATGTGGCAGATATACTAACCAAGGCCTTGACGAAGGATAAGCACGAAAAATTCACCAAGGCGATGGGGCTATGGTAATAGAGGACGATTTAAAGTTGTTTCACTTTTCTTTTGGGCACGCGGATTTCTTGGTTTCTTAATGGATGGCCATCCTCAGGCTATGGCAGTACACTTTCCCTGCTCACTCTCGCAGGGTTTTATGGAGCCTGTTATGAGAATCACTTTGTTTCATTCTTTTCATTTTGTTTCTTGCTCTACGGTGTATAACAAGAGGGGGGAGTATCGCATATACAGGTCTCAGCCGGAGACGGAGATGTCTTGTACAGCTGGAGACGGAGATGTCTTGTATGGCCGGAGATAGTGTTAGCAACGGGTCCGGGTAACCCGCCAGCGGTCCGGGCTTTGGCCGGCGGTTCAGTTCGGGTCGGGTCGTTACCCGGCCAAAAACCCGAAACGCTATGTCTTGGCGGGTTTGTTACCCGGACCGAACCGAAACCCTGTGTTTTTTGGCCGCGTAGGAACCGGACCGCGGGTCCATTTTGCGGTTCCTACATTTTTGGCTCCAATTAAGTATTTGAGTTCTGATCGTATCATGACATGATGTATACGTAGATTGCGTAGTTTAAGCCGATCTTTCACCACCCGCTTTCAGAATCGAGATCCGACTGATATTCGTTGAGTGGCTGTCAAATAAGGGTAGATTTCCACCGAAATTCGCAGGTTTTCGACAGCGACTCAACGAATATTGGTCAGATCGCAAATCTGAAAGCGGGAGGTGAAAGAGCGGCTAAAACTGCACAATCTGCGTATACATCATGTCATGATACGATCAGAACTCAAATACTTAATTGGAGCGAAACATCTGGGCTTGCAAAGGCCGGGTGTTGAGGTGGAAACCGGCCCAAATGCCAACGGTCCGGGTTTTTCATGTGGTAAAACCGTTGCCACGGTTCGGTTCCGGTTCCAACCCTAACCCGGAACCGTTCTAGCGGGTTGGAACCGTTGCTAACACTAGCCGGAGATGGAGATGTCTTGTATGGCTGGAGACGGAGATGTCTCATATGGCCGGAGATGACTGTTGACTCTGGTACGAGCTGATGGCATTCAGCCATACTTGTACGTTCATATATATACTGGCCTTGTGGCCCTCTAAGATAGAATACAATCAAGCTTCTCTAGCATCACTATTTCAACACACGTTAAGGTGCCAATACTCTCCAATTGCTCGAGTCCTAGACCACCGCAATTTCTGTTAAATGGGAAGTTCACACTGCCCATTAAAGACCACTCCCGCTATAATTCATAGTGTCGAGTGTCGAGTGTCGAGTGTTGAGCGCTTAGTGAGTTAACAATCTCTCAAGCCAGAGTTAACACCTTATAAAGCCACCATAAGTTGACTTAACAAGGACTAAAGCTATTAACCATTTAACAGGCTACTGTAACTTGAATTAACAACAGTACAAGCCATTAACCACCCAATCAACCACCACATGTTGCAACTCAGGATGTTAATGTATAAAGCCACTGCCAGTATGGTGTAAATTCTACAATCAATTACCCATATACAAGTCCAATTACTGCCATGGCATCTATTTCTTTTTTCTTTTGATTCCCACTACTGAAACCAACAATAGTTGAAGAATCCTGAGTAGCACTTGTATAATTGAGACCATGTTTAGCATTGAGTTATTTTTAAATCTTTATATGACCCACTAGAGAGCTGTTTATGTTGGAGGGAGACTATTATGATGGCAGGCGAACTGGTGAACTGGTGGTGGTGATGGTGCATGCTCTGGTTATCTACTCAATGAAAAGTTAGTGGCCTTAGCTAGGTTAATGGCTTTGGTAGTTAATTAAACCTATGGCTGCGGTGGCTTTATAAATTGCTAACTCTCTAAGCGCCCAACCCTTGACACTCGACACTTGACGCTCCGAATTATGGCGGGGGTGGTCCTTAATGGCCGCCGTAGGAAGTTTAGTTGATCGACTAAAGCTTTATCGGATAAATGATCCCTGTTTCAGAACTGGCCCCAACACGTAAACATCCAATCCCTCCAATCAGTAATGTCACATTTGGGGTCTGTATAATTGTGTCTAGGTGAGGCTTATCAACGTTGCGGTTAGGGGTTTAGAGTATAAAATCCGGATCTCAAGCTGAACAGATGTTTTAGTGTTGTCCATCTTTTTTGTTGTATGAATCACCCAAGATGGCAACATTAAAAATACAATTTGAAAACCGGTTTTCATTATTGGACAGGAACTCAACGCGATAGTAAGCTAATTTCATATATTCATACACGAAAAATTGACGTAATCGTAATCCAACATCATATATCTTTCACAATACATATCCCTTCTTCATCCCTATGGGCATTTTCAAGAACACATTCTGCCCTCTAGAAAGAAACCCCACAACTCTCAGGCGGGTATTGACAACCTCACACTGCGCAGACACGTTCATCGATCTTTTGCCCTTTTATGATGAAGTATCTGCCGTCTTCTTCACCAAACCCTTTCTATTTACTAACAGACCGCGAATAATCTCTACGCCGGCCAAGCTTACGGTGCTTGCGCAACTCGTCATCGTCACTCTCTTTACAGTGACGTTTGTGTCCCCTCTTCTCTCTGTACTCTGTACGGCCACGGTCGTGACGGATTTGGTGATGACTATGCTTTGAATAGGAATGGTCAGATGAGTGCTTGCGGTCGCGGTTCCTATTGTTGTGGCTAGAAGGTGGTAGCAAACGACTCGAGCCATCCCGCTTGTAGGAGCCACGATGATAGTACATCGACCAATCGTTATGATGACCCAATCCGTACTGATAGTGGTCTTCACTACTAGAGGATGAAGGCCATTTGTTGTGATGATCCGACTCGTATTGATAGAGACCGTCGCTACTGGAAGACGTGGGCCGATTGGTACGATTGCCCAGTCCGTCTTGGTAATGGTCCTGGCTACTAGAAGATGTGGACCGATTGGTATAATCGCTCAAACCACCTTGGCAATTGCCATGGCTATTGGAAGACGACCGAGAGTAGCTACCATCAACAGATGATGAAGTTGAAGAGTATCGACAACGCTTTCTGCGTTCGTTATTGTGGTAATGATTGCTATCCTTGGACTCTTCGCGACCTTGATGTTCTGCCTTGCCAGGCGATGGCGACCGACCTCTTTTGCTACCTTGCGGTATCTTTCCATACTGATTATTATCCTTTAGCTCCTGCATTGGAAGTTTGGGAGTTGGTGATGACGATGGAAGGCAGTCAGAACCGTTGTCGCTCGGCGAGTTGAAAATAATAGGTTCTACTTCTGGAAGAACACCATCGGGAGAGTGGATGTAAAGCCGAATAACTTCTAGCAGTCCTTTAAAGTTCTGTGGGGCACCCAGTAATTGATTATCATCAACACAGGCCTTGCCGGCTGTTGCCGCTTCGGCCATTCCAGATTCAACGACACCATTAAATTGCGCACTAACACAAGCAACAGATGCCATGATTCTGCAACTAGGTGTAGCATAGTACACTCGCCTTATCTGCCAGAGATAGAACTCATGGGAAATGACGCTTTTTGACTCCGCTGTAACGGAAGCGATATAGCCAGTGAAGAATTTCGGGAAGGCGACGACGGGGACTTCGAGATACAGTAAGCTTTTACCCTGAAAAACTTTCTCGGTGTCGTCTTGGAGTGTGATGGTTGGTCGGCCAACAACCTCGCAGTCAGGCTCGATGGCCAAGAATGAGTTCTGATGATCATCCGGAAGGCCTTCGCATCCTCGGCTATGTCTAGTTGTGCACGTGCTGCAATTCATATTAGCCGTTACTACACAGTAGAAGTAGATCCGTCATGATGGACCCACAGAACAAGTATTCGTCCATCACGAAGTAGATCCACAATGTATATTGGCCTTCGTTCTCGGTTGCGAGGTCGGGCTCGGGGATTACCGCCCAAGCGCTTGATTTCTGCCTCGGTACCCCGAACCTGCACCTTGGAGCTCCAGTGGAACGTTCCGGGCAATAAGTTAGTCGGTGTTGACTTGATCTCTGCTTCAATCATTGCTATGTACTCGCCAAATTAGTACCCTAGTCTAGCTTTTTTGCAGTGTAGAGTTTACTCACTGTATGTATTATATCAGATGCGAATATTGCTTCGTCTTATTTCCAAAGGCTGATAGTTTCGGAGATAATAGATATCCAAAAACGTTAGAATCAATACCTCAAAAAAGCAAAAAGCTTGGTTCCAAAAGGTTGTTCAACACCACCTGTGGTGTGGCCTCAAATTGATATGAATGATAGAACGTCCGCTTCGTGCTCCCTGCATCAGTGTCAGATCCGTAACAGTTGCAATGGTACGAGCTCCAGCTCGACTCTACCTCTGCAAAGTAGTTGACTAATATGTGCGCAATCGAGCGATATCTAGATATATTAGCATCAGTTATCCACAGAAATGCTAACAATACCTACAGGTCAATCCAGGAAGAGATGTGAAAGTCTGCTGTGCTAGCAGATCCGTACGATGTTGTCCAGACACGCTTAACGCGTAAGCTTGTTGCAGAGATGACCTTGATAGCCATTATTCTCAGTAACAATACTCATCCGTTGATATAATGATGGCAGAGCATACGAAAGCCTTCACCAGCTAGATAATGACGCTGTACTTTGCATCCTCTCGGATAATTTAATGATAAGAGAAAGCCTGACAGACCTGAAAGATAGACGGGAATTGATATAGGGAGATGTGTGTGGGAACAAAATGGAGCTATGATGACGAGAGTAATCGAAGCACGTGCTGAGTGATGACCGAGTTGTTAATTGCACAAAAGACGACGATTGCAAGTGGCATCCGATTCGGAATGGGTATCACACTTCGCGAGACTTCTAGGACTGTTGTGTTATGCAGTTTCCTGTCGGCCAAACATATTCGTAGGGTTTGACCCTTCTCCCGATCAAGGGGAAGAGGTGAAGTCGAGTGAGACACCATGTCTTCCCCATCGACCACCGCATCATCCTCTCTTTGCGTGTCATCACACTACATTACCTGGTTCTGGTACCCGACTACTTCGAAATCTAAACAGTATAGACATGAATCGCCGCCAATGTCCGCCCCTTCAGCCTCACTTTCGCCAGCCGCGGGCATCAACATAGAGCCATAGAATTCTGCAAAATTGAGGAATTTGATAGTATTAAGTTACTTCTAGACACCGCAGTCTATACGGCCTATCCTAAATGCCCCACGGTTAACTATAGCGAATTCAAGAAGTATAGAAACTTTCATACCTTATACTCGAGGAGGTGACCCATTCGAGAGCGAAAATCTTCGCCTAAGGCGAACTCACACATTCCCGACCATTTGGCCATTGGCGGTGTTCCGGCCCCTATTTGCATCCTTGCTCCTGCCCAAGCCGCGACAAGCGCATAAGCCGAAAATCAAAAATTCCTAACTGCTGCAATCATTCTATCGTCGAACTCGCAAAAGCCTTCCATGACTCCCGACAGCATTGAATGATGGAACCATGGCAGGTAACTTTCCACGCAACCATGGTCATCTGCCAATACCCCAGGGTGCGCGGACCCTTCAAGATCCCTGTACATGTCATGGAAATCCAGCACTATTTTAGCTCGGTCATGGATCTTTGCATTAATGCAGGGTTCTTAAACTGCAACACCGCCCGTTAGTTCCACACGCGTGCTGCACCCTCCCTAGCAATACTGGTCCCAGAATATCGAGTCCTGATCACGACATTGTCAACTCGTCATCAACCTTTGTATCGTCATGCTGCCTACCGGCCACACTTGTCACGATCTCCACCCCGACTCGCCCCCGTGCCCGGTCCCAGATTGCGAACGGCGAAATGCCATCGTCGAAATTGTCTGGCCGTATGTGCATCTCTTTTGCCATAGAGCTAAATACTAACTGGCCATAGAAAAAACCACTGCTGCCAGTGCACAGCAAAAGGAGACGGTGGCCCTCGTTGCCCAGGTTGCGATCACCTAACGGCGGGATGCGACCATTGCAAGGATTCACACAACGATGCGGCGGCCAGAAAGGCTTAGACGAAGAACGGTGGTTCAGTCGTGGGGATTGTGATAGTTGCTTGGAGTTGAGAAAACCGAGCTACGAATACACAGTTTTGCTTGACTGTGTATTAACCAGTGAATAATAGTAATGAAAGGCTGTAGTTATTGCGAATGTAACCGATGTAGTACCAGTAAACGGAATAAATCTGCGCTTTTCAACGTGCAGAATCGTGCCTCCGCCCCCATAATACTGTGCAATAGAAATTGTGAGTGACCATTTCTATTCAGAATCAATGGGATTTTACCTTTTCGGCTATCCATTCTGGAAATCTTCAGCGCAGTGCAAGATTTAAGTAAACCCCAGATCTGAATGATGACAGTTTGACGCTGTTGCAGAAAGTTGCGAGTTGGAGTGAGTGTTGGAAATGTAATAACTTGTGTAACTCCACTTCTTTCACCCCTGTCTTAACTAAAAATAAACCGAATGCAAGCCATAAAAGCACAATATGTCAAACAACGAGCTCAGTAGAGAGGTTTTGCAAAATATGTCGTGGTATATCCATGTTGTATCCAGAGCGGTTAGACTAAGTTTGAGGTGTAGCTGATTAGCACAACTTTTTACTACAGAGCTTGAAAACCATGGTATGTACCATAGTTTTTTGGGTGCTTTGTTTACTGTGTTAAACCCACAACACGGTACTAGAAGAGTTAACCCCCCAAAAAGAGTTAATCACCCCCCATATGGAGGAAAGCGCCACATCCCAGATAGCACAGCAGACACTCATGAGTACAAACTGGATGATTTTCGGTTCTATGTTAACACTCTGCCACAACGCTAAATAGCACGACACCTATTTAACACGGAGCTGCAAAACCTCTCTAGTGATTCTGAACACACTGTTGAATCTGTCTATTTTCTGGTTATGCTTATCGTACAGAAGCATACGACCCTAGGTAAAACACAAAATTCTGAAATAAAATAACTTACATGGCTGACGAAATCTCTATAAGCCGGAGTTGGATAAGCGGTCTTAGATTGACACCTTTAACCAGAGTCATTGTATCACGAAGATGTAACAGCTCATCGTGTCCGTCCAGCCAGCCTGTGGACGTTGTATATCCCACAATTAGGTGCGGATGACGAAGTGTAAAACCCCACGCCTTTATGTACCCCAATAATTACTGTTAGTACCTAAAATGTCCAGATAGCATAGTTTTCGCTTGCCCCACTCCATACCGTAATTACTAAGTCTGCATGGGACCCAAGGGAGGGAACTTCTCGTGTACTGCCAAGCGCTGTGAGTTTTTGTCATCCTGCCCTTCAACATTACCGAATCATAAGGCTACAAAATTCTCACTCAAACCGTCCCCACAGTTGTTCATGTCATGTCGAATATATCGACTCTTCCTCTTCCTCTTCTGGCCTAGATCGTCTAATAGCTTCTCTCAATATATTCTATTTAGTGAGCTCTGTTAGCCCACTCACTCCCGAAACAGAACCATGCGTAATAATACTTATCCCGCGCACAGTTCCAACAATCCTCTCCTCCTAAACCAGCATTAACCTGACTTCATACTAACCGCAGCACTCCCAAATCTACGGGCACCATCTCGTCCTTCTCTCTTCCCAGCAGTGGAGGTGCTGACATATCCTTCCCATCCCCAGAGGTTCCGCCCGTACCCCCATCCCCCGCTTCTTCCCCAGACATAGTTTCCGGACGGACAAGGGCCAGTAAAGTACGTTTCGCTTCAAGGTGATAAGCAAACAGCAATCGTTGGTATCTCCGGATTGCAGTCGCCATACGACGCTGTCTTCGTGTTTTACGGAGGTGGTAGTTGAAATTTGGAGGTCGGTATGACATTGTACCCAGGAGTAGGAAGTTTATGGGGTCAAAGATGAAGCCGAGAAAGAGGATGAAGAGGAGAATACTGGTGGGGAGCATTTTTGGGATTTGTAAAAGGGAATTATATGGCTAGCGGTGATGATGGAGGTCTAGGAGCGGCTTTGTAGCGAGTGTGTTTTTATGGTCGAGTTGGTATTGAGGAGGTGATGCGAGTAAACTTCGTCCCGGTCATCACGAACATGCGTATGAAACATTCGATGTGGCGAGTTGGAAATGGGGTAACCAACTTGAATAAGTACATTCAAAGTATCCAGTATACATGATTGTTAATATGGTCGGCACGAGGGACTCTTTCTACTCGGAATTCAGCCTTATTAACTCGTTGGTTTGAAACCGACATTGTAAGCGGACCTTGAACTGCGATATTGAATTGACCGTTCTTTTTTCATTTAGTTAAAGGCGCTGATCTAAAAATTATGTACACTACATTCATATTTCCCTAAAACTCCTGAACTTCCTTCTCTATCTGGCACTCAGGACACCCATCAATAATAGCCGTTGACCTTCGCAGGCCATCAAGACATCCGTTATGAAAGCTCCTATGATAGCAAGGAAGAATAGTGGCCCCAGATCCGTCAGTAACGGGTAGCATACAGATGATACACCGCACCGGGATCTCTGTAGTTATAGGTGGTAAAGTCCTGCGGCTTCTGAAGGGGGACAGGGCTTTTATGAGTGTACGGAGCTTAAGACGAGGCATTGCTGTGACCGAGGGGAGTTCACCACAAGAGTACGTTAATAACGTTACTAAGTAGACTTCCAGCTGACGTTCAATGAGACTTCCAGTTCACAATTCTAGGACCATACTAGCTTTCATGTTGGCTTTTCATTTCTATCACTGAAGATGAAACTACAGTAACTGGTATCGCCTGCAACGGTAGTGCTTAGAGCGTACGTCGAGTCTCCAAATCTCACTCGTGCTTTACACAAACCCTAACCCACCCCCAACGACATCACAATGACCTCACCGCCCACCAAATTAACACTCCGCTTACTCACATTTCTATTCTATCTCTCTCTCATGTTCCGCAGCACCCTCCTCCGCATCATTCAACCATACCACCGCCCTGTACGCCAATTCGCCACTTTCAACCGCCTCAAAATGCCCAATTACGCCGGCTCCTGCTACTGCGGCGACATCAAATACACCATAACCCTTTCCTCGCCCGACGAAGCGCGCACCTCAGTCTGCCACTGCCAAAACTGCCGCGTCCTTCCCTCTTTCTCCTTGCCTCAGACTCCGCTAACTCCAAGTAGAAATGGACCGGCTCAGCCTTCGGAATAACGACCAAGATCCCTCGCTCCTCCCTGTCGGTTACGGGGAAAACGGTGGAACATGTGAGCGACAATGGGTCTGGGACAAAGTTATTCCGGGAGTTTTGTGGGAGTTGCGGCAGTGGGATTTTGGAGTATGGGGTAGGTTAAGTGTGAGATATGAGGGAGAGAGGGGTGTAAGCTGAGAGCGCAAACAGGAGAATGCGGGTGAGAATGTGTATATCACGTACGGGACGTTGGAGAATCCTATGGAACTGCCGCCGAAGGGGGAGTTTTATTGTAAATACCGCCAGGAGTGGTTACCGGAGGTGCCGAGTGAGTTTTCTGACGACGTGGGAAGAGAAAGACTGACGGGGGAGTAGATGTATTTCATAAGACAGAGATTAATGAGTAAGGTATGACAGGGCTGCATAAGATCGTCAAATTTTGCTTAGATTAGATTGTGAAGGTTGGATTGTGGATGCTACTGTAGATCTTTAGAAAACAAATGCACGAGATATGTCTAAATTTCGCTGAAGCCACATGAAATCCTTTGGGTTGTCTATCGTTCATAATGCGTTATCTGCTATCACTCTTGGGAACGATATTGTGAAGAGAAAGGAGCTAACGGGGGTAGATGATTTTCATAAGAGGGAGATTAAGGAATAATATATGACGGGGTTGAACAGGATCGATGAACTTGAGCGGGACTGGGTTGATGTGTAATTGAGTCTGTAGATGTTACTGTACATCTTTGAAAACAAATGCACTAAGATATCTTTTCACCGAAGCCACGCATTTATTTTGCATAGTCTGTACTAAACGTAATGTGTTATCTATTGTCACTCTAGACGATCAATCATATCTAGTTGGAATAGCAATTGGTCTACTATGGGCTCGGTTCCTCATTGCATGTCCTTTTTAATACTGCACTCACCATACTCAATCTCAACACATATGCCAGTGAAAAGTTGTATTTTGGAAACTCAAACAATATCTAGCTTATCTATCCCCGAGAGACCAGAAAAACTCTGTTCGAATTCCACTCCCGAAACCGGTCATAAGAGACCATCGGGTTTCTGTATGAAATGAAAGAAAACCACTTATTGAGCCCATGATACCCAGAACAGAAAGAAAAGGTTGCAGAAATCTGTGAGATGATGAGAAAACTTCTACACGAAGACTCCATGAGAAAATAACCATGACTATAGCTGTTATTCTTGGCCGCTTGTACCATCAGTTAAGAAACGGATGTAGTCCAATGCCTAACGCATGGCATTGCGGTTAACCCTTCTCCCATCAGCACTGTCCCTCCGCCCTCACCTACTACAAAACACTCACCTTCTCACAGGAACAACCCTAATGCGGACCTCCTCGCTCCTCATCCTTCCAGTATCAAGCCTCTCCCTCCTCTCTCTAGTGCGGGGGGCAACATTCGAGGTAAGCACCTGCTCCGGAACCGGAAGAACAGGTATCGTAACATCATGGCGCACGTTCTCTGCGCGGCGGCGATCACGAGGAGGCCGAACATTCTCGGGCCTCGACGCAGACCTTACATGTCTGGCGCCAACTGGAGCAACGACAGTAATATCCCCCAACGCAACTCTATTCTCTGCGGCACCGCGTCCAACCAGTCGAAGATCTTGCATCCTCTCCCCCAGTCCCGGCGGGGCAGTCCAGCTCGGCGCCAACGTGCGGCCACGCTCGCGCGCAGCTCGCGCAGCCTGTTCAGTAGCCGCATCGAGCATTGCAAGACGGTCGGGCGGGAGGTTTTCCTTGTTGCGCTCGGTAAGCGGTTGCATGTGCTGGGAAATGCGCAGAGGTCGGACTTGGGGTGGTGGAGGTCCGGGGTCGGTGATGTTGCGGCCGGCGTGGAAATCTTCGCGCTGGCGGCGGAGACGGGCGGCCCAGTCGGTTGTGGCCATGGCCATTTGGTGGGAGAGATGGTGGTGCTCGTACGGGTTGTAGGGGTGTTCGGACGGCTTTTCGTCGGCTGTGGTAATGATGGTTCGGATAGTTGGAGGGGAGGAGGGAATTGGGCTGTGGCGATAGCCCTTCATCAAGGGACGAGGCATGTGTAGATGTGTGAGGTATGTCACGGCGCTGGTAGTCAACCGTACCTACACGTGGGACGTATGCAAGTCTGGCGTAGCTGAGGTAGTGGAAGGAGTGTTCTGCCAATGTCTTATTACCTTTGATGTACAACCACAGGTAATTTTTATTACAGCTAATTCCCAAAATCACCCCCACTTGCCCTCAGGCATCTCTCGTAAAACAGACGTTCGTGTTCTTTTCACGGCGAACTAAATACCGCCGGTAGCCTTATCGTCCATCCCTCTACCTGATGCAGTGGAGCCTGAGGATAGTACTGCCCTTGATCTGAGTATATAAATCGCTATTCAAATGCTTGATGGTATTCCAGCACTAGTGATTCAAATTCTAAGACTGTCAAGTTTTAGCTTCAGTCAGCAACCCCAAAGGATCCATAAATGTTTGAACGTTTTGCTTCGCGTATGACATGTAAAAGTATTAATGCTGTCATATTGCAACTTCTTGATACCTTTACAGCGAATTCAATGTAGGCTAATGAGATATTTCCATGCTCATACAACTGATAGCAGTGACATGAAGTAACAATAAGTATATCTTCCGAAAGCAGCCCAATCTTACACCCGAATTCCCAGTGCTCTACCTACCTTGACCTTTAATTCGAGAATACCGTCCCATTGACCAAATAAAACTCAGCATGTGTTATCGTTCCAAAAACGCTGCTTCTTTCGCTGACCGATTCAAACATCATCACTTCCATCAGCTTTGACGTTACAGGAAGTCATCAAGCCACAGCAAGCACAGACCCCCAAACCGCGGTACATTCTGTCTATCAATGGCGTCTGCTGAATGGCCAATTCCCAGCGTTCCTTGAACTTCCATCCAGTAACTCCCTCTGCGATGAAGGTCCTGCCATGCAATCATTCATATCGCCGTATTTCTCAGGATCGCAGCATCCAAACTGACCAGATGATGGACAGCTGAGGAATTCCACCTCCTGATCTGAACCGAGTGGCGCATACGGTAGCATCGGCTGTGTTGTAGTTGTTGGATCCACGAGCCTCGCTATCAGTTCAGGTTTACATCGTTTTACTTCACCAACCGAACCTCTCTCTGTCTCTTTGTCAGATAAGTAGGTAGAGGCACCAACGAAGTTGCTCTTAGAGCTGGGGTGGGGCTCCACGGCATATTCAAAGGATGTTTTGAAGAATACACAGGTCTCACAGTCAAGGTCTCGCTCTTACCGATACTAGCGATACTACCACCATAATTATACTTCTCATTGAATCGACAATTAAGTTCATAGACGCATTTGGGAGCCAAGTGGAAGTGCACCTGTAGTCCCATCCAATCCCCACTCCAACCACAGGCACGATAGCTGAGTGCATGACCATCCACCAAATGAAGCGATGTAACCAAAGTTCCATTCCCCGCGACTGCACCACAGGAACAGGCGACTTCACACATCTCAGACAAATCAAAATGTGCAAACAGCTTTGCATCACCGGTACATGGGATTCCGCATCCCGGGCATATACGCTTTTCGATTAACTGTTGCGCCAGGGCGTTGGCGTAGTTCTTAGTGCCCTCGAAATGTGGTCCCTGCCTAAACCCAAGGTTTATTTTAAAATGGTAGCTGGTGAGGAACTGGCTGATAAAAGCCTCGAAGACTTCAGTTCCAGTTGGTGCATATTTGCGTGCGAACCGTTGGAATAGTGGGGCGAATTGCGGTCTCTGAAGGACGATTTAGACTACCGCAACACCTGCCCATTCCCATTCCCTGTCCAGCAAATCAATGAACGTATTACAGTACGGCATCTGGTTCTTGCTCCAAGCATTATTTCTCCGCAGTACCAAGGTGAGGATAGAGGAATCGTAAGAGAGCGAATAGGCAGTGAGTCTGTTCTTGGAATTGATGGTCGAAACATCCTAATGAATCCGAAACTCGTCTTTCTCTTTCTCGCCGCCCGACTTCTTGGCACCAACTGAAGAGAAACTGAGAGTAATGTATGGCGGGTCGTTGTAGGTGCATTGTATATAGTTTGGTACACTGTCTTCAGGACCGATAAAAGAAGGCGTGTTGATCCACCATTCGGCTGTTACGTATCCATGATTCCAATCTAGATAGCGTTGCATCTGAACTGCTTGGGATTTGGAGCAGCACAGCCAATTAGGTTGGACGTTTCAACCAAAGGAAAAGCTGACGGCCTGCGGGAATCACCATTAGTCTTCAAGAGACTGTTCAACGAAGGGGAGAAATCCACTCACCCGTTTGTGACAGTAAAGTCATTTGAAGCCATTATACTAAAAGCTGTTATTCTGAGCGGGAGGAAATACTCAGCAAGAGGGGGGAAATTTATGACGAGACACCGATGAGAGAGAAGATAGTAGGCAGTATCTGTGATTTGAGGGCGAAGCGATAGATAACAAAAAACAAAAAATTACACATTCTCATTTAAAATGCTAGCTCAATAGCTGTTGCACCCAATTAGCGTAGCTTGTATCCTTGGCGAGCAGCTGATTGTAAATAGCACCTAAAACTAGTAGTGACGTCAAAAAATCCTGATAGCACAGTAGTGAGAACCGCCTGTCTCTTGTGGACCCTGGAGCCGGACACAATGGCTAGTAGTTTCCGGGGTTTCTCAGAGTCTTAGGGGAGTGAGCTTTTTTGCTAGTAGTTGGTTTCATTCTTACTTAGAGTGTTTACCTTGTATAACAACTACCATACTACATGCAAGAAGGGGGGTTTTTAACGGCGGTCGTAAAACCATTATCTTTATATGACTATTACCTAACCATCTGGGTACCGCTTTTGACAGCTGTCAGACGGTCAAAAATGCTTTTACAACAGTTGTATGATAACGACGGTCTTACGATCGCTGTTAAAAAACCCCCCTGTTTTCATACAGTAGTATTCAGCTTGATGGTCTTCCTGAGCAATAGAATACCCCCCAGTAAAGTTCTTGAGGATCTTCAGATGGTAATCAAGTGACCCGACATAGTCTTTTGAGCAGCATATCTGTAAGTATCCTGAACGGACCTTCTCCGCCTTCATTACACTGCAGCTCTAAACCACAATTGCAATCTCATAATCTGCCACGGAAGGGCTAAGGAAGCCGAAGAAGCATGATTACACTAAATTTTGCCCTAAGTCCACACTGTTCTATCCGCCCTGGTGCCTTCTTAGTGTATAAACCAGGAACTAAGATTAAGATTGAGACAGAGGTGTACATATTGAATTACGAACTGAACCTGATGTACAGATTTTGAGCTTCGGTCTCAAACTCTACGAGAATTTTTCCAAAATGGAATAACCAGCAGGAGCTATATCATGATGACATTGCGTTTGGCTCAGAAATCCAATGTCAGCTATTGCAAATATCTAGCTACCATTGTACTTTCCTGTTACCGCATGAATCTGTTGAGGTCTCACAAATTGGAGTGCATTATCAATAACGCATCATCAGGTACGGATAACCTTTCACAACAGTTCACACTCTTGATCATGAACGTAGTTTGTCCTGTGCAATGACTGAAAATATAAAATTTGCAGCCGGGTTCCTTGTTGCTAGTTGGGTGGCTTGGTATTTCCTATGGGTCATGAGTATTCTTTATATTTGAGAGGGGAAAATGCTGCATGTTCGTTGTTATGCTTGACGCGAGAACAATAAAGCCAGAGCAACATTGTGGGACCTGAGGCTGAAGTCTTGAAGAAGGTAGTCTGGTATCCGGATTCGGCAGTCATGTGGATGCCTATCGCTAAACCATCTATAACCAGCAGTTCTCCCCATAACACAGCGATGTTTAATAGCATTGGAGGGGGTGGTAGAGCACAATATGAAAATATCAGACGGCATGATGGCAAAAACTCACAGCGCCTGGCAGTACGTGAGAAATGCCCCCACCAGGAATTGAATCCAGGGCCCCCTGCAGACCCGGTAGTTACGGCAGGGAAGTGGGAGCAAGCGACCACTACGCTATCTGGGCATTTTTTGTACCAGTGTAAACCTTACGTCGGATATAAAGGGGGTTCATTAGTTTTATCACTCGTATTATCGAGATCGATTACTCCAACAGCAAATATTGAAGGATCAATAGAACCAAGCATAATAGAACCCAAAAAGAATTCTCACATTTTCGTATTCACGATGAAACCCAAGATTTGCTTTAGCTTTTTTTTCTATCGATACAACCTAGCTCTTAACCGCATACAAAATTTACCACCTCATAACTAACATATCGCCATATTTCTTTCGCATTATCGTTACTTCTACGTATACCTGCGCCTCTCAGTAGCCCTCGGAAATTCTAACATCAACTCTGGCGTTTCATTACATCTTGGTAACACATTCCTCCTGACTATCGATTCATCCGTAATGTGGGAATTGCCTGAACCCGAGTGAAGACCCAAAATGGAGTCTGTTTGTCTACTGCCGTGCGACCATGCCCTCCCATTTATGGGTTCTAAACCCCTTGAGGATCGTGGTGGGGGCATCTCAGGAGTAGCTGTGCGGGTGGTATAGGTAGAGAAGGTAGGGGTTGAAAGCGTGGATGCCGGTGTTGAACAGTTCCTAGGTGAATGTGTTGAGAATGCGCCTGTGTCTTCGGGGGGGGAGAGGAGATTCAATTCAACCGGTTTCTTTGGCCGGCGAATTGCTGGGAGACAGGGGGGGACTAGGACTCCTAGGGAGTCTGGATTGAGGCCGTACAGAGTTGATGTATGGTGTGGTTGGGAATTAGAACGCGGCTTAGGACGGGATTGTATCTGAGAAGGCGCTTGGCTACAACCATTCGAGGGTTCGGATGGTGAATAATTGGAGCCGTTTGTGGTATTATCTAGGCAGGGTTAGCAAGATAAGCTGGAAATTGGTGTAGGTTTGCTGACTTTCCAATCTGTGCCTCTCGTGATGAGACAGAGGCTGCACTCCTATCGAAGTTTTGACATTTGTGCCTTCTCCTACGGACTTGCAGCATAGCTGTTCCGGCGATATAGCGTTGAGTCGCTGAGAGCTGTCTGCATACCCCATACCATCGCCAATATCCGCTCGGTAGTTCCCAGCTGTGCATCCTTCAGACGTAGCATTGAGTTTACCATAGGCTTCTCTATATCCCACCTCGTGCTGCTGGTTGTTTTCAAACTCATCATCGTCTGTTGCCAATGGATACATCCCTTGCTGTTCCTCTGGCTGCTCTTCCTCTTGCTGCTCTCCCTCTCTCTTCTGTAGGTTAGGATTGTCCATCTCATCTCCCCGGTGGCCTTCCTGCACAACTTGAAATCTTCTAGTATCATCCATAGTGGTCATCATTTCAGTCGTAGGTGTGTCACCTCCAATTATAACATGAGACACTTCCACCTTCCCTTCGTCCTGCGAGCATTCAACCACCCCAACATCAATAACCAACGCCGGATCAACCTCACCACAACTATTAGGTCTCAGTCGAAATCTCCGCTTGGGTGAGGCGGTACCGCGGGAAGTGGGAGCATTCTTTCCGTCGCGAATATCCGAGACGAAACGTTCAAGCGCACGAAAAGTGGTGGTCATTATCGAGGCGGGGCGGCTCTCGCCACTAGTTGGTAACCCGAGCAGGTGTTTGCCGCCGGAAGGATAGTTGATGTTTTGTGACATGTTGACGATTCTCAGGTTACATCAGAAAATAAGAGGTAACCGGCTGGGACGGTTGGGACGTGAAACAGAGAGCGAAGGCCATTTGTAGGGGTATTGTGTTGCGCAATCGTTGCTTCAAATGAGAAGGCGTATGGTTATCGTGAGGGTTAGACGGTGAGACATGTACTGCTAGTATACCAAAAGAGCAACAGTTAACATTCATAACGAATCGCAGCAAATTTATATGAATCGAGCTATTTGAACAACATGCATTCACAAACTTGTGACATTTAGTAGTGTACCAGTTATCAGCTGTTTGACGCTGGGCATACGGGTGATTGCACATGACGGCGCTTGTTGTGAAAGCTCGTCCGAGACTCTAAAAAGTACAGTATCAGCTTTTATTGGTCATTCAAGATGAAACGTTTTACCTCATTTGTGGCCACTGGGGCGGTATCAGAGGAACTGCCCCGATGGCCGTATCCCTAGCGTCTATAAAAAAAACTCAAAGAATATACCAAGCAGGAGCTTTTCAACAATAATGAACTCTTGCTACTCCCATGCTGTGAAACTGTTCGCCTGTGCCTCTAACGTCTCCCAATACGAATTACACATTAAGCTAAAGCTGATAGCCCCTATCCGGCAGTACAAAGAGCATGTAATTTAGTCTCCATATGGCAATTCATGTATCACAATCTACTAAAACGGCTCAAACATGCATCTTATGCTCCACAGAACACCAAACGAATATTGTTATTGCACAATCACCAACTGCTCAGCAGCTATGCAAGCGTTATTTTGACCTAAATTAGCTACAAATAGACCCTTATTGTTCTAAAAGCATTTAATCCTCCTGGCACCCTCGGTCAGGCTGTCCTTGGAATTGTGATAATTGACTGGGTTGGGGTTTCCCATGAGCTCATCTGATTGAATTTTATCGATGCATCTTATCTTACGACAGGGGTTAGGATAAGATTCTAATGAACTACACAACGAACCCCAATCCAACCGAAGCATCAAAATTACCTACCCAAACATACTTAGCTGCATAACGCCTGGTGAATGTTTCTTGAGTACAGGCTAGAGTAGTAGTGTCACCCTTTATAACTGAGTTTGGGAATAGGACTACCAGCATACCAAAGTTCCAAACCTACAACATTTCCAGGGAGCCATCAACAATCGAATTGTGCAGCCTCAAAGTTCTTTCCCGCAGTTATTTACTCATATGCAAAACTGACATTATACTTTCTAGTAGATGAGAGGAGCCCATTTCATCATGATATCCATTGAAACATCTAGAAGAGATACCACTATCTAAAACACAATATAGTGCCACCCATTCTGCATGCTAATTACTAGACTATCTAAAATCCACTCTCTAGAGAAATTATTCTTAATGATTGTTCCATTAGCCGGAAGCTAACGTGATGTTATGGAACTACTGTTGAAGGAGTTATGCTTTGCTCTCTGACATACCTATATATATACCAGTAGTTGTGGGGACATTTCTACTACATGACTTACTTGCGGCTCTCTTGGAACTAAGGCCATAACAAGTTAGATCTAACAATAGTTCCAGAAATTGGTCGATGGCACAGCGGCGGAAGATATAAGGCATCATTGGGGCCAGAGCAGTTATAGACAGGAATTCCAGAATCCCAGTAATATGCTTACTCATCAGACTTTCCAGATTCCACATTCCCGTCCAGCCTTGGAAGTAACATTTGGGTGACGACCACGCGATTCCTACCGTTTTCTTGTTAATAGGTCTAAGGCCACAGCTATTTAGGCCCACCAGTCTCTCCTCACTATAACTTTGTATATTTGAGTTGGGTATATGCTGCAATTGTGGTTCAGATCGTGCACTAGGTCACTTCCATCAGTCGTATCAATAATCTAGAATATCAAACGTCTCTCTGAGGTCTAAGGATGATAATTCATACTTTGGCCGAGGTAGGGGAAGCCCTTTTCTGGCGGTGACGGAATTCTTGTATCTCTGGTTCAGAAGACAGATGCTTGACAGAAAATACCCAAAATCGTACCTGCCCTGATTCGAAACTATGACGACAGTAATTGAGGTTTGTTAACCTTGTAAACCCTATAATTTTTGCTCTGACACAGGATATATATACAGAATGATTTTCAAACCCAGGGTTATGGTGACTTGGAGAATTCCCGCGATTCAAACCCCAAAAGCGCAAACCCTTATAAATCATTACCGAAGGTTTGCTGCAAGTCATGCTGTCTGCTAATGGGCAGTTATAGAGAACACAAAGTAAAAGGTGGACGAATTGGTTTATCTTCGCCAAACCACTACCAACCCACTTAGGTAGTATTTCTAGTCAATCTTTTTTCGATTTTCTATGCTAAACTAGTATGCTAATCACTCTTTCCATAGATTTCATGATGTCGGAACCTGCAGTTGCTCCTAAAACATTACCTAATACATAAGTCAGACAAAAAACTCCAGCAACAAACTCGCACTGCACACGAACTATCAAGTTCCATCTAGGTCTGTCTACAATCAGTTCACCCGAGATAAAATTACCCTGGGACAATTTACTACCCCTTTCATCTGCGAATGCTAGGCAGAAATGAGCTAATGATCCACGAAGGAAGAAATGTTACATAGCCATGGTCTCCCCTAGCGTTTCTACCTAACCCTCATCCACTCTCGGCAAATGCATACTAAGGATGAGAAACGAAGATTATGTGTGGCAGATGTGGATAGGCCTTTGACAGAAATGTTGCAGTATATATCTCCCAAGGGTGTGTGTGACATGAATCGCCTACGTACAGCTAGTGCTCCTCACCTCTTACACCTGAATCTCTTTTTTGCAAAACAATTCCGAGAGCAAATCGTTACCTTTACTAAAGTCGCTATCTAACTAGACTTTGGACACGGCCCCTCATACAGCTATCACAACAACATCTTCTTCAAGTACACGTTTGAACCAAATATCAATTAGCTTTCCGTAATGAACCCGAGCTATCCATCAGTCACTCAGAGCAATTAACCATGATACAACCCTGATATCTGAAATCTCCACTAGAATCTACCGAGTGTAAATATTCAATCAATTCGAAAAGCCTGAGAGAGGTTTAAGATCATAAATTAACTGAACTGAATGCGACGCATGAAGCTTAATACATAGTAAACATTAGGTCACCCTTCCCTTCAACCAGTCATGGATCATCACTCGTGCGGCAACCTTATTATTTTGATATTGATTTCTCCGGGGACCGCCCCCTAATTTTTCACTACTACAGCACATATCGGAATCTTAATATGTCTAACTTCCTTTCCTTAAATGCTTCTCGGGAATTAACCAGCCCTTCTAACTGTCAACGCCGAGGTTTGAATGCTGGCGTGGAACCTTTGAACGACGAAAAACGGCCCAACGCTGACCCCCCCATGCCCTTATAAACCCTCCTCTTCCCTTTAAGCTTCCTCCTTCTTTAGTGCAAGCACCAATTCTTTCGCCAGCCAAGGCTGCCTATCTATCCTGACTTCGTTTCCAAACTTAAGCGCAAGCACGACTTCTTCTAACAGCGACAAGTCCGTATCTATCTAGTTCTTTCTCAGCCACGCGCTCTAGTTATCTCTTCAAGATCGGCACCACAACCAGAGCCAACTCCTCTTCCATATAAGCTTACCTCCCAGTTTCCTTCGGTTCCACCCAGGCTTCATCACTCCCAACGGTAAATCCTACGACCGGATCTCCGCAACCTTGTCTCCGGTTTCAGAGCAGTCCCAATCTCATCTCGTCGGTGACAGTTCCAGTGGACCGTTACATTTCTCAATCAGCGCCATCGACAAACCGTACTCTCACTTCTGATCAGCACATCGCATCGCCGAAACAAGTCCAAAAGGACCACGGTAGGGCTCCCATCAAAGTCAGGCGATACAACCTCACGTCAGTCTGTACCACTCATTTCTAGACAGCCACCCTCCAACATCCCGACCTACCAACAACAAGCCATGTGCCGCCTCAGAACCACGGAGTGCATCAACTGCCACGACAGCGAGCTGGTAGTTGAGCGGGCCTGTACACATCGCGACAACCCAGCCTTGTGTGACAGGGGCACAGTCATCTTGCCGGACATCACCATACTCGACTGCGGCTGCGCCGACACCAGCTTTTTTCGGGACCAGGTAGCAATCGAGGACGTGTTGCTTGCCCAGCGGCTGCAAGAAGACAATTGGCTGTCAGACCCCGCCGAGCTCACAATGCAGCAAGCAACCACCGATGCGGTGCTTGCTCAGCAGCTACAAGATGATGAAGATACGTTGCTAGCAGATGCCCAGCAAATACAGGACACCGAAGACGCGTCGCTGGCAGACCTAGCTGCGACTGAGAGGCAGGCTCGGGCTGCTCAGCTTGAGCACGATTCTACGTTTGCAAGAGCTATGGCGGATGCGGAACACCAAGCTCTGGCAATACATCCACCAGCAGCAGCGGTTCCGCCCGTACATCGGCCCATCGCAACTCAACCGGGTCCAGCGAACCGGCCCACTGCAGTATTATTGCCGGCTCTCCAGGTCCCCCAACCCCCCCAACTTGTGGTTCTCCAACCCTATATCTTCCATGCTCCCCCTCAGCCAATAAATCCACAGCCAGTTATAGCGACCCAGAACAGTGATGACGAATGGGATCCTGTAGCGCTTGTGGCGACCCAGAGGAGGTGGGAGCGACGCCATCGGGTCATTTAGGTGGAAATTGGAATACTAGGTGGGTTGGAGTGTTTGGTTGTCAGGGGAGGTTATAAGCGTTGGTATTTATGTTTGTGTGTCTCCTTGTTGTATGTCTTATGTTATGTTCGGTTGTATATATGTATATATGTGGGGTTATGTTCGTGTTGGGATATATTTTAAGACGCACTGGCGACGGACAGATGAGGTTTATTGTACTCTACTAGTGCGTCGACGATGTGACCTAGAGCTGGAGGTAGAACTGCAGGACATGAGAGAGGAGGGGAAGGTCGGGCTATAGTGTTTAAATTTCTTTTTAACATGGAATGGTATGGGGTTTATATTGGAGGGAAATTAGACCGTTTGCAAATTGTATTTCGGACTGTATTTTTTGCTTGCTCACTTAGTATTTCTGGCGTGATGTTTCCTGTGGACGTCATCATTCGAGGCACCATTCAACAGGAGAGAAACGTAGTTTTAAATTCAAACAAATCCGCAGTCCGTTTACGGCTTCCACCAACTCTGATGGTATGAATAATATAGTACACTGAATTGGTAGTATCGTTTGTTCCGTACAACTTCTATGCGTTTGTAGCGTCCGTTTGCTTCCCTACAAGCTTTGAAGCTGGGTTAGGTTTGATCATATCATAGGCGGCGTGCGGTACGTACAAAAGCTCAAAAATTATAACGCGACAAACGTTCACACTCCACCAAAAAAAATCAACTTTGAGGTCTCCGGAAACTGTGAGTATGGAATAGAGATACACTCTGCATTCATAATAAGGAATTGGTTTGAATATAATTGTAGGTGCGCATATCAAATATGTATAGTGAGTTGAGGGATTTGCACAGTAGATTCCCTCTGCGGGCAGATTTGGACACCACCAGATTGGCCTTTCAAACCGTGAATGAAAGGACAGGCTATCAGCTATTAATAGCACCCTAGTGGTTTAAGGCAAATTGTTTCCCGTCTGTACAAGGAGTTTAATTTATATTAGTAAGTTAGCAAGCAAAAAGTTTTAATCTTTTGTTAAGATTTATATTTTTTGACTATTTTAGTTGATTTCAAGTAGTACACTTCAAATCTCAAATAGTAATACTCTTATGTTCAGGTGATATGTATAATCTCATATGGGATTGTGGAAATATATGACACAGCCAAGTAATCTGCCAACTCTCACTTGTAGGTATATACTTAAATTATATACTTGTTATATATACAACTTAAAATATATTTGCTGATATAAAGATTAATTGAATATCATCTGTATATTATAATAATTAGTGTATTTCTATTCCATTCATAGTGTATACTGTTTTTCATTCTAGCTACTATTAATACTTTATCCTCTGCTTAGTATAATATCTTTTTAACCAATTTCTACATACTGTATTATTCAACTGATAGTTATTTATACATAACTTTCAACAGCTATACATATTTGTCTGTACTGTACTATTTCACTTAGTTGACATCTATATCAAATTTTATACAGCTGTTTGTGTTAGGGGTTCTCCCCTAATAGAGGTAATGGTACTTGTGCAATTGTCAAATGGGGTTTCTGTTACGGAGTTACTCCAGGTCTAGTCACGTGGTGTACATAGCACCAATCCCAGACAATGCAAGTAAGCCAGTCCTGTGGTCTGTAGCAGGATTACACAGAAGCCTCAAGTCGATTTGATAGCGAGCCTCATTGCTAGCGGATTCATTGAAAGTTCAAGCAAATTGTACTGGTTTGATGATGCAATAACCTTGGCCAGTCTTAAGCCTTCAGGGCTAAAGATGCCGGTTATTTCTTACCACATTCACAGAACTAAGGTAGGTGGGACTGCACACGTCCACTGCATTAGTGCGAATGACGTGTCGGGCAGATGATAGCCAATATACGAGTAAGTGGGATTTCTAGCCTTCCCCTGTCTGATAGAAACCACTTGGGCACTCCCCGGCCAAAGAGAATACTCTTGGCCTGAACATGGTGTGTCTAACTGATTCAGACGTGGGCAACCAAACACAACCTGAAGCTTCTGACTCCGTTGGCAGGGATATGCGACCAAAGCAAACTACTATCAGACTATATTGCTGAAGTAGTATGTTAAGGTCAAATGTTGACGGAGCAATGGTGGGCCGCCACATACGTCTCTGATGCAGTTAAGCCAAATAGCCATAATGGTGAGGTTGCTGCTCAATCTATATGATAAAGGAAACTTGCAAAAAGCACTCCAAATAACCATGTCAGGCAAGGATATGTTTCAACTATCCGAAATTATGAGTTGCAAGATATCTAAGTTGACGTTACTGTTTGATTAAATCATATTGCTGATGATGGCCCTTCGGGGAGTGTAATGCTTCAAAATACATTGTGCAATTACATGATAACCTTTGGAATGCATGGTCGCTATCAAAAGAGATTGGCTCACTATAAGAGTACTCTAAGATATGACAGATGAGATCATAACAATCCTTGATTGATGATGATGGCCCGTCAGGGAGAGTAACTCTTCAAAACCAATCATACAATATGTAATGCGGGAGGAATCGACTCCAAGGTACACTCAACTCGAAGTATCCCTTCTAAATATCCCCTTATCTTGTCTCGCTATTGGACTTGATATTGGACTTATACAAAGACTAATAGCTGGTTCACTTTGAAGCTTCACTCAGGCACAGAAAGTAATCAGAATAGAATAAAATGTAGAATAGCTCTTCAATCCAAATGTATTGTTAAGGCTTGTGCTCTGTCGCGAGAAGGTTGCACACTATACCAGTGGAGAATCGAGAGGTTATTATACCTCTTTGCTCAGCGCACTAACTGCTCATTCTGACTACGCTTCTCTCGAGATAAATCCTCACTATGCTCTCGTCTTCCAATCCCTTTGCTCTGATAACCAGTCAGCCTCAACTTCCTCCAAGCAAATAGTATTCTTCGAATCCTCCAGTCTTTCCTGACCAAGAGCATCCTGCTGATATAAATCTCCAGACTGATTGGTATCCATCGGACTGTTGTGTTCCGGTCCATAGTGTTAGAAACGGATCCAAATCGCCGGGTCGGTTCCGGGTCTGGTTCCGACCCAGAACCAAACCGTTGCAACGGGTCTTTCCACACGAAAACCCAGACAGTTGCCATTGGGCCGGTTTTACCATCAAAAACCTGGCGTTACAAGTCCACAATTTTCGCTCCAATTAAGGATTTGAGTTCTGATCGTATCGTGACATGATCAGTAGGTAGATTGTGTAGTTTCAGCCTCTCTTTCAGCTCCCGCTCTCAGATGTGCGGTCGGACCAATATTCGTCGAGTCGCTATCGATAACCCGCGAATATTGCCCGAAATGTAACGTTATTTCACAGCGATTCGATGAATATTGGTCCAATCGCAAATCTGACAGCGGGAGGTGGAAGAGCGGCTAAAACTGCACAATCTGCGTACTGATCATATTGTGATACGATCAGAACTCAAATACTTAATTGGAGCGAAAGTCGCTGGAAGCATAATATGGAACCGCGGTCCAGGTTCAACCCGGCCAAAAATCCGCAGGGTTATGTCTGGTCCGGGTAACAAACCTGCCAAGACAGAGCGGCTCAGGTTACTTGGCGGTTCCTGCCCTGGACCGGGGCCTTCGGGTCGGTTCCAACCCGGACCGAAGCCGGGTAACCCGGAACCGTTGCTAACACTACTTCTGGACCATCTACCTCTTTGTTCCATTCAACAGCCTTGTCTTATCTCATGCACAAGTGTCTTGATCCTACTGGCCATTGCTGTTACGGGGGTTTTTAATCCCAAAAATCAATACAACATTTATTGAATTAAGTATAACTGCCTATCTAAGAAACTCTTTCTTTCCTCGTCTTATCCTAGGACTCAACCTCTTGCACCTGCGTTGCAAGAGCGACCAATCGAAACTGAGACCAGAGCCCGTCTCCTCGGTAAATATAAATTATACCTCTCTGGTACAAAACCACTCCTCGGAAAACTCCTCGAATGGCAATGCGCCGGTGTTCAAATATCTCCGCACCAGGTAATCAATATTCTCAAGTTCGCGAATATGTAAAACCACTCGCTAGGTGTGGGTTAAACGGTGCTCTTCCAAACTGAAGAGAAGGTTGCCGAATGACTCGACTATTTGTTGCAGTGCGTACTCGGATTGTGTGTATCTGTGTCCAGGCATAAAATGCGTAGTCACGAGTATGGATAAGATTGGGAGAAGTAATTGTGAATGATTTCAATAGATAGAATTCTTAATAATATTTAAGATCGTCTTCGGTATTCTGAATGTTGACTGTGGATTGCTGCTTGAGTTTGTTCTTCTCATTGCCGGAGCAACGCCATCTCTTTATAGTTGTCTTCGAGGGTTTGTACAACCGTACTTCGACACTATGACTACAAAGCTCATGATAGCGTTATTGCAGTCTCGTCATGAAACAAGCATGTGCCCGGTGATAACATGCCACACATCCCAGTCGGTTATCGTGTTCATGCAATGTGGTTTCAAAGCATTACGCTCCTGATTAGAATCAGGCCATCCATCGCAGGATATCGTGTCAGACAGTGTGTCAGATGAAACTTGAACTTAGACATCTTACTACCCGTTTGCGACAGTAGTTGGAACGTCTGCCAACACCTAATCCGCAGCGCTTATCACAAATTAATGCCTCAACCTAAAGGCTGCTTTCCTTGCGTCATAGATTTAATTGGCGACCAACTGATACTATGCCAACGTATAATTTGACGCATCAGCTCGTATCGAATACCAGTCTGACGTTGCAATGCATACTAACTCAACCCAATGAGCAGGGTTGCTTCAGGCCTCATATCTTCAGCCAACATCATAATTCCCTCAGTTACATCCTGCTTAGGCCAAGACTATTCTCTTTGGCCGAAGAGTACCCTGGTAATCCTTATCACCTGAGACGATAAGCCAGAGGTCCTACTTACTCGCATATTGACTTTCAACTGCTGTGTTTGTGTGTCAGAGTAATCTCCAGTCCAATCAAACAATCCCGCTAGTATCTAGAATATGAATATGGTTGAAAACAACGCGCTCAGCAGGTGTGTACACATTTTGATCCGGCAACATTGCTGCGTCATCAAATGAGGATTACCGTAGTATGTATCGTTTCAATGACTTCGCTAAACAAGAGTACTTGCTTATTCAATCGATGCGCAACTCTTACGTAACCCCGCTAAACTTCATAAGACTGGCTTTCTTGCAACGTCATGAATAGGTGTTAGGCATGGCACGTGACTAGACCTAGAGTAACTCCATGACAAGTATTCATATTACTGTTACAAGTACCATCATCGCTGTTTAAGGGAGAACCCCTCACAATCGCCAATGCCAATTGAGAGTTACTTCACATAGAGGTGACGATTGCTGGCGTCATTCTTTATCTTTGTTGATAGTGAATATGGTGATGTGTGTTTGCATTGTATTAACACACCATTGCAATGGTGACAACACTCGAGGGTGGGTGGTGATGAGATGTTCGAGGGATTTGTCCCTGGCCGTCATTGATGTGGCGATAATCCTGGATTATAATTGATGAACCTCAATCAATCGCCACATGGCACCATTATCGAGTGATCATTCATGACCCTAGAACCGTGACCAATCCCACAAGTGTAACACAACCTCCCTCCCCTATTAGGTTGTCCTCGATCCTCTCTTCCTTCATCTAATGCTGCTTAACTCGCAGCTTCCTGGCAAAACCATATCCTAATCCAACAGTCTATTGCTTGCCATTAAAACCTCCTGGTACAACTATGTCTCCCAGGAGGAAAGGTATAAGCTCAACTTATAACCTCTTATCCTTAGCAGCCTGAGGATTCCGTCGATAGAATTCCCTCAGTAATTTCTTATTATCAAAATTCTCATACGGCTCCTCTGTCCAATCTGTCTCTTCTGGGTATCCTTTCCATTTGACCAGATATAATACCCACTTCCTTTCCTTATTAAATTGACTGCCCATGATTTCTTCTACCTCACATCCTGTCTGATATTTGTATCCCTCGACATTATATCCCAATTCATGTTTGTTGGTAACCATGGCATCCAGGTCTGATGGATCTCGAATTGGATAGCTAGCAATGCGGAAGGGCTCAATCAAAGACACATGAAAGGCATTATGTATTCGCCATTGTGAGGGTAATTCAAGCTTGAGTGCTGTGGGTGACATAACCTTCATGACTTTAAATGAACCATGGAGTTTGGCATCCAACCTTCTTGTTGGCCTTCTGGTTTTGAGATTTTTCCCATTTAGCATAACCAAATTGCCTGGTTGGTATACTGGTGCAGGTTTGGCTTTCCTATCATGATACATTGTCATTATTTCGCTGGCTTTTTCGAGTCCCTGATGACAAAGCCGATGAACACTTGTCATCCATTGAATGTAGTTCTGAGAAGTAGGATTCCGTGAGGATTCAGCAGTTGGCCAATTTGTTCGAGGGTGATAACCATAGTTTGTGAAGAATCGTGTCATCTTAACTGTAGAATGGAGGGAGTTGTTGTAAGCATACTCTGCCATCGGCAACATCTCTTCCCAGTTATCCTGTTCACAATTGCAGTAGTTTCGGAGGTAACACTGCAATGTTTGATATACTCTTTCTGTTTGTCCGTCAGTGTGTGGATGCAAGGGCGATGACATCTGTTAGGGGGGTGCTTTCACCTAAGTAATTATACTTATATATCCTAAGATACCTCTTAAGTAAGTATTAGGTACACAGCCCTAGATTCTAATTTCTATCAATCAGATATGCAGAAATAGTATCTTTAGGAATTGACTGTAAATGATTCCTCTGCTTCTTAGATAAAGGTTTTGCCGGAATCTTTCCTGATCTTGTACGTGACAGTAGAGCAGGCTTCTTCTTGAAGGCTTTCCTCTCCTTTCGGGAATCTTTAATGAATTCCTCAGTCTCCTCTATAACTCGCGAGGCCCGGTCTGGATCCGAACCGCTAAGCTCCAAACTGCGAATTCCTCGTGTGGTATTATCTATTGTAGATATTCTGTGAATGAATATAACCCGATTGGATATCGATTCTGGAATCCTCTTGTGTATCTCGAGGCGTAGCCGATATCTGCTTACTGGATCGAGTTACAACGAATGGATTAACTTTATCTTTAGCTTTAGGTGAAGCTTCGCGGTTGACGGATGAATGGCCAATCTCCTGAAGCGGGGCTTAACAAACTTTCGATTGCTTGCGTAGATTATCAATATATATCACCAGTCCTTCCGTATGACCAATAATGGAGGCTATCCACCACACACACTGAGCCACAAAGATATTCCGGTTCTCTCTGGCATATACGATAATTTTCTCCAATGTGTATACGATAGTGTTGTTATCGTTTTCGAAGGTGATTGTCATTCCTCTCCTAGAGAAACACTTCTCAAAGGTGCGGGGCTGCCGCTACACACAGCTAATAGATTTTTATATATAATAATAGGTAGATATAAGTATCATAAAAACACAATAATAAATAATGGTGTTCTTTCGCTGGTAGGTATTGCTGATGCATTCGCTGCTAGAGCTTGTCCTTCTCATTGCCGGAACAATGTGACCTCTGAGATACAAGCTTGTCGGGTGTTTACGCATGCGCACCCATATTTCGTCTTCCATGATTGTGATAGCAACGTGCTTTGCGTCTTACGTTCTAAATGAATGCACATGGTAGAGATTGCCACGAATCCTAATGGTTATCGTGTTCATGCAATGTGGTTTCAAAGCATTACACTCCGGATAAGCATCAGGCCATCCATCGGACGATATGATATGTCAGATCAGAACTTCAACTTCGACAGCTCACTCTTGTATGGAAGGTATTCAGAATGCATATCCGAACATAGTCGGAATGTGCTTTCCACAATCAATACTGTTGTACTGACGCGCCATAGATTTTCTCAGCGACCAACTGATTCTATGCCAATGTAGATTAAATAACACATACGCATGCATGTTAAAGCAAGCCACACTCGCAGTTGCCATACCGTCACAAACCAATGTGCGGTGATGCTTCAGGCCTCATTTCATCAGCCAATGTCATAATCCCTCAGTCACACCCAGCTCAGGCCGAGATTGTTCCCTTTGACCGGGGAGTGCCCAGTAACCAACCTCGCATAAGAGGTCGGGCTTAAGGTCCCACTTTATAGCTTAGGTTAACGACTGCCTTGTCTGGGAGTCGGAGTAATCTCCAGTCCCATCAGACTAATCCCGCTAGTATCTTGAAATGAATCTGGTTGAAAACAACACGCTCGGCAGGACCTTAGCCCTTTCGATCTGGCAGTGTTATTGTATCATTAAATCAGAGCTACCTAAGTATTGCTCTTTCAATGAATCCGCTAGAGGTTGAAACTCCTCTATCCAATCGAGACGTGTCTCACTCATACCCCGCTAAAGGTAATCGTAACTGAAAGTTCTGAGGATGCCTAGGGTAGGTGTTTTGCAAGACAGATAACCCGAAGGTTACTGTCAAGTACCCATCATTGGTTATCTCAGATTACATAGACACTGTCAAGGGAGAACCCCTAACAACATCTTGGATTTGATTCCCAATGTGTCCATGATACCCTTCCAAATGGTGGATGTAAACCTTGTGTCTCTATCCGAGGTATTGTAGATGGTATTCCATTGTGTCTCCATAGCTCCCTTAGGAATATGTGAACCAAATCTGGTGCGTTCTTTTCTCTGTCCGTTAGGGGAATAAAGTGTGACATCTTTGTGAAGCGGTCAACTAACACCCATATGGATGAGCACCCATTTGATACTGGTAGGTCCACAATAAAATCCATGGATATTTCATCCCAAGGTCTGTACACTAGCTCCAGTGGCTGCAGTAGTCCATAATGTGCATGACGTGCTGCCTTAATCTTTTGCCATTCAGGACATGAGTTGACGTAGTCTTCAATCCTTTGATCCATCTGAGGCCAGAAGAAGTTTCTCCATACAAGTTCAATCGTCTTTTCCGGGCCCATGTGGCCAGCTACTTTAGAGTCATATACATGCTGTAGAATCATCTTTCTGAGATCCACGCTATTGGGAGCCCATAGCCTTCCCTTGAACCAGAGGACTTCATCCTCAAGTGTGACATCTGCATCCGCCTTTCCTTCCAATGCCTTGTCATATGTCTTAAGCCAATCTTCGTCATCCTGACCAGATGAGATGACATTCGGGTACATATGTTTATCGAATTTGACCACAGGTATGGCTTTCATTTTTTGGGATGAAGGGATAATCGGTTCCGCTCTTATCTAGCGAGATGAAACCATTATTGGGGAGTTCTTAGCTCTAGCTGCTCACATCCAAACATAGTCTCCCTCAACTGACATAAGTTGGTCTGGTCTGAGGACTTGGTGGATAGGTTGATTTTCATTTTCCTCAATGCTACCTCCCCCCTTTTTTGGGCGATACTCAGAACGCCTAGATAATGCATCAGGTTTTCCATTTGCACTTCCTGGACAGTGAAATATTTTAAAATCATAGCCTGCTAGCTCTTGTGCCCATCTTGCCTGTTGTTTATTCAAGATCTTTGTAGTAGTAAAATATTCGAGATTTTTATGGTCTGTATAGATCTGAATCTGATGGTGAGCTCCTTTGAGGTAACGTCTCCACTCCTTCAATGCGGCCACTATTGCGAGTAGTTCCTTATCATGGATATCATAATTGATCTCTGCTTTGTCCATCTTCCTGGAATAAAATGCAATGAGGTGTAATCGTCCATCGTTAACTTGAGAGTGTAGAGCACCAATAGCGAAATCGCTTGCATCGGTTTCCACAACAATTTGGCACATAGATTCGAAATGCGTTAGGATTGGAGCCTTCGTAACCTGGTCCTTGAAGTCCTGAAATGCTTCAGCACAATCATGAGACCACTCATATGGAACACCGTTCCTGAGAAGGTCTGTAATAGGCTTCATTTGCATTGCAAATCCCACAAAGAATCGTCAACAGAAGTTGGCGAATCCCAAGAAAATCTGTATGTCTTGTTTGCATTCGTGCTTTGGCCATTCCAGAATAGTCTCAATCTTATCCAGTGCCATTTCAATTCCCTCTAAAGATATAATATATCCAAGAAGTTCAACCCTAGAAGCATGCCATACACACTGGTCTGGTGCGATTGCAATGTTGTTTTCCTTCAATCGTCGGAGTACTTCCAGGACTATTTGGGTATGTTCTTCTTCCGTTTCTGAATAGATCAAAAAGTCATTCATGTAGATGCAGAGTCCTCCATCGAGCATATCCCTGAAGATTATTTCCATGGCATCCTGAAATATCGCTGGGCCATTCGCAAGACCAAACGTCATGACAGTATATTCATATAGACCATATCTCGTACGAAATGCTGGCTTCCACTCATCTTCCTCCTTGACTCGGATGAGGTGGAGTCCCGCCTTAAGGTCAATCTTGGTAAAAACCCTAGCACCCTGTGTTCTATCCTGAAGTTCATTCATCAAAGGCAGTAGTCTCCGATTAATAATGGTGACCTTATTAAGATCCTGATAGTCTATACACAATCGTAGACCTCTGCCATGAGGCTTTGGAACAAAGAAGATAGGTGTACCTGCTGGTGACTTCCTTGGGCAGATCTTACCCTGGTCAAGCATTTCTATGATGTATTCCTTAAGTACTGATAACTCTATCTCTGACTGAGCGTAGATAGGTCCCCGAGGGGGTTCTTTTTCTGCTTGGATATCAATGGCATGAACAAATAATCAGTGAGGTTGCAAAATGTTGGAGACCTCTCCATTATACAGAGACTTATAATCTCGATACTGCCATGGAATCCTATCAATCCAATCGATTTCCATTTCGTCCTTGTCATTGATTTTGCGGTTTCCAATATTTCCAATCCATCTAGGATTATTCCCGAAATCTGATATGGTATCATCGATTTCAATAGTGAATGAATTGCAGTCATGCCTTGTGCACGTCTTCTTGCATTCCTTGCTCTCAAAGCTAATTATTCCTCCATCTGTGAATCCTGTGGCTTTATATTTAACGATCCACCAATATGGAAGCATCAGATCGCAGGAATCATCCATCGGACCTATCTCAAAGGTCTCCTTGGAGCAGTGGTCTCCATGTTGACAGGTGATTGGGCAGGTATAGTACCATCCGCAATCCTCTACTGTATCTCCAGCAAAGTTCTGAATTTCCTTCTGCTCTGTGCAGATAACAAATGAGTCATTAATCTCTTCAATCCATTATTCTGAGGCAATGGGTGTAGTACATCCAGGATCAAGTGGCACCTTTGCCAGAATGTTCTTGTTTCCTCGAAATGAGATCATCATCTTTGATCCAGGTCTCCAACCTGACTTGGGTTCAGGTGGAGCTTGTTTGGGTTTCATCAGAGATATCGAATTGCTCGAAGGCGAAGCCTTCTGTTTTGGTCAGGTACCCTTGAAGAACTGCGTTTTGACACAGCTCCGGCCCCAATGGGTCGTGAGTAATTGACTGGTAAGAGTTATAGTGTATCGATAGGTGTGTATGTATGGTCACTTTACTTTTCAACTGAATGCTATGTGGCCAGCACATTTCGAGTACTAAACTCATCCTCAGGCCTCCTTTGTATTCAATCTCAATTGAGCAAGCTCTATAAGGAAAACACTATCGTTTCCATCCCCTTCTTTTCCATATAGATCAGTACCACTGCCTCTATATGCTAGGACTTGTACCACAGTGTCCTTGAATCAATGATCATCTTATTATTAGAGTCTACCTCGCAAACTCGTCTAGATGCAGAGACCTGAGCATTGGGCTTATTCCCGGCTGCTCCTGCCACGGACAAGATATTCTTTGGATGGTCATCTTTGGATTGTGGCCTTTAGCCATTAGTGGATGAAGCCATGATTGATTTTGGGCAGAACTTCCAAGCGTGGTTGTCTATGCCACATTGAGCACACTCACCCTTTTCAAATTGTGCTTCAACAAGCGAAGGGGTGATTCCTTCCAGGGCCTTCTTCTTGTCCATATGTACAGGAGTCTGACTCTTATTCTTGTCCTCTTTATTGGGTTTCTTGGAGCCAGACTTCCCTCCTGATCCACGATCCTTGTGTTTGTCTTCTGTTTGATCCCCCTCCTCCTGACGCTTCCTTTTCTTGTCTTTTTTCTTAAAACTTCAAATATTATCCCTCAAAGATTGGTTGATCTGTAGCATCAGGTATTCCTCCATTGCAAGTCCAACTCTTTGGACACTTTCCACATAATCGATGTCGTTTCGAGGCTCTTATTTGGTGGTTCACAGGTGATGTTGGAGATCTTCTGACAGCCCATCTCTAAGCAAGGTTCTCCAGGTGGTGCCAACTAGGCAGACCTTGTAATTGAGAGTTTCCACGTCCATTAGGTAGCTCTCAATATCTCCCTTGTACTTGGGTTCCCACATTATACCTAGGGCTATTCTTGCTTCTTGTCTATCGAGGAACCGTTCTTCCATTGCACTTACACATAGGTTCCATTCGTCCACCTTGAAGTATTTTTTCATACACTCAGCTCTTGCATCATACCAAGTTCCAGCCTTTCCATCCATTACAGCTCCAATCCAAATGATCTTGTCAATATCATCTGCGAAGTCTGTGTGGTGCCACTTCATGTAGTATTCAACTGAGTGGAACCACTTTCAATATGGGAGGGTTTGATCTGATGGATCTCCTTTGAACACTTTCGGGAGCTTCATTTGGCTCATGTTCCTTTCGTGCTTTCACCCACGACTGCATCCTCGAACAGAACCACGGTATATGGTAGAACCTGCTGGTTGTAGCAGCGGTAATCCTCCTAGGCCACGCCTTCTGCGGGTATTGCTGCTACCTGATGGGATCGAACTGTCATGCGGGTCATTTCTAGTGGGAAATGGGGGAAGCCGTGGCTAATCTGAGTTCACAACCAGATGCTTATTGCCTCTTCCGCCCGCTCCTCCTCCTCCACGTCCAGAGGGACCATCTCCCCCACTTCCTGCCTTACTAGATGGTGATGTAGAAGGTGGTAGGGATACATCATCAGCATTTCTGTCTTTGACGATTTCCCATCTCCCACTTTCTCCACTGTAAATCCATTTGATACCACTTGGGGTTTCCATAAAAGCTCCATCGTTAGGTTGGTTTGGGTTTCCTTCTGGGTTCTCAGGTTTATCATCATCTGCAACCGATTTCGCCAGAGATCCAATGGAGCATTGGGTTTCTTTTGGAACTTCCTTGAGTTTTTCTTCAAGCTGCTTCTAGAATTCTGTAATGGCCCACTGCCATTGTTTCTTATTGGCTTTCATTTCTCTTTTAGTTGAAGCCAACTCTACTCGTTGCTTCCTCAAGTCATTCTCTGGCTTTTTCTTATTGTCCTCCATTTCCATTCGTTGTGTATTCTGTACCCTTGCCATTGTTCTTTCAGCGTTCTGCTTATTTTCTTCCATTTGTATCCTTTGAGCTTCCAACCGAACTGCCAATGCATTTTCAGCACCTTGTCTTTCTCTGAGTACTGCAGCTATTCTGGCCCATCCACTATTGTTGCTTGAGATTTGGGCATTGAATGCGTCTTTCAGATTCTCGTAATCTTGAGATGCTTTGGCTGCAATCACTGCCATTCCTCCTTTGACATTGGATGCAAACATCTGAGACTGAAGGATAATCTCTGTGTATTGAGCGTACACATTGTGGCACAAGGCTTCGACTCCCTTGGTCATTTGATAATAGAAGGTATTCTGTCTGCTGATCATCAACATATAAGCATCCACCAGCTGAGGCACATCTTGTTGAACATTTACAGATTTCAATATGGATTCTGAGATGAGGGCTTCCATTCCATCCAAGTCTGCAGTTAATCGATTGTACAACTCAACTGCCCCTATGGGAACCTGTTCATTGGTAATTGGCTGATATTGTTCCACTGTTTTTCCACCTGTTTCTCTGGGGACCAAAACATTACCCCTCCACTCCGCCGTTAACCACTGTACCTCCGATGAAGACATAGTCTATTGCTTGAGAACTATGCAATGTTTAGTCTTTCCTCCTGCCTGATAGTAATGACCAATATAATTGCCTGATTTGTTTCCAAAGATGTCGAATGGTCTGGGCTCGTAATCAGAGCAGTTTTGATCCTTGCAGGAGTTTTCTAGGATATCTTCAATATATTGTTCCTCAGTCAGGGAATCCCAGGGATCAGAGATTTCAAACTCAGGACTATCAGAGAAGGTTTCGGTAGGAGGGGTATTGAAGTAGGTTTGGATGGCGTGGACAATATATGGATAGAGTAGGGTATAGGAAATGATAAAGAGGATTGCGAATATCATGAGGTGATGTTTGACAGAGATTTGATATAACAATATAATGTAATGCGGGAGGAATCGACTCCAAGGTACACTCAACTAGAAGTATCCCTTCTAAGTATCCCCTTAGCTTTTATCGCTATCAGACTTGATATTGGACTTATACAAGGACTAATAGCTGGTTCACTTCGAAGCTTCACTCAGGCACAGAAAGTAATCAGAATAGAATACAATGTAGAATAGCTTTGCAATCTGAATATATCGTTAAGGCTAGTTCTCCATGGTGAGAAGGTTGCCCTCTATACCAGTGGAGAATCGAGAGGTCTTTATACCTCTTTCCTCTGCAAACGATGTGTCAGGCAGACGATAGCCAATATGCAAGTAAGTAGGACTCCAAGCAGTTTCCCAGGGGAATCGGAATACCTTGGGTACGCCCTAGGCAATAAGAATAGTCTCGGCCTATGCATTGTGTGTCTGTTTGATTAAGGCGTGGGCAAGCAATTGAGTCCCGGAGCTTGCGACTGCCCTGGTGGGTATATACGTGCAAAGCAAACTACTATCAGATATTGTTCTGAGTGGTACGTCAAAGTCGAATGTTGACAGAGCAATGATGGGCCACCATGTAAGTCTCTGATGCTGTTATGGCGAATAGCCATAATGGCGAGGTTGCCGCTTAATCTATATGATAAAGCAAACTGCATAAAGCACTCCAAATAACCATGTCGGGCAAGGAGTTGTTTCAACTATCTGAAATCATGAGTTGCAAGATATCAAAGTTGAAGTTACTGTTTGATTAAGTCTTATTGCAGATGATGGCCTGATTCTTATCAGGAGCGTAATTCTTCAAAACCAATCATGCAAGTACACGATAACCTTTGGGATGCATGGTCGCAATCAAACAAGATTAGCTCCCTATATGAGTAATCTACAATGTGACAGACGAGATCATAGCAATTCTTGATCGACAATTATGGCCTTGCGAGGAGAGTAGCTCTGCAAAACCAATCATATAATACAAGAAAGCTATAAAGAGACAGCAATGCTCCGGCATTGAGAAGGGTGGCCCCACAAGCACAAACGATACCTGCCTACGAAAATTAAGCTGAAATATTATTGTTGTTTTCAGTTCTTTTTTGTTATGGGGGTGCTTAATCCCAATAATCAATACAATATTAATTGAATTAAGTACAGCTGCCTATCTAAGAAATCTCTTTCTTTCCTCGTCTTATCCTAAGACTCAACCTGTTGCACCACTGTTGCAAGAGCACTCGGTCAGATCCTGGTCCAAAGCCCGTCTCCTCGGTATATATGAATTATACCTCTCCATCGAACAACCACGCCTCGGAATATTCCTCGAATGGTAATGCTCCGGTGTTCAGATATTGAAGCACCAGATAATCGATGTTCTCTAGTTCGCAAAAACGTATAAGCACTCGGTAGGTGTGGGTGAAACGTTGCTCTCCCAACCAGAAGAGATGATTGCCGAAATGTTCGACTACTCGTTGCAGTGCGTACTTGGATCGTGTTAACCTGTGTCCAGGCATACAATGCGTAATCACGTGTGTGGATAATAGAAGTAATGGTGAATGATTTCTAATAGGTAGAATTCTGAATAATATTTTAAGATCGTCTTCGGTGTTCTGAATGTTTGACTGTGGATTGCTGCTTGAGCTTATTCTTCTCATTGCCGGAGCAATGCCATCTCTTTAGAGTCGTCTTCGGGGTGCTAATACAACCCACGCGTACACGCTATGACTACGGAGCTCCTGATAGCTTATCGCGGGCGTATCAATGCATTACAAGCATGCGCCCGGAATATAGTGCCACGCTTCCCAATAGGTTATAGTGTTCATGCAATGTGGTTTCAAAGCGTTACGCTACTGATAAGAATCAGGCCATCCATCGCATGATATCATGTCACACAACATGTCAGATGAAACTTGAACTTAGACATCTTACTACCCGTTTGTGCCAGTAGATGAAACGTCAGCCAACAAAATAGTTGGCAGCGCTTATCGCAAATTAATGCCTCACCTTAAAGGCTATTTGGCTTGTGTCATAGATTTAGTTGATGACCAACCGATACTATGTTATCATAGAACTTGACGCGTCAGCTCGTATACTATATGAGACTGACGTTGCAATGCATAGTAACTCAATCCAATGAGCAGGGTTGCTTCAGGTCTCTTATCTTCTGCCAACGTCATAATTCCCTCAGTCACGTCATGCTTAGGCCGCGACTGTTCTCCTAAGCCAGGGAGTACCCTGGTGGTTCTTATAACCTCAGGCGATGAGCCAGAAGTCCCGCTTGCTCGCATCTTGACTATCGACTGCTGATGTTTGTGTGTCGGAGTATGCTCCTGTCCAATCAAACAAGTCCCGCTAGTTTCTGCGAAATGAATGTGGTTGAATCCAATGCACTCGGCAGACTGTAACATCTTTCAATCTGGCAGCATTGTCGCATCTTCCAATTAGAATAACTGTAATATCGTATTCTTTCAATGAATTCGCTAAGCAATGCTTGCTTATTCAATCGACGCGCAACTCCCATGAATCCCCGCTAATGGACATAGGACTGGCTCACTTGCTTAGTCAAGAATAGGTGTTATACATATCACGTGACTAGACCTAGAGTACTCCGTGACATGTATTCATTTACTAAAGCAAGTACCATTATTGCTGTTCGGGGACAACCCCTAACATTATTCTATTATTATCATTACTTCAAGTATATTAGTATCATCTATTAGGATTGTATGCAGTTCCCCCACCATGTGTTTGAGCATTGGTTCAATAACGAATACGACGTCATACTGTGTGCTCTGTGTTTATTGCTGGATCATTTTCAAAAGGACAATCAGTTATTTGCACCACAGTGTATCTGGTGGCTGGCAAGTATAATCCAGTTTACCAAGATATTGATCTATTATCGCCATCATAAAATATTTACTTCTGATTATATTAATAATCTTGTGGTGTCACCGGTACTAAATCGAGCACCTGAGGGAGCATTATTCCGAGAGGCCGATATTCTGGTATTGGATATTAATAACAATTTTCCAATTCAGGCACCTAGGAGAGCATTAATTTCAGAAGCCAGGGATGTTGTATCTGACATCACTAACAATTCAGATTCTGTGGTACATTCTTTTCGAGAAAAGTTGTTGCGTAAATACCTAGGCAATAAACAGGCAAACTTGAATATGACCCGCTCGGGAAGAGTGTTTAAGAATTCTAAGTATCCAGAACCATTGATACAACCACTACAGTCTACCTTTGGAAATCAAAGTAAGAAGCAACAGAAGAAAACTCGGGAGCTTCTTGGAAGTGGGAAAATACATATTGAGGGAGATTACGCTGAAGACATAATATTGCCGATAGTATCTGAATGCCAGATCAATCCAGGAGAATCAAGAGGGTTGGTGTGAAGATATATATCAATTTAGATTGCACTATCATCAGGCAAGATATTACCACCACATCATTAATTAATCTTCCGGATTAATTATACAAATATACTTTACGATATTGATTAATCTTCGTGATTAATTATACAAATATACCTTACAAAATTAATTAATCACTGAGATTAATTATATGTGTTATATGCATTGTCAGTATTGCGTTATGCCACAATACGATTTAGTTGCTATATACTTGGAAGCGTCTGATACGACTATATATATTTGTCCTTTGTTTGTGTACGATCTCTATACATTGCCAATATCTTTTGTCCGGAGATACGCATAGGAAATTACATTAGGGACTACGGCCATGTACCTAGTCCTTATTTATGTATCTATATATACTTGTCTATAAGTACAGTTACTTAGATGGAAGCACTTAGCACCCCCGTAACATTGCTGATACAATCTTCAACACTTTAGTACCTGGAGCAAGCATATCAGTTGATTCATGTCCATGATAATGAAGCAATGGTCAATTGACTATTGTCTGTAAATACACTGTGGTGAATTTAGTGTTAGCAATGGTTCCAGGTTACCCGGCTGTGGTCCGGGTTGGAACCAAACCAAATGCCTCGGATCAGGTCAGGAACTGCCAACAAACCGGACCAGCTAACTAGCGCCCGGTTGCAACCCTGACCGGACAGAAAACTGTAGGTTGTTGGCCGGGTTGGTACCGGACCGTGGTTCCATTTTACAGTTCTTACATGTTTGGCTGCAATGAAGTTTTTCAGTTCTGATCGTATCATTACATGATCAATATGTAGATGGTGCAGTTTTAACAGCTCTTTCACCTCCAACTTTGCAATTTGCGATCTGACTAATATTTGTTGAATCGCTGTCAAAAAGCGCCAAATTTGATGCAAAATTTGCCGGTTTTCAATAGTGACTCAACAAATATTGGTCGGATTGCAAATCCCAAAGCAGGAGATTAAAGAGCGGCTAAAAGTGCCCAATCTATGTGTTGATCATGTCATGTTACGATCAGAACTCAGATACTTGATCAGAGCCAAAGTTGTGAGGTTTAAATGGCGGGTTTTTGGTGGTAAAACTGGCCCAATTGCAACAGTCTGGGTTTTCGTATGGTAAAACCCGTTGCAACGGTCCGGGAATTTGGAACCGTTGCTAACACTAGGTAAACTGGCTATTGATGTATCAAATAACTGAAGGGGGTAATTCAAAGACATGGTGAGAAGAAGTTGTCACCAGTACTTTCTGCAAATCTTCTCGGGAATGGACCTTGGAAAGAGCAAGCAGGTCCATCGTACTTCACTCATAAAGACTTGAAAAGTAGGTTATTCATAATGAATCAAAGTGTGATGTAGAATTTCAGCAGCATGACTGATACCCAATCCATTCCAAATGATATTTTTGATTGAATCAGTCATTTCCAGATAGATTGCTTGCTTCTGGGCTTGAGATCTCAGTTGGGAACAGAATATTTTGTTATTGTTTTCATAGGCATCGGGCACTTGGGTAGGACATCGGCCCATATTTTAACTATACCGAGTCTTTTTGTATCCGGAAACATCCAACATCCAACACTTCGACTATCATCAACTTGTTCTTATCTAAAACTATCATGCACATGTCAGGACTGATAAGTGCAAGTTGGATGATAGCTGTCGGTGGTTCTGCTTCCATCCATTGTGCAGTAATAGTGCATGACTGTGAAGAGCCCACTGTCAGCGCAACCAGAGATGGTGTGTTAGAGGAATTCCCTGTTCTTTTCCCCGGAATATTACTTTCTTTCCTTCAAATACTCAGTATTATCTCTTTTAGATGTGATTATAACATACCACTGAAGGCAAACTCTCCCAAATTATCAAGAAGATTGAAGCCGGACTAAACTTCTTTCCCCAAAACTGCGGGTGTAATTCCAAAGAGCAAATTCCAGCTGGAACTTGAGCAGCAATTCTCCTCTGCATGTCAAAGTAGGTAAAAGCCTCAGGCATGGTAGGGAGTGTAGTGGTGGCTTGGGTAGGTGGGTTGGTAGGAGTAAGTTAGAAGAAGAAACTGAAGAGCGGGGGTTACATAGAGTATATTAGTATCTACACCCCACCAAAATTAACATGTCAGAACAATGTGACAAACATTTCCACTACATCAGATAGAAAGCGAAATTATTTTATTACATATTGCTTCTTAAAAACCTTTCAGTAGACCTGGCCATCTACCCTCACGGTGCAGCACAACGCAGCACAACGCAGCATACTTTCCCTTATCATCTCATTCTACACACCCTCCATGACCAGTAGACACAAAGCTGCTAGTGTATACCATATCTTAGGTACTGTTGACAGAATTTTAATTTTAATTTTGGTGGGGTGTTGACTGTTGTCGCGTTATAATTTTTGAGCTTTTGTACGTACCGCACGCCGCCTCGTGTGACACTATTCCACGGTCTCTCACTCATTACCAAGTTACTGAGTCGCGCAGTTCTTCAAATTGGAAGCCCGTTTGCAAGATTTGGAACACAATTGTTTGTACTCCATTCGAAAAGAAGATGATGCGCATGATCAAAACCACCGACAAAGACGTACAAAATTTAGCCAAGGACAGAACGTTAACAGATATACGAATACACGAGCCCCCAAGGCCTGAGAGCCAAAGCTGAAACTTGACCCAATATAAAACGTGGGCTATATTCTGTAAAACAAAGCCGCCCTGCGTGTCGCAGCATACGTTAGTCTTCTTCAATTCTTCAATCCATGTTGCCGCATCAACGCCGGACTGGCTTTGCCCTCCTGATCATTCCTATTCCCCTCGACACAGGCCTAGGCGGGCCAGGCTCCGCGTTGGAACGACGTCTTCCATGGCCGATACCAGTCAGCCTTCCCCTAACCTCGTCAGACTGTAGATTCCCCCTCGAAATCTTCCTCACACCCCCCACCGACAGTCCTCTCCCCCTCATAGTAGGCCCAGATTGCACTATGGGCTCAGGACTCTTGTCCACCTGTCGCTTAGTTCTCACTGATCCCTTTACTTTGTGAATGGGCGACGGCAATCTACAACGCCTTAGCTTCTTTAAAAGGGCTTCGTCGTCCTCGCTATCTGACTCTGGCTTGGCCCTCTGGTTTTTGTCGACGGTCTTCGGCTTAGTTTTCACCTTCTGATCGTCATTGCTGTCATCAGGGCCGAAGAGTTCCATGTCCCGAGATTTCTGGAGACCGGCGATGCATTCCAGAGAATCCAAGAGATGCTCTTGCAGCTCCATATAGTCCGCGCGCAAGTGGCAATTCCCACATCTGTAGTAGTGACCCAAGTGCTCAGACTCCATCACTCTTCTATCCTTGACTTTTTGGCCGCAATCACAGGTGAAAGTGCAGTACTCGTTGTTATCGAAGTGCTCGAACAGTTCCACCAAGTCCGCAAATTTTTGGCCACAGCCTACATTAACCTTCGTCAGACTCGAATGGAAATGAATAAACAAAGTGAGAGGGGACCTACCCGGACAAACCCGTCTGTCATCCATGTCGTCAAGACCCATCTCTACGCCAGTGTGTGCGACCATTTCGGGAACACACTCCACTCCATACTGGAGGCAAAAGTCGCGGAAATACTCGATGAAATCGACATTCGCAAGACCGAGCGATAGCACCACCGTACTTGCGGCTCTCCTCTCCTTGTTGAATGTGCTAATCAATTGTTGTTGGAATGGGGGATAAGTGCCGTTTCCTGCCATTGCTCCACGACCAACCACAAGCGTAACAGTGCCAGGTGAGTACGAAAAGGCGTAACGTAAAAGTTCTCCTTCCTTGACGTTGAAATTGAGGAACCATTCACGGTGTTTGTGGCGTTTGTAAAAATCAATGTCGTTGACGTGCACCTCTGAGAAGCCGATAAAGATGACAGGGGTCTTTGTTTCCACCTCGTAGGTGCAACGTAGGAAGCTGTAGACAGCGACAGAATCATTATCGGAGGCGCCAAATGGTGACCACCACGACGACGGGTTGGAAGAGCGCTGGTAGAGAGCAAGCGAGTTCATAGCGCAAGTAATTGAGTGAGTTTTGCTATCTGTGGGGAAGCCTGGCGGCGGAGGAGGCCAGGCAGTATGTTGCGGGCTACAGTTGAGGAGAAATTAGCACATGAATAGAGGTGGTGTTTGCGGTTACACCATATTAACAACGACAAGAAAGCGGTGACTTACCCGTTCATCTGGAGTTTGGGGCGATTACGAGGAGTTGGTTTCGCAATATTTCACAAGGCGTAAGAGAGGAGAGGATGGTGTGATGGGATGTAAGGGATGACGAGCAGATGTTTTGTTTGTGGCATGGCGAAGTTGAAAGTGCATTATGGCTGCACCTTCACGCAGGGTTCTCTACAAAGTAGAAGCACAAGGAATCACTCGGAACATATATCCCACACTGTTGGAATACTGAATGCTAGAGAAGCTTGTATATTCTAAACTACAGGAGTTCGTGTGATCTTATATACGGCATTCAGTGTATGCCTTGTACGCATGCATGCGCACTCAATTGGTATCTCCAGCTGAGTCTGGAACGACCATCATCATCATGAGATCATGATCCCCATCAGCCCAGCTGAAGCCCATAAGCCGTACGTATGGGAGGCAGTCCATATATGCAACACACTGTGTTGGGAATGTGAAGCGGAAGAAGTCTATTAAACTATCTAAGGGAGAAGCTCTGTCTATATATATGAGAGCCTGGAGCTCTGTGGAAGTCTATAGAAACACATGATTGGAAATACTCGTGGCGGAGCCGGTAGCGAGTGAAAACTCGTGTATGAGTCTACGACTGCGAGTCCGCAGCCTGTGAGTCAATTCGGCGACTACTCTTGTATCGGCGATTCCCTTCCAGACCATATAGTAACACACTGGAAACTTTCCCTGAGGTATTCTAGAATTCATTGCTTTAACTCTTATGTCAATAGGAAGCAGTTTAAACCCTCCACTGAACAAATCATCCCAAAAACCAATTAATTTCCCCTCCTTATTTGTGAACGCCAAGAAGCATCCGTTTCGGGACCCGTAGCATTCAATCCTTAAGTCTATGCATTCATCCAACTGTTTCCCGATATCTTTTAAGGTCTTGTCCAACTCGGAGCTCCACATTATCTTCCTTGATGCAGTCAATAACCTGTCGACAAAGATTACGAGACATATATACCTCCAGACATTCACCACCGAATCCTCGTATACTCTCCTGAGCTACTACCCGATCCCGTGCGTTTGAACCCGCCAGATCCAGGCTCCCAAATTGTTAATAATTGCCGCGGAGTGATCTCGGGTATATCGGGTTTTGAATTCGATTGATTGCTCGATATCGTTCCAGCCAGCCCGTAAGAATTATATGAAGGTCCTAAACTACTAGTACTCATTTTACTCTCCGTAGAAGTCGAAGATGTCGTGCTAATACTTCGCTTGGGGGGAGAATATTGCGAAAGTCCTATGCACTTACATAAACGAGGGCCACGCTCCCCGACAACGCCTGCTAGAGGCTTTATACATATCTTAGGCTCCGAACTCCCTCCAGGTACAATTTCCCTGACCACGACTTCGCCAACGGGTCCATGGCCCGCCGTCCGGGGTAAGACATCCATCTTTTCTCGAAATGACCAGATGACCCACCAACAGAAGAAGACAATGATGCTAAGTGGGACAAAAGCGATAGCCCGTTGCGCCCTTAATTTGGTATCGTCGGGGTGGTGACAGATAATAACAAGTAGCATAACCAGGCATGCGAATGAAACTAAACCGAGCAGAACGAGTCCCCAGAGCGAATAGCGGCAGCCTCGGCAGGTGACTTTCGAAGGGATCTTATCCCATAGTTTGGTGAGTTTTTGTTTGAGGTTCATGGTTATTGGAGAGTGGGTGGCAAGTTGATAAGTAGAGAGAGGAGGGTGTTTATTTAAATACTCCCTAGAAACCCGTGGGGTCAGAAAGCGCTTTATCACAGGGTCAATCGTTCGTGTCGAACGTCTAGGGTCATATAGATTAACCTGAAGGCACGGAATACTGTTCCACTCTTGACCTGGCGTCCGCTGGTGTGGATTATTATTGTACGAAAGCTCCTGTACATACACCTAACCTTGTCACGTGTTACCGCAACAGAGCACAGAAGACTCTGTGGATAGCTAGAAGAAAGTAAGACCATTAAGTTTAGTATCTAGGCGTTCCATCTGCCTCGCAAAAATCGCCCATTGCTAGGTTGACAGTAGATGTTGAAATACTGATTGCTAGAAGCTTCTATTTTCTAAAGTACAGGTACATTCATGGACTTATATACGCGGTAGTCGGAGTATGTCTTTGTATGTCTTGTACGCATGCATGCGCACTCAGCTGGCATCTCCAG
>Ga0307515_10001758_pt1 | contig 48278 bp, 50 predicted proteins | sample 17_EM_MG_FD_194513 | JGI IMG/M metagenome (GOLD analysis project Ga0307515, IMG submission 194513) | Populus trichocarpa ectomycorrhiza microbial communities from riparian zone in the Pacific Northwest, United States - 17_EM | ecosystem: Host-associated > Plants > Roots > Unclassified | place... | reverse complement strand
CCGGCGCCGACGGTGCGGCCGCCTTCGCGGATGGCGAAGCGCAGCTTTTCTTCCATCGCGATCGGAACGATCAGCTCGACCGAAACCGTGACGTTATCGCCAGGCATGACCATTTCCGTGCCTTCCGGCAGCGTCACAATGCCCGTCACGTCGGTCGTGCGGAAATAGAACTGCGGACGGTAGTTGGTAAAGAACGGCGTATGACGGCCGCCTTCTTCCTTGGTCAGGATATAGGCTTCAGCCATGAACTTCTTGTGCGGCTTGACCGAACCCGGCTTGCACAGGATCTGGCCACGCTCGACGCCGTCACGGGTGACGCCGCGGATCAGCGCGCCGATATTGTCGCCCGCCTGGCCCTGGTCGAGCAGCTTGCGGAACATTTCAACGCCGGTCACCGTCGTCTTGGTGGTCGGACGGATGCCGACGATCTCGACTTCCTCGCCAACCTTGACGATGCCACGCTCGACGCGGCCGGTCACCACCGTGCCACGGCCGGAGATCGAGAACACGTCTTCGATCGGCAGCAGGAACGGCAGGTTGATCGGACGCTCAGGCGTCGGGATATAGGCGTCCACGGCGGCCATCAGTTCGCGGATCGAATCTTCGCCGATCTTCTTGTCGCTATCTTCAAGTGCTGCCAGCGCCGAACCCTTGACGATCGGGATTTCATCGCCGGGGAAGTCGTAGGATGACAGAAGTTCGCGCACTTCCAGTTCGACCAGCTCGAGCAGTTCCTCGTCATCGACCTGGTCGACCTTGTTGAGAAACACCACGATCGCCGGAACGCCAACCTGGCGGGCGAGCAGGATGTGCTCGCGGGTCTGCGGCATCGGGCCGTCGGCGGCCGAGCAGACCAGGATCGCGCCGTCCATCTGCGCCGCACCGGTGATCATGTTCTTGACATAGTCGGCGTGGCCGGGGCAATCGACGTGGGCATAGTGGCGGGCAGGCGTTTCATATTCGACGTGAGCGGTCGAGATCGTGATGCCGCGGGCCTTCTCTTCCGGCGCCGCGTCGATCTGGTCGTAACGCTTGTATTCGCCGAAATACTTGGTGATCGCCGCCGTCAGCGACGTCTTGCCATGGTCAACGTGACCAATCGTGCCAATGTTCACATGCGGCTTGTTCCGCTCGAATTTGCTCTTACCCATTTAGATGCTTCCCTATTGTCGAAAGACAGCCGCCAGCCCGTGACCCGGGCCGGTTTGCGCAGCCGTTTAGAGCTTTCGCGTGTATTGCGCAAGCGAAATTGTTAAAAGTGCCGGCAACCGCGGCCTTGCGCCGAAGGTGGTGAACAGCCGCGCGGCTTTCAAGGGCGATCGGGCCGACTTTAAGCTGTTGTCAGGCGGGAGGAAGATACAGAATGGCCACCCGTGCATTTGGCATTATCGCTGCCGCAGCTATAGCCGGTGGAGCCGCTTGGTGGGCCTGGTCGGCCTATTGCGAGCAATATAGCCTCTGTTATCCGGCCTGCCGGGTAGCTTCGAATGGCGTGGAATACTGGAAGACCGTGTCCCCCGTCACGGCGAAATCCGGATGGATTGCGGCCAAGGCATCACCCGGCTCCGAGTGCCTCGCACTTCTCGATGCCATGCGGAGAGAGAATGTCGGCAAGCGGGTCGCGATCGACTTCGTGAACCTTGCCAATCAACGCAAACCCGCGCCCTTCTACCAGTATGATTGCACCTTCGACATCAAGGAGCCGGTTTTTGTGCTCGGACGCAACAAGGAATGCCCTGCGATTGCTCGCGAGCGTTGAACGTCTCGATGGTGATGGATGACCTGGAGCGGGTAACGGGAATCGAACCCGTGTATTCAGCTTGGAAGGCTGCTGCTCTACCATTGAGCTATACCCGCCTTGATCGATCGCAGGGACGAATGGTGGAGAGAGTTGGATTTGAACCAACGTAGGCTGAGCCAACGGATTTACAGTCCGTCCCCTTTAACCACTCGGGCATCTCTCCAGTCCGTCCGGATCTAGCGACCAAGCATTCCAGACTGCAGGTCTGACCTGCAATCTGGGCCGGGTATATGACGAGCCGAGACAATCCTGTCAACACGGTGTCCCAAAAAATTTCGGTATAATTTCAATGTGAGCCGATGACCAAGCCCAAACATAGGTCTATAGCAACCTCATGAGCAAAGACGAAAAAAACGGCCACACGCCCAAGGACACCCATTACGCAACACTGAGGCGCGCCCATCGCGACCAGAAGCGCGAGCGCGGCGAGCTGCCGCCGCCGCAGAAGAGTGGAGCGAAAGCCAAGGCGCCGTTCAAGGGGCCGCAACTGCCGCCGGACACGGTCTGGCTCTACGGCATCCATACGGTCAAGGCGGCGATCGAAAATCCCGAACGCAAGCTTATCAAGCTGAAAGTCACCCAGAACGCGCTGGCGCGTCTCGAACTCGACGATATCAAGATGCTGAAGCTGCAGATCGAGATGGTCAGCCCGCAGGACATAGATAAGCTGACGGGGCCGGATGCGATACACCAGGGCGTCCTGCTCGAAGCACGACCGCTGCCGGTGCGGAAATTCGATTCGCTGAAGGACCGCCCTCTCCTGCTCGTCCTTGATCAGGTTACCGACCCGCACAATGTCGGCGCGATCATGCGTTCGGCCGTCGCCTTCGATGCCGGCGCGGTCGTCACCACCGAGCGGCATTCCCCCACCGAATCGGGCGTGATGGCGAAATCCGCCTCGGGCGCGCTGGAAATGATCCCCTATATCCAGATTACCAATCTGGCCGACGCGCTGGACGAGCTTGTCAGGCTCGGCTACCAGACCATCGGGCTGGATTCGGAAGGACCTGCGCCGCTCGAAGGCACGTTCAGCGGCGAGAAGATCGCCCTGGTGCTCGGCGCCGAGGGCAAGGGCCTCAGGCAAAAGACGCGCGCGACATGCGAGAGCCTCGCCCGGCTCGACATGCCGGGCGCGATCAAGTCGCTCAATGTGTCGAACGCCGCCGCGATATCGATGTATGCGGCGCGCGCTTATCTCACGCGTTGATCGGACAGAGCCTTTCCAGATCCGTCATGCCATCACCGGCCGGAAACGTCGCACCGCCAGGAATCCGGCGATGATGAAGCCGACGAGCACGATACCCTGGACGATGGCGAAGGGCGGTTCGGAACCGGTCGGCGCCAGCGCATGCAGTGGCGGAACCTTCAGGAACGACTGCACCACCAGCACGAACGTGTTGAGATAGAGCGAGGCGACCGCCGTCACCAGGAAGATCGTCCGCCACGATCCCGCCAGATGGTAGCGATGGTACGCAATGAGAGCCACGACCAGCAGCACCGTCGTTATGATTCCAACACCGACCGCGGGTGTGAAACTGCTGAAGGGCAGGAGAAAGCCGGTCAGAACCGTGGCAAGCGTGAAATAGAGAAAGATAAGCGTCAGCCTCGGCTTCAGGTCCGACGACCCCAGCCATGCGGAAAGAGCCATCAGTCCGGCAACGATGCCGACGAGACTGAGTAGAACGTGAAAGAGCGTGAAAGGCGTCATTCCAAAAATCATGTGAGTACCCCTTTTTAAGAACATCCGCGAAGATAGGAAAACCGCAAAGCGGATTTTTGTAAAGGGCTTGACGCCGGCAATTGCGTACTGGCACGGAGCATCGGTCGGGCATGGACGGCAAACACGCTGCGAAGGAACAAAGGCAGCTTCAGTTATACCTGGTTAAGGCGCCTGCGTCGGTGACAGGACAGCCATCCTGCACCTCGGTCCAGGACGAGACGTTCAGTTTCATCTCGCAGCGCGCCAGATAGTTGCGCCCATCGACGCGAAGACAGGATGTTTCGCCGAGCTTGAACATGGTGCCGCGATTGCGGCACTTGCAGTTATGGGCGTCGGCGATGGCGGGCAGAAGCACCACCGCCAGGCAAGGCATGAGAATTCGCAGAGAAAGCACGCGCACGCCCTCCAATTCCCGGTTGTCCGCGAAACTACACCTGTTTCACGATACCGTAAAGCGAAGGGCGCGAGCGCCCGCTCAGTCCGGCACGCGGCAGGTCGTATCGCCTGCGCGCGGCGTGATCGTCACGGCCTTGCCATCATATTTCAGCGTTGCCTCGTACGAGATGACACTTGGCAGTTGCTCGATCTCCTTGGCGTAATCAGGCGTGCGCTTCTTCTCGGCGTCATAGGCGGGGCCGCATTCCGGCAATTGCGCGACGGTTCCGAGGCCCGTCGCCTGCTTGACCTTCTGGGCGCAGGCCGTGCCGTCGAGATAGAGCGAGCAATCCGCCGAATAGGTCCTGGCATATTCGAGCGTAAGATTGGCACCTTCGACGGTGATCGCTTCGAAATCCTCGCCCTCGAACGAATCCTCGAAAAGTTTCTTCATGCTCATCGAATCCACGACGACGAAAGGCATGCCGCCGTTCCAGCCATCGGCGGCCTGGAAGAACACAAAATTGCCCTTGGTGCCGAGGAAATAGCGGGCAATATCTTCCTTCACCGGTTTTTCCTGGGGATCGTCACGCACGCATTTGGCGTTTTCGGGCAGGATCGCGAGCTTCTCGGCGCCGACCTCGCCGAGATCGACCTCCTTCACCATGAAGCCCTTGAAGCGATAGCAATTGACCACTTGCTTGGCATCCGGATTGGCCTTGTCGGCTGGCAGGTCGAGATTGTCGATCGCCACCGGCTCGTCGAACTGGGTCGGCGTATCGTCATCCCTAGGGCTGCAGATCGTCGGCGCCTTTTTGCCGATGGTCCATTCCAGAACGTCGCCCTTCTCGGCCAGCTGGTGCTTGCCATCGGAATAGAGGACGAAAGGGTTGTCCGACTTGAACGGCAACGTGAGTTTGGTGCCGTCGGCAAGCGTGACGGCCACGTCTTTTTCAGTGAAAAGCGCGGTGAGCTTGGTGCCGTCCTCGCAATTGAGCGGGAAGGGCGCACCCTCCTCCGCCGCATCCTGTGCCGCGGCTGGACCAGCGAAAAACATCACCGAGACCACAAGCGCCGCCAATCCCGCAAAGCCCGGCGTTCCGCACTTTCCGGCCCTCGACCGCGAATCCGTCCCATTCCGATACAACACGACCATCTCTCCGCTCCCCTGAAACGTCCACGCAACCATTGCAAGAAGCAGCAGTTGCGCGAACCAGCCAACATGTTCATTTTCAAGGCATATCGCAAACCGGAAGATCTGAACATGGCTTTTGAGTTCTCGCAGCTTGCCCGCCTGAGCCGCATCGCGGCGAGTTCCATTCTGATGCTCGGCGCCTCCTGTGTCGCGTCGAGCGCCGGAACGAACCCGCTCGAGGACTTCAATTCAAGTCAGCTCACGAACGATTTCCGCGACCAATATTCAGGCGTCGGCAGTGCGACCGTCAACATCGATGTTCCCTATGGACTGGACGACGCACAGAAATATGACGTCTACCTTCCCGAAACCCGGTCGAACGCCCCCATCATCGTCATGGTGCATGGCGGCGCATGGACCGGCGGCGACAAGGAGGACGACAATGTCGCCAAAGCCAAGGCCGGCTTCTTCGTCGCCAAGGGCTACATCTTCGTATCGCTGAATTATCGGCTGCTGCCGAAATCCGACCCGCTGATTCAGGCCGCCGACGTCGCGCTCGGCATTGCCAACATTCAGAAGAACGCCGAGAAATGGGATGGCGACAAGAACAAGATCGTGCTGATGGGATCTGGTGCCGGCGGCCACATCGCCGCCCTGCTCTCCTCCAATCCTTCACTCGCATCCGACCAGGGCGCTACGGTCTGGGCCGGGGCGGTGGTGCTCGAAACAGCCGCGCTCAACGTTCCCGACATCATGGCCAGCAATCACGACGCGCGCTACGATACTGCTTTCGGCAGCAATGCGGAATTCTGGGAAGACTCTTCGCCGACTCATCTGGTCCATTCGTCAGGCGTACCGATTCTTGTCGTATGTTCGACTGAAAGCAACGAAGACACCTGCGCCAGGGCCAATGCCTTCAAGCAGACCGCGGACAATGCCGGCGTCAACGTGACCGTGTCGCCGCAGAGCATGTCGCCATGGGAAGTCAACAGCCGGGTGGGCGTCTCGACCAGCTACACGGATACGATCGCCAGCTATATCGACGCGCTCCTCTAAGAATTGAGTAGAAACATGCAAAAGGCCCGTCAGTTCGCATCTCTGACGGGCCTTTTGCTTGCCTGGACGGTCCCGCTTAGGCGGCGCGGCGTGTTCGGCCTGCGGGCTGGCTTGCGCCACCGACGCGGAAGCCGCGGATCAGGCCGATCAGTTCGTCGGTGTCGGCGGCCAGCGTTTCCGCCGATGCCGTCGTCTCTTCCGCCATTGCAGCGTTCTGCTGGGTGGCTGCATCGAGCTGGTTCATCGAGGACGAAATCGACCTGAGCGTCGTGTCCTGCTCGGATGCGCTGTGGGCGATCTTGGCGACGATCTCGTTGGCCGATTTGATCTGGTCGGAGATGCGCTTGAGCGCTTCGCCCGCCTCGCCGACAAGCTTCACGCCCTGATCGACCTGGCCGGAAGAACGCGCGATCTGGGCCTTGATCTCCTTGGCCGCGCCGGCCGAGCGCTGTGCCAGTTCGCGGACTTCCTGCGCGACGACCGCGAAACCCTTGCCCGATTCGCCCGCACGGGCTGCTTCGACACCGGCATTCAGCGCCAAGAGGTTGGTCTGGAAGGCGATGTCGTCGATCACGCCGATGATTTTCGAAATCTCGTCGGAGGATTTTTCGATGCCGCTCATCGCGCTGATCGCCTCGGTGACGATCGTATCGCTGCGGCTCGCCTCGCCGCTGACTTCGTGAACGCGCTTGCTGGCTTCATGCGCGCCCTCGGCCGTCTGGCGGACGGTCACCGCGAGTTCCTCGAGCGCCGCCGATGTCTCTTCGAGATTGGCTGCCTGACGCTCGGTGCGTGTCGACAATTCGTTCGATGCGCGGCGGATTTCGTCCTTGCTCGTGTTGATATCCACGCCCTTGACGCTGACCCTGGACATGGCTGCCTCGAGCTGGGCCAGCGCTTCGTTGAAGTTTTCCCTCAGCGAAACATATTTCGGGCCGAGATCGCCGCAGCGTACCGTCAGGTCGCCACGCGCCATCGTCTCCAGCGAGCGGCCGATGATGGCCACGGCATGGCTCTGTGTGGCCGCTTCCTCGTCCTGCCGGCGGAGGTTTTCCTCGCGTTCGCCGTCGAGTTCGAGCTGCTGCACGGTCTGGCGTTCGGACATAGCATGGCGCTCGCGCACCTTGTCCTGCAGGATGACGGTCGCACGCGCCATCTGCCCGACTTCGTTGGTCCATTCCTTGTGCGGAATGCTGATGCCGACATTCTCGTCGGCAACGGCGCCGAGCGCGTCATGTACGTCTGCCAGAGGCCTGGTGATGCCACGGATGACGAAATAAGCAATGCCGAGGCCGATCAGGAAAACGATCGCGCAACCGGCAAGCGCCTCGTAGATCGTGGCGTAGACCTGGGCCTGGAGGTCGTCGATATAGACGCCGGTGCCGACCACGATCTTCCACGGCTCGTAGGCAAGCGAATAGGCGGCCTTCGGAAAGGTAACATCGCTGGCCTGGCCGGGCTTGGTCCAGAGATAGTGGGTGATGCCGCCGCCCTTGCGGCCGAGTTCGGTCATGTCGTGGCTGAAGCGCACGCCATTGGCGTCCTTGGCCTGCGACATGTCCACGCCGACCCGCTTGGGATCCGGGTGGAACTGCAGCACCACGTCGTAATTGTTGCCGAAAAAGTAGCCGTTCGGCTCGTATTTGATCTTGGCGAGGACCTTGTAGGCTTCGACTTGGCCGGCTTCGAGCGTCATCTCGCCCGCCTTCACCCGTTCATTATAGGCGTCCATCACGGAAATCGCGCTTTCGACCTGGGTCCGCAGCATGTCGAAACGTTCGCGGTAAATGTCTTGGCTGAATGAATTGACCTGGAAATAGACGGCGACGGCGAACGCGGCCATCAGGATACCCACCAGCGCGAAAAGCTGGTGCGCGATCTTGAGTTTTGTCATGTGTGTCTCGCTATACGAAAAAAAGGGATTTGAAATGATGCCAGTCACATTTCAGCCGCTCTCGCGCCGCCCCCATCGCGCCGCATAGCAAGATTCTTGCCCCTCAGGCTGTAGCGTGAGATTTGCCGATAATGGTTAAAATTTGAATCAGTCGGACTTGTGAATTCTGATATGTGGGCGGTTGTGAGTGGGGGATAGTAATCCCCCGCCTTCACATATTTGGGGGCCGCGCTGCCCGCACTGGCAGTTTCATGCCGGCAGCCGGATCGTCAGATGGTCTGGCGTTCAATCGAGCGTAAAGTCGGCGATCGTCAGGTCGCTTCTGTCGAAATTTCGGATGATCATCGTCGTCCCATCGCCGGATATGACAAGATCGGCGCCATTCTGATGCGTATGGTGGGCAAGCAGGTCTTGCACGCTTGTAATGTCGTGGTTGGCGCCCATGTCCAGTTGAAGCGTATCGACGCCATCGAGGAAATCCGTAACGATTTCCTTGCCGTTGCGGGTCGCGAATTCGAACATATCGACGCCTTCGCCACCGGTAAGAAAATCGGTTCCGCGACCGCCTCGCAGCCAATCATTGCCCGCATCGCCCGACAGCGAGTTGTTGCCGGAATTGCCTATCAGAGAATTGCCATCGTCGTTGCCGTGCAAATCGACATTGCGCTTGCCAGAGAGGTAAATCGTTTCGATATGGTTGTCATTTCCAAGCGTCATGGAGAAGCTGACCGTGAGCTTGTCATGGCCCTGATCAGCAGCTTCGAAAACATAATCCTTCTTGTTGTCGAGAATGTAGGTGTCAGAGCCATCGCCACCGTTGATGACGCCGATGACGTGGCCGCCACGGCCATTGTATGTATCGGAGCTGCCACCCAACGAAATGCTGCCATTGATCGTGCCGGAATTGCGCACCGTTTCATTGCCGTCGTGCCCCTCGATGACCAGCGAGAAGATGTTGCCGTCCGCCGACATCTCACCCTTGTTGATGATTTTGGCGGTCTCGTTATAGGCGGTCACGGTCTCGATCGTCACGCCGCTGGTCTCGATGACGCTATGTTTGCCGAGCTTGACGACGAGATCAGCAGCCTCGGAATAGATGCCGCGTGCACCGGTGATCTTGCCGTCATTGACGAAAGAGAAGCTATCGACATTCAGCACGCTAAGTGCCGCAGTGGCCACGCTGGTGATACTGCCGTGATTGACCATCGAGGAATGCGCGCCGTGGATCTCGACGCCGGTTTCGTCGACATCGATCTTGCCTGAATTGGAGATAGTGGCGTTGTCGCCGTAAGACATTATGCCCTTTCGCCCTTCGATGACGCCGCCTTTGGCGATCGTGACGTCGGCATCGTCGCCGCCGAGGACCATCGCCGAAACCATGAACCCGGAGGCGGATACGGAGCCCTTGACGATATAGTTGTTGTCACTGAGCGAGGACGCTTCAAAGATGCCATCGCCGAAGCTGGTGACGACTTGGTGACCCTGCTTGAGTATCCAGGTATTGTGGGATCCCGTTATGTTATAAGTACTGTTCTGGTTCTGGGTGATCGTGAAAGTGGACATGTTCGAGCCTCGTTGCATTGAGACGCGGTATCCAGCACATTTGTTTCAGTGCGACGTCTAAGAAGAAATATTTTGTATTATTTGTTTCAGACACGAAGCAATTAGGCGAATAACGTTCTCATGCCCAGCGGCGACACGCCGAGGCTCCGAGATGTCGATTTCGCTGGCTATCCATGGAAGACTTCGTGTTCCGACGCCCGCGACCAAAATGATATGAAGGTAGTTGCTAAACGGCCGAGCTTGATATCCCGACATAGTAGATTGCGATGCGCCCGGCTCCAAGCATCAAGTATAGGAAAATAATCCTAATATTATACTTGCCGTACCCACTATCCTGTGATAGACAATTATCACAAGGAGTTACCGCAATGTCCATTCTTTCTGACCGCCACTTTCACGATGAAGCCGCTGCCTACCGCTTTGTAGAGAAGCGCGTTTGGCCGAACGGCCCAGTTTGCCCGCATTGCGGCGGCTTCGAACGTATCAGCGCCATGAAGGGCAAGAGCACTCGCATTGGTGCTTACAAGTGCTACCAGTGCCGCAAGCCCTTCACCGTGAAGGTCGGGACCGTCTTTGAAAGCAGCCACGTCAAGCTTCACCTGTGGCTTCAGGCGATCTTCCTTATCGCTTCATCGAAGAAAGGCATTTCGTCTAACCAGCTTCACCGCACCTTGGGCGTAACCCTCAAGACCGCTTGGTTCATGTCGCACCGCATCCGCGAAGCCATGCGCGAAGGTGGTCTTGGTCCGCTCGGTGGAGAAGGCCAGATCGTTGAGGCCGATGAAACCTATTACGGCAAGAAGGACGGCCCCGCGCCGACCCATACCACCAGCGGGCGCCCGTTCACCAAGTCTGGCAAGACCGGCCCGTCACACAAGCGGGCGATCCTGAGCCTCGTACAGCGCGGCGGCGACGTTCGCACCTTTCATGTTGCCCACGCCAACAAGGAAAACGTGACCGATCTGGTGAACCAGAACGTTTCCCGCGAAAGCATCCTCATGACCGACGAAAGCCGCCTCTACAACGAGATGGGCAAGACCTTTGCCGAGCACCATTCAACCAAGCATTCGGCCAAGGAATACGTCCGCTACGAAGGCGATCTGGTCATCCATTCGAACACCGTTGAAAACTACTTCTCCGTCTTCAAGCGTGGCATGCGCGGCACCTACCAGCATTGTGCTGAAAAGCACCTGCACCGCTATCTTGCTGAGTTCGATTTCCGCTATAACAAGCGCGTCGGTCGCGGCGTAAACGATGAAGCCCGTGCGGGCATGATCCTAGATGGTATCGTCGGCAAGCGCCTGACTTATGAAACGACTAGTGCGAGGTGAAAAGCCCTATGGGATCGTCAAACCAAGCAGATACAAGCCAAGGCCCAAAAAGCCAAAAGCCGAAGAAACTTAGCCAGAAAGAGCAATCCGAGCGGTTCATCGAAACCGCTCGGGCATTAGGTGCAGATGAGAGTGGCGAGAAGTTCGAGGCGGTAACCTCTAAAATCATCGTCAAACCGCGCCGGCAATCTTAGCTGTATCCGAGCGTGTCATATCGGCCCGAAGACGGCTTGATCCGAACCGTGACCACGACGCGCGCATCTGCTGGGTTGGCCGGGTGGCTCACTGGCGCCAAGAGGGTGTCGGTTTCGACTGAGACCTTGGTAATGAGGGAGTCGTCCTCCAGCAGGCAATAGAACGGGTCTTCATCCTCAGTTGGTGCGGTATATTCACCAACTTGAGAAAGCTCCCTAGGAACAATAAGGCCATCGAAAAGCGTCTTAAGCCGGTTATCGATGTCGCCTGCACTCAACACACTCCCTGGCGGGTCCGACCGAAGGAAAAGGATATCTACAGAGCAGAGCAGGTCCATATCCCGAATTACCAACGGTACGAAATTGTAACCGAACCGTGAAAACCTTTGAGCGAGCTTTGGCACGGTGTAATCCACCCTCGGGGTGCCAAAAGGGGTCACGCCGCCACCCGAAGCGGGAACGCTCCGGGCCTTCTTGAGATATGGGTGAAGGCCCCACAAGTTTCGCAGTTGGGGGTGAAATCGTTTTCGTATCTCCTGCTTGTGAGTGGCACGAGCGTCTTGGACCGAACCCTTTTGGCTTTCCGCCAGCAAGAGCCCCTGATAGGTCAGACGGAATTCCACAAGTTCACCCTCCCAAGAGACATACGGGTCATCTTTTAAAATCTCGATGTAACCCATATCATTTCTCTCTTGGGTACGCAAAGTATAATATTGGGAAAATAATCCTTCCAATTCTGCCTGACCCATGCCATAATCTCTGCCGTTCCGTATCGGCTACACCCTGGGGCGCCAGGGCGAGGCGGAACCGGTGCCTGTTGTGGGGAAACGACGTAAGTTCCCGCATCAGGCGTCCGCGAGAAGGGGTCTCCCCCGGGTGCGGCCGAAGGGCTAGTCACGCGTGGCGTGCGTTGTACCGCACACAAGCCCGTCCTCCCCGGCAATTTCAGGTCCGGGATCAGGATGGGTGCAGACGACCGAGTTCGCGGACGAAAATACACCGAACGGGGCACGTTTACGTGTCTTACCGGCTGTCGCAAGGCAGCCACCAACCTCGGCACGGCGACGTGCCCCGGCCGATCTTCTTTGCCCAGGGCGAAGGGATCAAGACGTGCATGGTCAAACCACGGAGCGAAATCGCCCGCGTGAACGAGAACCTGTGCTTATAAGCGCCCGCTCACATTTCAGCTTGATATTCGTCAAGCGACCAGTTTCTATCAGCCGGTAAAAAATACGTCACAGAGCGGGTTTACGCCTACGCCCTATTACATCGGATAACGGAGAACACCATGACCCAACTGTCGGATTTCACCGCCACCCGCCGCAGCCTGCTCAAGGGCGTGGCGGCGAGTTCCGCGCTCGTCATGCTGCATCCCTTCGCCGCCCATGCGCAGGCCAACCAGGCCCATCTCCGGATCATGGAAACCACCGACATCCACGTCGCCGTCTATCCTTACGACTATTATGCCGATGCGCCCGACGACAAGCTCGGCCTGTCGCGCACCGCCTCGATCATCGACACCATCCGCGCCGAGGCCGGCAATTCCATGCTGATCGACAATGGCGATTTCCTGCAGGGCAATCCGCTCGGCGATTTCATCGCCTATGAGCGCGGCATGAACGATGGCGACGTCCATCCCGTGATCAAGGCAATGAACACGCTCGGCTATGATTGCGGCACGCTCGGCAATCACGAATTCAACTACGGCCTCGACTATCTGTTCAAGGTCACCAAAGGCGCGAATTTCCCTTACGTCTGCGCCAACCTCACCAAGGGCAAACTGGCCGAGGACGCCCGCAAGGACGAGCTCTTCCTAAAACCCTACATGATCGTCGAGAAAAAAGTGAAGGACGGTTCGGGCGCCGAGAGCACCATCAAGGTCGGCTTCATCGGCTTCGTGCCGCCGCAGATCATGATCTGGGATTCCAAGAATCTCGAGGGCAAGGCCAATACCCGCGACATCGTGCAGGCGGCGAAGGCCTGGGTGCCCCAGATGAAGGAAGACGGCGCGGACATCATCATCGCGCTTTCCCATTCCGGCATTGATGGAGCGGGCGAGAAGGAACGCATGGAGAATGCCTCGCTCTATCTCGCGGGCGTCGAGGGTATCGATGCCATCTTCACCGGCCACCAGCATCTCGTCTTCCCCGGCCCCAAGGGCTGGGACGGCATATCAGGCGTCGATCCGGTCAAGGGCACGCTGCAGGGCAAGCCCGCCGTCATGGGTGGCTTCTGGGGCTCGCATCTCGGCCTTATCGACCTCTTGATCGAAAAGGATGGCGGCAAATGGAAGATCGTCGATTTCACCACCGAGGCGCGCGGCATCTATCACCGCAAGGACAAGAAGGTGATTCCCGATGTCAAGGACAAGCAGGAAGTGCTTGATTCGGTGAAGGAAGAGCACGAGGCCGCCCTCGCCTATGTCAGGCGTCCCGTCGGCAAGACCTCGGCACCACTCTATTCCTATTTCGCGCTCGTCGCCGATGATCCCAGCGTGCAGATCGTCAGCCAGGCTCAGCTCTGGTACGTCAAGGACCTGATGGCGAAAACCGAATACAAGGATCTGCCCATCCTCTCCGCAGCCGCACCCTTCAAATCAGGCGGCCGTGGCGGCGCCGAATATTACACCGATGTGCCCGTAGGCGCCGTGGCGATCAAGAACGTCGCCGACCTCTACCTCTATCCCAACACGCTCCGCGCCGTGGTTATCACGGGCGAGCAGGTCAAGAACTGGCTCGAAATGTCGGCCGGCATCTTCAACCATGTCGAATCCGGCGCGAAAGACGCCATCCTGATCAACCCCGATTTTCCGTCCTACAATTACGATGTCATCGATGGCGTGACCTACCAGATCGACCTGAGCCAAAGACCGAAATACGACAAGGGCGGCAATGTGATCAACGCGGAGTCAAGCCGGATTCAGAACTTGAGCTATGATGGCAAACCGATTGATCCCGCTCACAAATTCGTCATCGCGACCAACAATTACCGCGCCGGCGGCGGCGGCAATTTTCCTGATATCAAGGACGACAAGGTCGTGCTGGTCGCACCCGACACGAACCGTGACGTGCTGGTGCGCTACATCATCGACCAGGGCACGATCAATCCGTCCGCCGATGGCAACTGGACGTTCAAGCCGATGCCCGGAACCACGGTGCTTTTCGAAACCGGCCCCAAGGCGCGGGCCTTCATGTCAGACGTCAAGGGCGCCAAAATCGAGGATGCCGGCGAAGGCGCAGACGGCTTCGCGAAATTCCGCATGACCCTCTGACACGGAATAATTTGAGCGTCGGGCGGTCGCCATCACTACCGCCCACATTGACCGCACGGCGCCGGCAGCGCATTTTGGCGTCACACGAATTTCACGGAGAGCCCCATGGCCGGCAATGTCGCATCGATCCAGAAACTGACCAACCTGCCCTTCTACGAGGAGCGCGTCGATCTCGCCGCCGCCTTCCGCTGGACGGCCCGCCTCAACATGCATGAGGCCGTCGCCAACCACTTCTCGCTCGCCGTCAACGACGAGGGCACCAGTTTCCTGATGAACCCCAACCAGGTGCATTTCTCCCTGATCAAGGCATCATCCCTGCTGCTGCTCGATGCTACCGATCCCAAGACCATGGATCAGCCCGATGCGCCGGACCCGACCGCATGGGGCTTGCACGGCTCGATCCACCGCCATCTGCCGCATGCGCGCTGTGTCATGCATGTCCATTCCATCTACGCCACCGTGCTCGCCTCGCTCGCCGATTCGCGCCTGCTGCCGATCGACCAGAATTGCGCCACCTTCTTCAATCGCTATGTGATCGACGACAGCTACGGCGGCCTCGCCTTCGAGGACGAAGGTGAGCGCTGCGCCCGCCTACTCAAGGAGCCGAGACACAAGATCCTGATCATGGGAAATCACGGCGTGCTTGTTATCGGCAAGGACGTCGCCGACACGTTCAACCGCATGTACTATTTCGAGCGCGCCGCCGAGACTTATATCAAGGCGCTGCAGACCGGCCAGAAGCTCCGCATCCTCTCGGACGAAATCGCCGAACGCGTCGCCGTCGAGATCGAAAACTATCCCGGCCAGGCCGACCGGCATTTGGCCGATCTCAAGACGCTATTGGAAAAGCAGGAGCCGGATTATCTGAATTGATTCCAGAAACGAAACCAGCCCCGCAAGGGGCTGAATTCATTGAAAAAAGACGCGAAAGTCCTCAGACCTGGCGTTCGGATGCACCATCGCCAAACAAGCCCGCACCATGCTGATCGATAATCTGCTTGGCCTTGCGGAACGTCGTCTCCACCGCGTCGTCCTCGCTGGAAAAAATATCGGCGCGGATGAACTTGCGGATCTTCACGCCATCGGGCGTATCGCTCTCTATCCGGCCGGCCAACCGCCACTGGCCACCCTCCTTCATCGGGGTCGCATAGACGGCGTATTCGCCTATCCGCTCCATCCGCTGCTTGCCAGCCGAAGGCTCGGCAGAACTGCCGCCGCCCAATCCAAACAATTTCGAAAGAAATCCTGCCATATGATTGCTCTAGCATAGCGATTTCGGTCAAGGAAGCCTCATTCGCATGCTAGAATGGCCTCATGCATCGGCGGACTCCGCTGCGGGAGGCGGCGGCAGATGAGGGCATCAAAGATCGTATTTCCCATAGCAATCCTCCTGGTCATCGTGATCCTGCTCCTCGGCGCCGCATGTCTGTTCGGTCCGAGAACGCCGGTCGACACGACGATCACCTTCGATCCCGCCTCGATCGGCGACGATCTCGATGCCTATCTCGACACGTCCGAAGCGAAAATTCGCGGCATCCAGCCCAACCAGCACAAGGAGATCGTCTGGGCAGACCCGGCGACGAAAGCCAGGACGCCGATCGCGATCATCTATATCCACGGCTTTTCGGCGTCTCCCGGCGAGATGCGCCCCCTGCCCGATATCGTCGCTGCGAACCTCAAGGCCAACCTCTACTTCGCCCGCCTCAAGGGCCATGGCACGACGACCAACGCCATGATTGATACCAGCGTCAACGCCTGGATCAACGATTTCGCAGAAGCCGTTGCAATCGGCGAACGTCTTGGCGACGGCGTCGTCGTGATGGGCACGTCGACGGGCGGCGCGCTCGCCACCTGGGCCATGGCGCAGCCGGCGTTCAAGGATCGAATCGCCGCCGCCGTCTTCTTCTCGCCGAACTATGGCGTGCAGGCGTTCGGCTCCTCGCTGCTGACGCTGCCCTTCGCCCGGGAACTCTCCCGTCTCGTGCTCGGCGAGACCCGTTCCTTCGAGCCCGGCAACGAACGCCAGCGGGTTTTCTGGACGACAACCTACCCGGTGGATGCGATCCTGCCGATGGCCGAAACCGTCAAGCTCGCCGTCAACGCCCCAGTCGAGACGGTCAAGGCACCCGCCCTCTTCCTCATCTCGCCCCAGGACAAGGTCGTCCAACCCGCCATCACCCGGGATATCGAGAGGCGCTGGGGCGGAACCCATAGCCTCATCGAAATCGAAGGCGTCGAGGATCCGAGCCGCCACGTCCTGGCCGGCGATGCCATGTCGCCCGCCACGACCGATCACCTCGCGGGCCTCGTCACAGGCTGGCTCAAGCAAACGCTCGAACTGCCGCGTTGACGCAATCTTGAGCGGCGCGTTCCTTGACCCTGCCACAAGCCACGTCTTTTATTCTCCCGTCAGCAGATGATTCCCATTGGCGGAGAAGACGTTGAAGATATTCCAGCTTCTCGCAGCAGCGATGATTGCATCAGGGCCTGGATTGGCGTCTGCCGGGCCGGTCGCCGATCTCGCCATTCAGGCCGAAGAACTGGTCGGCAAGGGCAACGGCCCCGCAGCCTACGACAAGATGCGCCAGTCGCTGGCGGCAATGTCCAACAGCATTCCCTTCGACATCCGCAAGGCCTTCTTCGTCAACGAAAAGCCGGTAATCTTCGGCGGCTACAAGCGCGTCGCCTCGAACGAATTCCCCAAGGGCTCGTCGCTGATCACCTATGCCGAACCGATCGGGCTTGCCTGGATTGCCGATGGCGACGGCGTCAAGAGCGCGTTCACGGTGGATTTCGAACTTCGCAATCCCTCGGGCGAAATCCTCGCCGAGCAGAAAGCCTTCGGCAATTTCAAGGTCGAGAGCCGGGAGCCGCTCTTTGAAATCTACACGCCTCTGACGCTGGATGTCTCGGCCGTTCCCGCTGGCGACTACGTGCTGAAATACACATTCAATGATGTGAATTCAAAGAAGAGTTCGAGCATCGAGCAGCGCTTCAAGCTGAAGTAATCAGACCTCGACCACCCTGCCCTCTTCGAGCGTCACGCGACGGTCCATGCGGGCGGCGAGTTCGTGATTGTGCGTGGCGATCAGCGCGGCGAGACCGGACTGGCGCACCAGCGCTTCCAGTGCATCGAAGACATAATGCGCGGTGACCGGATCGAGATTGCCGGTCGGCTCGTCCGCGAGAAGGATGAGGGGGGCATTGGCCACGGCGCGCGCGATCGCCACGCGCTGCTGCTCGCCGCCCGAAAGTTCCGCCGGACGATGTTCGCCGCGATGGCCGACCCTGAGATAATCGAGAAGCTGAGCCGCGCGCGCCGCGGCTTCCTTGCGCGGCAGTCCGGCGATCATCTGTGGCATCATCACATTCTCCAGCGCCGAGAATTCAGGCAGCAGATGATGGAACTGGTAGACGAAGCCGATCTCCATGCGCCTGATCGCCGTCCTGTCGACATCCGGCAATGATCCGCAATCGGCGCCGTTGACCAGGATATTGCCGCCATCCGGGCGCTCCAGGAGGCCAGCCAGATGCAGAAGCGTCGACTTGCCGGTGCCCGACGGCGCGACCAGCCCGACGATCTCGCCCTTGCGCATCGAGAAACTGGCATCCTTCAGGATGTCGAGCCTCTTGTCACCATCACCGTAGTAACGCGACACGTTATCGATCTTCAGAACTTCTGGGCCCGCGATGTTATTCATATCTCAAGGCCTGCACCGGATCGATAGTGGACGCGCGCCATGCTGGAAGAATGGTCGCGATGAAGGAAAGCGTGAGTGTCATGGCCACCACGGTGATCGTCTCACCAAGACTCATCTCGGCCGGCAACTGGCTGAGGAAATAGAGTTCCGGATTGAAGATCGTGGTGCCGGAAAGCCAGGAGAAAAACTCCCTGATGCTCTCGATATTGAGGCAGACAATGACGCCCAGCACGACCCCGGCAAACGTGCCGACAACGCCGATCGTTGCACCAGTCATGAAGAATATCCGCATGATCGCGCCCGGTGTCGCCCCCATGGTCCTGAGGATCGCGATATCGCGGCCCTTGTCCTTCACCAGCATGATCAGCCCGGAAATGATGTTGAGGGCAGCGACCAGCACGATCAGGGTCAGGATGATGAACATGACATTGCGTTCGACGGCGAGCGCCGAGAAGAAGGTGCGGTTTCGCTGCCGCCAGTCCGTTATGAAGATCTGCCGTTCCGCAGCCTGCTCGACCATCGGCCGCATCTCGTCGATCGCCTCGGGATGGTCGAGGAACAGCTCGATCGACTGCGCTATGCCTTCGGCGTTGAAATAGAGCTGCGCCTCCTCGAACGGCATGAAGATGATCGACGCATCATATTCCGACATGCCGATCTCGAAGATCGCCGAGACCTTGTAGGACTTGACCCGGGGATTGACGCCCAAGGGCGTCACATCGCCTTCCGGTGAGATCAGCGTGATCGTGTCACCGGCGGAGAGCCCGAGCTGCTCGGCCATCCTTGTGCCGATCAGCACGCCTTCGCCGGCCGCGAAAGGAAGGAGGTCGCCCTGTTTGATATTGTCCGATACCATCTTGAGCTTTGAAAGATCGTCGGCGCGGACGCCACGCACGAGCGCGCCGGTGCCTGCGCCCGCCTTGCCCGATGCAAGCGTCTGGCCTTCGACCAGCGGGATCGCCTCCCTGACGCCGGGAATCTTGGAGAATCGATCGGCGAGATCGGCATAATTGTCGAGCACGCCATCGATCGGTTGCACGATCATGTGACCGTTGATGCCGAGAATGCGGCTGATGAGTTCGGTACGGAAACCGTTCATTACCGCCATGACGATGATCAACGTCGCAACGCCGAGCATGATGCCGATGAAGGAGAAGATGGCGATGACCGAGATGAAGGCTTCCTTGCGCCGCGGACGCAGATAGCGCAAGGCCACCATGCGTTCGAACGTCGAGAACGGCCGGGTCGATCGTACCGGGGCTTTTGCCTGCACCTCGACACCAGTCCCCGCGTCAGCCGTTTCACTCACCATGCCCGCTCCGTTCACCCGGCTGCCGTAATCTTGTTGATGGCGGCCTCAATAGACAGTGTCTCGCGTGCGCCAGACTTGCGGTCCTTGAGCTCGACCTCGCCGCTGGCCACGGAACGCGGCCCCACGATGATCTGCGTCGGCACGCCGATGAGGTCGGCGGTCGCGAACTTCGCGCCTGCGCGATCATCGGTGTCATCGTAAAGCACGTCGAGTCCCGCCTTGGAAAGCGATGCATAGAGCCCCTCGCTCGCCGCGTCGCAGGCCTGATCGCCCACCTTCATATTGATGATCGAGACATCGAAGGGCGCCACGGATTTCGGCCATATGATTCCGTTCTCGTCATGTGAGGCCTCAATGATGGCTGGAACAAGGCGCGTCGGGCCGATGCCGTAGGAGCCCATATGCACCGCATGCTGCTTGCCGTCGGGGCCTTGCACGGTCGCGCCCATCGGGTCGGAATATTTGGTCCCGAAATAGAATATGTGTCCGACTTCGATGCCGCGCGCCGAAAGCCGGTCGGTTTCAGGTATGGCATTGAAGGCCGCCTCGTCATGCATTTCTGACGTTGCCGCGTAGACGGATGTCCACTTGTCGAAGATCGCCTGCAGGCCGGCCTCATCATCGAAATCGGTATCGGCGCCGGGAATGTCGAAATTCACGAAATCCTTGTGTGAAAACACCTCCGACTCGCCCGTGTCGGCAAGGATGATGAATTCATGGCTGAGATCGCCGCCGATCGGACCCGTATCCGCACGCATGGGGACGGCGCGCAGTCCCAGCCGGTCGAAAGTGCGGAGATAGGCTGCGAACATCTTGCGATAGGAGTGCTTTGCCCCTTCGAGCGTCATGTCGAAGGAATAAGCATCCTTCATCAGAAATTCCCGCGAGCGCATGGTGCCGAAGCGCGGCCGCATTTCGTCGCGGAACTTGATCTGGATGTGGTAGAGATTGAGCGGCAGGTCCTTGTAGGATTTTACATAGGACCGGAAAATCTCGGTGATCATTTCCTCGTTCGTGGGACCGTAGAGCATCTCGCGCTCCTGCCGGTCCTTGATGCGCAGCATCTCCTTGCCATAGGCATCATAGCGGCCGCTTTCGCGCCAGAGGTCGGCGGATTGCAGCGTTGGCATGATAAGCTCGATGGCGCCGGACCGGTTCTGCTCCTCGCGGACGATCTTGTTGACCTTATCGAGCACGCGCTTGCCGAGCGGCAGCCATGAATAGATGCCCTGGCTCTGCTGGCGGATCATGCCCGCGCGCAGCATCAAACGATGCGACACGATCTCGGCTTCCTTGGGGTTCTCTTTCAGGATAGGGAGAAAATAACGGGAAAGGCGCATGGAAGGTCCAATTTGCTTTAAGGTATCTGGAATCGCCGCATCGGCACGAATTGTCAGGCGTTCATAACGGCTTCCGTCGACGAAGAAAACCCGCCATCGCTGCGATCAGGCAATTGTGGCGGAAGTAAGCGTGACGCCGGAAACGTTTCCGATGGCGGGCGATTGCTTAACTGTGCACGCAGTTGCTCGGCCCTTGGGCACGCCAAGCCGTCGTTTGAAATTTGTCAACAATTTGAGGCACTTTGCTCTCCGCACTGTGGCTCTTGGAACACATTCGCTACAGTTGCAGAAATTCTTTTGTCAACGAAAAAATTTACCGATACTGTCTCATTTTTGCAAAAAATCGGATGACAGCGCATATTCTTTAGGCTACGGTCAGGTCATAAAAGAGGCATGGAGATCAACTCCAAGCCATTCTTCGCGGTCAAGTCTTGGGAGGATGGGATCTTAGGCGCGTTCATTCGCTGCCGCCCTTAATTGGGAATGGATCACGCGAAATTACCTAGAAAACAAGGCTTTCAGCCTTGTTTTTTTTTGCCCGCGATCCGCCAGTATGCGGAGCCCCGTCGTCTATCGTGTCCTTGCGACAATTATGTGAAATCGGCTGACACGGCTCTATTTGAAGTCGGGCACGAAACGCGGCAGCGACATGGCGGTGATTCCATAAATGTTGATGGCCGTGTACCAACAGGCATAGATGATCGCCGAGATCACGGTGGTCATGAGAAATACCCGTCCGAATCTGAATCGCGCCGGCGCGCTTTTGACCGTGCCGTTGACGACCTCGTTCTCATCGGCCTGCGTCCGCAGGCCGATCGGCAGAACCATGAAGAGCGTGATCCACCAACAGATGAAATATTCGGCGAAGATGGGTATAATGCTGACCATGGGAGGCTCTAAATCCGGGTGACGAAAACCGTGACGACCGGCTTCTTACCCCAACTTAGGTTCGCTGCCGCCCGGACCGATCGCCGCACCGCTTCCTTGACCATGTCGAGATCCTTGCGCCGGACGCGCGGAATACTTTCGACGGCACCGAGGACGGCGTCGTAGAGCAGGTCTTCCATGTCCTCGCCTTCCTCGTCGAAGGCGGGCAGACCGATGGCGGTGACGTCAGGATCGTCGACGAACTCATAGCGATTGTCGAGGATGACATTGACCGCGACATGGCCGACGAAGGAGAGCTTGCGGCGATCGCCGATGCCCATTTCGTCGAATTCGCCGACCAGCTTGCCATCCTTGAAGATACGGCCATGCGGCGCCTCATCGACGATCTCGGCTTTACCGGGAGCCAGACGCATCATGAAACCGTTGCGGACCTCGGCGACCTCAGGAATACCAACCGAGCGCCCGAGCTCGGCCTGCGCCACGAGATGGGCGGCCTCGCCGTGGACCGGCACCAGAATCCGCGGCCGCACCCATTCATACATGCGCTTGAGTTCATTGCGCCTGGGATGGCCGGAGACATGGACCAACGCATCGGTATCGGAGATGACGAACATGCCCTTGTCGATCAGCGCGTTCTTGATGTCGAGGATCGCCTTCTCGTTGCCCGGGATGGTGCGTGAAGAGAAAACAAATGTGTCACCCTTCGTGAAGCCGATATTGCGCATCTCGTCTCTGGCGATCTTGGCCAGCGCCGCGCGTGCCTCGCCCTGGCTGCCGGTGAGAATCACGACGGCCTTCTCGCGTGGCAGGAAGCCGAACTCGTCCTCGGCGACGAAGGGTTTGATGCCTTCCATCAGGCCGAGATCGCGCGCCACCTCGGTGGTCCGCCGCATCGACGTGCCGAGCAGCAGAACCTCGCGGCCAGCCTGTTCGGCGGCCATGGCGATCGACTTGATGCGGCCGACATTGGACGAGAAGGTGGTGATCGCCACCCTGCCCTCGGCCCGCTCGATGATATCGCTGAGCATTTGTGGAATCGCAGACCAGCGCCAGCACGCCCTCGTCGCCGATGGCGCGGAACTTGGCTTCATCGGTGCCCTTGCCCATTGTCGGTCCGGGATCGATCTTCCAGTCGCCGGTATGGACGACATTGCCAAGCGGCGTGCGGATGATCAGCGCCATCGGTTCGGGAATGGAATGAGCGACCTCGACTGGCTCGATGGTGAAGGGACCGACTGTCACCTTCATGCCGACTTGCAGGTTCTTGACCGGGATCGGATCGCCTGAATCGTCGTAGTCGCCCTTGGCTTCGAGCAGCCCTGCGGTAAAGGGCGACGCATAGAGCGGAACGCGAAGCTTCGGCCACAGGTCCTTGACCGCGCCGTAATGATCCTCATGCGCATGCGTGATGAACATGCCGAGCAGATTGTGCTTCTCGCCGATGGCGAAGCGGATATCCGGCAGGACAAGATCGACGCCGGGAAGATCGGGGCCGGGGAAGGAAACGCCGCAATCGACCATGATCCACTTGCGATTCTGCACCGGACCAAAGCCGTAGAGTGCGAGATTCATGCCGATCTCGCCGACGCCGCCCAATGGCAAGAATACCAGTTCGTCCGTGCCCGCCATCATTGTGATCCATCATTTCGAGAAAAAAAGACATCGCCCGAGGCAATGCGCATAGTGTCGCCGGAATCGAGCCTGAGCGCGAGCAATCCGTCCTTGTCGATGCCGGCAAATATGCCGGAAATCGACCTGTCTGGCAAATTGACCGTGATCGCCTGGCCGACGCCATGGACGAGCGCCTTCCACTGAGAAACGATCTCGGCAAGCCCTTGGGCGCGATCCCAGACCTCGAGCGCGGCCGCGAGTTCTATCATCAGATGGGCGAAAAGCGTGTCAGGAGACGTCGAGACTCCAGCCTCGGAAAGCGAGATCGCCGGATAGAGCGGATTGTCGGGCTTGTGGGCGATATTGACGCCGCAACCGATGACCACGGCGCTCCTGCCGTCGCCCAAAGTCTCGGCCTCGATGAGAATGCCGGAGATTTTTCTGCCGTCGACCAGGATATCGTTCGGCCACTTGATCGCCACGCGGTCTTCGCCATAGGGCATTTCAGCAGCGATCGCACGATAGAGCGCCAGTGCGACGACGAGCGGCAGCGACGCCAGTTCGGCCTGTGACGCTGGGTCGATCAGCAGTAGCGATGCGTAGAGATTGCCGGGCTCGGAGACCCAGACACGGCCGCGACGGCCGCGACCGCCCAATTGCCGGCGGCCGGTGATCCAGAGCTTGCCCGGATCGCCGGCGCGGGCATGTTCGAAACACACCGTATTGGTGGATGTGACGTCTTCGAGCGCAATGTGCCGGAAGGTCTCCGGCGCGTAGCCGCCCGCGTGTTTCGCCATCAAAACAACGCTGCCGCCGCCACTTCGGCTGCCGCGCCGATGCGTCCGCCGAACACGACATAACCGACGACGAACAGGCCGGACAGGCCATAGACCAGCTTGAGCGCACCCGGTGTACGGCCGAAGACGATGGTCGAGGAATCGAACCACATCAGCTTGACGATGCGCAGATAATAATAGGCGCCGACGACGGAGGCAAGCACGCCGATCACCGACAAGGCGTAGAGCCCGGCCTTGATCGCAGCGACAAAGACGAAGTATTTCGCGAAGAACCCGGCCAGCGGCGGAATGCCGGCGAGCGAGAACATCAGGATCGTAAACACAGTGGCCATGACAGGATTGGTCGCGGAAAGGCCGGCGAGGTCATCGATCCGCTCCAGCGGTTGGCCATCCGGCGTCCGCATGGACATGATGACGGCGAAGGAGCCGAGCGTCATAACCATGTAGATCGCCATATAGAGCACGACACCAGACACGCCCTCTTGATTGCCGGCAGCGAGGCCTACCAGTGCATAACCGACATGGCCGATCGAAGAATAGGCCATCAGGCGCTTGATGCTGGTTTGGCCGATGGCCGCGAAAGCCCCAAGCAGCATCGAGGCGATCGAAATGAACACCACGATCTGGCGCCAGTCGGCGGAGACAGGCTGGAAGGCATCGATCGAGATGCGCACCGTCATCGCCATGGCGGCGACCTTGGGGGCAGCCGCAAAGAAGGCGGTGACCGGCGTCGGGGCGCCTTCATAGACGTCGGGCGTCCACATGTGGAACGGCACGGCCGAAATCTTGAACGCCAGTCCGGCAAAGATGAAGACCAGGCCGAAGACCAGGCCGAGCGAACGGGTCTCGGCAGCCAGCGCCTCCGCGATCTCAGGAAAGCCGGTATGGCCGGTGAAGCCATATACCAGCGACATGCCGTAGAGCATCATGCCCGAGGACAACGCGCCGAGGACGAAATATTTCAGGCCCGCTTCCGTGGAGCGCGCAGACTCCCTGTTCAGCGCGGCGACGACGTAAAGCGCCAGCGACTGCAGTTCGAGCGACATGTAGAGCGAGATCAGGTCGTTGGCCGATATCATCAGCAGCATGCCGAGCGTGGCGAGCACGATCAGCACCGGATATTCGAACTTGTCGATCTTCTCCAGCCGCGCCATCGAGATCGACATGATCAGAGCACCGGCCGAGCCGACAAGCACCAGCACTTTCATGAAGCGGCCGAAGCCGTCGGAGATGAAGGCATTGTTGTAAGCGCCGCCATCTTCCGGATTGAACAGGATCCAGCCGCCCGCCATGATGATGACCAGCACGGCGAGCCAGGATACCGGCTCGGAGGATTTTTCGCCTGCAAACACGCCGACCATGAGCAGCAAGAGCGCACCGATGGCGAGGATCATCTCCGGCGCCGAGAGTGTCATGCTTGCAAGGATTGTGCTTTCAACGGTCATTTTGCAGTATCCTAGTGCGCCGTGGACGCGACATCATGGGCTGCCTGAATGGCCGCCGTGTAATTGTTGACGAGAAGATCGACGGAAGCCGCGGTCGCATCGAAGACCGGCGCGGGATAGACGCCGAAGAAGATGGTCAGCACGATAAGCGGATAAAGGATCAACTGCTCACGCGGGCTGAGATCCAGCATTGCCTTTAGCTTCTCCTTCTCCAACGCCCCGAAGATCACGCGGCGGTAGAGCCAGAGCGCGTAGGCGGCCGAGAGAATGACGCCTGTCGTCGCGAAGATCGCCACCCAGGTATTGGCGCGGAAGGCGCCGAGCAGGGTCAGGAACTCGCCGACGAAGCCCGACGTGCCGGGCAGGCCGACATTGGCCATGGTGAAGATCATGAAGGCGACGGCGTATTTCGGCATGTTGTTGACCAGGCCGCCATAGGCGTCGATGTCGCGGGTATGCATCCGGTCATAGATCACGCCGACGCAGAGGAAAAGCGCGGCCGATACGATGCCGTGCGACAACATCTGGAACAGTGCACCCTGCACGCCCTGAACATTGGCGGCGAAGATACCCATTGTCACATAGCCCATATGGGCGACGGAGGAATAGGCGATCAGCTTCTTCATATCCTCCTGCATCATCGCCACCAGCGAGGTGTAGATGATCGCGATGACGGAGAGCGCGAAGACGAAGGGCGCGAAATATTCGGACGCCAGGGGAAACATCGGCAGCGAGAAGCGTAGGAAACCATACCCGCCAAGTTTCAACAGGATGCCCGCGAGGATCACCGAACCCGCCGTCGGCGCCTGCACGTGCGCATCCGGCAGCCAGGTATGGACCGGCCACATCGGCATCTTCACCGCGAAGGAGGCGAAGAAGGCGAGCCATAGATAGGTCTGCATCTCAGGTGGGAACTTGTGCGCCAGAAGTGCCGTGATGTCGGTCGTGCCAGCATCCCAGTACATCGCCATGATGGCGAGCAGCATCAGCACCGAGCCGAGCAGCGTATAGAGGAAGAACTTGTAGGACGCGTAGACGCGATCCTTGCCGCCCCAGACGCCGATGATGATGAACATCGGGATCAAGCCGGCTTCGAAGAATACGTAGAACAGCACGATGTCGAGCGACACGAAAACGCCGAGCATCAGCGTTTCGAGCAGCAGGAAGGCGATCATGTATTCCTTGAGCCGGTTCTCGATCGAGATCCAGCTTGCCAGCACGCAGAACGGCATGAGGAATGTCGTCAGCACCACGAACAGCATCGAAATACCATCGACGCCGAGATGGTAGGAAATGCCGGTGTTCAGCCAGTTCATCTTCTCTACGAACTGGAATCCGGCATTGGCATTGTCGAAGCCGATCCAGACGACCAGTGACAGAAGAAAGGTCGCGACCGTGGTGAAGAGCGAGATGTAGAGCACGTTCTGGCGCCCGCTCTCGCCGTCGCCACGCATGGCGAGCAGGATCGCCACGCCGACCAGCGGCAGGAACGTGACCGTTGAAAGAATGGGCCAATCGGTCATCAGAAGGAACTCCCGAGCATCATCCAGGTAACAAGGCCGGCGATACCGATCAGCATCACGAAGGCATAGTGATAGAGGTAGCCGGTCTGCACCCGCACGACCTGGCCCGTGACGTCGACGACGCGCGCCGCGACGCCGTTCGGACCCAGGCCGTCGATGACGGTGCCGTCACCCCGCTTCCAGAGGAACCGGCCGAGCCATTTGGCAGAACGGACGAACAGAAAGTCGTAGAGTTCGTCGAAATACCACTTGTTGAGCAGGAACTGGTAGAGGCCGCTCTGCTGGCGGGCGAAGTAGCCCGGCAAATCAGGCGAGCGGATGTAGAAGAGGTAAGCGACGGCGAAGCCGACCACCATGGCAATGAAAGCCGACCATTTCACCAAGAGCGGAACGTGGTGATAGTGCTCGACGATCTCGTTGCCCGGCGCGGTAAACAGCGCGCCCTTCCAGAATTCGGCATAGCCTTCGCCGAAAAAGTTCTCGTGGAAGATGACGCCGGCAAGAACAGCACCGATCGCCAGCAGGTAAAGCGGAACCAGCATGACATTCGGTGACTCGTGCACATGATGCATGACGTCATGCGATGCGCGCGGCTTGCCGAAGAACGTCATGAAGATCAGGCGCCAGGAATAGAAGCTGGTGAACACCGCCGCGATGACCAGCAACGAGAAGGCGAAGCCGGCGAGCGGGCTGTGCGACGCCCATGCGGATTCGATGATCGCATCCTTGGAGAAGAAGCCGGCAAAGCCGATGGACGTGCCCGGGATGCCGAGGCCGGTGATCGCGAGCGTGCCGATCGTCATCATCCAGAAAGTCTTCGGGATATGCGTGCGCAGGCCGCCCATATGGCGCATGTCCTGCTCGTCGGACACGGCATGGATGACCGATCCGGCGCAGAGGAACAGCAGCGCCTTGAAGAAGGCGTGGGTGAAGAGGTGGAAAATCGCGGCGCCATAGGCGCCGAGACCGAGCGCCACGAACATATAGCCGAGCTGCGAGCAGGTCGAATAGGCGATAACGCGCTTGATGTCGTTCTGCACCAGGCCGACCGAGGCTGCGAAGAAGGCCGTGATCGCGCCGACCAGCGTCACCACCACGAGCGCCGTGTGCGAATGCTCGAACAGCGGCGACATGCGCGCGACGAGGAAGACGCCGGCGGTGACCATCGTCGCGGCATGGATGAGCGCCGAGACCGGGGTCGGACCTTCCATGGCATCTGGCAGCCAGGTATGCAGCAGGAACTGCGCCGACTTGCCCATCGCGCCCATGAACAGCAGCAGGCAAACGCCGGTGACGGCACCGGCCTTGTCGAGGTGGTAGCCGAAAAGGGTCAGCACGGTATCGGTGGCAGCAGGCACATGCTCGGCTGCGGCTTCCGTCGCTGCGGCAGCATGCTCCGCGCCAGCCGGCACATAGGTCGCAGCGGCAGCGAAGATCGATTCGAGATTGATCGAACCGAACAGCACGAAACAACCGAAAATGCCGAGCGCGAAGCCGAAATCGCCGACGCGGTTGACGATGAAGGCCTTCATCGCGGCGGCATTGGCCGAGGGCTTCTTGTACCAGAAACCGATCAGCAGATAGGACGCGAGCCCCACCCCTTCCCAGCCGAAGAACATCTGCAACAGGTTGTCGGAGGTCACCAGCATCAGCATGGCGAATGTGAAGAGCGAGAGATAGGCGAAGAAGCGCGGCCGATGCGGATCGTGATGCATGTAGCCGATCGAATAGACATGCACGAGGCTCGACACCGAATTGACGACGACGAACATCACAGCGGTCAGCGTATCGATGCGCAGAGCCCATTCGACATCGACGCCGCCCGACTGGACCCAGCGCATGACCGGCACGGTGATATGCTGACCGGTCTCTGACATCGCTACGTCGAAGAAGACATACCAAGACAGGACGGCAACGACGAGCATCAGGCCGGTTGTAATATATTCGGAAGCTTTGGCGCCGATCGACGAACCGCCAAGACCGACGATGAATGCGCCGACAAGAGGCAGGAAGACGATGAGTTTATATATGAGCATAGCGTCCTCAGCCCTTCATCATATTGACGTCTTCGACGGCGATCGTCCCGCGGTTGCGGTAGAAGACGACGAGAATTGCAAGACCGATCGCTGCTTCAGCGGCCGCCACGGTCAGGATAAACAGCGCGAACACCTGACCGGTGATGTCGTTCAGGAAGGACGAGAAAGCCACCATGTTGATGTTGACGGCGAGCAGCATGAGCTCGACCGACATCAGGATGATGATGACGTTCTTGCGGTTCAGGAAGATGCCGAAGACGCCCAGCATGAACAGGATGGCGCTGACGGTGAGGTAATGGCCGAGAGTGATTTCCATTTGACTTGTCCTTCGCCTCAGAGGCCCTCACCGGGTTTCGGATTGACGACGGAGATCGCGGTCTCCGGCGTCCGTGCGACCTGTCGGCCGATATTCTGGCGCTTGATGTCGGTGCGATGCTTGAGCGTCAGCACGATCGCGCCGATCATGGCGACCAGCAGCACTAGGCCGGCGATCTGGAAGAAATAGACGTAATGCGTATAGAGCACGTCGCCGAGGGCGGCGGTATTGGTCCGCTCGGTGACGGGCGGGATCGGCATCGCAATGCTCTTTGCCACCTCGGGCGTAAACGACGAGCCGCCGATGACGATCACGAGTTCGGCGGCCAGGATCAGGCCGATCAACACACCGACGGGCGCATAGTCGAGAACGCCCGCACGGAGCTTGGCGAAATCGATATCCAGCATCATCACGACGAAGAGGAAGAGGACCGCCACGGCGCCGACATAAACGACGAGCAGGATCATCGCCAGGAATTCAGCGCCGGTCAGCAGGAAGAGCCCCGCTGCATTGACGAAGGTGAGGATCAGGAAGAGCACGGAGTGAACCGGATTCTTCGCCCAGATGACCATGAACGCCGACGCCACTGCGACGAACGCGAACAGATAGAAAAACAGAGCCTGCAGACCCATAATGGCGCCTTTTTCATCCCCGGGCGATGAGGCCTGACGGCCTTGCCCTGTCCTTGCCCGGAGCGGATGCTTTATCCGCCGCCGTGGCCTTCCTTAGAATTTCCACCCGGCGCGAACCGGGCAATCTCATGTTCGATGGTTCAGCGATACGGCGAATCCATCGCGATGTTGCGGGCAATTTCCCGCTCCCACCGATCGCCGTTTTCCAGCAGCCTATCCTTGTCGTAGTAGAGTTCTTCACGGCTCTCGGTAGCGAATTCGAAATTCGGCCCCTCGACGATCGCATCCACCGGGCAAGCCTCCTGGCAGAAGCCGCAGTAGATGCACTTCACCATGTCGATGTCGTAGCGCACCGTACGGCGGGTGCCATCATTACGGCGCGGTCCTGCTTCGATGGTGATCGCCTGGGCAGGACAGATCGCCTCGCAGAGCTTACAGGCAATGCAACGCTCTTCGCCGTTCGGATAACGGCGCAACGCGTGCTCGCCACGGAAGCGCGGGCTGAGCGGCCCCTTTTCGAAGGGATAGTTGATTGTCGCCTTGGCCTTGAAGAAATAGCGCATGGTCAGGAAGAATGCGCCGATGAACTCGAGGAGAAACAACGAACGAATTGATTGCTTGATCGTGCTCATGCCAGAATTCGCGGCAGGCGTCGAAGCGACAACGTGATCGTGACCGGCCATTATGCCCACCCCGTCAATTTAAGTACGAATGCAGTGATGACGACCATGGCGAGCGAGATCGGCAGGAACACCTTCCAGCCCAGGCGCATCAGCTGGTCGTAGCGGTAGCGCGGCACGAAGGCCTTCACCATGGCGAACATGAAGAAGCACATGCAGACCTTGAGCATGAACCAGACGATGCCCGGCACCCAGTTGATCAGCCAGAAATCCACCGGCGGCAGCCATCCGCCGAGGAACAGCACCGTGGTCAGGCAACACATCAGCACGATGGCCGCATACTCGCCAAGCATGAACATCATGTAGGGCGTCGAGCCATATTCAACCATGAAGCCGGCAACCAGTTCCGATTCCGCTTCCGGAAGGTCGAAGGGCGGGCGGTTGGTCTCGGCGAGCGCCGAAATGAAGAACACGATGAACATCGGAAACAGCGACAGCCAATGCCAATCGAGGAAGGACGGGATCAGACCGAGTTTGGTGCCGAGGCCATCCTGCTGCGCAAGCACGATGTCGGTGAGGTTCAGCGAGCCGACGCAAAGCAGCACGCAGACGATGACGAAGCCGATCGAGACTTCATAAGACACCATCTGCGCCGCCGAACGTAGCGCGCCGAGGAACGGATATTTCGAATTCGATGCCCAGCCGCCCATGATCACGCCATAGACCTCGAGCGAGGAGATGGCGAAGACATAGAGGATGCCGACATTGATATTGGCGATCACCCAGCCGTTGTTGAGAGGGATGACGGCATAGGTCGCGAGCGCCAACGTCACCGCCACGAGCGGCGCCAGCAGGAACACGCCTTTGTTGGCGCCTGACGGGATGACCGGTTCCTTGAGCACGAACTTGATCAGGTCGGCGAAGGACTGGAAAAGCCCGAACGGACCCACCACATTCGGTCCACGGCGCAATTGTACCGCGGCCCAGATCTTGCGGTCGGCGAGAAGGATGAAGGCGATGAAGATCAGCAGTGTCACGAGCAGCAGCAACGACTGCGCGACCATGATCAGAAGCGGCCAGACATAGGTTGAAATGAATGCGTCCATAATCCCTTGCCTTCAGCCTATTCCGCCGCAGCTTTGAAGTTGTTGCGGGCCAGCGCAGAGCATTCCGCCATGACGGCCGAAGCGCGCGCTATCGGGTTCGTCAAATAGAAGTCTTTGACCGGAGAAGCAAACCCGGACTTGCCCATTTTCCTCGGTTTTTTCGCCACTGCGGCAATTTCATCGGCGCCGCCCTGCATGATTTCGTCTTCTCTCGCGAGATGCGGGAAGGCGGCATAGAGTTTCGAGCGCAATTGCGAAAGCGAATCAAAGGGCAGCCGCTTGCCGAGCGTGTCGGAAAGTGCCCGGATGATCGCCCAGTCCTCCCGCGCATCGCCCGGTGCGAAATTGGCGCGCTGACCCATCTGCACCCGGCCCTCGGTATTGACGAAGATGCCGGCCTTTTCCGTATAGGCCGCACCCGGCAGGATGACATCGGCGTTCGATGCGCCATTGTCGCCATGCGAGCCGATATAGACGGTGAGGTTGGCGCCCTTCTTGGCGAGGTTGAGCTCATCTGCGCCAAGCAGGAACAGCACATCCATCGTGGTGACCTGCGTTGCCGCATCGACGCCGTTGGGGCCGGGCACGAAGCCGATATCGAGCCCGCCGACGCGCGAGGCTGCGCTGTGCAAGATGCCCAAGCCGTTCCAGCCGTCCTTGATCGCGCCCGCCGCATAGGCGAGCGAGGCGATGCTCGCCAGCACGCCCTTGCCGTCATTGCGCGACAGAGCGCCCTGCCCGACAATGATCATCGGCTTCTTGGCGCGCTTGAGCTTGGCGGAGAACTTCGACGTTCCGTCGACCACTTCGGTCAGCGATTCAGGGCCGCCGCCGAGATATTCATAGTCATAGCGCAGATCCGCAGCTTCGCCGATCAGGCCGATGGGGAAATCGCCGCGGCGCCAGCGCTTGCGGATGCGCGCATTGAGGATCGCCGCTTCCCAGCGCGGATTGGCGCCGATGATCAGCAGCGCATCGGCCTCCTCGATCCCCGCAATTGTGGGGTTGAAGATGTAGCTCGAACGGCCGAGCGACGGATCAAGCGCCGAACCATCCTGGCGGCAATCTACATTCTCCGAACCCAGCGCCTTCATCACTTCGCCGAGCGCATACATTTCCTCGACGGTCGCAAGGTCGCCGGCGATCGCGCCGATCTTATCGCCTGTCGTCGCCGCAACCGCCGACTTGATCATCGAGAAGGCTTCGGCCCAGGTCGCGGGCACGAGACGGCCATCCTTGCGGACATAGGGCCGGTCGAGGCGTTGGGTCCTGAGGCCATCCACGACGTGGCGGGTCTTATCGGAAATCCATTCCTCGTTGATGTCCTCATTGACACGCGGCAGGATGCGCATGACCTCGCGGCCACGGCTATCCACGCGGATCGCCGAACCGACCGCATCCATCACATCGATGGTTTCGGTCTTGTTGAGTTCCCAGGGGCGCGCCGTGAACGCGAACGGCTTGGAGGTCAGCGCACCGACCGGGCAGAGATCGACGACATTGCCCTGAAGCTCCGACGTCATCGCCTGTTCGAGATAGGTGGTGATCTCGGCATCCTCGCCACGGCCGATCAGGCCAAGCTCGGTGATGCCGGCGACTTCTGTGGTGAAGCGGACGCAGCGCGTGCAATGGATACAGCGGTTCATCACGGTCTTGACAAGTGGGCCGATATACTTGTCTTCGACGGCCCGCTTGTTTTCCTGGTAGCGCGATGCATCGACGCCGAATGTCATAGCCTGGTCTTGCAGGTCGCATTCGCCGCCCTGGTCGCAGATCGGGCAATCCAGGGGATGGTTGATCAGCAGGAATTCCATCACACCTTCGCGGGCCTTCTTGACCATCGGCGTGTTGGTGAAGACTTCCGGCAGTTCGCCGTTCGGGCCGCCACGGATATCGCGCACGCCCATGGCACAGGAGGCCGCCGGCTTCGGCGGTCCGCCCTTGACCTCGATCAGACACATGCGGCAATTGCCGGCAACCGACAGCCGCTCGTGAAAACAGAAGCGCGGAACTTCGGCGCCGGCCTCCTCGCACGCCTGCAACAGCGTGAAGTGATCCGGCACTTCGATTTCTTTTCCGTCAACTTTCAGCTTCGTCATATTCGCCTTCCCGCCTCACGCACAACGCGCTTCTAGCCAGAGCCTTGCCTGCGGCACATAGGACCAGCCGAAGGCTTGGTCGCTGTCGCCATATTGATTGAGATGTTCGAGCCGTTCCTTGGCTTCTTCAAGCGTCGGCTCGTGCCCGTCTTCGACCGGCCACATCACGAAATTCTGCTTTTCCAGCACTTCGAACCACTGTTCGCGCCGCTCGTAGAATGTCTTGTGCACTGTCTTCCAGACGAAGTTCTCGAGCGATCCGATATCGGTCCAGACGCTGAGATTGGGCACAATCTTCTGATCGTCATAAACCTGAATCTCGGTAGCGTTACCGGAGTCGCCCTTGAGCCGCCAGACGAAGCCCGGCATGCGCTCGGCGATACTATTGACCATGTCGAGCGCCATCACGAAACGCCGCACGCGCGGATCATCGATCGGATAACGGAGGTGCCCCACATTGAACTCCGCAAGCTGCATCAGCCCTTCCCTCCGGAAAGCGCCTTCGCCTGCCCTGCCCAATCATCGCGCATCACCCGGCCCTCAAGGCCCAACTCACCGTCGAGCTTCTTCAGCGCCGCCTTGCTGAGGCCCGCAAGGTCGTCATAGCGGGCGACGCCGCGATCGTTGAGGACCTTTTCGAGCCGTGGACCGATGCCCGGGATCTTCTTGAGGTCGTCGCTAGAAGCTGCAACTGCCTTGACACCAGGCTTTGAAATCTCAGCCTTCGGAGCGATGGTCTCCGCCTTCGCAGCCGTCGGCTTCGAAGTTGCTGACCTGCCAGCCGATGCCTTCTTTACCGGTGCCTTGGCGATCGCTCCCGGCTTGGTCGTCTCGGCAGGACGCAGGTGGACGACATTGCCTTTGGCTTCGGTTTGGGGCTGCGGCTCTGTTTTGGCCTTGGTCGGCTCGTCTGTTTGAATCGGACCGCGCAATGCGCCGAGCATCATGCCCGTCATCTGGGTCGCGACACTCATGCCATAGGCGGTGAAGACGGCCATCGCAGCGGCCTGTTCGGCGAAGATCTTGGCCGAGGTCTCGGCAAGATTCGAGAGCGAGGCGGCTTGGTCAGCCACCGTCTTCTCGTCATCCTGTTTGCCGGCCTTCACCATCATCATCCCTTATTCGGCGGCTTCGAGAACCGCGCCATGAGCGCTGGCATTGCGGGTATATTCGTCGATACGGGCTTCCATGACAGGGCGGAAATGCCGGATCAGGCCCTGGATCGGCCAAGCGGCCGCGTCTCCAAGCGCGCAGATCGTGTGCCCTTCCACCTGCTTGGTGACCTGGAACAGCATGTCGATCTCGCGCTTCTGCGCCTGACCGCGCACCATGCGCTCCATAACCCGCATCATCCAGCCGGTGCCTTCGCGGCACGGCGTGCACTGTCCGCAGCTCTCATGCTTGTAGAAGGCCGAGAGGCGCCAGATGGCTTTGACGATATCCGTCGATTTGTCCATGACGATGACAGCGGCGGTGCCGAGGCCCGACCCGTGCTCGCGCAACCCATCGAAATCCATGATTGCATTGCGCATCGTAGCACCCGGCACGCAAGGCACCGAGGCACCGCCCGGAATGACGGCGAGCAAATTGTCCCAGCCGCCCCGGATGCCGCCGCAATGCTTCTCGATCAGTTCCTCGAAGGTGATCGACATCGCGTCTTCCACCGTGCAGGGACGGTTGACGTGGCCGGAGATCGAATAGAGCTTGGTGCCGACATTGTTCGGACGGCCGAAGGACGAGAACCACGTCGCGCCACGGCGTAGGATGGTCGGCGTCACTGCGATCGACTCGACGTTGTTGACGGTCGTGGGGCAGCCATAGAGGCCCATATTGGCCGGGAACGGGGGCTTCAACCGCGGCTGGCCCTTCTTGCCCTCCAGGCTTTCGAGCAGCGCCGTCTCCTCGCCGCAGATATACGCGCCGGCGCCATGATGAACGTAAATATCAATATCGTAGCCGAGTTTGTTGTTTTTGCCCAGCAATCCTGCTTCGTAGCACTCGTCGATCGCGGCTTGCAGCGCCTCGCGTTCGCGGATGAATTCGCCTCGGACATAGATGTAGGCGACATTGGCAGCCATTGCGAAGGACGCAATCACGCAGCCTTCGACCAGCGTATGCGGGTCGTGGCGCATGATGTCGCGGTCCTTGCAGGTGCCGGGCTCGGACTCGTCGGCATTGACCACGAGGTAATGCGGACGGCCGTCATTTTCCTTCGGCATGAAGGACCATTTCAGGCCGGTGGGAAAGCCCGCGCCGCCACGACCGCGAAGGCCCGAGGCCTTCACCTCGTTGACGATCCAGTCGCGGCCCTTTTCGAGCAGGCCCTTGGTATTGTCCCAATGGCCGCGCGCCATCGCGCCCTTCAAGGACTTGTCCTTGAGGCCGTAGATGTTGGTAAAAATGCGATCCTTGTCAGTCAGCATAGGTCAATCCTTACCGCGGCTTCTTGCCGAAGACGCGAATATACTCGGCTTCACCGCCATCGGCCAAGGCCCTGGCTTGACGCACCCAATCGTCGCGATCGATGCGGCCCTTGAAATTCAGGTAGCCATCCACCCATTCGCGTTCATTCTGCTGCCAGGCCGCAACCTGCGCATATGTGTAGATGCCCAGGCCGTTCAGAATGCCCTCGATCTTCGGACCGACGCCGGAGATCAGCTTGAGATCATCGGGAGCGGCAGGCTTTTCGACACCCTTCGGACGATTGGCATCATCAAGGGATGGCTTGGAAGGCGCAACATCCGTTGTCACAGTAGCGTCCGATGCGAGTGCCGCGGTGGGAGCGACATTTTGCTCGACCTTTGCAGCCGGTTCGGCAACCTTGCCATCAGCAGGCGATTTAATCGCCGGGCTGGTTTCGATCGCATCCGTCTTCGGCTTGGCGGCATTCGAGGGTGGAACGCTCGCGCCTTCGGCAACATCAGCGGCGGTTGCTTTTGCACGCGAGGCCTTCGGCTTGGCGGCAACCGGTTCCGGCTCGTTGAGCGATGTCAGCCCGCCAAATGGCGCCGAGAAAATGCGGTCGATCTGGGTGCCCGTCTTTACATCGCCTGGCTTGCCGGCCTCGAAGCGCTCGATGATATATTCAAGCTGCCGCGGCGTCAGGTCTTCATACGTATCCTTGAAGATCGCCACCATGGGAGCGTTCACGCAAGCGCCGAGACATTCGACCTCTTCCCAGGACAGCGTGCCGTCGGCGTTGAGATGATGCGCATTGTGATGAATCTTCGACTTGCAGACTGAAATCAGATCTTCCGCGCCACGCAGCATGCAGGGCGTCGTGCCGCAGACCTGGATATGGGCGCGCGTGCCGACCGGCTGCAGCTGGAACTGGGTGTAGAAGGTCGCGACCTCGAGTCCACGGATATACGCCATGCCGAGCATGTCGGAGATCGATTCGATCGCAGCCTTCGAAACCCAGCCTTCCTGGTCCTGGGCGCGCATCATCAGCGGGATGATCGCGGATTGTTCGCGGCCCTTCGGGTATTTCTTGATCGTTGCCTTGGCCCAGGCCGCATTTTCCTTGCTGAACGCAAAGCTCGGCGGCTGGACGCTGTCATCGGCTAATCGACGTACGGACATTCTCTTTCGCGCCCTATCAATTTATCTTGCCGCATACCGCGCGCGACAAGGTCGTCATCTGGCATGCGTAACCCGTTGAATCTTTTTGCAGGAAGACGACGAAGGACTTGCCGTTGGGGACGGCTGCCTTGATCTCGTAACCTTCCGCTATGAGTTGGCCCATGGAGGCGCCGCTGGTGAGAGTCGGAGCATCTTCCTGGGCGATTGCCGCAGCCGGTAGCATTCCGATCATCAACGCGAGGGCGATTTTCCCCATCAGCGGTCGACCTCCCCGAACACGATGTCGAGCGAGCCGAGCACGGCCGAGACGTCGGCAAGCTGATGGCCCTTGCAGAGAAAATCCATCGCCTGCAGATGCGCGTAACCCGGAGCCCGGATCTTGCAGCGGTAAGGCTTGTTGGTGCCATCTGCCACGACATAGACGCCGAATTCGCCCTTGGGCGCTTCGACCGCGGCATAGACCTCGCCGGCGGGCACGTGGTAGCCCTCGGTATAGAGCTTGAAGTGATGGATCAGCGCTTCCATCGAGCGCTTCATCTCGCCACGCTTGGGCGGCACGACCTTGCCGTCGGTGGAGGACACCGGCCCGGTCTTTTCCTTGCCCAGCAGCTGTTCGACGCACTGCTTCATGATCTTGTTGGACTGGCGCATTTCGAACATGCGGATCAGGTAGCGATCGAAACAGTCGCCGTTTTTGCCGACAGCGATCTCGAAATCCAATTCCGAATAGCATTCATAGGGCTGCGAGCGGCGCAGGTCCCAGGCGGCACCCGAGCCACGCACCATGACGCCCGAAAAGCCCCAAGCCCAGGCATCGGCCAGCGACACGACGCCGATATCGACATTGCGCTGCTTGAAGATACGGTTTCCGGTCAGCAGGCCTTCGATGTCGTCGCATTTCTCGTCGAACTGGTCGCACCACTTGCCGATATCCTCGACGAGCTCCGGCGGCAGGTCCTGATGGACCCCGCCCGGACGGAAATAGGCCGAGTGCATGCGCGCGCCGCAGGCACGCTCATAGAACACCATCAGCTTTTCGCGTTCCTCGAAGCCCCAGAGCGGCGGCGTCAGTGCGCCAACGTCCATGGCCTGCGTGGTGACGTTCATCAGATGCGACAGGATGCGGCCGATCTCGGAATAGAGCACGCGAATGAGCTGGCCGCGCTTGGGGATCTCGATGCCGCAAAGCTTCTCCACCGCGAGCGCGAAGGCGTGCTCCTGGTTCATCGGCGCGACATAGTCGAGCCGGTCGAAATAAGGGACCGCCTGAAGATAGGTCTTGGTTTCGATCAGCTTCTCGGTGCCGCGATGGAGCAGGCCGATATGCGGATCGACGCGCTCGACGATTTCGCCGTCCAGTTCCAAAACAAGACGAAGAACCCCGTGCGCCGAAGGGTGTTCCGGCCCGAAGTTGATCGTGAAGTTGCGGACGTTATGTTCTGTCATTCCATGTGCTCCGAAGTGGAGGCGAATACTGTACCGGCTTTAAGCTGCACCCAAAGCCGAGGCAATTCCCTACTGGCTCTTCTTCTCGTCACCCGGCAGCACATAATCAGTGCCTTCCCAGGGAGAGAGGAAATCGAAATTGCGGAATTCCTGCCTCAGTTGAACGGGTTCGTAGACGACCCGCTTCACTGTATCGTCGTAGCGAACCTCGACATAGCCGGTCGTCGGAAAATCCTTGCGCAACGGAAAACCTTCGAAGCCGTAATCCGTCAGGAGGCGGCGCAGATCGGGGTGACCGGAGAACAGGAGGCCATACATGTCGTAGGCTTCGCGCTCGAACCAGTCGGCCCCGATGAAGACCGAGGTTGCCGACGCGATGGTTTCGTCCTCTCCGACCGCCACCTTGACGCGAATTCGACTATTGGTCTTCGGCGACAGCAAATGGATGACAACATCGAAACGCTTCTCACGCTCGGGATAATCGACGCCGCAGAGATCTATGAAGCTGATGAACTGGCAGCGCGGATCGTCGCGAAGGAAGGTCAGAAGGCCGATATAGCGATCGACAGTCGTCGTTATATTCAGTTCGCCCCACGCAATTTCCGCCGAGACGATTGCCTCGCCGCGGCTCTCCCTCAGATAGACCGAAAGCTCTTCGAGTGAATTCGACATGCCCTGCCCTCAGCGCTCGATCGTGCCGGTGCGGCGGATTTTCTTCTGCAGAAGCAACACCCCGTAGAGGAGCGCTTCCGCCGTGGGGGGACAGCCCGGCACGTAGATATCCACCGGCACCACGCGGTCGCAGCCGCGGACGACGGAATATGAATAATGATAGTAGCCGCCGCCATTGGCGCAGGAGCCCATGGAAATGACATAACGCGGCTCGGGCATCTGGTCGTAGACCTTGCGCAGTGCCGGCGCCATCTTGTTGGTCAGCGTGCCGGCGACGATCATCACGTCGGACTGGCGAGGCGAGGCGCGTGGCGCGACACCGAACCGCTCCATGTCGTAACGCGGGCCGGAGACCTGCATCAGGCCTTCGACGGCACAGCAGGCCAGGCCAAACTGCATCCACATCAGCGAACCGGTGCGCGCCCAGGTGATCAGTTCGTCGGTCGAGGTGACCAGAAAACCCTTGTCGGCGAGCTCGTTGTCGATCTCGCCGAAGAAGGCATCATTGGCGCCGATGGGCTTGCCCGTGGAAGGGTCGATAACCCCCTTCGGCTGCAGGGCGACGAGCGTAGCGTCGGAGGATGTCAATCCCATTCGAGCGCTCCTTTCTTCCATTCATAGATAAAGCCGATGGTCAGCACCAGGAGGAAGACCATCATGGACCAGAAGCCGAACCAGCCGATCTTGCCGAATGACACGGCCCAGGGGAACAGAAAAGCGACTTCGAGGTCGAAGATGATAAAGAGGATCGAAACCAGGTAGAAGCGGATATCGAACTTCATGCGGGCGTCATCGAAGGCGTTGAAGCCGCACTCGAAGGCAGAGAGCTTTTCCGAGTCGGGCGCCTTGTAGGCCACGATAAAGGGGGCGACGAGCAGCGCCATACCGATCACCAGAGCAATACCGATAAAGATGGCGATCGGGAGGTAGGAGCCGAGAAGTTCAGTCATTTGACCTGGTCCCTGCCTGGCTTGCCGGAGAGCGTTTCGCAAGCGCGATTGCCGTCCCTGGCCAGGCCGAAATTTGTTGCATTGCAGTCGTGGTTAGCGCAGCTATGTGTGATTAGCAAGACGTTCAAACCATTTTCAACGCATTGCCGCCACATTTGCGGGGAGCGCGTCAATTCGCGCGTTTCAAACGTTTGAAGGCATTGGAAATCAGGGCTACTCTTAAGAGCAAGTGATCGCGCCCCCAGTTCGAGCGGCGATGTGACCGCAGCGTATTTGACGTCGCGTATTTGACATGGTGTTGGACGCGACCTATCTCCTGTCGCAGGCGTGGATCGCAATTCAATCGCGATCACCTGCCCGTTCGATGCCCAAGAAGGAGATTGAGATGCGTGTTGCGATTTTACTGGCCGGTGCGATTGCGGTGCTGACACTTGCAAGCTGCCAGGGCGGGGCTCCAATCACGCCGAAAGATCGCTCGGTCAACGACACCGGCATGTATGGCGGGCAGAAAGGCAATTTCCCCTCCGGCAAGAACGTCGGACGGAGAAAGTAGCGGGAATCTGCGAAGATTGATCGCCGGATGAGGCATATCCTTGAAGACCTCCTCCGGCCCAAGCAGCGGCTGGTCATTTGTGGAACGGCCGCCGGCCCGCGATCGGCCCGAATCGGTGCTTATTATGCCGGGCCGGGAAACAAGTTCTGGCGCACGATCCACGCCGTAGGCCTCACCCCACATCTCGTCAGTCCAGAGGAATGGCGGTCGCTCGATACATTCGGCATAGGCTTCACGGATATGGCCAAAAACCATTTCGGAATGGATAAGGACCTGCCGGCGGGTTGCTACGACTCCGGGCGTCTGCGGGCGGTCATCGAAGAGGCCCAGCCGCTCGCCCTGGCCTTCAACGGCAAGACTGCGGCGAAGGCGTTCCTTGGCCGCACGCCGATAGGCTACGGCCGGCGCGAAGAGACAATCGGAAAAACAGCGATATGGGTTCTTCCCTCGACATCCGGAGCGGCATCAGGCGCGTGGAGTGTCGGCCCCTGGCAAGAACTGGCGGACAGTGTCCGTGAGTAGGCGACGGTGCCTACTTCTCGATATCATCGGTCGGGAAAATATTGTTTCTTAGAGAGAAATGGCGCGAGTGACGGGGCTCGAACCCGCGACCTCCGGCGTGACAGGCCGGCACTCTAACCAACTGAGCTACACCCGCGCATTTCTTTCCGAACTGGCTGTGCGCCGTTCGTGAGCGGCTAACTAAGGGGTGCCGGTTGAAGTGTCAAGCAGGTTTTGTGACAAAATGGAAAAGCCGAGCGATATTTTCCAGAAAGTTGTTCCAAGCCATTGTCTTTTCTGCGGAAATCCACAGGCGCTCGCGGCAAAGCCATCAAGCGGAAGCCCTTGGCCAAGCCGGAATTCGCCTCCCGAAGCCGGGCGATTCACGTTCTGCAACGGCGAGCGCCGAATCCCCTTGACCTGGGTAAATTCGGCACCCGTCAGAGATCAAAGGCCTTGTGTATCGAGCCTTAGGGTGATCCGCTCGGCTGCGAAAATCGTGCGCGAGAACTGTATTGCCTGCCCGGAGGACTCGGCATTGACCGCCAGTGTTTCGAGGACCACTGCCGTTGACGCGAGCCGGAGCCTGACGCTTTCCTCAGATGTGGCCAGACGGCCCGTCACTTCCGTAGAGACGCGGAAATAGTCCTCCACACCCTGTTCGACCAATGCGCGGGTGATCGAGTGATGGCGCTCGAAGTGGCTGGCCATATCCGGAAAGCGCCGCTGATCGAAATAGTGGGTTGAAAGCGAGATTGGCTCGCCGTCCGCCAAGCTCAGAGTGTCCAGCTTCAACACAATGCTCTGGGTCGCCGGAATGCCGAGGGCCGCGGCGACCTGTTCCGATGCCGGGACGGATCGCGTGGAAAGCAACCGCATCTCCAGATCATGCGCCTGGCTACCGAGCCCATCGGAGAATCGTGTGCGCCGGCCGACCGGATAGACTAGTCTCTCGCGTTTTTCGATCAGCGTGCCCCTGCCCTGCACCCGGCGCAGCATGCCATCCTCGGCAAGCGCGGCGATCGCGTTGCGCACCGTGTGGCGGTTGACGCCGAAACGCTCGGCAAGAACCGTCTCCGGCGGCACCATGCCCGTCTCGTCATATTCACCTGACCTAATGGAGCGGCTGATCTGGTCGGCGATCTGTTTCCAGGCAGAGATGCCGCTCCTGCGATCGATGGGAAAATGCTCGTTCATGTCACATGTCTGTCATTGTCAGGGCGTAATTGCCACTATAGATGTCTAGTTATCTAGACTAGTAGACATTTGGAGAATGTTCAATGCCTCTGGAAAATTCGGGCGCCACCTTGGACGGACAGAACGACCGTCGTCGGCACATTATGGAGATTCTGGCAAAGGCGGATGACGGCAGGCTCGAACGCGCCTGGGAGGAATGGGCGGACAAGCCGGAGGTCTTCGCCGTGCGCGGGCCGGAAACCGGCCTGGTCATGATCCGTGGCCGCATCGGCGGCGGCGGAGCGCCCTTCAATCTCGGCGAAGCCACCGTCAGCCGCGCCACGATCAGGCTCGGCACCGGTGAAATCGGTTTCGGCCAGACGCTTGGACTGACACCGCGCAAGGCCGAACTCGCGGCAGTCTTCGATGCCCTTGGCCAGCGGGCGGAAACGAGTGACGCCATTGACGCGCTCGCAGCGGATATCGAACGGAGTATCGCCGAGGCAGACGAGACCAACCGCCGCGAGACCGCGGCGACGCGCGTCGATTTCTTCACCATGGTCAGGGGAGAAGACTGATGGCTTATCGCACCGAATCCTACACGGGCGGCTTTGTCGATCCTGTCTTCGAAGCCCAGTCGACGTTCAAGATATTGATGGACTGCATGGCGCGGCCGGGAACGATCGCGACGTTGATCGCCCCATCCGCCCCGCCCGTGCCCATGGGTCCTGGCGCAGGCGCGATCGCCCTGACGCTTTGCGACCATGACACGCCGGTCTATCTGTCACCTGCGCTGATGGAAGCGGGCGTGCAGGGCTGGCTGGCGTTCCAGACCGGATCGCTGCTGATCGAAGATCGCACGGACGCCGCTTTCGCCTTTTTCGAGACGGGAGCAGCGCTCCCTGCCTTCTCGATGTTTTCGACGGGTTCGCAGGAATATCCGGATCGCTCGACCACCGTCGTCGCCGAACTGCCTGATCTGACCGGCGGCGCAGAGCTCACGCTTTCCGGCCCGGGCATAGATGGCGAAACTATTGCGGCGCCGCAGGGCCTGCCACCGCATTTCGAAAACATGTGGCGGGAAAATGCCGTGCTTTATCCGCGCGGCATCGATCTGATCCTTGTCTCGGGCGCGGACATTCTCTGCCTGCCGCGCACCACCGCGATCTCAAAGAGAGGGTTATGACATGTATGTAGCTGTCAAAGGTGGCGAAGCGGCGATTGCCAATGCCCATCGCCTGCTTGCCGACAAGCGGCGTGGCGACCGCAGCCTGCCCTCCGTCACCATCGAACAGATCGTCGAGCAGTTCGGCCTGGCCGTCGATCGCGTCATGGCCGAGGGTTCACTCTACGATAAGCCACTGGCGGCCATCGCGCTCAAGCAAGCGCGCGGCGATATGATCGAGGCGATTTTCATATTGCGCGCCCACCGCACCACGCTGCCCCGTTTCGGCTATACCAAGCCGATCGATACATCAGAGATGCTGGTCGCGCGGCGCGTCTCGGCGACCTACAAGGACCTGCCCGGCGGCCAGCTTCTCGGGCCGACCTTCGACTATACCCACCGTCTGATCGATCCATCACTGGCCGGTGACGCTGAGCCCGAGATGCCGGTGGAACGGGACGCGCCCGATGAAAGCGTCATGCGCGTCTCCGAAATCCTCGCGCAGGAGGGCCTGATCGAGGCCGATGGCGCGATGCCAACCGGTCACCAGACCGGCGATATCACCCGCACGCCGCTCGAATTCCCGATGTCGCGTGATTCCCGCCTGCAGGCATTGGCGCGCGGCGACGAGGGTTTTCTGCTGGCGCTCGGCTATTCCACCCAGCGCGGCTATGCCCGGACCCATCCTTTCGCCGGCGAAATCCGCATCGGCGAAGTGGAGGTCGAGATGGATGTTCCGGAACTCGGCTTCTCCGTGTCGCTTGGGCGCATCCAGGTGACCGAATGCCAGATGGTCAACCAGTTCAAGGGCTCGGCCAAGGAGCCGCCGCAATTCACCCGTGGCTACGGGCTGGTCTTCGGCCAGTCCGAGCGCAAGGCGATGGCGATGGCGCTCTGCGATCGCGCGCTGCGCGCCAAGGAATTCGATGAGGATATCGTGGCACCGGCACAGGATGAGGAATTCGTCATCTCGCATTCCGACAATGTGCAGGCGACCGGTTTCGTCGAACACCTGAAACTGCCGCATTACGTGGATTTCCAGGCCGAACTCAATCTGGTGCGCCGCATGCGCACGGACTATGAGGCCGCGCGCGGCCGGAAGAACAGCGACGACGAACGCAAGGAGGCGGCGGAATGAGCCGTTCAGTCTCCGCCGCCGTCCGCCCCGCCATCGGCGTGGCCGTAATCACCATTCGGCGCCCAGCCTCCACCATCGCCCGGTTCCGTGGCTTTATGATCCGAACGAACCTTCCTGGCCCGGAAAAAGAAGAAACCGATCACGGCCGCGATTGCGATCAGCATGCCAATTCCAACGATCATATTGTTCATGCAATGAGACCCCAAATGCTCCAATCGCACCCGTACAGCGAGAAGGTAAGCTAAGATGACAACTCTCGCCACCTACAATTTCGCCTATCTCGATGAACAGACCAAGCGGATGATCCGCCGCGCCATCCTCAAGGCCATCGCCATTCCGGGCTACCAGGTTCCGTTCGCATCCCGCGAAATGCCGATGCCCTATGGCTGGGGCACCGGCGGTGTACAGGTGACCGCCGCGATCATCGGTCCCGACGATGTTCTGAAGGTCATCGACCAGGGCGCCGACGACACGACCAATGCGGTCTCCATCCGCGCCTTCTTCCAGAAGGTTGCTAATGTCACCGTGACGACGAAGACGTCGGAGGCGACCATCATCCAGACACGCCACCGCATTCCCGAGGAAACGTTGAAAGCCGGCCAGACGCTGGTCTATCAGGTGCCGATCCCGGAGCCATTGCGCTTCCTCGAACCACGCGAGACCGAGACCCGCAAGATGCATGCGCTCGAGGAATATGGCCTCATGCATGTAAAGCTTTACGAGGACATCGCCAGGAACGGCGAGATCGCCACGACCTATGCCTATCCGGTGAAGATCGAGGGCCGTTACGTCATGGATCCCTCGCCGATCCCGAAATTCGACAATCCGAAAATGCATCGCTCGGAAGCGCTCCAGCTGTTCGGCGCCGGCCGCGAGAAGCGGATCTATGCCGTGCCGCCCTTCACCGAAGTGGTGAGCCTGGATTTCGAGGATTATCCGTTCACGGTGCAATCGTTCAACAAGCCCTGTGCGCTCTGCGGCGCCCATGGCGTCTATCTCGATGAAGTGGTGCTCGACGACAAGGGCAAGCGCATGTTCGTCTGCTCCGACACCGATTATTGCGAGGATCGCCGGGCGCATGGCCATGTGGGCGAACAGGCCGGACTGGAGGCCGCCGAATGACCGACACGCCGCTTCTCAAAGTCCAGGGACTGTCCAAATTCTACGGCAGCCGCATCGGCTGCATGAATGTCAGCTTCGATCTCTGGCCCGGCGAAGTGCTCGCCGTGGTCGGCGAATCCGGTTCCGGCAAAACGACGCTGCTCAATTGCCTTTCGACCCGGTTGCAGGCCGATAGCGGCATGATCCAGTACCGCATGCGCGACGACGCCTTCCGCGATATCGCCCGGATGAGCGAAGCCGAGCGTCGCTTCCTGATGCGGACCGACTGGGGTTTCGTACACCAGAACCCGGCCGATGGCCTACGGATGGCAGTATCAGCCGGCGCCAATGTCGGCGAACGGCTGATGGCGGTCGGAGACCGGCACTACGGCAATATCCGCGCCACCGCGACCGATTGGCTCTCCCGCGTCGAGATCGACGAGGATCGCATCGACGACCAGCCGCGCGCCTTTTCGGGCGGCATGCGCCAGCGCCTGCAGATTGCCCGCAATCTGGTGACTTCCCCGCGCCTGGTCTTCATGGACGAGCCCACCGGCGGCCTCGACGTCTCGGTGCAGGCGCGCCTGCTCGACCTGCTGCGCGGCCTCGTCCAGGATCTCGGCCTGTCGGTCATCATCGTCACCCACGATCTCGCGGTCGCCCGGCTGATCTCGCATCGCATGATGGTGATGAAGAATGGTCTGGTCATCGAACACGGCCTGACCGACCGCGTGCTCGACGATCCGCAGGAGCCCTACACGCAATTGCTCGTTTCATCGATCCTGCAGGTCTGAGGAGAATGGATATGTCATCGCCCCTGATTGTTACCGGCCTCGAAAAGACCTTCACCATGCATCTGCGCGGCGGGCTGAAATTGCCCGTCATGTCGAACGCCTCGCTCGACGTCGGCGCCGGCGAATGCGTGGTGCTCGGTGGCCCCTCCGGCATTGGCAAGAGTTCGATCCTCAAGATGATCTACGGCAACTACGCCGTCGATCACGGCGAGATCTTGATCATGCATGAAGGCGAACCGCATGATATCGCCATATCAAGCCCCCGACAGGTGCTGGAAATCCGCCGCAAGACACTTGGCTATGTCAGTCAGTTCCTTCGCACCGTGCCACGTGTCGGCGCGCTCGACATCGTCGCCGAGCCGCTGACGGCCCGAGGCACGCCGGTGGATGATGCACGCAAGACGGCGGCGATCCTTCTGGCGAGGCTCAACCTGCCGGACACGCTCTGGCAACTGCCGCCCGCAACCTTCTCCGGCGGAGAACAGCAACGCGTCAACATCGCGCGCGGCTTCATCACCGACCATCCCGTGCTGCTGCTCGACGAGCCGACGGCATCGCTCGATGCCGCCAACCGCGCCGTGGTGGTCGAGATGATCCGGGAAAAGAAGGAAAAGGGCGTGGCATTGCTCGGCATCTTCCATGACGAGGATGTCCGCACCCAGGTCGCGGACCGCATCGTCGATGTCAGTGCATTTTCCGCACGGAAGCCAGCCGCATGACCAAGCTCTCCGAAAACCCGCTGATCCACGAAACCGCCAACGTTACCAATACCAGACTTGGCCGCTATACCGAGATCGCCGAGCATTGCCGGATATCCGAGACCACGATCGACGATTATTCCTACGTCATGGAATACGGCATGATCTGGTGCACGACGATCGGCAAGTTCGCCAATATCGCGGCGAATGTGCGGATCAACGCCACCAACCATCCGCTCTGGCGGCCGACGCTGCATCATTTCACCTACCGCTCGGGCGACTACTGGCCGGATGCCGGCACCGACGAGGAAATCTTCGGCTGGCGGCGCGATCATGCGATCACAATCGGTCACGACGTCTGGATCGGCCACGGCGCGACCATCCTGCCCGGAGTCACGATCGGCAACGGCGCCGCGATCGGCGCCGGCGCCGTAGTGACCAAGGATGTCGAACCCTACATGGTCGTCGGCGGCGTGGCGGCGAAGCCGATCCGCGAGCGTTTTTCACGCGATATCGCCGAACGTTACGAAAAGCTCGCCTGGTGGGACTGGGATCATGCAAGGCTGCGGGCGGCGCTGGATGATTTCAGGAACCTGGGTGCCGAGGAATTTCTGGCGAAGTATGAGGATATGGCGGCGGCGGCTTAGAACGCCTTCGGCAATCCAGCTTGCTTCAAAGTCTCATGGCTGTGTGACGGGACGTCACCCCATGATCAACAGTGAAATGGCGCTTCGTG
>Ga0307515_10001757_pt1 | contig 48284 bp, 23 predicted proteins | sample 17_EM_MG_FD_194513 | JGI IMG/M metagenome (GOLD analysis project Ga0307515, IMG submission 194513) | Populus trichocarpa ectomycorrhiza microbial communities from riparian zone in the Pacific Northwest, United States - 17_EM | ecosystem: Host-associated > Plants > Roots > Unclassified | place... | reverse complement strand
TAACTCATTGTTTGTATCTTGGTTTTGTTTGATTAAATTAACCAGGAACACAGCTTGGAGCAGAAGCAAGGAATATAAATATTCCGTGCAAAACTGTGAAGAACTGCGTACCAGCAGGCCATTGCAAGTGCATTATGAACTTGTGTTTCTGCCATCCTGATGAACAAGTTCTTAATGCTCAAGCGCTCATCGGCAATAATCCATGAACGTTCAAAAAGCAGTTTCTTTGCTAATAATTCAATATTGCAAAGAAGCTGGCTCTTCCTTGTTGTTACATGTTTTATAATTAATAAATGTGTTGGAAATAAATGTCAGAAATCTTTATTTATTTATTTATCCTCACTCTCTACAAATCTACAGAAAGTTCAGCTACACATCAAACAATATTTCCATCAAAACATACTCTGATAAATACATATTTATTTATTTATTTTTAATTTTATAGTGATAATTAAATTGACTAACTTGGACGGAAACAACCACAATTTAAGGTTGAAAGGTTAAAAGGAAACTCTAAAAGGGCTTTAGAAACCACAGTCGCGTACACTTCTCATAATAGAAAAAAAAAATTACTCTTGAATTAAATTTCATCTCAATAATCAAAATTAAATATTTTTAAAAAAGGATCCAGAGTTAAAAGTGGTCCAAATCTCCATTGTTGGCTAGCGGTGTGCATCACTGCTTGTATTAACAGGTAGAAGTGGCCCTGTAAGGTGACAATATTTGTTTTTTTTTTAAATAAAATAAAATGTATAAATACCTGGGCATATTATTTTGATTTTTCAATTTATTAAGAGTAAACGGTAGTTTTTAGGGTGTTTAGAAGTATAGTAGCGATTACCAATAAAAATTTAATTTGAAGTTAAAAAAATAATAATCAAAACACAAAAACAAAAAAATTCATGTTCACATTTTGAATGTAATAATTTTTTTTTAAAACCCAATTAATTATTCATCATCCACAACAATAGCAGTATAAGTATTTATTGACCTATAATTGCCTTTCTAGTAGCAACATCAACATCAATTGTTTATAAAAAAAATTAAAAATGTATATATAGTTGTACATATTATTTTAATTTGTAAATATTATTTAGATGTTTACTTTATCGTCTATTATTAAATTTGAATTTTAAATATATGTGGATATTTGTTTAGGGCCGATGTTATATTTTTTTTTAAATTTAAATTGGGTCATCACAACTCCAAATTAGCCCATTAAGAGCAAGTTGTGGTCTTTGGGCCATTTTAAAGGTAATCAAAGCAAACAATTATAAAGTTCATTTAATCATCCACCACCCGTTACGAGTATTTCTTGATGCATAATTGCCTCTCTAGCAGAGGCATCACCTGCATGATGACAGCATTTATTGGTAACTTCATATCTAAGAGCTCAGCTCCTCTAGAATCCCATGCATCAGTGCCCTGGGACAGGGAAGAACTCACCTAAAAGCTCAGGTCAGCCACAAAGCAAGGGTTCAAGTGTAAGCACAACTCATACCAAATTTCCGACTTCAAAAGTGACCCTCTCCTGCGATGAAAATGCCTTGTATTTTGCATTCCTGTCAGTGGTTTCGTGCTTCACTTGATCATGAACTCCACGAAAATATTCTATGGTGTCCTCTACCCTAACACTTGAAAAGCCCAGTACGAGAAATATTTGCTGAGTCATGTACACTCAATGATTTTTTGGCCATCCACAACTTGAAAAAACCAAAGCTGAGTACGTGTGGTGCTGTTTTTATACCTGTTCTTGGCAAACTCAGCTTCAAACAAGACAAGATCCATCACTTCGGTGTAAATAAATATTGATTGTATGAGAAACCATGATATGGTTTCGATGTGAATAAAACTATTAACACTGTATAAGATTATCATTTCTTATTAGATTTATTACCATCTTGTTCAAAATAAACTACTCTACGAAAGAATATTAATTTCATTTTCATACTTTTGAGGAAAACTTCTAGTTTCAACTTAATGGGATAGACTTTGCAATTATAATGTAAGTGATTTATCCCTCCATGATAGATTTAGCTATATTCTCACTCATATATCTATCCCTCTCCATGTTAGATTTATCCATATTGTCATACACATCCGTTTTACAAGTCCGAGCATGATCAAAATAGAATAGACTTGGATTCATTTTTAATACCATATCTCTTAATTTTTGCACTTGCAGCTTATTTTTAATGGGAAAAAAATCTGGGTAGCAGATTCGCAATTTCCAAAATTAATGGTAATATTGTTTCAGTACTGTGTATTTATAAGATCATATACCAATATTAACATATTTAGTCGAGGAGTTGTTGGATAGTACTGATGTGAATACATCTATATATATAATAGAAGCCTAAATCTTCCATGGAAAACGAAGTGAGCACACCCATTATCAAACATATATATCAAGGATTAACCAAACCAGAAGATATGGAAAAATCTTCCATGAAGATGGCTTTCTTCGTAGTACTCTTGGTTTTTGCAGCTGGTATATATATAGCTCCCTTCTTTTCTTTGATATTCCTTCTAATATATATAGATGCATTCATGTTTATTGACTTTTTTTTTTAGTTTACAATGAAAGAACTCGATGCACTAGTGGTCTATTTATGGATTTGTTACAATAAATAATTTAAAAATATGTTATTTTATTTTTTTTTTTTTTTTTTTTTTTATCGTGGGTGTCCGGGCCAGCTTGCGCGCACCTCGACTAATCCCACGGGCCCTGAAGTTAACGACTATGTAAGCCTCCAGTGGCCATCATATGAGCGACCACAGGGTTCGAACCTGAGACCTAAGTGAGATAGTATTCTTTTGTTTGTTTGTCACATGGTTATCGACCCGATCCAAGTTCTACATTAACAAATTATTAGGTTGGATTTAATCAAACCCGGATCGATAACCTATCAAGTAAACTTGTAATCTAGTTGATTGATTTGATGGAGTTAATTTAAAATAATTATTTTATTTTACTTTTCTTTGTCTCAAAAAACATTGTGTCATTAAAAAAAATCACTGAAACAATATCATTTTGAGGTCGGCCCGAGGATTCAATGATTCGAGCTCTTAGCTAGATCAAATACTGGCCGAGTTTGATAACGGTTTGTAACTCATTGTCTCTATTTTGGTTTTGTACTTTGATTAAACCAGGAACACAAATAGGAGCAGAAGCAAGGGATATAAGTATTCCGTGCAAAACTGTGGCGGATTGTGTACCACCGGGTCATTGCGATTGCATTATCAACCTGTGTATCTGCCATCCTGTTGAGCAGGTTTTTGATGCTCAAGCACTCATCGGCAATCATCCATGAACGCTCAAAAACAGCTATTAATTTGTCTGCTAATAATTCATTTCCAAGAAGCTATAGCTATTTTTTATAATCAATAAAAAGATAAATGGATGGGCAACACATGCGCTGAAGAGTTACATATTCATCAATAAAATGATGAGTTCACGCCAGAGTACGTAGCCTGATTACTCTCATTCTCTACACGTACACTATTTCCATCAAACCATAGTCTCATAAATTTATTTTTATTTATCTTTTTATTATGCGAAGAATCCATGCCAATGATTTAGGATTAACAATTTGAATTTCACCAACATGATAATCATGTTAACATTAACTTGAGGTGAGCCAAATCCCATAGAATCCCTTCTCTGTTTGCAGCAACAATGGGCAATAGAATCCCTTCTCTTCCCTACCAAAATGCGATTACATACTCTCCTTGTAAATGGAAGCACAATCACATAAAAAACTACATGAACCATTACCAAACACCAAAAACCCCATTACTCTCATATGGTTTTTACAGACTTCGCTATACCCTAACTAGCCAAAATTGGCTAACTAAACTTTGCTCGCAACTGTTCGTAAAATGAATGAGCGAACTTTAATTTCATGGAACGCCATGACTTGTGGTTTCTCAGATGGGGAAAGTTCAATGAGTCACTTTCTTTACTTTCACTAAGGTCGTGACTTCTGTTGTAGATATGTATCTAAATGTGGAGGCATGTTTGATGCTCGAAAATATTTGTCATTGATCTCTTTGGCCCAGTCTGGCTCTGTGGATAGCCCTTTTTAATGGATATGCACGCCATGGACTTGGTTCTGAAGCCGTGCTACTGTTTAAGAACATGTTAGAGCAAAAAGTAGTCCCTAATGGAGCTACTTTTGTTGGGAATTTTATCTGCTTGTGGTTAGGGATGAGATTCTTCTACTCGATGGATGAATATTATGGAGTAACTCCAACTTTAGAACATTTGCATTTGTGGTGAATCTTCTGGGTCGAACAGGGGAACTACTGGAAGCAATTGCAAATGCAGTAGATATTGTCATTTGGGTAGCTATTCTCACTGCTTGTTGGTTTTAAAAAGAGATGGAAGTGGGTGATAGGGTGGCTAAGCTTTTGCTCGGTTCAGATACCAAGCCAACCTCAGCTCATGTCATTTTACCTAACATAAATGCAGCATTGGGTAGTTGGGGGAGAAGCTGAATGTGAGAAATGGATTGAGAGACTTGAAAGTGAAAATGGATCCTGGCTGTTGTTGTATTAAGCTGAAATCTGGACTTCATGTGTTCCTAGTCGAAGATAGAACCCATCCACATTTTACTGTACTTTATAACACTTTGGAACATCTTACAGCAAACGCAAATCTTTTTCCTTAATGTAACTCTGTTTCTCTTTCAATAACAGAGGATTATTGTTTTCATGCATCATAAGTTCAATGGCCAAACTTATTTCACGGTTGCCAAATTAAGTTTCTGTCTACTAATAAAAAAAATATTCAATGATGCTAATTATACAAAAGAACTAGCTGTTCGACATAAATTCATTTTCCAAGCAATTCAAGCTGTAGATTGCTGATTATAACTAATTCCAGGTTCATATTCATGCGAAAAGAGCAAGTTGTTAAATACCATATTCCTTTCTGTTTCTCTGCCGAATAGTCTGCTATAGTGTCTACTTTATTACAGCTGTTGTATTGTGATTTGGATGCCCTTTAGACGTTGCATTTTTCGTTTCCTCAACCACTTTTATGTTTTTCAATGTTGATCTGCTGCAGTAAATGTTCCTCATGAGTATTCACTTTTCAAAATCCTTTTTTATGGTTCTGTTCAAGTTCTGACCTATGATCAGTTGGACTCATTCAATCTATTTTCTTGTTGATGGTCGGCCTCACATCACAAATTTTATCATTCCATATTTCAGAATTGAACTTCTGTTTTTCTTCTGTTTCATGCCTGTGATTCATCAGGATATTGGACAATGACAGCTGGCTGGCAATTCCAAAGGCTGTGGGTTCTCGGAATATATCCTGTGTTTACGCTTCATGCACATCAAATAGGTCCTGTTATTCTGCTCGTACTCATAATTATAACAGTGTTTCTGATCAACTGTTTCTTTTGCTCTTTTCAGAAATTGATTGTTGAACTATATAAAGAGGTAAGACTTAAGAGCAGCTCCATCTCTCTGTCTCTAGGATGTTTTAAAGCTGATGCCTCCTTTTCTTCAGCACACATTTTTGTTTAAACCCTATATAAACGTGGTGTTAAATCTGTCTAAGTTGACAGAGTTTAGCCACTTTTTCCCTTTTGCTAGTGAGTGCTTGAACACCAATCATTCCTCTTAATTTTCCCCAAAGATAAAAGAAGTTGTTTATGTCTTTTAGATGGCCTTCTTAGCAGTCATTGGAAGGGCACTGTTCTAGTCTATGATTTTAAAAAAGTGGTTGCTGCATAGAAAGTGGACAGTCATGAGTGATTAACATGTGGGTTTCCAACTCAGGTGATGCTGACCTGGAAATAAAGGAAAATACAAAAATCCCAGCTGACTACCAAATCAATGTGCATGATATTTTGTTAAAGTTGTAATCTACATTATTTTACTACTGTTTCCTTTTTCCTCAAGGCGTGTATATGTTTAGGAATTCTTGCAAATGCAGGGAACTGATAAAATATTATCTCAGTTGGGATTTTCATTATATTTTATGTGGGAGCAAGTATAAAAGACCATTAAATCTTCAGTGGCATCTAAAATTATGAATGAATCTAGTTTGTTGCATCTGCAGGCTCAATTTTCCTTTAGGATTTCATTGGAAAATGCTGCTCCTTTATTTACACTCATTTGTGGAAAACAGCTGTCAATTATAGTGGTACATCAGATACATTAGTCTCTACCATAGTTCTTTTTACTTTTTTCTTCATGGTATTTTATTAATTTTACAACATTAGTAAATTTTATATATCATAAACATCTGTCACCGCAAGAGCTCCTTTTTTCTTAACTTCAGCAGCTCTTACTGCCTCTCTGAAGTTCAGGAAAAATTATTCGCAATGAAATACACCCTGTTACAAACAAGCAAATAGTTAAAGTTTTGTTAGTAGCCAACTGTGTGTGTGTATGTGCATGGAATCATACTTTGTTAGGAATGAAAATTAATTTTAGAGATCTAATGGAGGATATGCACACAAAACAAAACTCATTCTCTTACATAATTTTGTTAACTTTTGTCATTATTACTGTCGTTAATCACTAGCTGCAACTGTTTGGATTTCTCTTCATTCCTAATTTCCAGATCCCATTTGTGTGATTCTTCCTTGATTCCTCTTTTTCTGTACTTGCAGTACAGCACAAGTTGGAGGATCCCTAAGGGGATGCCAACAAGATTTGGGAACTGCCAAAATCCAAGAATTTAAGTTAAAAGAAAATCCAAGAGTGCATGTACTATTGGAAAGTTATTGTTGTCACAAAGTTAAGATTGAATAATTGTACAAACCGTGAGAAAGGGATCATGGCTCAGTAGTCCATATACCATCCAAAGAGAACTTGAAAGGAAAGAGAAAAACGAAAGGTTGAATGGCATGTATTCTACGCTCTTCGTCTTTATCACTTGTTTCTGCAATTTTATATTTAGAATATTTATTAAAAGGAAGCTTGAGCAAATACTTGCTTTACCAAAGGGCATGAGGGAGATGAGAACTTAGATATTGAACATGTTTATGTTATGCTACACGTGTTAGGATGCTAAAATCATGCCACATATTTGCTTCTGTTGTAGTGGCTTCGGCTGTCAACTTTGGATGTATGTGGTGAATTAAAAAGAGATAAAGATGCCTCACCACAACCACTAGTGGAGAACCATACATGACCACAGAGGCCACAAGAGCAACACTCCCGACAAATATCTTGCGATGGTGGTGATCATGGAAAGAAAACAATGAGATAGCTGCCGTGATGCAGAACACGAGGATGACAGGTATCACTGTGATAGCAACCTTCATCTGCACACCCATGGTATTTAATTGTAAATACTCTTTGCGATGCACAAGTGCAAGTATATATATAGCCCGTGAGTTGTGTTACTTTTTATTATGGAAGAAAGGCAGCAAGGTATACAAGCATACTTTGAAACACACACACGCGTGTAAACTTGAGTTGTTAGTCTATGATAAGCGTACTGGTGTAGAAAATTCAAGCATGTAAGGAAAAATACTTCTCCAATAATTTGACAGATAAAGTTCAAAGAGCTTGCCTTTCCTTTGGCTGAAGAGAACCATAAATATATGAGAATGAAGGAAAGCTCAAAAAGAATCCCTAATCCATTGATGGTGACCACAGGGAATTTTTCCCATCTGTAGCTTATGACAGGCAACCCATACCATGTGTAAAGGAGACAGTTTAGCAGTGCAATGGTGTAAGGAACACATGAGAACTCTTCAGTGCTTTTCTTCCTGATGACCCTACAGAAAGTTAATCTGGAGACATGAAAAAAGTAATAGTTTGAGTTCCGTTGTCAAATTTCTTAACTTGATAAACTAATATTTTGTGTATTATAGAGTCTTGGCATTACATAGGTGCTGAAAAAAGCAACAGAGTAGCTGCATTACCTGCAAGAAAATCATGAAGATTTGATACATTAGGTTGCTTTAGTAGAATAGTTATATGTAATGGTAGATAGCTGATGCAGGGAAAGGAAAAAAACAAAGAAAGTTATACCCATGACTCCCACTGCTAGGCGCAGCGTATCTCCCATGTTTTTCTCTCTGCAATGATGGTCCTAAGTTGAGAAAATGGTCCCCAACAAGAAGAGGCTCTAAAAAACTAGTTAAGTATCTCATGCGGAGTGTTTAATAACCTTGGGGGATATAAATAAGGGGAGGCATGGGTAAAGAGAACATTAGAAAATTGAAAGGAGAAGTGCTGGCTACGTTTCCATGAATCCTGTAGACTGTTTTATCTAATCAGTAGATGGAAATAGCTTGCCTAATATTGAGATTTTGCCATAAAATCGGGTTGGTTTTTGAGAATAAGATTAGAGGAACAGACAAAAGAAATTATTTACTGTTGCCTATTGCAAGTGGAAGATGCCATGGCACTCCACTTTCCACCAGATAGAAATCTCTTACGTGATGTTTGGCTAATCAATTAACATGCAGTACGTTTATTAAATGTTCTCTCTCCCTTTGTGTCTGGAAACATTTTCTCAGGTGATGTATATAATACACTTTTAATTTTATCGTGTGAAAAAAAACACATATACAAGTGTTTGTGTGTGCACCAGCTGTGACACAGATACACACATAAAGCTGCATTCTCGTCAGTGAATTATGACATTTATTCTTATTTATGCCTGTATCAGCATCACAGAGTTTTTCAAGGGTGATCATGTTCGATCCTGATGGTTTTAATAAAGGGATACTGCTGAGCGTGCAAATTGAAAAAGAAAGAAAGTTTTTTTTAAATGCAACCCATAGTTGAGGAGGTGTACATGGTTTTTACTTTATTAGCATTGCTGTGCTGTGTTAGAGTGCATCATGAAAGGATCTCTGCATATTTTTATCCTTCTCTGCACACTTTTTGAACAGGTATATATCCCATTCAAAAGAACTGCTGTGTATGCCTGCGTTAATAAATCATTTGTTAAGATAGCTGTGCCACTTTCTTAATCTTATGCTGAGATATAAGACATTGCTGTTGATTATGATCAAAATGAAAGCAACATGCAGGACTGTGTTTTAAATTTTGGAAAACACTGCTCCCACCTCTTAAGAGCCGAACTTTATGAATTATTGAAGTTGATTTTCCAGATTTGCATCAGCAGTGTACACTGCTCATGACACTTGTGGCTTTCTGAAACAATAGTTCTTCAAAAAACATGTTACTAAGAGTTAAATCTTGACTCATAATTCTTACCTTTCATTTCATTGAAAAAGAACTGTAATAGTTTTATAAATTCTGATGAGTAAATAATAATTTAGTCCCCGGGTGTTCTATGTTTTTGTAAGTTAGTACTTCTGACTTTGAAAAACATAAGCCATTCCTTGACCAGAGTTGACTGTTGTTTCTTTTTCTGAATGTCTAAGTTGCCCTTTTTAGATGCTTTTTTGGTTTTGTTTGCAAGAGGTGAGATTGGAAAATTTGACTAAAAATGAAGGACATTTTAGGGGAAAAAAACAATTGAATTGTCACCAAAAACTAAGGGATGACTAAGTTGCAAATAAATTTAAAAGTACAGGCATTCATTACTCGCTTTTTTTTAAAAAAAAAAACTAAAAGAGAATTAACTTGTTACTTTGCTGAAAACATAGGATTATAGGAATTCAATAATAGTTTACTCTATTCTGATAGGGCTCCTGCCACATGAGAGTACTGATATACATGAACTTGTTAAGAATCTTAATTTTCAAAAAATGTTCCAATACACTTATAGCTAGCTATGTAGGAATTTTTTGAACGAACCGCACTCCATCATATACGTCAGGAGTTCATTGATGAGAAGAAATTGGGGAAAGCTTGAACCCTAATTTATACAGTGATGAATATAAACATAATTGAAATTTTCAGGGAGTTATACCTTTCATTATTTCTTGAAGCTCGATCTCTTTACTGGACGAACCATTTAGCCAAGAGAAGCCATGAACCAGTAATGGTTCTCAATCAATTCAATGTTCAAGGATATAATTGAAAATAAAATTCAATTAAAAAATAACTTGAGTCAACCCGAGTTAACTTATCAAACCTAGATCATGAAACCATGATAACCTCATAGAAAGCAAATTGAAACAAATTATAAAACTTAATTTGCAATTAATCCAATGTTAAAGGATGAAATAAAAAAAACACAAAAAAACACTCTAGTCAACGATCAAACTCGTAATCCAGGTCATGAGACCAGAATAATCTCATAGAATGCAAATCAAAATAAATTATGGGGCCTAATTTTTAATCAATTCAATGTTTAAGGATGGAGTTGAAAAACAAATAATTAAAAAATAACAAAAAAAATGATCTAAGTCAACATGGTTAACCAGCAAAACTCGCAATCTAGAACATGAGACCGAGAAATTCCATAGGAAGCAAATTAAAATAAATTATGAAGTCTAATACCTAGTTAATCCAATGTTAGATGGTGAAATTGAAAAAAAAAACTAAATTTAAAATATAAAAAATTCGTACAAATATGAGGAAGAAAGTGAAAGAAGGCTTAGCTTTATATTATTCATTGCTACAGTAAAAATTCAAATTCTTTTAGTATATGTTAAAATTAAAATAAAATACTTGAAAATGGCTACTGATAAATCTGCACATGTGTAATAAGAAGAGTCAGGACTTGTAGTATCAAATAAAGAAACTATCTTGGGACCAAGAGGTTTGCTCCCTCTGTGGTCTCAGGTTCGAGCCCTGTAGTTGCTCATATGATGGCTACTGGAGGCTTACATGGTCGTTAACTTCAGGGCCCGTGAGATTAGTCGAGGTGCGCGCAAGCTGGCCCGGACACCCACGTTAAACTAAAAAAATAAAAATAAATAAAGAAACTCTCTTTATGATACAAAACATACTGTTTCTTGTGTTTATGATACGTTTACAATTTTTCATCATAAACTTAGGTAACTGTATTATGACAATGTATAAAAATTGGTATATTTCCATGTACAAGAGGTACATATTAGAACATTGAGAGTCATCACCCTCAATTGTTAGAAATTAAAAGATTATATGAGTAATTAAAAAAAATTAAAAGGTTGAGGACTTGTGTTAGCAATTTAATTCACTAAAAGGGGACAAAAGCTAATGAAGAAAATCACCAGTTGTTCGAAGTGTCAAGATTTGCAACTTACCAAGCCACGGTTGGATTATTTTGGAGGTAGTTTTTTTTTTATATAAAAAAATACATCTCTTCTTAAAATAATTCATATGTAAGTGATTTATATCTAATTTCATATAGTTATTAAATTCAGTTCAGTCTGTCGATCTAGTAACCAGCACTAGACCTAGCAATGTTAAAAAAAAATCAACTTAGAGTTGGTTTGGTTTGATTTAATAGATCTAATAGGCAATTTATTCTTCATCCGGTCAAAATCCAATTTAATATTTTAATTCATCAAAATAATATTATTTTAATTTTTTTAAAAATTTAAAAAACATAATAATATTATTTTGATTGAACCAGACGTTGCGTATGGTCATCATTTAAGTTGGGTTTAATAACTTTTGGCATTGAAAATAATTAAAAAAATACATCTTTTCAGTGTATTTGAATCTGACGAATACCATTAAGATTTGGTTCACCGGTTGATCGAGTGTAGGATGCAACTAAACTAGACAAAGTCACATCATTTTTTGTTGAATACACTATCAATGCAGCAATTACCTTTATCTTTTCCAGTTTACCATGTAAACAAATGAAATTACACATGATATGATTGGACAACAGGACCACTTTACGTAATCTGTCTGCCATGAACCTGGGAAAAAACTTGTGGAGGATAAGTTATTCAAAGTACATATTCCAATCACAGTGTGCAAGCAGTATAAGATTTTCTTTAGCCCAGAAAGAGATTGATGCTAGGGCGTAATATGATGTCGAGAAGCATCAGAGAAGAGATAGTGCTTTGCTGCTTTCGCTTGGATACATGCAGGCGTATGAACGAAATACTAGTTGTGGGGTGGGGTAGGTGTGGCATAGCAGATGCCAAAAATCAAATCTTTCAGGATCCCTAGTAGATGCATATATAAAATGGAAGAAACACATGGAAAGAGTTGCTTGTTTCAATATTTTTAATCCATCCATGGTAGATTCAGGCTATTTAAATTATAGCTTTGTTTTTAACTCTGGACGGTTGCAGCTTATAAGACTTGATCTTGATATCTTCATCTAATAAAATGATTCACTTCCCTCTTCACTGATACTATAAACCAATGTTTGGAAATGTAGTTAAAATTATGTTTTTAAAAAGTTTAAATATTTGTTTTTGTTTAAAATTAATTTTTTTATATTTTTGAATCGTTTTGATGTCAAAAATAAATTTTAAAAAAATAATAAAATAAATATTATTTTGATGCATTTCCGAGCGAAAAGTATTTTGAACCGCAACCACTATTACACTTTCAAATACCCCAAAATATAGCAATATATATTGTATAATACGAACAACCTGGTCTTACCGATAACCTTTTGGTTGAACCGATGAAATATATAGTAGCTAGCTTAACTGGATTATTATCTAGGTCAAGTTTAATAACGTTGTTTAAGAGGTAAGAGGAGTAAACTAGCCTGAACCAAGCTCGATACGAGCTTACTGATGCAAGCCTATATGATTCCCATACCAAAGGCTTGGCCCAAGAAATGACTGTGTTTGTTTTTTCTACGTAGGCGAGTCTATAGAATTGAATGGATACTGCAGAAAACATTACAGATTTATTTATAGATTAGTATGACAGAGTTTGTGCTAGATGAACAGTTTGATAAAAAAAAAAAAAACTCTCATCCAGTTACTAGATGGGCTCTGCTAGAGATCGAAAGTTTGTAAATTTCATGTTTGAATTAAATTTTTTTTTTAATTTTTAGTTTAATTTTAGGTTTTATGTTATTTTTTTTTAATCTAACTTAGGATTCTGATTTTTCTATAAGAATCGGTTTCTTTATGTCATATTTAAAGAGTTGTAAAATCTATTAAAGAGACAAACTATATTAGAAAAAAAATATTCAATCATAAAATATGAAATTCAGCCGATTCTTTTCTCGTGATTGTTTTTTTTTTTTGTGTTGTTTCTGTCTACTTTAATTTTTTGTATTATTATACAAGATTTAAATCTTATAAAAGACAAAAAAGAAAAAGAAATTTAGTGTGGTTGTATCAATTTAAATGTAGATGATTTGTTTCAGTCTTCAAAAGGTGGCTACAAATTGCACGTTGATTACAAAGAAAAAAAAATATCTAGTCTGTTCTTAATATAATAGGACGAGTTTTTCAGCCTAATTAATTGAGAAAATTACATACATCCTTATAAGATGACTAACTTTGGGGAAAAAATTGTCTGGTCAACCCCAACTCACAGTCAAATGCTAAAATTTCCTGATTAGTTATAACCTAATGTATGCTTTGTGTCAATTTAAACTTTGATAATATGGCCTTGATCGTAACACTTCTGGGTTGTCCATGGTGGCGTGTTTGGAAATATAATTGTGGTTGTTTTTTAAAGTGTTTTTTACTTAAAAATGTATTAAAATAATATATTTTTTTATTTTTTAAAAATTATTTTTGACATCAGCGTATCAAAATAATCTAAAAATATAAAAATATATATTAATTTGAAACAAAGAAAAAAAATAAAAAAAAATTAAATTTTTTTAAAAAACGTGTTATATAATTTTTATTTTTATTTTTTAATTTCTGTAATGGCAAAAGACAAGACCTTGGAGAATGTTACTGATCCTTATCTGTAAAGCCACTCATCCAAAATGGAAGATATAATTAAAAATAAAAATAAAAAAAGGGCAGATTGAGACTTTAGAGTCACTTTACAGCTAATACCTCTAATATTTTGGAGCAATCGGCCAGCTGATGGAGAAAGAATTGTCACTTCAGTTTGAATCCTTTCTTGTTGAGCTGATGGGTTCGATCCAATGAAGTGAGAAAAAGTATATTTACTGAAAGAATTTTTGGAATTTATTTATAAAACATTTAGTGAGCTCTTTTAAGATTGAATTATATGTAATGTCAATTTACATTTAAATAATTTATAAACTAAACTATGAGCGTTCATCGCAATTAAATATATTTATGAATTTTTAGTTTTTATATCCTATAAATAAATGTCTTGAATGGATAGAAAATAATTCATGAAATTTTTTTTATTTATTGTTAGTTTTTTTTAGATTTGTTTTTCTGCTTTAAAATTTAGATTCAATCTTTGTAGAAAATTATTGAATATAATGTTTTTTTTATTGAATTTGATCGATCTTATTTGAAAATACATTCAAACAAGATAAAGTTATTAGAGACTTAAAATCTTGGAAGGTAGAAAGATTTTTTATACCAAATAAAAAGTAATAAAATTTTTAAAAATAAATGATTAATCCTTACAACAACACGAAATTTCAATTTGATCAGATGTTAAGAACCTTAATAAATAAGTATTTTATATTATTTTATTTAAGTATTATTTCAATATATACTTTAGTATGCATATGGAAATTAGTTTCAACATCTTATATATGATTTAATATTTATTCTATATTTATACTAGTTTTATGCTATGATTGCAAATTTACAACTAAACTTATAATTTTACATTATTATAAATTAAATATTATATGCTCAAATGTCAAGTTTCTTGAAAAAATATCTCTACAATCAAAGAATTTATTTTGCTCATGAATTTTCTAACAAAGTAGAGAATCTTGGCCATGGAGGAAATCAAATAATCAAAATCCATAAATATCTAAAACTTTTATAATAAAATTATATTGGAAAAAAAAAAATCTATCATGCTTGAGCTTAAAAGAAAATGATGTCACAAAAGTCCAAGAATCATTGCGTAGAGATTGAGCAACATCCTTGGGCGAGAAGCTGGGCCATGGAGGAAAAATTAAACAATCAAGATTTCGAAGTTTACAACACTAGAATAACTTTCTTACTAAAAGTTAACACAACAAATTACAACCATTAGCACATTGAGAAATAATATCATGGATTTGCTCACTAGAGGCTTACATGACCGTTAATTTCAGGGATCGTGAGATTAGTCAAAGTACTCGCAAACTAGCTTGAACATCCAAGTTAATAAAAAAAAATATCATAAAAGTAAAAAATCCTTGGGTGAGAAGTTGGGCTATGGAGGAAAAATTAAACAATCAAGATTTCAAAGTGTACAACGTAATAAAATAACTTTTTTAATGAAAGTTAACAAAAAAATTATTAGAAAACCCAAAAAAAGAAAAAAACCATAAGTACATTGAGAAATAATGTCACAAAAGTAAAAAGATGAACGTGTACAAATTAAGTAATCATAGTTTGGTGATTTTTATTTTATTTTATTTTAAAGTTAGAGTTCTTCATAAATGCCAACATTGCAAACGTGTATCTTTCTTAATTTCACTTTACATTAAACAATCAAAGAATTCATCAAATTAAGTCTCTTATTCGATTTTGTAACCATCAAAGCTAAAGTTAATGTTCCACACTTTTAGTGTTTGGAAATAAAGTAGCTTTGTTTTTTTAAAATATTTCAATATATTTATTCTATATGTATACTAGTTTTATGCTATGATTGCAAATTTACAACTGAACTTATAATTTTACATGATTATAAGTTAAATATTATATGCTCAAATGTCAAGTTTCTTGAAAAAATATCTCTACAATCAGTGGCGGAGACATGGGGCTGGCAGGGACCCCGACCCCTGCAAAGAAATTTTTCTCAGCCCTTCCATGTATAAAATAATTAAAATTTTAATCTTTTTAATATAATTTTTTTAATTTGGCCCTCCTTAATTATTTTTTCTTGCTCCGCCCCTGTCTATAATCAAAGAATTTATTTTGCTCATGAATTTTCTAACAAAGTAGAGAATCTTGGCCATGGAGGAAATCAAATAATCAAAATCCATAAATATCTAAAACTTCTATAATAAAGTTATATTAGAAATTGTTTTTGAAAAAAAATTTCAAATCTATCATGCTTCAGCTTAAAAGAAAATGATGTCACAAAAGTCAAAGAATCATTGCGTAGAGATTGAGCAACATCCTTGGGTGAGAAGTTGGGCCAAGAAGGAAAAATTAAACAATCAAGATTTCGAAGTTTACAACACTAGAATAACTTTCTTAATAAAAGTTGACACAAAAAATTATTGGAAAACCCACACACAAAAAAAAAAACTATAAGCACATTAAGAAATAATATCCTGAGTTTGCTCCTTAGAGGTCACTAGTTTAAGTCTCACAAATCTTAGGGTCACTGGAGACTTACATGATCGTTAATTTCAGGGCTCGTTGAATTAGTTAAGGTGCACGCAAACTGGTCTGAACACCCGTGTTAATAAAATAATAATAATAATAATGTCACAAAAGTAAAAAGATACTTGGGTGAGAAGTTGGGCCATGAATGAAAAATTAAACAATCAAGATTTTGAAGTTTACAACGTACTAGAATAACTTTCTTAATAAAAGTTAACAAAAAAAATTATTAGAAAACCCAAAAAAAAAAAAAAAACAACCATGAGCACATTGAGAAATAATGTCACAAAAAGTAAAAAGATCCTTGGGTGAGAAGTTGGGCCATGGTGAAAAAAATTAAACAATCAAGATTTCGAAGTTTACAACAACACTAGAATAACTTTCTTAATTAAGAAAAAAAAAATTTGAATCAACTGGGTTAACCTGTCAAATCAGGTTAACATGTCAAACCTGAGATCCGTGTAATGAGAGTGTGATAACTAAATAGAAAAAAAATTAATATTAACGAACTAAATAAAAAAAATTAATTAAAAAGGAAAAAAAAAAACTATAACTAAAAGGCATTCTCCTTTCACTGTGGATTTGCACAGTGCAATCCACAATGGAAAAAAAAAACCTATAACTAATTATATATTTTTTTCAAATTCATTAATTATTATATTAGCAATATTAATTATAATAAAAATGATAATATTATAATACAAATAATAATATTTTTAATAATATTAAACTCTCATGACCCAAGTTTAAGTGAGTTTGGCTGCAACGCTGGGTCTTAGAGCCTTGAGTGTGTGTCTGACTGCAAAGTTATGTCATGAAAATATGATAATTAAATAGAAAAAAATTTAATATTAAAGAATAAAATTTAAAAAATTAATTAAAAAAAAACAAATTAAAAAAACAAAGCAAAGCACTATTTCAATCAACGAATAGTGCTTGCGAGGAGGGATACAATAAAATCCTCTCATAAGATCACGATAATCTAATGAAAAGTAAACAAAACAAATCATGAAATTAATTCTCAATAAAATCAAAATTAAAAGATGAAATTGAAAGAAAAAACTAATTAAGAAAAATAAAAGAAATCTGAATCAACTGGGTTAACCTGTTAAACCTGAGATCCATATCATGAGAGTGTGATAACTAGATTGAAAAAAATTTAATATTAATAAACTAAATCGAACAAAAAATATTAATTAAAAAACAAAGAAAAAAACAAATAACACCTATAACTAAAAGAGATCCGGCATTTATTATGAATTACACTATACAATCCCTCTTGATTAGTTTTAATTATAGTTAATGTCACAAAAGTAAAAAGATCCTTGGGTGAGAAGTTGGGCCATGGAGGAAAAATTAAACAATCAATATTTCGAAGTTTACAACGTACTATAATAATTTTCTTAATAAAAGTTAACAAAAAACAATTATTATAAAACCCAAAAAAAAAAAAAAAACCATGAGTACATTGAGAAATAATGTCGCAAAAGTAAAAAGATAAACGTATACAAATGAAGTAATCATAGTTTGGTGATTTTTATTTTATTTTATTTTAAAGTTAGAGTTTTTCATAATTGCCAACATTGCAAACGTGTGTCTTTCTTTATTTCATTAAATTAGTCTCTTATTCGATTTTGGAATCATCAAAGCTAAAGTTAATGTTCCACACTTTTAGTGTTTGGAAATAAAGTAGCTTTTGTTTTTTTAAAATATTTCAATATATTTTTTTAATATTTTTTAATGATTTCTCTATTCTCAAATAAAAAAAATAATACTTATTTAATATATTTTGAAACAAGTATTATTTTTAAAAATTATCTTTAATCACCCCCACCCCCACGAAATCAACAAATAAATCCTTGAATGAGATAGCTCCTCCTGTACAAATTTACAGGTCACAGAGGCGTGAGGATTAAGTAATAATTTACTGTGAAAATAAATAAGCTATGAATCGGCAAAGATGAAGTGGTCCCTTCATGTATTTGTTTTTTTCTTCGATATGAAAAAAGGGTGTAAAGACAGACTGATCAATTACTCTGCATTTGGTCAAAACTTTATAGATTCTTCTTATAATTTAGATTTATTTGAATACTATTAAGGCCCGTTGATTATAGATGACAGTCCAACATGCATGTGGGGGGTGAATTATGGTAAATGTTGGTGTTGAACGCTATTATCACATGTTTATTTTGATTATAACATTTATTTAATTGTTAAGATATATAAAGATTTGTTTAATTTAAGAATACTACAATGTAGTTTGATTCTGTTATTTTTTTTAATTTTTTTATAAGAATTTTAAATATAAATAAATTATTTTGTTTATTTTTCAAAAAAAAAACAAGAAAATATATAAACAAAGATTTTTTATAAACAATATTATCGGATATAAATATATTTATAATTTTTTTCTCTACAACCAAATTGCCATTAACTTATTAGTGATCTAGTTTTTTTTTTTAAAATAAAATCCCAACTATTATATACATAAAAAATATAACCTCTTTAATGATGAATAACAAATCTCAAATTCATGATGAAATTAAAAGGTTAGTAATTTCCATTACCTTTCGAACTAAAAACTCACAGTTTGCTCCTCCCGTGGTCTTAAAATTATGTAACTATCTAGTAGGTGTTCCAGTAGTAAGAGTTTGGGGCTAAGGGGTTTGCTCATCTATGATCTCAGGTTCAAGCCATGTGGTTGCTAATATGATGACCACTAGAAATTTACATGGTCGTTAACTTCAGGGTCCGTGAGATTAGTCAAGGTACACACAAACTAACCCGGACACCCACATTAATAATAATAATAAAAAAAACAAAACTCACATAATGTTTCTTGTATAACAAATAATTGACCTTTTAATTATTGGGTTTTGTCAGGTTTGCATTATTTGCTCAGTTCAGCTGATTCAAGAAATATAAGTTAAAAAAAATGGAAAGGAATGTAGTGTTAAAGGGTTGATTTGGTGGTTAAAAAAGTTCAAGTATTATATTAAAATTTATTTATTTTTATTAAATATACAAGAACGATACAGTGGTGTGACCTTAAAATAATTATTCGAGTAAATAAAGAATTAGTAGTTTAAATATATCTTTATCAAAAGAAAAGGAAATCATTTCAAGTCTTATGACTATGAAGTTACGTGTTTAATCTTTATACGCACAACTGTATCACATGAACATCACATCGGTGTCTGTCATTTCAATCACGACTCAAGTGATTACGGTTCTTGAAGGTCTTGTCTGCATCATTGAAGAAATCTTGCGAAAATCAGAATATTAAAAAAAAAAAAAAAAAATAGATGATTTAACGGCATAAATTATGGGACATCTTCTTTTAATTCTTTTTATTTGATTAATATCAAGGTATACATTTGTCATTTGTGAGTGATGAACCTCATTGAAAGCCATTGGTTTATTTAATAATTATTTGATTAAAAATGCTAATGATTTAAGAGAATTAGTAATAAATAGATTTGTTCCCCCACCTTATTATCCCTTTGAGAAATATTTTTTTAAAAAATATGTTAATTTAGATATGAATAATCTATTTTATATCTTATTTTTTAAAAATTTTAATTCTGGTATCTTTACTTTTTTAAAAAAACTAATTACGATTGATGTCCACAGTTGATTTGATCACAAAATTTAAATAATAATAATAATAATAATAATAAAATATACATGTGCACTGTTATCGTAATTGATATAGAAATTGAACCGATGAGGGATTTGGCTCGTTAAATTACAGGTCCAACCCATTAATTCACTAATTTATTTGTCCGGTCACATCCATTGTATATGTTAAAAAATTAGTAATTGTGTTAGAGGCCATGAATACCACCAGTTCAAGCATATAGGCAGTGTTAACCTATTTAAATTCAGAGTTTATTTGTTTTTATAGTTAAAAAATACTTTAATTTTTTTTTTAAAAAATATTTTTTTATATATATTTTTTTAAAAAAACTTAAAAAATAAAACCCTACTAAAATTTCAAATACTATCTAAATTAAAAGAGTTTTGGGTCATTAAATCACAGGTCTAACCCAGTGATTCACCCATTTAATTGTGGGGTCACATTCATCACTTATCTATTTTTTTACATCAGGTCAATCATTCTCGAGTCAACCGTATAGATCTAACAAATTTTCCGGTTCAAAACAGATCCACAGAGTTAGACGAAAAACCGTTGGCTGTGGTCAAAATTCAATGGTTCATGTATGATTACTTCTTAATGTTCCAATGATTATCTTTTTAACAAATCTAATCCTTCAATCAAACATAATTTCATCCTATCCACACAAACGAACCCATTGTACTTGAAATTCTGGTGGTAGTTGTGGAAGCCCCTCACTAGTCGCCAACCAAACCATACCATACCATAGGTAAGAAAACCGGAACGGCTCTACATGTCAGGTCAACTCGGTGCATGATCCTAGCCAATTTTCACAAAAAACAGGGGGAGAATTAATCATGTGGACCGATCAAAATCCTATTAAAATACATTGATTATTTTCAAAATAATATCATTTGATTTTTAAATTTTTTTTTAATTAACCTCGATCAATCTGTCCAGGTAGAACTTTCCTCGATCCAGGGTTTAATAACTATTAACCGTACCATTTATCCCATGCCTCCCAAATTCCCAAGATTGTAGTATTTCTTTTAACAATAGTATTTGCGTACTCACTTTCTTGGGCTAATGTAAGGTTTAACATTTCTTGTCACGAATCTCTACACTCACATTATTTCCCAAGTCCATGTGTTTCCGAGTCGTGCTTGTCGTTAAGACAAACTAGGCAACTCAAATCATGGCACATATGAATTGGACAAAAACTTGTGTTCAACCAAAATGTTAGGTTGGACCTTCTTTTTTTTCTTTTTTTCTTGGGTTTCAATTTGTTTGAACTTTGAACTTTGAAATATATATATATATATATATATAGCTAGCAAACAGAAAAGTAATGTGATGTATCTTTCTATTCTGTTGGATATATTTGTTTAAAAATATTCTGTATATCGTTTTCCTAGATAATGTTGGACCATAGCCCTCGACGAAGGACCGCTCTATCTACCTATTTGTAGGTCTAGCACAATCTAACCCCATGTATGCAGAGGCACAATGGGGGTTGAGTACATTTTTACATGGCCCATAAAGTTTTATTTGTTTTTCTTTTTAAGCCTTTTACTTTAGTTTTTGACAGAGAAACCCCCACAATTCTGATCCGTGGCCACACGTGTGGTCCCATACAACTATGTGACCATATGGATATAAATAAATGGATGAGGGAATAATGGGTGACTGAGAATTTGAAAATGCAAGGGTTGGCAGGCTCGAAAGTTAAAGAATAAAAGTTAAATTGAAAAAAATATAAGACTTAGAAGACCACCTAATGTAATTTATCAGAGGCATTTGATGTTGTTCATGGCAAGCTACATACTAGAGTACTTGGCAGTGTGATAACGGTTGCTTTTCAAATAATTTTTCGTACCGAAATGCATGCTAATGATGTTTTTTTTATTTTTTAAAAATTATTTTTGACATCAACACATCAAAACGATCTAAAATATACAAACTATATTAAATTTTAATAAAAAAATATTTAAATTTTTTAAAAACACAGTTTCAACTCCTTTCCAAATACATTCTTAAATTTGAGGTCATGGGTTACCTTCTGGCTTCAGGAGTTCTGGACCACTGGGAAGAAAGAGCCATGCGTCCTGTTTATTTTAAGCATCAGAACTTGTGCCACTATGATGAGTTGATGACTGTATTATTCCTCATGCAGTGACAACAGCTGAAGACAAACGTAAAATAAATAATGGGACTGATGAATTTGATCCGTTTATTGTTTTTATATTGCATAACACACACACACACACACAATTTCATGTCATATATTTCATCTTTTTATCTAGCAAGAATATATATATATATATATATATATTATTAGCTCGCTCTCTACTATGGGTTAAACTTTTTTTTTTTAAAGAAACTCAAATTTTAATATTAAAACAATGTCAAATTAGATCGATTTTAATCACGTTACAATTTGAATTATATATGGACTTCAATGAGTTTAATAATTTTATTGTTTTTGTAAATTATTTTTATTTAATTTTATGATAAAATTAGATACTTGTAAAATCAAGCATCAACCATAAAAAAAATATTTATTTAAGATCATGATAACTATATAGAAAGTAAAAAATAAATAAATCATAAATTTCATTTCCCATCCAATCCAATATTAAAGAAGAGTGAAATAAAAAAAAATTCAAAAAATTAAAGGACCAAAAACTAAAAAAATATATATCAGGTTTACCCTGCTAAACCCGTGAATCGGGTAACTCGAGTCAACACGTCAAACCTGCAAACTAAGTAATGGACCTATTAATTAATAACTCGTTTTTTTTCTAAACTATTGTTTATTTAACTATATGATAACAAAAATAAATAATCGTAAAATTAAGTATCAAACAAATACTGAGATTTTTTTTTAAAAGATTATGATAATTCATAGAAAACAAAACGAAACAAATTATAAAACTAAATTCTCAATCAGTCCAATATCGAAGGATTAAATCTAAAAAAAAAAAAAATTTAAGAAAAATAGACTCATAGACTTTCTAAAATTTAATAATAGATTTTTTTTTTTCAAAATTTTGTTTTTTACTATATGATAGAAAGAAAAATAGACGATCATATATTCTAATTTAATTAGAAAAAAAAGTACTCTGCTAAACCTGTAAACTGGAACAATTGAGGTTATCTCGTCAAGCTCGCAAACCGGATCATTGCTCCATAAAATTTAATAGCTTATTTTTTAAAATTTAATAAAATTTTATTTCAAAAAATAAACCATACCGCGATACTGAGATATTTTTCTAATACCAACCCGATATTGAAATATTATTTTGACACTGTGATAATCATATAAAAGACAAATTAAAATAAATTATTAACTCTAAATCCTTATAAACACATCATTTTTTTTTATATAACATTAATTCATATATCTTAAGTATTAAGCCAAAAAATGTACAGAAAACATTGTTTTTCCACGCTCGTTAGCATATTAAACTCATCTTAAGTTATTAAACTCATCTTAAGTTATGTGAGCTCAGGTTAATATAAAATAACATTATATTAAGATTTTTTTAAAAATAAATATAATAACATTATTTTGAAAATAATTTTTTTTAAATTAAATTTAATTTAATTTTGACTAAGTTGATGGCATCGCATATTCACAACTGCTAGAATCAGTTTCTAAATTTATCTTGTTTCGAATTGACCGTCAAGATAGATTGCGTTTAATAACACTGCACAAAACATATTACTAGCTGATTATCAGCAACAGTTTGCCAACATGTTAAGTACTGTAGATATACAGGATTTGAAAGGGCAAAGTTCCTGAAATACCCCGCCTCTCTTCCCCTCCAATTTTGAAAGAGGATCTCTCTATTTACTTTAGGTTGTCAACTACAAGTCTACTGCATGCCTAAAAGTCAACAAACAGAAATTTTCTTGGTTGGTTGGGATGCATATGTGGTATTCACTTCAACATAAATTTAGTCTTTCTGGACTTGAGGTTGGGTAGGATTGCTTCCAAGCTCACTTTGCATCAAATAGTACCTTATCAACTTTGGCAAACCACTAGCTTTCTCTACCATCTTTTTCCTTATTCTGCTTCTTTGGATGGAGAGTATGAACCGCCGCCGCCGCCGGAAACAACCTAAAATTAACAGTTCTGAGTCTGAAGGTTAGTTAAGAAATTTTATATTCTTGGTAAAAAGCTCTGGCTTTCAGCTGTTTTTTCTAGCCCTTAAAGCAGTTAATTCTGTTCTTTTACAGGTGCCTTTCTTTGTAGAGTCTATATGTACTGAGATATAGCTCGCTGTTAATTTAATTTCTTCATGTTCTTTATTATGCAGAGGTCAGTAGTATTGAATGGGAGTTTATAAACATGAGCGAGCAAGAGGAAGACCTCATTTACAGAATGCATAGACTTGTTGGTGAAAGGTATGCTAACACATTCTGCTGATGGCTTTCTTTTCTATTATGATCTTCAACTAGTTTATCTTTTTGGTATGTGAGCAATCAATTATTCTATCGTTTTGGCCTTCAAAGGGCGGTTTATGCAGAAGCAAGAGTTCTCTAATTTGCTCCTATCCAAAAAGAAAAAGAACAAGGAAAACAAGAAAGACAACTCCGAGTTGTTGCTCATTAATTATGACTGTATACTGCAAAAATGAATTCATTCTGCTAGTGTAGCATTTATGGATCGATGCCCTTATCCTCAGACCATGCCACTACTAATTATTAAATGACCAGACCAGGCCAACTGGTGGATTAACAAGAAGATGCCTTCTGCACTTTCTTGCAGACAAAAAGTTCCTGGCATTTCACCTTTTCGTACTCAAAATTTGTCTGGTCTTTCAACAATGCACATCAACATATGTATAGTCATGTTGATGCTTACATTGATTGATTCTTAATATCATAAAATGGGACTAATTTGCAGGTGGGATTTGATAGCTGGAAGGATTCCAGGCCGAAAAGCAGAAGAAATAGAGAGGTTTTGGATAATGAAACACCGCGAAGGGTTTGCTGAAAACGGAAAATTGTATAACGAAGTGAAGTCTAGGACTTCTAGTTGAGCATTAACTTGTAATGGTTTTAAACAGTTTTTTACTTAATTTTGTTGATTGTTTCCTTCTGTATTCGTTTGTGGTTGTTTGGCTTCTGAAATTTGTGCAGGGTTTTGTTTAGTTTCTTTGCCAATGGAATTAATTAACAAAACTAATCTTCTCAAGGATCAATCCTTGTATTGGCTTGCTCATTTGCGTAGGAGCATATTGAGGCAGGCATTGCCTTCCACTCCAAGACACATGTTCTTTAAATGCTGCTCAGAATTTTAAATTGAGGAAAAAACTGCAATACGATGGATGGTTCCCATCTCAGGATTGAAGAGTTTATATTTAATTTGTAAATAATCATATTCATGCTATCCAGAGCTGTTCAATGGTGCAAATTTTCATGGGGCTCATCCAACTTTTCCTATCAACATAAAAATGTATGACTAGTAGTTGAAGCCATGATAACCTGGCAAGAATCATTGTCCTAGGTCTGTAAAGAAAATGCTATCCCATCACCAAACCATTTTCAGCATAAATCTTTTTGGAAAAACTTCAATTTACCCTTAACATATTACCTCATTATCAATTGAGTCATAAACCTTTTAATTTTATCAATCTTGCTCCATCTTTTTTGATGGATTGAGTGGTGATGCTGTCTACTTTTGATTTAAGTATAGGCAAAATTTGATAAAATCAAAAGATTTATGACTCTTTTTTGATGGACCGAGTGGTGATATTGTCTAATTTTGATTATGTTTAGGGAAGATTTGATAAAATCAGAGGATTTAGGACTTAATTAGCAATGAGATAATACATTAAGGGCTAAATTGAGTTTTCCACAATCACTTTCTTCTGGGGTTTTCCCTTCCCAGCTCCCAACTGACCCAACAAATTGCCATGTGCTCACTCTGACAAAGCCCTCAGAACCTTTCTACTAACAAATCTTGACAACTGATTTTGTAATGACTGTTCAAAACATGAGCTAAATACTGAAGTGATAACCTTTGGCAAGTTTTGCCAGCAAGGAAATCTGCTGAAAGATATAGAAAAATATATTGGTTTCTGACAACCTTTGGCATGTTTAATGAACTGAATTATTGGATCACAATTTCTCCAGACGAGACAGTAGTTGAGCTAATGGTCAACTGAACATGCACACAGCACACATAATAAATCTTAGGATTTTGGATATGGTGCCAGAAACCTGGACCCAGTTTCCTTATGCGCCCCTGGCAGTCTAACAAGGTGCCTGGCCTGGACCATCCATGCTTGTGAGAGTATGATGTATGACAGCGCTCGCTACATCATCGTTCATGTTTTGTACTGTTACCTAAGCTTGACCCCTGCTTGAGTGATTGGAGTTACACCATCAAGCCATAGAGCCAACGAACGTTGAGCATTGGAGTTCAGGTTTGTACGAGCAGAATACAGTATATTGTCTAAAAGGTTGAGTACATTTGTGAACTGTGTAAGACATCATTGTATTATATAGGAGAGACAAGATTACATGTATATGTGGTGATTTGAAATCTCAAGTTCTGTAAAAAATACGTATTACATGATATGAGATCTTGTCTGTTTTCACGTGGTTAAAAAATGTCCATGATACAGATCATTAGTATGCAACAATGGCTGGTGATGAGGAGTCATCAAGAGACAGAGACTTCTTATGATGCTGATCAATTCAGACAACATAGCGGCAAAGATAATCCACTCTCGTTGGATGCTTGAGCTTCATGAGTGCTTTAGCTTCGTGCTTCCGGACCATTTCTCTTGAGATATTTAAGTTCCCAGCAATCTCTCCTAATGTTCTATCCCCTTTACCATCTAGTCCGAATCTCTGACGGACCACCAGGCTCTCCTTTGGTTTTAATGAATCTAGCTGGAGAGGGTTTTCAGAGATTAGATATTTGTTTCTGACAGAATTGAAACTAACAATACAGAGAAACTATGCTAGTTGAACTTTCTGCTTCAGAGGTCCTTTCAATTAAGTGATGCTCCTAGAAGCCCTTCTATAAAGTGCAAGAACATGAAGTGTTAAATTCGCTTCTATACGACATAAATTACATTTCTTTTGGTATAAAATGCAAGTTGAAAGATCAAGGAAACAATAATGCTGGTGAAAGAAAGTTTCTCAACAGGACTATTTATGAAAGGATTTTGATCCTCATAAGATTCAAACAAGGGTAAACAATTAAAGAGAGAAAGCAATGCAATACAAACTCTAAGAAAGGAAAAAAATGAGTGCTTACCACATCATCAAGAGCAAGCCTGAGAAGAGCTGATTGCCTCCGGTCATCACCTCCATTGAAATCAGCAACTCCACTAATCAACTCTTCTTGCGTTGTTTTGTGTCTCGAATGGAGAGACAAAACAGGTTTTGAGGCCCTCATCACTTCATGGTACCTCTCGATGGAGATCCCTACTTTTTCAATAATCTCTTCCCCCGTTGGTTTCCTTAGCAGTTGAAACCACAATTCAAGTTTTGCTTTCTGGATTTCTGATCTTATCTGCACAAGTTGAAGCTGTTATAGCATGCTCCTGCCAAGCATCCAAAACAAGCTTTTTAAATTGAAGTCAACGGAAGTCCTAGTTCTGGATTGAATACATGCAACCTTTTCCATTCAACACTCACTAAACACAGCAACACTAGATGCAGAGTTAAAAATGAAGAACTGAAACATGGCAATTTAAAACATTCCCTATACAATTACCACTAAATTTCTGGCTTTTAGAAAATCCAAATATATGGTGCTATCCTAAGCTTTCTATTCCTTTCTTGCATTGCATAGTAACTGCCTAGTTCCCAATTTTAAATTGTTTGCAGTGCCCTGCATCATTGAATGATGAATTTCTAACCACTCTACCAACTCCAAGGAGGGAAAGAGCTTCAACATTTATCTGGTGCTTCCTTGCAGCAAGAATCAAAGGGATAAGCGTAAATCATCGCGCCATTCAGAAGGGAAGAAAACCGAGTTTATGTACAAAGAGAACATACCGATTCCAGGCCGAACGAAACACGTGTAAAGCTTGAGAATGTCATGGACCTTATGATGGCATGTCTAATCCAAAACAGCCCATAAGTGGAGAGCCGGAATCTCCTTTTGGGTTCGAAGCGATCAATTGCTGTCATAAGTCCCTTCACTCCTGCCTGACAAAGATCTTGATATCTTGGCCCATTTGCATAGTCTTGAAAATATTTGTTGATCACAAACAATACAAGCCGGAGATTGTGCTGCAAAAACATTGAGAATTTGCTGTAAATTTTTCTCCTCCAAATTAAACAAGTCCTCGGGCATCAAAAAGGATACTAACAATGCCATCTGACTTGAAGATGAAAGGGAACAAAAGCACTCAACAAGCATTACAATCCTGTGTAATTTTTTCAATCTATCATAACCATGTGAGACCATGTTTCCTAAGAAATTGAGTTACTTCAATGCCACCAGTAGAAAATAAATCATTACCTTAATAAGTTTGTTCCTTGCAGCTCGACCAACCTCTATTTGTTTTCTCACTTGGAGCACATCCATATCTGTTGCCTCAGCTAATTCACCCTCAGTTGGTTCTCTCCCCGAATTTTCTTGCAAATGCTCTTTCACTTGAAGGGATGCCTAATATAAAAGAAATGGAACTGAATACCAGAAAACTACCATTCTAGCAGCAATAAAACACAACCTATTTGCAAAAGCTAAAGACATCAAGGGGAAGGTTTAGTGCTGACTTTCATAGGCTGCATCAACTTAAATAACCAGGCATGCTCTGCTGAAGTAAGGACTGGGGGGATCTTCATTTTTTTCCAGTCCAAGCTGGCCAAATCAGTTGAAGAAGAATACTCCCTCACAAGTTCATCAATCTTTTCATTTTCATTCTTTCGACCTTTTCTCTTCCCAACTGAAGTCACCAATTTTTCATCACTCTTGATCCTCAGTGCAATTCTTTTCTGAAGACTCAATCGTTTAGCCTTCTTTGCCTGGTTCCTTACGATTATTTTGCTAGTTCTACCGTCATCTTCCTTTTCACATTCACTAGTCTTGCTTTTCCGTTGCCTACATCTCCTAATCACACCATTTACATCTTCCACATCAGAAGTGTCAGTTCCAGGGCTAAGCTTGTATATGTTTTCAAGTTTCGCAGCAGCTTCATTGTAATCCACTCCCAAGGTGCACGGAGAAACTTCAGTACGGACAGCTTTTAATCGATCCGAAGATTTTTTGCTTTTACCACGTCTCTTCTTCTCCTTTGTTGTTTCTATGGGCAATGGGATTTGCTCGTGGGGTGCAACCAAAGCTGTTTCGTTGGATTTGTCTGCTTTAAATGCCACAATCAATGGCCTCTTTGCCGTAGATCTACAAGTTGAAAATTTCGTGCTGAATCCTAGTGGTGTCCAAGAAGCTGAGCTCGAAACACTTACAATTCCCATGCCAAGTTGTATTATTACAAGATTATGGAAGTGTACGAGAACTTTTTCACTCCCCAAACACTGCAAACAAAAAATTTGCATTTAGTAAGATTTCATTTCTTCACTCACTGCAACACACACACAAACACATAATTCGGATACCCAGGTCCTTGATTTACGATAAATTGTTCAAATTTCTTATAACCAAACGGTGCCAGCATAGTCTCCACAAAAACAAAATCATTAATTTGAGTGAACCGACCAATTATTTGTATGCATAATGGCTAGTTCTGTTTTGATCACAAACATCAAGAAGAATATCAACCATCCAAAACTAAATTTCCATTGACCTCTATGTAACCTTCAACAAATTCTGATCATTCAAATTTAGCAGTAAATAAACGGATGCAAATCAAGAAATATAACCCCGGCTGAAAGGTCTCAGAATTTCCAACAAATGTTCCAAATCACCATTACAACATCAGTAAAAAAACCTCAAAGAACACCCCACTTACCCCCGGGCTAAGCATTCTAGGGATAATTATAGTATATACAAAATATCATCAATGCCATCACCAATAAAACATCAAACACAGCAACAACATTTTAATTTGCAATAACTATGCGAGGATAAAACACAAGAAATCCCATAAAGAAACTACAAGGATCAAAAACATTCTAATACATAAAAATCGAAGTTACCTATGTGAACAGAGCAGCAGTATCCTGTAAGAGTTGGCTGGCACAAAATCTTCCCGTCTAGTAACTGGCAAGTCTTGTTAGAAACACAAGTAACAGAAATATTCAAAAACTGTCAAATTTTAACATTAGCACGTCAATTATGGTGTCCACTAGTTACTTTTCCTAATAATCAACGGCTAGAAAATTGGGGTCATTCTAATCAACGGTTAGGGAGTATCCAGGTATGTTAGTGGACATTTAAGTCAAGGGGTGACGTGGCGTGAGGTGAAGCAGGAATCTATGGTGGACCTATGTGGAAGTATGGAGTGGAAGAGAAGAAATTTTGTAAGAAATTCTTGGATGATGTTTGTTACACGTAAGTGGTTTTGATTGGATGGAAGATGTTGACAATTTGTGGTGGTCTAGGGGACTCTACACGTTTCTTCTTTGTGACCATTTAAAAGTTTTAAATTTCAAAATTTAGAAGCAAATTAATGTGTGTGAAGATTAAGAGACAATGAATCCTTGTCATTAATCTAATTTTGTAAATTCCAAAATATATATATATATATATATATATATATATATATATATATATATATATATATATATATATATGAATGTTTACATCAGAATCAATTTCCTTACATGTTTTTTTTAGATAGCTAAAAGAAGCAAATTCTTATAGTTAATCAACTAGATTCGTGGGCATGTGATATGTTGTGTGCAGAAATAATTTTTTAAACTAGTTAAAAAATTATTTAGACGATGCGAACATGTTTTAAAAAATTAAAAAAAAATTGACTTGAGCATAGACTAGACTCGACCAAAAACACTAGTATAATTTAATCAAATAATAAAAAAAATAGACAAATGATAGTAAATTAACTACATTAAACAAAAAATAATCATGAAAACCTATAAAAATAAAAACAATTACCGAAACAAGAAAGACAATGAAGCTAAGATTCCATCCAATTAAATGAAAAAAAAAGAAATTGAAAAAAAAAATCGACCTGAGTCAACCTAAGTGAGCATGGCATATATGCAAGCCAGGTCATCAAATCAGGATCGGCAAATTAAAAAAAAAGCCAAAGTCTAATTTCAAACAAATCTAACATAGAAAGATGAATTTGAACAAAAAAAAATCAATTAAAAAAAATACCAAAGAAACAACAAGCAAGTCAACAAAACTTTATGACTCCTATCATAATAAAGAGATAACTCAATAGAAACAAAACCTGAAAAAATCACAAAACTCAATTCTAAAACAATTCTATGTTGAAAAATAAAATATAACAAATATTAAATTTTAAAAAATTATCCTAAAAAAAACTCGAGTGAACCTAAGTTAACATGTTAAACCCGCGATCGAAGTGATGGGACCAGGATAAAAGAATAAAAAGAAAATTTTAAAAAATCATGAAGCCCAATATAAAAAAAAACTCCAACCTTGAAGGATGGAACTAGAAAAAAAAATTAATTCTCAACTAATCTAATATGAAATGATGAAATCGAAAAAAAAATCAATTTAAAATTTTTTCCAAAACAAATTCAACAAAGAACTACAAATAAAAACAACCGAGATAACCTAGCTAGATTATTTTTAAAATTAGTGAAAAATCCTATAAAAAGCAAATAAATAAAAATAACATGACTCAATCTCTAATTGAATAAATTTTGAGGAATGAAACTGAAAAACATGAGTTTAAAAAAGAGAAAAAAAAAAGTAAACTCGAGCAAATCTTCTAAACTTGAATTAATCTCTAAAACTCTCAACCAGTGAAATCTTAGACCTAATCTCAACAAAGAAACTCAATTCCTAACCAATTTAATGTTGAATGATAAAATAAAAAAAAATACCAATTTAAAAAATTTGTCAAAGTAAAAAAAAATAGCAATCAAAAGAAAGGAGATTAAATTTGTTAGGGAAAAAAATTAAGGAGGATGAAATTGTAAAAAAAAAAAACAATTTATAAAAATATGTCAAATAAAACAAATAGTGATCAAATTTGAATGATGAAAAAAATTAAAGGGGATAAAATAGAAAAAGAATTTTAATTTTATAAATTATTTAAAATAAAATAAATAGTAATAAAAAGAACATGGACCAAACTAAAAGAATAAAAAATTGAAGGACTATATTGAAACTTTGAAAGGTAGGTGCATAAATCAAGGAGAAGAGAGAAACAAAGAAAAGAAAAAGGAAAAAGAAAAGCAAAAAAAAGAAAAGAAAAGGACACCAAAACGATTTAAATGCTATTGTAGAATGCAGCGTTTGGTCACCGAACAACCTTACACGCGTTGCACGAAGAGCGAATGGGCAACTCACTTGTTGACACGTGCATTGCACGTGCCAATTTATTTTTTTAATAATATTTAATATTTACTAAACAAAATATCCTTGAGTCAACTTGATATTAACTGAAAAAATTATGAAAGGACGAAAAAGCCCCTAGAAGATAGTTTAGTAGATTTTTTCTTTAAGGGTAATTAAGTAATTTTATGGTGCTAAAAAATTAAAAACGCTAAAAAGCCTCTGAATGTAAGTTTAATTTGTTTTTCATTTTATGAGTAACTAAGTCATTTAACTGTGAAAAAAAATAAAAAAACTAATTTGTCCTCCATAATTTGAAAAAAACAATTGAATCATGGTGAAAAGAAAATACTATCTACATTTTGAAGTTCCAAGGTATTTTTTATTGAAGGGCAAATCCATCATTACATCATTATAACAAAAAATGTTATATGCCACGCATGCGGCAAATCCATCATTATACCATTATAATGAAAAATGTTAAATGTCACGAACGCACCATCAAGTTTTTTTAATAATATTTAATATTTATTCAAATAAAAAAATACCCTTAAATCAACTTGATATTAACCAACAAAACCAACAAAAAGCTCTTGGAAGATAGTTTAATAGATTTTTTATTCTAGGAGTAACTAAGTTATTTATCCATGCAAAAAAAAAAAAAAAGTAGGAAAAAAACTAATCTAACCACACATAGTTTGAAATTAACAATTGAATTATTGTGAAAAGACCATGCTGAGCACAAATGCCAAGCTCAGATGTTTCATGATTAAATAGGTAAATTCATCATTACATTCTTACAATGAATAATTTCATGAGTTTACAAGGAGTTTTAGTTTTTTGTTAATTTAAAACTATGGTTTTTAGATTAAAAAAAAAAAAAATCCGTACTTTGTCACACTCAATGTTGGCTACTTTTATTTAGTTTCCGCTTGTTTTGGTCCGGAATATGTATTAGGTTTGATGTGGGATTATCGGTTATTTCAGGATTCAAAAACAGGTTTTTCTTTGATTAATAGCTTGATAGGATAACTGGGCAGGAAGTTTTCTGTTTTGTTTATATTTAGTGGCTCTCAATGTTTATGGCCTTTGCAGGTTTATATACAGTAATTTGTTGAGATTTGGATTTGATTAGAAAGAGATGAAGTTGCTGTGCTATTGAAATGGACTAATAGTTTTAAGGCCAATCTGTAATATCAGTGGAACATGAAAGTGAGATTTTGCTTTTCTTTTACTTAACGGTTCAGTGAGATTTGGTTTACTTATGTTGGAATATGAAAGTCATTATCCTGTTCCTTCAAAGAATTATGGGGGTGTCCTGCAGAAGTATGAAACCATGAATACAAATGCAGAGAGAAATCAATGGCTAGAATTTTCGTATGGATACTGCTGCAGTATTAGGGTTCATGTCCCCAGGCAATTCTTCGAGTTAGTCCCCGGTTAGGTAAGTCATCTCTGTATAACATTTTGCGGCCATTATAAATGGCTAACATGGGAGACTGGGAGCAAAAGAATCCTGTAAATGAGCTAACACTAGGGGTCGATGGAGATGGCTAAACCACTTCAGGTCTATCTCAACGTGCTATTTTGTTTTTAAGAGAAACCCGTGAAAGGTTGGTCCAAGAGATCTTGACTTCCTGCGAAAAGGCGCTTTCGACGCTAAATCCTAGTAGAAGCTTTGTGGGAGAGCTGCATCCAGTAGGAGGAGTTTCCGTTGAAATTCTCGATCGCCGCCTTCACGCAGCGGAAGTCCTCGGAGTGAAGACTCTGACCGGTGGATCATGGCTCTGGTTCAAGGTAGTGTTTGTCTACAAAAATGTTTTTGCGGTATAAGTTCGAGATTTTTGGAATGTTAATTGATTGCAGAAAAAGCATGACCAGGTGGGCAGGACAAGTGAGAGTTAACCCAGGAATGGGACTGGAAGGGCCTCTTGCTTATGGATTTAAGTTGGAGAAAGCATAGAGATCTAAATATAGTTTTAAAATGTTTGTTGAACAATTTTGTGGGATTGAGTATATTTTTTAAATTTTATATTGAAATGAGTTGAAATTTTACAAGGAGATATTAGATAAATGAAAGTATGTTTTGGTAAATTTTCAGGTCAAATGTAGTTCAAGAAGATATTATTTCAGATGGTCGAAGTCATTATATAAATCTTATTAAATGTATCAAACTAGATCTTTGTGTAGTGTTCATGACATGTGTACCTACATATGCTTTTTTTTTTTTGTGATTCAAGTTTGGATGGGAACTAAACATCTCAAGCTTTCCAATCATATATGATAGGCCCAATAATTCATCCATAAGAGAAAGAATAACGTGTTTCAAGTTAGAACTGAAAATCTGCTAAGAACATGAGAAAATTAAAGATTCCAGCTACAGGGAAGAATTTTAGCATGAAAACCTTGTTTTTATTATCCTATTTTATTTATTTATTTAATATTGAATAATTATTTTTAATTTGGGTTTATTCTAGCCTATTAGACATTGTTTAGAGGTTTATTTTATTATTGGACTTATATTAGTTGATTATTAGTTTAGGCCCATTAACTTGCAATCCAAAAGAGATCCATTAGCTTGTAACCCAAAAAGAGGTCCATTAAGGTTTAGTTAGAGAAAATCATATCATGTTTTTTTTAGCTGTAAATTTCATCAACAAGTTGAAGAATAAATATAAGTTTTCATTTTGTTTGTTTGTGGCAAAACAACCTTTCTTTGCATGTTCAAAAATCGTAAACTGATTTATCAAAGATTAACTAGCTTGTGATGTCATTAACATACTTAAGATTCTTAGATACAAGGTTGTCTATGGGTCCAAGTCTTTTTTCAATACCTTTAGTTCTTAAATATCGGGTTACCTTCTTGATCAAGATTCTATCAAACCTGATTTTTGACTTTTTGAATTGTTATCTACTTCGTTGAAAGTTGTTTGACCATGTAATCAAGAGGTCCGCATCAGTAGATGTCAAACACGATCTAGGGACTAATTTGGGAAAAAGACATGGGTTATTAAGTCAATCCATGAATTATTGAGTCAATCCAGATCAATCATTTTTATTATAACAACAACATTTTATTTCTTTTCCTTGGCTGTTGATCCAATCAGGTTGGACCGGGTTAAATAGACCATTAAAAATCTAACCAAATCAATTGAGTTTTATCAAATCAATATCTTGATAGTTCAACAATAAATCTAGCTTGAATCAGACTCAGTAACTCATATTTACTACTTCGAACTAGCATAAAAAGGCATGGGCAAGAGCTAAATATCAAAGGTGGCATCCTTTATCCCATTTAGAATCATGTAATTGATCTAAAATGGTTTCCTTTTTCTTTTTTTTTTTAATATAGAAAGAGTGCTAATTAAATGACATTCTCTACCTAGATTCACTTGCAAAACATAGCAAGTCCCTTTCTCATACACATCTGTGACTATGTCCTAGTAATGGGGCAAACAACCCCCCTTTCCCTTTCCTTCTTCAGGTCAAGCCCATGCTTTGTAGAGAGTACCTTCTATGATGACCACCTAACAGTGTAGCTCCCTCCCTTCGTACGTGTAGGACTTGTAATAAAGCTCCAAAGTAGTTTTTCATTTTTCTTCTTCGAAATAGTTGAGGGGAACCCTTTGTTAATTGGAAATTCCTAACTGTGGCCCCCTAGGCTTCTTTCTCTAATTTCTAATAGCTCGCAACACTCAAACGCTTTGTATTTTCTCATAACAAAAGGATTATTTGTGCTTGCAGAGGATATTATAGATCGATGCACTCGTCAGAATGTCCGTGGTTGTTTAGCCACAAAGCAAGTGCAAAGATCCGATAAAGATCCAGCCGCGGAAGGCACACTTGCACTCAAGCCTCTCATTTGCAGCTTCCCCTTTCACGACCCCAAGAAAATCAAGAATATGTAATACGTAGAACTTCAACCCCACAAAGAAAATAATCCACGTTCACAAGAGCTACTCTTGAACTTTCGCAGAGAACTTAGAGTCACAGCTGAAGACTTAGACTCTCACGATCAACAAACATGTCCAGCTAATTCATTCCAGCTCCCTTCAACATCCAATGTCAGGCCTAAAAATAATTCTGTGTTTTCTCCTTCTGTGGTGGAAAAAAGTTTCATGGGGCCTTTTTCACCTTCATTTATATCCCCTTCAGGTTCTGCAACAAACTATTACTCTGTGTCTCCAAATTCTAAGCAACAGAGGTTTGGAGGGAACCAGAATTTTCAAAGTTCCGAGTCTGAGCTCTCTGATATCATCTCTGCTGCTACTTCAACTACTACCTCTCCTACTGTTGGATTATATTTCCCATTTGGGAATGTTGAATTTGATCCAAACTCTAGATTTGATAACTCAGGATTCCTCTCTTAAGTCCATTAAAGTAGGCATGATCAAATAAAGTGAAGATAGCTTAAGCATCTTCCGTTACTTTAGGCAACATGGTGAGTGATCACAATTTGTACTAATTATTAATTCAAGAGAGTGAAAAGGATAATTTTGATTTGATTCATTAATTAGCTAAAGCTAGGTGTTCAGGAAAAACGTTTGAAACAAATTTTGCAATAGTAGTTCTAAGACAATATTGCTGGGTTGACCTGCTAGTCAGCAAGTGAACCCAAGTTTTGAAATTCTTTTTAGAAACAACCTTGAAATTGCTGTTATATATTTTGATTAAAAAAAAAATTGAATTTTTTCATTGATCCGAATCAAGTTAGGCTCTGAGTCAATTGAACATCCTAATGACTCGTCAGCCAGACACTAAATTGGTGTTGACTTGCAATACAAGTCTGAGTCTTATCATTTCGGTATCAATTTCCTTAGGATTCTAGTAATTATATTGTTTTATAATTAATCAAGCCACTCTGGAAACTTAATTTCGTTTAAATTGCGTGATTTACTTCTTAAGTATCCGCAACCATTATTAAGGGTGTGCAAGTGCATCCTTTGGTTAATTATAATTTAAATTGAATTATTTGTATACTGCACTCGGTATATTAATTTTCGGTAGTTTAAGACTGTAGTTTCAAGATTTTAATTCTGTGCGGTCTAAATAACTTGGCCTTTGTTCTATAGTATTTAACTATAAGAATCCATAACTAATCTATTTTTTGTTCTTTTATTTGGTACCCTTATATACAATTTATTCACAAATTAAATTTGTAGTTAATTATAAATTAATCGCTTTAGTTTCATAAAACTAATCAATTACTCCCTGTACTCTTAAATTCAAAACCCCATCATTTCCTTTTTTTGTCTGGGAGTTAAACCCCCCCAGCTTACAGGACAAAACGAACTTGGGTCCAACTAGCCCCCTTGGACTGGCCATTAAAGAGAATTTGTGCAAGGCCTGACCAGGCCCCAAGCTTGCAGCTTGGGGTGCCTCAATGATGCCTAGTTAGAGCCACCAAGTTGGTCTGGTTAGCCTCAATGATGCAGAGCCACCAAGGTGGTCTGGTTACACTCCGATGACAGCACAACCGTACACAGTTCTTTCAAACAAACATGAACAAGAACAAGAACAATAAATTCTCTCCTTCAAATTCAATTCCAAATGCAAGCGAGCCATTTCCTGTGGTCCATGACCCTTTAAGGCATTCGTGCAGTTTCTGGCAAGCTCCCCTGGTGCTATCTCTATCCAAGATTATAGGGGACCAATACCCTACATATATACTTGATGCGATCCAAGCTCTTATGCTAATTTTTTTGTCAATATATAAGTTTGGGATGAGTTGAGAATTAATTGAAACTATATATAGCAAAAGTATACGTACCCATAAATATTAAATATAAATCTAATAAATATACCTATTTTTCTCAAATGATTAAAAGAAAAAGGTACTTTCTGTTCATGTCTTTAATTCATAATACTTCCAAGACAAATAAATTTTAGAATTGCCCGCTAAGTCTTGGCCAGTGGTCCATTCATGTTTCCATCCCTCAAACATGCCGCTTCGTAACTTCGAAGGACACATCTAATTTTAGGGCTAAATATATATCCATGTATTTTTTTTATATTTTGTCTTGAAAGATCCATTTATTAACTATTATCTAAAATACCAACTTTATATTTTTTTGTCATTTTTACATCCTCCAATCACTTAGTGTCATTAACGAGTGTCTCATGTCCACAACGTATATTTTTTGCTAATGTACATTTTGGTCTTTAGATTTTTTTGAAAATCTTATTTTGGTCCCTACATTATTTTGTTCTTGCAAATAATTTCTTAGTTAAGATTTTTTGGTCATCATAATTTACAGTCATATACAATTTAGTCCTTGAATGATTTTAAAAAATAAATTAAGCCCTGCATATCAAATATAAACTTAGTAAAAAAATTAAATAATTTAAATAGGTTGATGGGTAAGTTAAGATTTGAGTGAATTTAAATAGTATGCCTATTATATTAGGAAAAAAAAGGTAAGGAAAAATTATCATATCATATACCTATTATGATAATTGTTTTAGATTTAAATAAAGAAAATGAATTAAAAAGAAAAAAAAATTATAACAATAGATCGAGATATGTGATATCATAGGAGATCTTTTTTTAAAAAAATGGTATACCTATTTAAATTCACTTAAATCTTACCTTATTCATCAATTCATTTTTAATTATTTGACTAATTTTGCCTAAGTATGATTACCACATGTAGGAACTTTTTTTTTAAAAAAAAAAAATTGTTTTGGAACTAAATTGTATGTGACTATAAAATATGATAACAAAAAAAAAATTCAATGAACTTATTTGTAAGATGAAATAATATAGTGACCAAAATAAGATTTTTTAAAAAAATCTAAGAACAAAATATACATTAGCATAAAAATATATGTTGTGAGCACATGACATGTGTCAATTTTCAACGGCTTTAATGAGATTAACTAATACGAGGATAAAAGAATAATAAAAATAGAAAGTAAATGGTTGATATTAAAATAAAAAATAGTGAATGGACATTTCATATACAAAAGAAATAGTATGTCAAGCATTAACCTTTTTTTTTCCAGGAAGATTTTGAAGAATTTAGTCCTCTACATTGATGTTACATGGTGGGTGAGCGTGCGTGCATGCACGTGTCTATGATGATTACGTTTGTATATTAGGTCAATTTAATTAAATGCATTTGTGTCTGAAAAGGTTAACCTTCAAGAAATTATTTATTTATTTTTATTCCTTAAGAGTTATATTCTTGTTAAGTAACCCATATAAATTCTTAATTAAGTACTCTTCTAAAAGAGTGATCATTTGATGTATGTCAATCCCTCCCAACAATGGAAGACTTTGGTTTCCCAACACTATTAATAAATGTCAATCCCTCTCAATAACAAATAAAACCTCAAAATCTTTATTTTAAAAACCTAAGACACAAGACTTTCGTTCAAAAAATAATCATACTTACAAATCAGATCTGAAAAAAAATCAAGTTCTAACAGTACAAAATAAACAAAACAATGATAAAAATCTCATCCATATAAATGAAAACTAGGAAAAAATAATTAAAAAGGTTTGCACAGATTGAGGTTTAAGATGAAATGTTTTGGTGAGAGAAAGAGAGAGGACCTTACTTCTGGGGCTATGCAATATTGAATGTTTAGATTATATACTTAGATAATCATCTCTCTTGTTTAAATTTCTCACCTTTTTCAAGATATGAAAGAATTGAATTCTAATTTGAAAATTGAAATCTCAATATTGCAAAGTACTCTCAATTTTAAGTTATAAATAATGGATATGTATTGTTCCCTCTCCTAGAGGAGGAAAATAATTCAAATTGTACTTGGAACTTCTAAAATAGTAGCTATGCAATTTTAAGTTATATATATATATATATATATATATATATATATATATATATATATATATCATCTTATTCATATCAAGAATTAATCTATAGATGTTGACGATTGGATTTTTGTTTCGAGAAAATCAAACCATTTGAGTACTAATTAAAATTCTTCATCTCTACCAATCAACTATGAAAGCACGAGGGGCAAGAGGAGATAGGCAGACACTAGTGAGTAGACACTACTAGAAAGACAAGAAATTTGATTTGACCATGACATGGAAATTGAATTCGCACAATGAAATAAATTAAGTTTGAGAAATTGACAACACTCGAGCAATACATAGGTCATATCCTAGCTAGCCAGCTACAACAAGTCATGTCTCCTCTCTACAATTACATTAGTTAATTATGCAGGAATGCTGCTAAATGCCTTCCTCAACTTCTTCATGGCTGCCCTTCTAAAGAAGGAGATGAAGAGTTTCTAGGTCGGGGCTGGGGGGACGCTAGCTAGCAGAATGTTTGCTGGATTTGTTGAGCAAGATCCTCGGCACTAAGCTGGCATTCAATTCCAATCTGTTAAGAAAAGCAGTAACTTGCAATCATTAGCTTCAATAAATTACTGCTACTCTAAATATAAGTTTAATTTAGCACAAGGAGACATAAACAAAGTTCTTGGTCGATTCAAACTCAATGAAGACAAATGGCTAGCTGCAAAGATACCCTAGTTTTCAGCTGAATTAATGTTGTGGGTTTCGAGAGACATGCAATAATTAACTTCAAAGTCAGTACAAGTGTATGGTACAATAAGGTTCTTTCTCACAAATAGACATGAAATTACTACTATACAACTATGGCAATTATATATTTACTATTTTTACGACAATAAATCCCACATTTAATTAGTGAATTGTCATGTCCTTTTCAATTCAATCCTACCATTTTGAGGCGTAGCTGATTCGTAATACTGTTTAATTATTTTTTCTTCCAAGAAAATTGAACTATTAAAAAGAAGAAAATAAAATTAGCTTTCCATTCATGGACATGAGATAATAATTTCTTCGAAAAAAAAAACATAAATAATCACTTCACAGGTGACATTCTATGTACTTCTGCTCACAAATATTTTCCCACTTCTTCCGCTAACAAAGACAGAGAGAGGGGGAGAGAACGAAAAACTTGATGAGAGGAATTGGTATGTCTGTCTTCGTACATCTAATTTAAGAGGCCTACTTGGTGCATAAATTCTTTTTTTTTCTCTCCATTATTAATTTGAACTTATATATCAAATGATAATTAAAATGGTGCAAGAAATTAAATTTGGAGGAGGTGACGTCTTTTACCTTGATTGTGAAGGAATTAAGCATAGTTTCATGATCTACTGTGCTAATGCTCACATGTAGAATCTCGAGGGCAAGGCCTTCAAGGGCAGAGACTATTTTCACAGCTTGACCAGGAATCCGAGGAGATACAGTCTTCAATAGAACATTTGGACCAGAGAACTTAACCTCAACATCAGCAATTGCTGACTTAGAATTCGCGATGAGTTCGTTAATGTTGTCATTAATGGACGAGGAAGAAGAAGAAGTTGGAGATGGTTCGAGTGAGGTGGCCATGGTAGGAGAAATGTAACCTTGTTGCAATCTTGGCTTGTAAGGGCTACATGGTTGTGGCGTTCTTGGGCTATTGGGCAAATTAAGTCTAGGACTTAGTGGTGGTTTTCTAGGGCTAAGTGGAGGTCTTGGACTTGAAACGATCCTAGGGCTAAGAACTTCACTATAAACTTTCCTTTGCTTCTTGGCTTCAAGAGATTGTAGAACTTGTTGCAACTCATTGATGTAATCAACAACTCCTCCAATTATTGATGCTTGGTCTCCCTAAACATAGTAGAACAAGAAGATAGAAATTAAGACAGGAAAAAAAAAACACTAGGGGTAAAGGAAGATGAAGCAGAACATCAAAAGAGAAGAACAATACTACGAGTGAAAAACTTACTCTTTTGACATAGAAGCAAGGCATGAGGGACCTTAACACGGACAAGTGTTCATTCATTTGCTTTCGCCGGTTCCGTTCCACTGTAATATGAGATATACGTTGCTGCCCATCTGGGTTCACTTCCTGATCTGAAGAAGCTATGGCTGCTGCTGAAGCTGCAATCTTTTGTCTCTTACTTTTTGGTGAAGTTTCAAGCTCATTATTGGTCTCATCAAAATCTTGCAAAGCACTAGAAGATGAAGACTTTTGTGAGACTAACCGCCTCGTTTCTTCGCTTTCTTTTGAGCAAGCAACAACTTCATCTAATGGAATCACTGGCGGAAAATCTGTTACACTGTCTAAGCTCTCAAAAATAGCAAACAGATCATCTCCATCAAAGGTAGTGTCGCCAAATTCAGGTTGTACTTCTTCGAGAAAATCAGACAAACACTCACTCATTTTGAACGAACGTTCGGCTTTTCCTTTCTTGAAAAGAGTTTTCGTTTTCTTGGATTTTCCAGGGAAAGTGATGGGAAAAAAAATGAAGGGCTAAAGGGGAAAGAAGAGAGTCATTAAGTGGAATAATAAGAGGGCGCCGATGATAGCAGCCATGAAAATTATGAGTAGTATAGTATTTGTATTTTATAAGATTGTCAAGATCAAGAAAAGGATGCCAAAAGGAGTAAATATAAGAGGTGATGTGAAAGGTATTAAACTATCACCATCATTGCTATCTTTTTAAGTTTCTTATATGAAAGTTACGTTGATCTTTGCCGTCTGTTTCTGGGGATCGATCTAACGGGGATTCAAGGAGCAGCAGGGCAGAAACTGAGCACAGAATCCCAAGATAACGCATGCAAAGCCAAAGGACTGAAAACTCAGAAACGAAGACGAGGTGCCCTTGAGAGAGAGGGAGGGAGGGAGAGAGAGAGGAGCGAGCGAGAGCGATGGGGAGAGAGAGGTTAAATAAGATGAGGATGTCAATGAAAAGCTGTTGAGATTGTATTAAAAGTTTTTTTTTTTTTTTAATCAAGGCTTCGTGGTCATTCTTGAAGCTGATTATATATTATGTCATGAGATTTGAAAAATGTTCTCCATTGCATCCAAGGAGAATGACAAGCATGATGTCACCTCGAAAGGAAATTAAAAGTGTACTTGGTACGTATATATATCATGACAAGCATGATATATATATACCACTCTAACAAACAACAATTGAATTTATAAATTTCTTAAAATAATATATATATATATATATATAGAATAGGCTTGAATTCAAGATTTATTTTTATTTTTTTTTTTGAAAGGAGAGAGGCACCAGTATAATTGAGCAACAACTTCATTAATTAGTTTAATTAGTTGTTATTAGTTAGTTGTCATGCGAAATATTTTCTTAATATTATTACACTCGGACCCGCTTGGTGAGTTAACCTTATAATCTTCTGATATGACCGTTGTTTAAGTGAGGTTTTAAATTAATTCGAGTATAAGTTGATCTGATGTGACCTGGACGTCGACCTAATATATCCACACGCAACTCCATCGAAATTAAAAATTTTAATTTATAAATCCAATGAATTATGCTACTAATAAAAAAAAAACATGTTGTTTTCAATAAAAAAAATATAAATTGATCATTTTTATGCACCTATATGAATAAAATATAAGAATAATAAATTTGAGAAAATTATACAAAAACCTTCAATAATTTTTTTAAATATATATTTTATTTTCATTCAATATTAATGAACAAATTATTTAAACAATTCTACTTATTAGGCTAATACATAATTATTTATAAGCAATCACTAATATCATCATAAAAAAGCCCTAATATTTATAAAAAATAATGACATAATTATACAATGCTTTAAATATTATTTTAATAAATTGATTTAAAAAGATCTTTTTGTCAAAAATTAAAAAAAAATGAAGATGGATATCTAAGAAAAAAGCAAGCCACACATGTGCCTAGGAGGTTAGGCCTACGCGCTTGGTTGGGTTTTTAACGGGTAGACAACGTGTCGTTTGTCCAAATTTATTTTTTAAATAATAGTAAATGATGTGATGCCTGCATGCATAAGCAAATGACATGTCATCTTCTAGTTCACTTTTCAACCACTAAAAATTCAACTTCGAGTTGTAGACTTTTATAAACCAAATTTCTAACTTGTTTTCACCTAAAAACATACCAAAAAAATCAAAAAAATCCATTCAATAAAAAAAAAGACTTTATAGGTCCTCTTATACTTTTCACAACATGTTCAAAAGAAAATCTTACCTCCATTAAGCCTTTCCTTTCAATATGAACTCGTTGACAGAAAAATCAGCTTTTTGATGGCTAGAAAGTAATCAACCTACCACTTTCTCTCTGCTCTTCTATTTTCTAGAGCTTCTCTTAATCTTCTGAAATTTCAGGGATTGAAATATAAAACAAATGAGATTAAAGACTAAAATATGAAGCCCTTATAAATCAAGGAACAACAATGAAAAAGTAAAAACTTTTAGGAACTAAATTGTACTTTTCTGTGTGCCATGAATAGTAAGAAAGGAAAGAAAAGATAGTTTCTTTGTTTCTGTGTTAAATTTCATCTCTAGTGTTATAATATTTTTTCAATGGATAAAATCCATTTCTATTTTACAAAATTGAGCATTGATTTAATGGTAGAACATGTTTTGACACAAAAAAAAATATGATGTATCAAGATAACCGAAACAAATTATCAGTGTGAACATTTATCAACTTGATAATATTTCATATCATTTAAAAAACATTAAACAATCATATACAACATAAAATAGGGAAATTCTTGTTTATATATCCTTGGACAGAGTATACTCTATATAGAGACTCTTCCAACCAACACACAAACGCAATTTGCACACTATAAAGTTCCTTCCTAATCAATGCATAACACACACACATATTTCGGATATATATTAGTCATATAAGAGATTTTTCATTAAAACAAAGGATTTTATCCACTTTAATTAAGTTTTGATAGAGTTTCCCATGCATGGGAGCTCTAGCCAAAATTTTATCCCGCATTAGCACCTACATACACAATGATAAAAACCCAAATTGCATTTAGTTCATACAACCAATCCTCATGCTTGCCACTTAAAGAACTTCTTCAGTCACAGTTAATCACCATATTCATGTAAAACAAAATTCATAAAATTACATGAAACTTTAAATATATATATATATGCCATCGATTCTTGAGAGACGTTGGTTGGTTTACATTGAAGATATATGGACTGCCATTTTTTAATCTGCTACTTGTCAGGTTCCCGAACTTGGCTTGTCGATTACTAGTTAAGATGGAACTATCCCCGGTCATGGAGTAACTCTAAAGCTATATTTCATGACATCAAAATGAATTTATTTCTCACACATTGTTTTAATATTTATTATAACACTATTCTTAATAATAATAATAATAATAATAATAATAATAATAATAATAATAATAATAAAACACTACCAGAAAATCAATAAATACAAATAGAAATACCAAGGGAATATTTCCGTTGATAAATTGCCGACGGATTTTACCGACGGAAATATTCCCTTGGTAAATACTAAGGGAATTACAGTGAGAAAAAAAATAATTAAAACAAAGCAAAAAAAAAATGATGGCGTGCCATTTTTACCACGGAATTTATTCCGTCGGTAAAATCTGTCGGTAAAATCCGTCGGTAAATTTGTTGGTAAACTGTGAACACTATTCATCATGTCAATTACAAAGGGAATTACCAACAGAAAATTTTGTCGTTATTTTCCAGAGCGCTCTGAAACTGTTTACTTTTCAATTGCACTGTTAATTATTGTTCTTTGCAGACAAAATCACCAACGGATTGAAAAGTCGTCGGTGTTATTTGGCAGTTTTCTAAAAAAATTTGATTAAATTAAATTTTTTAATTAAATATTACAGACGGAATCACTGACGGATTGAAAAGTCATCGGTGATATTTGACAGTTTCTGAAAATTTTTGATTAAATTAAAATTTTAAATTAAATATTACAAATGGAATGATTAAACATATTAATATATAATTAATTATCCGTCGGTAAAACGCCCCAATATAAAGCCTAGAATCTATAATTTCGCAACAGGCGGGGCTCCTTTCTTCTTCTTCTTCTTCTTCTTCTTCTTCTTCTTCTTCTTCTTCATATGTAAAAAACATCAATATTCATTTCTTTCTCTTCTCTTCTCTTCTCTCCTCTCCTCAACTCCTTCTCTTCTCCTCCATACTCAGATATTTATTCTTCTCTTTTCTTCTTTTTTCTTCTTAATTTTTTTTAATTAATATACTTTACGAATTTGTTTTTTTTTCTCTCTTCTTAGCTTCACTTGCAACCACATTAAGGTAAGATTTTTCTTTTTTCATGTTTTTTTTCACTATATTTGTTTTTTTATTTAATAATTATATGAATATTGTTATAGGATTTTTTTTTTCATATGATTTTCTTCTTCTTTTTTCCAAGCGTTTTGAGTATTATATAGTGTTGATTTATATTAATTTAATTATTTTATAGTTTTGTAAAATGGATATTTTTAAATATTTTAAAATAATTACCGACGGAATTACATACAGTATTTTTTGGAGGGAAATACTGACGGAATGAAGCGGATAATTTTTTTTGCGCGTTTTTTCCATCAGTAAATTCATCGGTAATAATATTTTTTTATTACCAATGAAAAAAAATTACCGATGAAAGATTCACCGACGAAGCATTTCTGTCGGTGATTTCATTGGTAAATTAATTACCAACGAAATGATAGTACAAATACCGATGGAAAATTCCGTCGATAAATCTAAAAATTGTGGTAGTGATAACAATAACAATAATAATAATAATAAATATTAATAAAAGGTTGAATGCCTGTTTTCTTTGAATGTGCAATATGAAATGCCTTGCACCTTGAGACTTAAGATTCAAGCATGCTCATCAAAGATGTTTGGAGTTCGGGTAATTGTTTTCTATTATAAAAACATTTATTGTAATTCTGATATACGTAGAAAAAGAATTAGGATAAGTTACATATATATTGATGGACCATGTAATAACTTGGTCTTCAAGATTCTTAAAGATTGCAATATCACCATTCTTATTTTGAATCATTTCAAAAATTGTTGTCCAATCTATCCTCGTAAAAAATAAAAATGGATTAAAACACACTGACGTGTTAATTAATACTTAGGATAAAGCCGGATATGAAGGCAAAAGAGAGCGTATTTTGACAAATTTAGGGATGATATTACTTGTTAGTGTTTAAAACAGAACAGAATTTGTAGTGTATGCGTAGGATCTATGTGCTTTGATTATTGCAATGTATGTAGATTCACTGATCAAGCAAGTTAGCTAGGATACTTCTCTGGATTTACAGCTTCTTTTGCTGAATGCTAGCTTTAATGGCATTGCAATTGCTAATGTGTATACATCTATGCATGGAGACATCAGACATGCTTAGAGATTGTAATGGATACCTTCTTCTTCTTCTTTTCTTCTTTTTTTTCTGGTCTTGAAAGGCTCAAATCCCATACCTTTCGAGGAAGAAGAAACGAGGATATGCATGTCAGGAGAATTACAAGCGTCTTGTAGGTTGCATGCCCCAATTAACTTTCATTAATTTCTTCACTTTGTCTTATTTTATTTGCACAGAGACGATTCATAATTTGTGCAGTTACATGTTATCTTGAAAGGACAAACGGCTAAGACGAATTTCCTTAAAATGCAGGGGTCAGAGAAGGCAGTGAAAGCTCTTTTAAAAGAGGGGGTCGGAATAACTTCTTCTCTGAGGAACCATGAATGCCGTGGCTTTATTAGAAAATCAAAGCCATATATATATATATATATATATATATATAATATCCTAGGTCCAAAAAAAGAGTGCCTTGCAAACCCTATATATTCTCTTTTATTTTACACACAGTTGAGGGAATTTCCAGAAAATCTCTCATTCACTGTAGCACAGAAAGCAATCTATAGTTGTACTTTCATATGTATTATGAAGTTGCAAGGTTCATACTTTAGACCGCAAGCAAACACCGTGCATGCACTTTCTTGGATTAAATTTATTTTTTTCAAAAAAAAAAGTCAAATTTTCATGTTAATTAATTATGAACTAGTTGATTATAACTCAATTAGTCGTTACTATAGTTTATCACAACCAATTAATCATTATAGTATCAAAAATAGTTAAATATATAAATATTCCTTGATTATCATT
>Ga0307515_10001756_pt1 | contig 48296 bp, 41 predicted proteins | sample 17_EM_MG_FD_194513 | JGI IMG/M metagenome (GOLD analysis project Ga0307515, IMG submission 194513) | Populus trichocarpa ectomycorrhiza microbial communities from riparian zone in the Pacific Northwest, United States - 17_EM | ecosystem: Host-associated > Plants > Roots > Unclassified | place... | reverse complement strand
GAGAGGTTTCTCGAAGATGATTGGAGAAGGTTGTGATGTAGGTGGACGACTATGGTCATGTTAAGGTGCGGCTCTGTCACATTAGGTGCGGCTCTGTGACATTAGTGCGGCTCTGTGGCATTAGTGCGGCTCTGCGGGAGACTCGCGTATTAGTTAGTTCTAGCGAGATGTCAGCTCGATCATCAATAACATTCACTTCTATACGTACGGAGAGGCTATTTGCCCACAGCAACGCAGCTCGTATTCGCAGACACGGCATTCGTTAGTTGCAAGCTATTACGTGGGATCTTAAGACCAATCTCTTATGCGAGGTTGGAGCACTGGGCACTCCCCGGCCAAAGGGAACAGTCCCGGCCTAAGCAGCAACGTGAGTGAAAGATTATGGCATGACTGTTGATATGAGGACGAAGCATCCCTGCACATTGAATTGTGACAGAACGGCAACTGCAACGCTTCGTGCGTGTCATTTAATCTATATCGGCATAGTTGTGGTTGTCCGCCACGTAAACCTATGATGCAATCATACTACAGTATTGATTAAGCTAAAAAACGCGGTCACTATGTTGGCACGCGTTTCCCGATTACCGAACCATACGAGAGTGAGATGTCCAAGTTGAAGTTATGACCTGATATATGATATCATGCGACGGATGGCCTGATTCTTATCAGGAGCATAACGCTTTGAAACCACGTTGCATGAACACGATAATCATTGAGATACGTGGCAATCTCTACCATGCGCGTTCCGAGCCGACTTGCCATAGTATGCATGCGGACGATAATGGAATGTAAGACGCAAAGCACATTGCTATCAGAATCATGCTAAGGAAATATGGGTGCGCATGCATAACATCCCGAGAACTTTCTATAAAGATGTCACATTGTTCCGGCAATGGAAAGAACAAGCTCTAGCAGCGAAACAGACAGCGATACCTACCAGCGGAAGAAAGACCGTTATATATTATCAAGTTTTTATGATACCTATATCTTTCTATTATTATATATATAAAATTTATCAGCTTTGTGTAGCGGCAGCCCCGCACCATTGATAAGTATTATCCTACGCATATGACTCTAACTTTCGAAAACGATAACGACGTTATTGTTTACGCCTTGGAAAGCATTATCAGTTACGCCAGACAGCATCAGTATATCTTCGTGGCTCAGAGTGTTTGGTGGATAGCCGCGATAACTGGCCTTACGGAAGGATTAGTTACGCATATCGATAACCTACAGATACTATTGGAGGTTCAGAGAACGGCCTCGGAAGCTGAACCGGTGCCTGCGGAGAAAAGGTTATCATCTGCAAGTTTGGATAATTACAATATCAATAAACCCGGAAGTTGTATACATCCGGAAAGAAAACCTCAAATTGATAGTACAGTCAAGGAGAGTTACGAGGTTGTGAGTAGCGAACCAAATTCGGAGCGAGCTACGTCGATTATTCAAAGTGCCAGGAAATTTGTTGGTCAATCCAAGAAAGCAAGGAAGGCCTTGAAGCAGAATTCTTGTTTGTTGTCACGAACAAGGTCAGGAAAGATTCCAGTCAAGCCGTTGACTCAGAAACAAAGGAATCGATTACAGGCAATTTCAAAGGATACCCTTGTTGCATATATGAAAGGAAGGGAATAGTACTTACGATCTGAGGGAGATTACGCGTTGACGTAATATTGCCGATAAAACCTGAACGCCAGAATTATCAAGGAATTTTAGGAAGTTGTTAAGATACGTGTCAATTGAGATTGCACTATCAACGGTATTGTGCTACACCACGATACGATTTAGTTGCTATTCACCTGATAACTTCGGATACGACAATTTACATTTGTCCTTGCTGCGTTCACGAACTTTATCGGTTACCAGTATACTTTGTGTGGTAATACGCATAAACGGAAACTTATAGGACATACGGCCGTGTACCTATTATCTTCTTATAAGTATCTTAGGATATAAATAAGTATAGATACATAGCAGGAAAGCACCCCCGTAACATTTCACACTTGTCATTGGGATAGATCTCTTGGCCCCCGCCTTGCCCTTCAGTCTGTAGCCGAAGTGCTTGCCGCACGTGTCGGCTTCCCACTTCGCTTTGGCTGCTGACCTTTCCTCGGAGATCCATCTGGCCATATTCCAGGCTGAGCTGTACAGCCGGTCTATCTCCGTGTCCTCCCTTGCCTCGTGCGCTACATTCGCCTGGCGGTCTGCGTCTTCGTTCCCGGCGATACCGGAGTGTCCCGGGACCCAGTGGATCTCTGTTTTGATGCTGTGGGCAAGGAGCGTCTGCGCCCTTTGATTGATCCATCTTGCCAGCCGCTGTCCAGGGCCTGGTGCCAGATGTGCTGTCCGCTGAATGGGAGCTTGTGAATCGCTAAAGACCACCACCGTCTACACCCCGTGTCTTCGCAGGGTGTCTCTCTTCTCCATCGTCACCTCGAGCGCGAGTCCGATCGCCCACAGTTTGGCGTCAAAGACCTCCATTCGGCCAGTGCCCAGATAGGTGCAGCGGGACCTCCACTCATCGCTGTGCTTGCATACCGCTGCGGCTCCCACTCGGCCATCGTCTGAGTGCGATCCATCTGTCCACCACATCCAGACTCCTGCTCCTACTTTGGCCTCTTTCTCTCTTGCCCAGCGCTTCACGGCTCGCTTGGCTGCGGTGGCATCGTCCAGTATGACGGTTCTGACCACTGATTCTTCGCCCGGGGCCGGCCAGCTCATGCCATGGGATGTCCGGCCATGCTCGTGTTCTTTCTTTACTGCTCTGCATACCGGAGTCCCGGAGCAGGGGGTTTTGTGTAGCTTCCTTAGTTTGTTGCTGCACGCGTTTGCTAGCCTCGCTGTGAAACGCCGCTGTCTGCATTCAAAGATTACCGGCGCGGGTGTGAGCCCTGCGTGTCTCATTGATACCCCCCGTGGGGTCGTGTGTAACGCGCCCAGTATAGACCTGGGTTGTCGATTGAGGAGAAGCTGGAGGTCGTCTCGCCTGCCTGCTTCACTGGAATCCCACCAAAGCTCGCTCCGATAAAGCGCGACAGCCTGGACACATGGCACCTCGACGGCCCTTACGCTCTCTGGTACTACCCCGTACTTCTTTGCGAGGGTTCAGAGTCTAGCTTCTGCTGTGCTGGCTTTCTTCATGCATCGGTTGTGGTGCTCGTTGAGCGTCAGGTGCGCGTCCATGCAGACGCCGAGCCAGCGTGTCGCCTGTCTGTTGAACCATATGAACCCGTCTCCGACCCTTATCTTTGCTGTCAGTTTTGGCCGGAGGTGATTCTTGTGGCCTCTTCGGCGTGTGAATGGTGCCGCTTCCATTTTTGCGGTGTCGAACTGTAGCCCTCGTCTACTTGCCCACTCTATGCTCTTCGCTGCACATCTCTCAAGTGTCGTGACAACCTGGTTGACATCGCTTCCAGTCACCACCCAGCCGAGGTCATCCACCAAGGATAGCCCTTCAGCTTCTGATACATACTCTTCGACCCATTTGATCAGTCCTGAGGTGTAGATCGCAAAGAGGATCGGTGACACAGGCGAGCCCTGCGGAACCCCTGCTTCCACTGGGTGTCTTTCCATGGCATTGCCTTCGATTATCATCTCCACCGTTCTTTCTGAGAGAAAGCTCTCCGTCCATCGTGTAAGGTCTCCATCCATTTGCCTGACCTTCATTAAGTTGACTAGTCTTCCTTTTGCCACACTTGGGAAGGCTGCTTTAATGTCCATGAGAAGCACGCCTGTTATGTGGCCGTTCGTCCAGGCTGCATGAGCTCGGTCGACCATGATGGACGCTGCGTCGATGGCTAACCGCCCTTTCCTGCTTCCGAATTGTCCGTCGCTAAGTAGCCCTCTTCTTTCAGCCTCTTCTGACAGCAGTTCAGCGACTGCTTTTTCGACCACTTTTCCCATGCAGCTAAGCAGCGATATGGAGCGGTAGGCCTTCAGCTTTGTATAGTCGTCTTTGCCGGGCTTGCGAATCACCACCCCGCTCGCCCGCTTCCATCCGTCTGCCATCTTGACATATACTCTCTAAAGTAAGCCTCGATGGGTCCGTTTCCTCGAACCCCGCCATCAAAGCCCGTATTTCATCCAAACTCTCGTTGAGCGAAGTACCCGGGGGGTTTCTGGTGTTTGATTGTAACTCTGTTACTAACTACTCTAGTACGGGGCGGTTGTGCTTGCGTAATCCCAAGAAATGTACTGGGGTGCTGAGTAAGTAATTGGACGCACCTATTCTAGCAATAAGGAGGGGAGAATATTAGTTGATAGTCAGTGCTCTTGCGCCTTTGCTCATTCTGTTATTTTCTGGCTGTGTTGTGTTTGTTTAAACTGTATAGCTTGATCACATGCCGATTTTGTGCCGCCATCTGCAAGAATAGATGCGTCCGATCACTTACTCGGTACCCGGGTATCTATATTAAGATCGACCTAGCCGAAAGTTAGAATATCGTTAAATGGCGCGCCTAGATTTTGCTGTGCCTGTATACTCAACATATCCGTCTAAGTTACTACGTGACCCGTCACTCGATTCCATGAAGCGTACGACTACCACTGGCGGCAACATTGCTCTATCACCCTTCGCCAGGCAGCTGTCCCATCAATACCATCTTAAGAATATTAACCGGCGCTAGATCGTGGGTGGTGCCGCAACTTTCTATGAATTGAACGCATTTGAAGCAGTGGAACGAGCAGGATTGAATGTAGAATGGCGCATTAAGTGAAGAGAAGAAGCCAAGCGAGGGAACATACAGTCACCCACCCGGGCACCTGTGTCCCGTCCAGCAGGTCTGGTATGGCGGACAAGTAAATTTCTGATCAAAAGTGTTGAGGACAACGGGTAGTATGTATGAACTAGGAACCGTGAGATTGAATACTGGGTAAAGGAGGGATCTACACCGTTTTTTCTGTTATTCCTGATCACTGTGTTTGGCCGTCTTAGATTTTATCTAACCCAAGTAGACAGCCTTAACAAACCTAATTTACCCAATTTTTATCTGACTTTACAGGTACTAACCAGTTACTTAGAGATAGAAAAATAGTGGGCTGTATTCAATGGCGAGAACCCGTCGGCCGCCGCTCGTGTACACACCTGTGTGAAAATCTATGTCCATCTGCAGACGACAAGTCACGCAGGATGGTGTAAAGTATTTGCATATGGCTATATCTAATGCCACATAGCCGGAGCCTAAATTTTCCAATGCTCCGGAACTATGAGAAGTAATCGATGACAAAATGAGCTCTACGAAACCTACAGCAAAGAAGGGAAATGTAGATTCCACCACCAAGAATCCCTGAACAGAACTAGAAAACTTTGCACGGAAGCACTCAAAAGTATATATGAACGAGAAACACGTTTTACTCTGCCAGCGACAGAATACGGCAAAGTACATTGGCGTATCACAGATGCTACTAGGTTAGGTAGCGGGAGATCATTGCGGAGGTAGATATCTAGCTGTAAACCGAAAACTTCGACGATTCGTATAGCTACCATGCACAAACACCGCGAAATGACAAGACTGGGTTGAGTTGTTTGTTACTTTGGATGGTTCGGTGACTTGTTGATTGACTTGATTGATTCTATCTCGAGGGCCAAAGGCCCGTATATATACAATCTCTCGACATGAGACGCATCACCCTGGTCCTGATGCATATCCTCATACAGCCACCATCTTCATACAAGTCTTCATTCTCATACAAGACATCAGACGGTGCTGAGACTCATGATCCAAGTACACATGCAACATTGTTGGCACCGCTAATTAGGCCCTGACCATTGGTGTTGGCACTGATGAGAATGGAAAGTTTGTCCTTTGTTTGGGCCATACATTCGACAGCGTCAAGGGTGGACAGGTAGTTCTCTCCAAGGGCCTTCTCCCTACCGTCAAGTGCGCGCTGGTACCATTCCAGTGCCTTGTTGTCTTTCCTTGGTGATGGAATACTATGGCCATGTTGTTGACGGTGTGGAGAGTGGACGGGTGGTCCTTTCCGAGCTTCTTCTCGCAGCCATCGAGGGCGCGCTGGTACCATTCCAGTGCTTTGCCATACTCTCCCAGGTGATTGATGGTATTGGCCATGTTGTGGACAGTATCAAGGGTGGACGGATGGTCCTTTCCAAGGTTCTTCTCGAAGCCATCGAGGGCGAGCTGGTTCCATTCCAGTGCCTTGCCATACTCTCCTTGCGTAGAGAGGATACTGGCCATGTTTTTGATTGTATTGAGGGTGAACGGGTGGTCCTTTCCAAGGTTCTTCTCGAAGCCATCGAGGGCGCGCTGGTTCCATTCCATTGCCTTGCCATGCTCTCCCTGCATATGGAAGGTAGTGGCCATGTTGTGGATAGTGTTGAGTGTGGACCGGTGGTCGTTTCCAAGGTTCTTCTCACAGCCATCGAGGGCACGCTGGTACCATTCCTGTGCCTTGCCATACTTTCCCTGCTCTTGGAAGATCACGGCCATGTCTTGGACTGTGTTGAGGGTGAACGGGTGGTCCTTTCCAAGGTTCTTCTCGCAGTCATCGAGGGCGCGCTGGAACCATTTCAGTGCCTTGATATACTCCCCTTGTCTACTTGACACTCTTCCTAAAAGTATCGTAGATTCCAATGTGTCACCTCCTAATTTTTTGTGAAGTTCAAGACTACGCTTTAAGTTGTCTTCTGCAGCACGGTATTGGCCTTTTCTGTACACGTACCTTCCAAAATTCTCCAAGAGCGCAGCGGCGGCCCACTCAGACTCATCGCCATACCGGAGTACTGCCAATGCGTGGGGAAGGTAAGCAGTACATGTAACCAGGTCTTCGTACTCGCCATGCGGGAAAAGGCGGGAAACGATATCCAATGCTTTTCCCTTCCAGTTAATAGTTGTATCTAGGATTTGCAACGCATATGTCTTCATGGATAGATGAACCAGCCTGTGAATATCATAATTTTTTGGGTTGGCGCCTCTGGATACCAACGAAAAGTCGAGCAGATATCCACGTGCTTCATTGAATAGGAGTATATTGTTGGCTCCATCCAATCCGCTCTCAGTCAGAAACACCTCTGGTATAGCTTGTCGATCGAAAAAAGCGATCAGCTTAAGAAAGTTTGCCGCCAAAGGACACAGCTCATGGATTCTTCGAAAAGTAATATAGTACGTTGATAGAACACTCTCAGTCATATCATCTTCGTTATGTGCGCTCTCGGTTCCATCATTAGGTCCCCTGTGGATGTCGTAAAACTCCTTCATAAGCAGACCTGTCTGATTTGATGTTGTAGAGTTTAGGATGTCTAGATATTCGATAGGCAGAGTTCCGGTCTCTCTCATGTACGCAGCAGCAGCGGCTATGGCCAGCGGGAGATAATCAAGCACTAGAAGCAATTCTGAAATTGAGTTTGTATTCGTAGGTTCGATGGTGTTATGGAGGTGCCCGAAAAGATACTCTGCTTCTTCAGGCTTCATTTTGGGGACATCAATGATTTTGCAACCCAATCGGCTTGCAACCGTCTTAGACCTTGTTGTGACGATCAGGGTTCCTCGTGAACCTTGGGGTAGATATTTGGATATTCTACCCAGTGATCCCTTAAATTCGGAAGGATTGTCTGCATTGTCTAATACCAGAAGCCATTTGCCGCTCTCGTCGCTTTCGAACCAACGCTTCACTCCGAGAAGAACTTTCTCCTCCTTATCGTCAATTATGCGTAGTTTCAGGCGAGCAGAAATTTTTTGGTAACCTCGGCTAAAGGTTCCGGAGCTTATTGCGTAGACCCAGAATATATGGCATTCGTGGTCGACCTGGCGATATGCATAATCTAAGGCAATCTGGGTTTTCCTGTCTAGGGTCAGGGTGCAAACTACGAATACGCATTGAGTAGATGGAGGCAAACACTTACCCTGTCCCTCCTAATCCGCTGAGAGCTACCCGATGATGATTTGTCTTTGGCGATGTCAACATTTTTACTAACTCTGCGCTAAGATCTTCACGGCCGGTAAAATCAACGTTTATTGGGTACGGAATCATCCTTTGCCCTTTTCTAAACAATTCTTGACGCATACATTCTTAGCTTGGTTCATTGTGTATTAAAGTGCACGGAGTAGCGATTACCTCTGCTCAGCATAGCCTGGGCATCACGAACAAGCCTTTTCACCTCGGGCAGCACTCGAAGATAATTATTATCGTCCACTGATCTAAACTTGTTGATTCCTCGATGGTCTGCGTTCAACCCAATATTTTGGTGTCCAGGAATTGTAGCTGACTTTTCAGAAACAACCTATCAAGATGTTAATCAAGGCTCGAGGCTAAGCTTAACCAAGGGATGAAAATGGGACTAGAATCCCGCGCAAAACCGTCCTGTGTCTATGCCAAGACGGGATTTCCCCAGTCCAGCCAAACACCGGGATTTGAACGGGAGTTCGTGTCATTTTTGCCCATATGACCTGAAATGACACGAAATCCCGTCCAGTATCCGCCGGGTTTCGCTTTTCGGGCATCCTAAATCCCATCCCACATCCATCCCGTGATTCAGCCTACTCTGTACGCGGAATTGGCTAAAAACCCTTCCGATATCTACTCCCAGTACATATTCCGGGACGCATTCGTAAAAGCAGATACAGCTAATTGATTTGTAATCCGAGAGGAATTGATGATGCAGTTTATCTAAGTCAGTAGAGCCTTCAACAAGGTCCAGGAGGTCGGTTCGGGATCCAAATGGTTTGTTCAGAAAAGCGACATATGACGCTATGCGATGTAACACTCGGTTCGAGCCTTGATGCGGCACTCCTAGGAAAACTACACCTGTTGTGAAGTTTGCAATGTTCTGGTATACACTACTTCTCTCTCCTGCCTTGATTAGAGCCTAATGAGCTGTGAGGGATGTTGCACGGTGACGAGTTTCAGATGTTCTATCGGGTTTACCTGCTTGACGAGAATACCGCCGAAACTATGCGCGATGAAAACTATTGCCCGTTCTCGTTCCTGCATTCGGAACCATGAGAATGAAACCGGTATAACAGTCGCTTAGCAGTACCTCTGGTAAACGCCTCTTCTTTTCTAGAGCATTCAAAAGATCCTGTGCAAAGGCATCGAAAGATTTTCGCAGAGAATATGATGTCCAGTGCGATTCGTGGTTATATGTCATTATTCTAGCTCGGTGGTCTAGGCCACTGGGAAGGAACTCCTTCAGCCAGTTGCACCCAGTGCTTTTGTGGACCCAGGCCCATTCTGCCCAGGACCCTAAACCATGCACAGCAACGACACTTCGAAGCTTAGCAAACTATACAATACTTGAAACAAAGAACACACTCAACGATAGCACTCCTGGCCTTTCCGGGTTCAATATCAGCACTACACTTAGGATCGTACAACACTTCCAACTCGTGATGCCAACGATCTGTGTTCTCGATTGCGGCCTGGCTTCGGACCCAGCCGGCGAAGAGTATCGCCAGAGCGAGTGTTGATAGAAGTATCCAGAGGTTGTCTTCGAGAATCGCCATGGTATGACGAAGTGAGGAGATGGTCGACGTTAACAGGTGAGTAGAATGTGCGGCTGAATTTTAGATGCGAGCGCCACTTGGCTCGTTCTCATTCGTTCAATAAAGCCTAAGGCAATGGATAACGCAGCCAAGCCAAGTCCCTGCTTCTCCCAGCATTTCAAGGTGAGCATACTAGAGGGTTCTAGGCAACCACACTTTGCTTCGCCCACAACACTTAGCTTCGCCACCACTGAATGTGAGAGGATCATAAATCCGGATAAGGAGGGGTATAAGAAATACAGTTGCAGGTATATCTTTGATATATCGCGGGTGCAGTGCTATAGAGCTGCGGATGAAAAATGTTCTCAAAGCAGTGGTCGTTAGTACTAGATACTTTATGCTAAATCCCTCAGCTGTCGATGTGACGCGTCCCGCACAGCTCGTCTCTATCGACATTACCCACCAACCATGAGAGATATTAAAATACAAAAAGCAGGAATCGATTCGCAACTACCAAATATAGATCATCAAATTTCTAGGCTAATACTGTCAAAACTAGTACTTCGGGGATGTAGTTAAGGCTCAAATAGACGGCACTCTCAACCTCTCCACTCACAAACATCAATGCAAGAGCACTAAGATGTCCATAACAAGGTACCGAATTGACGCACATATCCGGGACGAGAGATATGACGGAGCTTTCTCAATTCAATCTTCGTTTGCACGAAAACATAAATGTGATATATCATTTGCGTTCTCGCGTTACACATAATGATTCCCTTGGCAACAGATTCCTTGTCGAAAGTAATATGACGCAGATGCCACGCCATGTGCTGTATAAAGGCGACTGACCATCTCATCCATTCAGGCCCTCCTAGACCTGTCTACTCCGCGCTTTGCCTTTGGAGCATTTTACGACAATCAGCAATGCGAAAAACCACATGGATATCGAATCGCTTTCTTTCGAAAGACGCGGTGCAACTCGGTCGACTTGTCCTCAATGCCGAGCATCCGGAACAGGACTTTTTCAGTTTGCATCCGCTCTCCCCCGCCGACGATAGCGTAGCTACCATAAAACTCGAAACCTTTCATGACACTCTCATCCAGTCCGAGGGCTCTCAGTTCCGCACGTTTCTGATGAAACATCTCTCCATGACTTTCGACATTACAGACCATTCGATAACTGCGGTCGATGCGGCCACTTGCCAAACCTCCCAGCTAAAGAATTCCGGAGAATATTTCCGCGACCTGTGCAAGGACGCATCGGCACGGCAGTGGATAGAGCGCGCCATCAGAAGACGGAAAGATATTTACCTAGTCGTCGGTATTAAAACCTTGACAGACCCAATGGTCACTCACCGTCAACAGCGGTCAACAAATAACTCGGCGGATATAAAAATACCTGTCAAGCAGGTTCCTTCAGCGATCGGCCCCGGATTTGGTTTTGGAGGATCCCGAACGAATGACTTTGGTCAAGATTCAGGCTGTAAAGGAGTGGGGGAACAGGTATACTCAGTTCAATACCGAAAAATTCGATTCGAGAAGTTTTCAAGTCGAGATGTGGACAGAACTTTCCTTGAGAACGGAAACCGTTGGAAACTGTTTGTGAGCAGACGAGGTGAGGAAGACGGGTATGATGATATTATAGATCTAGAGCTTGACGACGGCCCTGAACGGAGCGACCTGGATGATGATTACGAGTCGTTGGTTATTGACGATGATGAGGTGCTGTTCGTTCTTCAGCAGGAAACTGGAGGAGCACCTGGTACTGGTGTAGAGGCGTGAAACTATCGAGATCGCAGGGCCAGGGTTAGGGGTACTTAGTCTCGCATGCAAACGCAATACAATGCTGATCGCCATGTTGTTTAACGGAATGAGGGTATTTGTAATTCATTTATATACAAGGCCAGGCACGGTGGTGTGCGCCTTCCATGTCATTATGCTGCGTGCTCCGTATTGAAACTCCTTTAGAGTTGTTTCATTCGGTCAATCTGTATCTCACTTTATATTGAGCTTCGTACATATATCTTCATTAAGTACGGTCATCGAGAGAAGGAGAGACTGATGAATGGGAAAATGCGTTGTGCCAAAATTCCTGTAGTTTGAATGAGGCTGGTAGGAAGTGGGGTAGCTGCAAATTTCTCAAGGCAGAGTGGGTGGTTGCCTTCGGAATCCGGGAGTTGCAGAAAATGTTTTGTTAGTGCAGCCCCATAGTGTCGGGTTCCGGCATATGAGGACAATGTTTGGTGAGTCTTGATTGATTCTTTGCGTTAGGCTGCGTTGCATGTTGGCTGAGTGCATGCAGATGTGTTGCGTTGCGCTCAACCCCGTTTCAACCAATAGAGAAATTGAACGCTATCTGGACTGAACGCGTAAAAGTGATCAGCCGATCTCAAAACCGCAGAACCTTTTTGTTCCCGGTTTAAGCGCTGCACGGAATCCCAATGCCAGTCGTCGAGTCCCCAAGAAGTGTGGAACACAGAACCCAGCGCAACTGAGAGAACGGATAAATGAATGTAACATATCGGGCAACCTGTGGATACAAATAATCCGCATACAGTCGGATTCTTCGCCACAGTCTAAAGGGATCGTGCGTTGGTTAATTTCAATTTCCACTACACCTCCGACTATCAACAGTTCACCCTAACCCTGCAACAATGTCGGAACAGAAGACTTCACAGCTGACGAAATGGTTCGTTTTGATTGGGGTGGATTACTACATGCCTGGAAACAGTCGAACCGATAAAGACGGCAGCCCTTTGCATTATCCCAACCTGCTAGGTTGTGTCACGGACATTGGGCGTCTTCAAAAACACATCGAGGAAACTCAGAACGTTGATCAATCTCATATCGTAACATTCACATCCTCACCCAATAGCACCGGCCCCAACAAACCGAAAGAAGACATGACGAAATGGCCAACATACGATAATATCGTTCAGCAGTTGCGGACGGTGACAAGTACAGCCCAACCCGGTGATATCGTCTACATTCATTATTCAGGGCACGGTGCACAAGCGAAGACAGTGTATTCAGAGTTGAAAGGCACGAACGGTCTTGACGAAGCTATCGTGCCTTGTGACATCCATTGTAGAGGGCGTTATTTGCGCGACTTCGAGTTAGCTGCGCTACTTGACGCGATGGTGCAAAGACGATTAATCGTAACGGTCGTACTCGATAGTTGCTATTCCGGAAGTGCTTCACGAGGCCCTCCGGGAGAACCAGTTCCTAGAGGCATCGGGAAGGTAGATTATACCGTACTGCCAAGTGATAAGTCGGATATACCTAGGGAACTGTTGGCTTCCGTCGGAAGTCGTTACAGAGACACCAGTCGCACACCAAAGGAGAGTTGGTTGTTGGAAGCAGAAGGCTACGAGTTGCTTACCGCTTGCCGTCTTGACGAAAAGGCCAATGAAGTCGAAGACCGTGACCAGGATGGAATTTGGCATGGAGCCTTGACTCACTGCTTGTTGGAATCGATGAGTTTGGGTGGCGCTAACTTGACGCACGGTATGCTACACCGAAGAATCCGGGCGGAGGTCCAGCTCGATTTTCCTCGACAGACACCCATTTTCGCAGGCAACAGCAAACGTGTCCTTTTTTCCAACGAAGAACGACATCACGCTTCGACCGTTACCGTCAAGTCAGTCGATAAAAAGGGCAGCCTCATACTTGGGGCTGGCAAAGCACATGGAATATTGAAGGAATCGGACTATGATATCTACCCTTGGGATGCCCACGACTTTAGTGATTCTATCTCGTCTCCGAGAGTTCATATTACCGATGTATTCGAGTTAGAATCGCAAGCCCAATTATCCAGTGGCAAAATTCAGAACATCGAGCCAGGTTACCAGGCCGTGCCACGGAAAACCCCGATTCAGAAGCTAGTAGTAAAACTAGTCAACGATCCTGCGGACGACAGCAAACAGGCAAAGCTTAATCAACTTCAGCTACAGTTACGTTCTAACGTGGAAGATCTTCCGGTGGAGCTCATCACGGACGACAATGCAGGCTGTGCAACTTTTCACCTTGGCGCGGATATTAAAGGCAGATACGAACTTTTAGATACATCTGATCAGCCGATCCCGACATTTCCGCCTTTGGAGGAACCGGAAATGGTTCTCCATAGACTGTCGCATTTGGCCAAATACGAGATGATTCGAGAGCTGAAAAACCCAAATATACCGGACAAGCTGGATGGGAAGTTTACGTTTGAGCTGGTCGATGCAAGTTAGAACCCCCGCCGCGTCCACAAATATTTTGTTAACCTCCTTAAGCCTATGATCCAACTAAGCCTTTTACTGTTCGAGATGGGGGTGCCGTTTACATTAGGTTCAAAAACGGAACTGGGGAGGCCGTCAACCTAACGATCTTTGACTTTCAGCCATTATGGGGTATCACCCAGATATATCCACTAAAATCCGACTTCGAAACGATTCTAGCGGGCGACGAACGAAAGCCAGGATTTCGACTTACAATACCTGAACAACTAGGCCCCATATCAGCTGCCTCTGATGTCCTCAAAGCGTTTGTTACTATCCAGGGGACATCTTTCCGGTCTCTAGAATTGCCGGATATGGAACGTGAGCCGACAAGAGGCTATCCAAGTAATCGTGGCCACGATGCGCTTGAGCGGCTTCTGAATACATTGGATGTTCCCCATCGCGGACGGGGACCCTCGGAGAGATCACCAGGAATTTGGGCAACCTCCGAAATTACTATACACATCACTCGGGACGATTTAGTCTCGAATTTGCAACTCGCTGGCCAGTAAGTGGTTGTTATTGGACTTGTGTAAGTCTCCTGGCTTTATTACTCCATTTCCCAATTTCGCTGACTGAGTTGGGGATTGTAGTTTTATATATCGGCGTTTCGTTCTGGAGTGTTTGACAGTGCGGTTATGTCAGGGCTAAAATTGGGATGTCTGAGATTTGTGTAGTGCTGGTGGAGGGCGCTTCGCGCGGGGCGAGGTGCTGCTGAGGTTGACGGCCTGCAATGCATGTTTGTATTCATTATTTCTCAAATACTATCTGGATGAGTACTGGTCTGAAATCTCTATCTACATGGTGATAGTCATAAACCACAAGATCTCCCAATCGCCGATGTCATGATTCCGATGATTCCATTGCTAATTACTATTTATTCAATAATATCTAATAGCGCGTTGCCACGGTGTTGTCTTAGCCTGAGGCTAGAAAGGACGTCCATTGTGCTAGCATATCCTCAGAGATAAGCTCCGCGGCAAAGGGTTTATTGTGTAATTTGTGGTGATGGGAAACAAGTACGAGTATCCAGCAGAAACCTAACCCTACCATGTGAGGCGAGTGATTGTGATGTACGACTCTCCGATGTTTAGTGCAATATACCGTGAGCAGAAGCCGCACTTGTCTACATTACGCTATGGACAAGCTGCCGCAGTTCGGAGGTTTTTTATTGCGCTATAACGATTCCAGTTATCAGAAACGACAGGGCCAAACCATAAGCCAATGGATAAAAGTTAAAAGAAAGCACGATTGCATCCATCGGGAATCGAACCCGAGCCACTTGCTTGGAAGGCAAGTATGATACCATTTCACCATGGAAGCAGATGGGTGAGTATTTTGGTACTGGCACATCGATATCCTGACGGTCGTGCGATGAATTGGTATCTGGTTCATTCATTGTATCGTTACACCGATTGAGGGACCGCAGTATGACTTTCGAACGGAATGATCATTCCTGTTTGGGCTTCTACGCCCAACCATCTACCATGCACTCTTCCCCCAAAGTGTAAAGCGGAAGAAGTCTATTGAAATATCTAAGGTAGAATCTATGTCTTTCTATATAAGAGAGCCGGGGGCTCGGTGGAAGCTTATGAAAGTCCATGATTAGAAATACCAGTTGTTGCAATATGGGGAAAACCGTGTGCGTGTATAAACTTAGATACAGAGAGAAGAGAGAAGGAGAAAGACGCGAGTTGTATATGAGAGAGAAGTGTGCCCCTTACTACCAGCCCCGCTAGCGATCAGCTTTATATATACATGCAACACCAGTGGCGGAGCCGGTGGCGAGTGCAAACTTATGTATGAGTCTACGAGAGCCTGTGTGTCAATTCGGCGATCTCAGTGTATCGGCGACTTCCTTTCAGGCCATACAATAACAACATGGTTTCCGTCCAAATGCATCATGACTACATCAGTATCAACCGTCCATCCACCCAGAAGCGGAGTACTTACAAGTTATACTTATGATAATTTCTTATTCCTAGCAACCCCTCGGTTTCTCCGATACTGGGAATGGACGCCTCACCGCCATACACAGATCAGTACTGCTTTATAACTAGGAGTGTGTTGTTAGGGTAGAGGGTTGCCTCGGCGAGTTTGCAGTACTGTACCGAACGTCAAGGTTCGTACGTACCGCATACCGGAGGGTCTGTAAGGTACATAAAAAGACAAATTCGTCACACATCACAGAGACCTTGTACGTAACTGCTGAGGTACGTTAACATCATGTCACGCATGCACATACAAACTTATGCGGTGGTAAAAAGCAAGTTATATTCCACACTTGTGGTAACTGGCATTATACTCACTTGAATAATCCTCGCAGTTCAACTTGTAGGACACTTCCATCTATACCAATCCCATCCTGTCAAGTTTCCAAGAATTATACCTTGGTAATTATCAAAATTATGAATCATACTCGTCCGTAACGGTACTCAAAAAGCCATCAAGAACCCTCTAGCCAATAACAAATTGCTGTCACGGCATCTATTGCTTAAAATAAAGACAAGAGAAACGGCGTCACGCAGAGAAAGCCGTACGAACCTTGACGCTTGGTACAGTAGCTACTGGGGTGGTGCATGACGGGTCAGCGAGAATAGAGACGTACCGGTAGACTTCAGACATGTAAGGTCCAGTCGGCGATACACAGAGGTTACGGGAGTGGAGTAGTCGAAGACTTTAGGGTTTTAGCGGTGCCCGAAGAACGTGGAAAAGTCCATTTATTTTTCTGCATACCGATTCAGATATACAATTCGCAGTACTGTACTAGTTACAGTAGTTCAGACACTTTTTTTATGCTAACAGATTTTTCAATCCCAAATGAGCAAAATGCGATCAAATCCACAATAAAACCTTTTTCAGACACATCATCCTGACTGCTGACGTCCGAACCACTGTAACCAGTACAGTACCCGGCTAGTTAGATCATCGTCAGCCCTTCTTCGGTCACATCTAAGCCGTTGCCACGACCTCGGCAGCGGGATATATACACCGCATCAACCACCCAAATTCCGCTCCCGTTCCCACAGCGAGGATTTTTTACAGCCCTTGAGCAGCGCATGATAAAGCCTCCCCTCCATCATCATGAGAATTTCTGGCTGCATCGAGCCTTCGCAGCGTCAGCCGCTCACAGGCGACGATCCTTCCATCTGTCGGCTTCAATTGTCTACGCCAAGTATGCGTGGTCGTGCCGGCCATTCAAAAATGTACGTTGATAGAGGTTAGACTCTCAGTTATAGCCATGTAGCAAGTGGTGGTAGTCGAGGCGAAGGTGTCGGCTAGCTCGGAGCGTTAGTGTATGTACTGTGGAATTGGGAGGAAGGAGACAAACGGGTATACTTCGATTGCTGAGGACGGTGGCTTGTGCTACGCGGGAAGAATCAAGATGAGTAAGTGATGGCAGAATACCAGTATAAATGCATGGGGTCGAACATAAATTAGGCGGCTGCAGGCTTTTACCCGAGTTCATCGGCGGGTATCGTTGTTGACTAAGGATCTAGCCTGATGGCCGTCGGAATTAGACCAAAGATTCCCGGCTCCGGTAGCCTCATGCTTCGTTCGATAATCGGCTCTCGGTACCTTGGGCCTGGGTGGTACTTCGCTCTATCTTTCCTACATATATGTCTATCTTATTCTTTGTACGATAGATAATTCGTCATCTTTGTTCTCTCCTTTGATTGCTTAGCTAATACGTGGGTTGCCATTTTCAGTATCGTTCATTCGACATCATGTCTTTTAGTTTCTCCTTTGCTCTTCTTGAGTATGAGATAAACTAGCATCCACCGCTACGCATAGGTGTCAACACCCTGTGCAATAATCGGATCGATGGATTAGGATTTGTCGTTCAGGATATTAGTCCGAATTAACAAGATCGCAGGATTGATATCACCAAACTAGAACCCCGTCGAGCGCCTCAGGCAGAGAAGTCACTTGGTGTGATGGCGCAGTTACAACATGTTTCGCCAGCGCCACATCCTTCTCATTGTTAGGTGCAGTAACCATATGCAAGCCAAGATCCGGAACGACAAACCCTAGCTCGCTCGTATCGTGAATTTAGGATATAAGTTAGGTTTTTTTTTCCAGTTTTAATCATACTGCATTCACCCTATCTAGAGTAAGTATGTCAGGGCCTACTTCACCTACCCAGATGGCCAGCTAACTGAGGGAGATACCCGTCCTCTACCCTTATTCCCCTTTTTTTGTATTTCACACCGCAGAACAAGAAACAGACAAAATGACTGACCAAACGCACTCATAAACAAACGAAACGAAAGAGAGCATTCAACCTCACTTCGCTGGGAGGGAAACTTCCCCACCTCCGTGACCTACTAAAAAGTCGGATATAAGTTGGTGTGTTTTTATTTAATGCAATTTATTCAACTTGAACCTTCGTAGGTAAAGAGGATAAGACCCTACATCAAATTTTTTCGACAGAAGGAAGCATTTGATGCGGAAATGTATGCGATGTCAGAAGCGATGAAGATTGCGGATGAGATGGCAGAAAGAAAGGAGGTTACCAGGGTTACGGTGTTAACGGACTCCCAGGCAACCTTAAAACGAATACAATCGGACGAGCCAGGACCAGGACAGGTACTAGCGCTACGAACGATGAATTGGACCGATGCATTAGCCAGGAAAAATATCCAAGTGGAGTATCGATGGGTACCCGCTCATAAAGGGATAGAAGGCAATGAGGAAGCGGACCAACAAGCAACAAAGGCGGCGTATAAGCATTGCGGAAGTTATACCGAAACGCAAAATCCGCTACTGTTTTTAGATTATGTTTCTTTCGCCCACGTTAGCCGAAGGTTGACTGAAGTGAAGTGGGAAGAGAGCAAAGAAGAAATAATAAAGTTGGGGAAGAAGTCAAAGCACAGTTACCGGTATGATTTGGTGAAGAGGGGAGGTAACAGTGCGGTGATGGAAGCCAAAAAGACGATTGCAGCGAGGTTTTATCAGCTTAAGTCAGGACATGCACTGATAGCGAAATACCTATTGCGGATCAGAAAAAGAAGTGATATGAAATGTTGGTGGTGTGGGCATGATTATCAGACAAGAGACCACCTTTTCAAGTGGTGTAAGAGATGGAAACGAGAACAAAAAAGGCTTTGGGTTGATGGGCAAGAGGGGGAGGATGGGTATGAGGGCGTTGAAAGGGTTTTAAAGAAGCCAAAGATTTCATTGCCAATGTCTCTCGTTTTTGCAGAAGAAAAATGTTCGCGGGCTCTGATGGATTTCTTATCTTGTACAGATGTCGGCAGAATTAGCGGAGTGGTGGAGGAGGCGGAGAACTCAGATCATGAGGAGTCGAGTGATGGGGGGGTGTAAAAGTTGATGTTGTTTTTGTGTGTGGCGGTTTCTTTTTTTTTAGGGGGAGAGGACTCGCGACTTTGCTTTTGTTTCTTATGTTACGGAAGAAGCGGGGAGGAAATGTGTACGGGATATGCCATGGCCGCCAGCGGCCGAATGCAATATGATTACAAACAATCAAACAAACATCAAATTTTTTAAAATGGTTGCAATTGCCGATTTAGGCAACGTCACTTGTCGCTTAGCTCAAGTGACCAATGAAACATGTTCTACGTTGCCACAGTAAACTGATTAACATCCTACATGGCCAAACAATGCCACTCTCGGTTGCCTCTAGAGTATTGCAATCAACCTTACCTGGAAAATTGTAGTTAAGGATAGCGCATGCTTTGCCTAAACGAGTTGACAAGCCTGGTGCCAATAACTTTGTAGGCGATCGGCAGTTTGTCTCGGGAAAGATTTTGGGTTTACCGAAATCAGTGCTCCTAGAGTAACCTTTCTAAGTAAGTACTCGGGTCAAGCTGTAGAAGACCGGACGCCCCATTTCTGGCCATTGATTTTGCTGTGGGAGCAGGGTGTTGAGTCACTGTTGACCAGGGGGTGAAGCTAAGAACAAAGTCAAAGCACCTGGCTTTGCCCTTTTTGTCGATATTCAGATCATGTTATACCCATTACTATATCATATCCAGTCAGTTTGTTGTGGTAACCTGCTGGAAAAGGAGCGTCCGATCTTCTACAGGCTGACCCGAGTATAGGACTATACAGGGGGTAGTGAGTCTCCCTATCTCCGCCCTGAGCTAACTTGAATGCAAAGTTTTGGCAAGGTACCTGAGAGTATGTATGTCACAGTCACTGGGAATCAGGAGTTCTCACCAGTGTCTAGGTTTGACATATCCCGAGACACTTCCGCAGCGTACCTGGGGATAAGATCCTCCCAATCCTCAACTCAGTATCATCAGCACCACAGTTACTGTTGGACAGATTTTGAGTGCAGTTATTACTTGGTTCAGTCCAGTCCATCAGGAAGGTCAGATTGGACTGGACTCGACCTGGACGGTGCCAGTCTGGACCGATCCCTACCTGTGTTGATTCAGGATTTAGCCCAAAAGGCCTACTAGCTGCTGGAAAGGACTGCAAGCCGCTAGAGTGGCCTAGAAGTTACTGTGAGGCCATCGTAGTTGCTGGAATGGGCTGGAGAGCAGTTGCTAATGGTTGCTAGTAATATCGAAGATACTAGAATGCACTGGAGAGTGATTTCTAATGATCTGACTAATCAGATCCATTCACGAACTATCACTCACCAACTGCTCCGCCACTCTTGTGACAGATGTACAAGAGCCGGATGGTGGTAGAACCCTAAGGTTTGTGACTGCTCTTTTAGACTTAGCACTTTACTCTTTTCTTCCCTACTATCTTAGATCTTTAGACTTGTACACAGTCATCGCACCAGTCAATGCACACAGTTCTCCCCATATCGTAACAACTCTCAACTTGTGCATATAAAGGCTTAGATTTTCCTGTAGATAGCTTTCTTCTCTGTAGACAATTCAACTCTTCTTGTGTAAGATTATTGCTCTCATCAACCTGGACGGCTGCCATCATTGATAGAAAAACGGTCTAGTCCGGACCGTGACCGGTTCCAACGGCTATTCAACCCTGAATTCATGTACCCACAACTTCGTAGAACTACAGGCCGCTATTCGCGCCCAGGGTACCGGCAGAGGGCGTAACCAGGGGTGAATCCTGAACCTTGGATGACGATCTGATATCCCCAAAGAAAACAATCGTGAGCGGAGAGAAATGAAAGTTAAGTACTGTCTGCAGTCCGTTCTGTCGGGTATTGGGGAATATTCGTTGGAACCAGTATGGAGTTTCAACCAATATTTCACTACCCATCCCACTTTCAACTGCACCAGTAGCACAGGCAGAGACTACAGAACGGGATCGGTTTTGGCAGAACAGAGGATATTCCCGCATTTTACCTAGGAGATGATACCGTTAGATCTTATACCTTTTCGTGCCAGTTGAAAATGTTGAGATCAATCAAAAGAGAATAAAAGATGTTGAATTGTTATCGTACAAAAGTAATTGTCTACCGTACAAAGAGAGAGAAAGGCAAGCGTATATTTAGAGAGAGAAGGTGCAATAATCGAGGATGCTGAGGATCCTATCTAAAGCCGAATAGCACTACCGAGCAGCACTACCGAGGGTAGGCCTCCTCCTCGGCATAGGGCTGATGGAGGCCGATCGGGGCCGTAAGCCTCCGGCCTCATGCCCGAGAGCCTTTGACTCGAGTATCCTTCGGCTCCGGATGCCAAGGAAGCCACCGGGCTAAACTACGAGTCAACAGAAAACTCCTCGTGCATGTGGCTATCCAGGTTTCGGGCTACGCGGAGCATCACGTCGGTTTAATCCAGCAATTTCGTGCGTTAGAGCGAGTAACTATTGTTGGATATTGCCGTACGCCAAGTTTTGTATAATTTCTCGCTATTAAAGCATGGTTTATATAATTGCATGGGTGTATGATGGTTGACAAGAGATATGTGCGATAAAGTCCTACATAGTCGTCGGATCACGGCGGGATCGGAAGGTCGTGCGATCAGCGCACTCCAGGCCATGTGCTCAGTGCAGGGATGGAAACAGTCTGTCTGCCCGCCTGCCATTACAGGCCAGTTGCTGTCTTCCAGTCACGGGCGCGATATTTCAAGACCAGGACCCGACCTAGGCGACTAGAGGTGACTTCCAGGGTTGGAGTTTCTGATTAGCACCTCTTCTGCATTAATTTGTCCTAACATACCATTTGATAGACTCTCCCATCGCCACATAAATGCTGTTGGTGTACGATTAATGTGATTTGTGGGTTGTCGGAGGTCGTCACTCGGTCACAATGGCATCACTCGGAAAAGCAGAGATACTTAATGTTGAAATAAAGATGCTAGAGAAGCTTAGTTGATTCTAACTACGAGGGACTTTGTGTGCTCTTATATACGGCATTCAGAGTATGCCTTGTACGCATGCATGCGCACTCAGCTGAGTCCCAAATGACCGCCACTGATGTCATGAATAAGATCATGATTTCCACCAGCCCAGCTGAACCATAAGCCTTACAAAGGGCCGCGATCCATATATGCAACAACTTATAGTCCTTCAGTCTGAAAGTTTCAAGGAAGACAACTTCATAGTCCGGTGCAAGGTAAGACCTTGCCCACGTTAATTACCGTTTATAGTAATTAGCAAATATCAAAATTACCGAAAACATTCTTACGGATGTTAATTGCCGTAATGGGAAGATCTCACTAAGCTAACCAGACAGGGCGTACCTCCCATCCGAGTTTACACTGTATTCGAGTGAATGTAGGGGCTGAGCGGATGTTACCGACACTGGGTATGTACTAGGGTATAAGGGAATATGGGGCGCAGTCACACAAGGCAAAAGAGCGACTTTTTTCTCCTATACAACGAGAAATGCCAAGATCCTCGTCTTTCACTACATAGCACATATTTTCTGAGAAAACCTCATAGAAACATCTCTAATAGCCTATTCCCACCCCTTTCTCCTTTAGAATCTCTCTTTATTGTTATGGTGGAAGTGTAGAATTTCCGCATTTTATGGGGCGCGCCCGACTTTTGACATCCTCTTAGTACGCTATGCATCGGCAACACAGTAATTCCATAGATCTTATTGAGATCAATCGAGTACAAATAAAATAAATTTAAATTTTCTACCGTACAAGGAGAGAGAGAAAGGCGGGCTTATATGAAAAGAGAGAAGACACCATACTCGAGGATGCTGACTACCCGAAGCCGCGTATCATTACCGAGGCTAGGCCTCCTTGTTGGCATGGGGCTGATGGCGGATTATAGGGACCTCCGGCCTCCGGCCTCATGCCTGAGAGCCTTCGACTGGAGTATCTTCCAGCGCCAGTTGTCAAGGAAGCCACCGGGCCACACCCCGAGTCAACAGATCCATGATTTTTCTGGGAAGTTGCTGCTACACCCGGAGAAGCCGAGATGGAAGGTGAGTTCTCTACATGAGCAGTTAAAAACCTGAAATTCTTAGTATTAATATCGGCAACTTCTGATCTGCTTTAGTCCCCACACTCGCCTCGCACATACCCTTTATCCATTTTGCCTTGTTGAAAGCATAACTGGCCCCGGATTTCCCATTTTCACTCTATCATTTGATAGTGCTGATACTTAGTCTGTATGGGCCCCATCCGGCTGTAGTCCTGAAATTAAATTCCTAGGGCAAGCAAGAGAGGGTTCTAAGCCCAGAAACTTGTAATCCAGCGTCAAGCATGTTTTTGCCAGGACGGGATGAACTATTGCGAACCCTGTGATGGAATTGATCGAGAATGTTGACGATTCACTACAAAATCTCATCACATGAAGTTTGTGTCACGGTTGCCTGTCGAGAATTCAGACACGGTACATAAAGGTCTTTCGCCTACACCGTCGGACAAACATTCATGTTCGTGGCCATTAAACCTTTGATGGCAGGTCAGCAGTAGCGTGTTCTACTGACTTCCTTTCGTCTGGGTAGATGACCGTAGATCTATGTACGACGTCTGGGCTTACGTCCCGGTGTATCACTTACCCAAAGTCATGCCAAAGAAGGCCCAACAGGCTTATGTAGTTGCTTAATTGGGAGGGCGACAGACATCTCATCTGAGAGCTCAAGACTTAAATTTAGGGTATTCATATTTTGGCTGTGCACACTCGAGGAGCTATTCCACATACGCTCCTCGAAAGGGATGGTTTTACATAACACAGAGGACCGGGGGGGGTTATGCTATATCAGAAATCTATCATCAAATTACCAAATATTCTGTGGAATATTGATTTGTGAGGAACAAATCAAACATTCCGACTACGAATTAAGTTCGAGTTCACGATCTCCATCACTATCCAAACCGTAACCCCACTCGCTCGATGACACCTCCTCTCACTCCAAAAAAACCGTTCGCGTCCCTTGTCTAGGAAACAATAGTGTTCGGTACGAGACGCGATATCCCGGAACAACTCGGAACTGGGAGTGATGGCTCATGACCGAGAGTATTCCTCCGTAATTTCTGTTCTCTTTATCGTCAACTTGCCCACTCCAGATCACACATCTCAGCGGCTCACCACCAATGTAACACCGCTTACACTGCTTATATTTCAACTACAATGTCTTGTTCGCCTATAGACACTTCCCCACCAGCTGGTACTGCTAATACCTCACAAGTTAACGTTGATGAAACACTCAGAACAGTACGCTAATGTACCCCCAGGCCCGCCTGGTCACTGTGGACATTGTAGGTAATATGCTTTCAGAAAAGCGTAATCGGTGTGTAGACCACACAGCAAGGGCCATTCTGCTAGTTAGGGCAACTAGAGGTTCATGCCCAGAAGATAGAGGATGAGGAAGCAGCTACAGCTAGATATTAGGCTGATCAAGAAGACTAGACAGCCGTTGAGAATCATCAAGAAGTGGCATTATAGATTGAGAGTTCAGATGTGCACTGTAGAAGACGAGATATCCCGGGCTTACTGCCGGGATTTTACTTATAGTCCCGGGACCACGAGATTATACGTACGGCGTGATGCGATGTCGCAGGCCGTTGAAGTCTCGTCTCATCTCGTCTCGTGCTGAACACTAGCAAACATCAATACTCAGAGAAATCGGGCACTTTCATGCTCTATATAGAGTGCATATTGAATGATACGGTATGATTAAAACAAAAAACAAAGGCATCAATGCCCTCGATCCATCCCGCCTACCTCCATCCGTATAGACCTAGAATCTTAACCCCGCATTATCAACATAAACACAGATCTTATAGGCCACGCGCAAAACCTCGCCCCATTCAATACCTAGGGCATATTTTCAGGCCTAAACTGTTTTTGGACGACCAGTGTGTCGCCCTCCTCTAGCGTAGATTCCAAATTCCACAAACTTATGTCAACCTGCCGACAAATACCCTCGATGAACTTATCCGGACGGTCTTTCACCTCTCCGTCGTATGTAACGATACAATGGTGCAGCAGTCCGGGATGGCTGGGATGGATGTCGAATGTATGGTACTGAAAATGGCAACCCACGTAATTGCCAAGCAATCACACATGATACCCGTCGATAATTTTCAGCAAAAGCCACACATGCATTCCGTCAACAGAACTATCACAATGAAACTGCGATGTTCTTTATAGGTTGACGTAAAGTTTTAGGACACAAACGATCGACGTCATTTTTTCAACAGAAACAGCGAGGTCCGTTTGCTGGGATTAATTTTACTTTAGCTCTAGACGACGGAAATGGCTGATGCGTATGCGCCTAAGCAAGCGGAAGATGCATTACAACGTACGCCGGGGGAGATTCCTGACATTGTTAAATACGGTATATAAAAATGGTTGAATGCTGTCTAGTGCGGTAGAGTGATAATTCCGTTAATTTGATGAACACGACACATGGAAGAGTTTTAGCAAGACACCATTCACGAGCTTGAAGGTCAGGAATCGATTTTCCTTACGGTTTCGCTTGATGTTGTCAGCTCAAGGTTGCCGAAATAGAGTGGCTCATGAGAGGATATTTATAGTCTCGAATTCAACAATTTGTTTGATCTAAAAACCGTGTTTCACAATGTTTAAAAACATTTAATTCTTGTTTAAATTAAGTGTGTTTATTTACTCTTATCAAACATGTTTTGCGTGGAATTCAAAAATGGATCTTTTACCGTAGTGACTGCTACCGTTCATCCCCACGGCTTCTACGCCGGCATATGCCTCGCTTCCACGTCAGGTGCTCGAAGAAGTATTGACCTGAGCCGGAGCAGCAACCCATCCAGAAGGTGTCAGGCGAACCGCAACCTCGGCTGTAGCGTACGACAGATTAAGTCCTTTCCCGTCGGCCAAGCCAGCAACGGGAATGGAGAGCGCCAATCACACTTGGAGTAGCTACTGCGAGAGACATAGCGGTAGCGGGAAATCATTAGATCGACAGGTATCGTAGCGCAGGCATGGAATTATAGAGTTGGCTAAAGCGAGGTATGACTCGGAGAAGTAAGAGTTGTAAGGCAGACAGTGTGATCGGGCAAAACTCCATAGCATCACTGCAAGTCCATCAGTTCCTAGATTCAAACATGCTCATATACCACCGAGGGAAGCCATATAGTAGATGCATACATCCACCACTTTCCACCACCAGGGGGTCGGTTGAGTTAACTATCCATGGAGCCGTGGCTGGTAGGGTTGTCATCGCGGAATCATCGACCGTCGAGAGTGGGACTATGGGGGAGGGACGGCGGAGGATCAGAACGAGCGTGTATGTCAGTGAGCAAGGTGTCAGAGTGTGTGAGGTTTCGATCGACGCCCATGATGGGTCGATTGAAAGCAACTAAACTGCGACTCCGTTAGATTGTCGAAGTTCAATGCGAACAAAAATATCACCAGATGCAGCAGAAGAATAGGTGTAGTGATGAGGTACCGATCATTACCGCCTCCAGATCTAATTACGTCTCGGTAGCTGACGTAAACTCAGAAGTCAGAAGGGACGGCAGCGTAGGAAGCTTCGAATGGCTGTTTGATGTGATAGTGTCGGTGAAAGCACAGGTGCGAGATATCTGCTTGTACAATCAGCAGTTTCGCAACATTGGAAAAGATGCGAAAATGGAAGATGGATTTACTAGAGTAAAGCAAAGATTTGACGGTAATGGAACATCGAATATTGGTGGACCCGGAGAAGACGGAAGGGGAACAAGGGGATGTTGAGGCTAACTGGGGTCAAGTGGAAAAGGCACATGACGATTTTCTTTCCCCTCTATTTTGAACTGCGTCACACATCTGAACTATAGATTGCACCCCGGATTTTCTCAATCTCACGCGTGCACCAAAATCATCCTCACCAAAAATAATTAATTACACGTTACTGCTTGAGGGGTGATTGGATGCCGGATATGCGGCAAATCTCAATTCTACCTTGATTACTGGTTGCTAAAGCGAGGCTTAAACTACTTCATGCATCGTTCTGCAGAGGTTATTGGTTACCCCACTTTGGACATTAATTAATCCTCGTACTCGACTCGAGTGCTTAACTTGCAGCCGAAAATATCATTGGTGGCCCCAAAGGAAATCTACAGGCATGCTTTCTGTTGTGGTTGTCCACATTGGTGAGCACGGAAGCCCATTCTCCAGGTTGAAGAGGTGAGGATTATCGTGGACGTTCGAGTAGTTCGTAGAGTAATTGGGTGATATTTTGACTTAGAAATAACAACCTCCGAACTCATGGATAATCTTTCTTTCATTCGAGAATTATATGTTCGGTTAGTGCTACTAAAATAGCGTTGGCTAACACTTAGCTCCTGCCCAAGAAGCTATAAGCAGAACATCAATTGCTTAGGTTTCGTTTTTGAGGTGGGTTTTGGTGCAACCTTTTAGTGTATAAACCTTGTAAGAATAGTCTTGTACTCGGATGATACCTACCAGAAGTCAGACGCGCCCCATACAATACAAAAATTCTACACCTCCACCACAATAATAGAGAGACTCCAAAAGAGAAGGCAGTGATAATAGGTCATCATAGATTGTTCTATGAAGTTTTCTCAGAAAAATATTTGCTGCTTGGTGAAAGACGAGGATCTTGGCATTCCTCGTCGTATGGAGGACAAAAGTTGGGGCACTGTTGCCTTGTGTGACCGCGCGCCATACCTTCGTACCCAAGTACAGTATCCTTGTAAGTCTTAGACACCTAATCTAGATCCGAGAATCAATAGTTCCGAACGGCCGATACATGTTGCGCGGGAGGTACCGAGGGAAGACTTTAAGAAACGTACAGTCATTGGTGGTGCGTTTACAGCTTTTGTTCTATGCTACTGCACAAGAACCCTTGTAGCCAACCTCGGCCGGGATTCCCCGCAAAGCTGCGGATCGATGAAAATACATTGCCATGCGACATCTGCAGAGTTCGCTGCAGCTCTATCATTGGCCAAGATATCACAACAGGCATCATTTGTGATTTTATGACAGTTGGTGCTGGGCAGTAAAACAGCAAACAGCGGTCGAAAAAGCGCATGTTTGTCGATCGATCCCGGGCAGGTGCGCTGTTTTCCACCCACCCCCGCATGACCCTATCATTTGACTGCGGTCTAATCTTCTGAGAAGAATAAGGCGGTGCTGCAAGGCAGCGGTCAGCATGATGCAGTGAGCTCTTCCGTTAACCGATGGTGTGCACTTGAACCTGTGATACAAGGGATGCTTGAATTGGAAAGTCATAGCAAGCAAGGGTATAAAAAACACAAGTCCGAGCATATGCCTAACTACTCCAGTGTATCGCGGGTTGATCTGGAGCCGGGTCAATAAAGGGTGGCCCAAATTTTAGGAACAATAAATATGATATCCGTGGATGGTTTGTAAAGAGGTGTGTATAGCTGAGCGTGAGGCGAACTATACATCATCAAGGCTAGGGTTCGATTGAAGGAATTACATCTGGAATTTGCCGCGGCGCTGACAGGTCGGGCACGAGAGATGCAGCACCGCCGATAGCCTCTAGGATTAACTGGTACGGTAAATTATTGGTAGAGTATGCATCTAGTACACGTTCTATATATGCACAATGTATAATGTCTAACTACCATAAAACCTTCGTTCCCGCTGTATACGGGCGAGTAACAGTGACTATCGAATCAACGTCGGTGAGACATTCGTTCCACACCCCTTATAGGACATCGGAGAGAGAACCCGTGGCCAGTTCAGTGCTGACTGCAAGGCTTCGTGATTCATACCGATTATTCAACCACCACTTCCTTCATTCTAATTTGTGGAACTGGAACACGCTTCATGGTTCGTTCTCCAACTCTACTCCTAAATCCCTACTTAAGGCGGTCAAAAAGTTTTAACACAATTTTGTATGCAGATCTGTCGATCCTTGTGTCAAAACTTTTTGTCCACCTAAGTATCAACATCATTCTAGTCCTCCTGTCATCTCATAAGAAAGTGTGCTTCGGTAACCTATCCACGATGTCCGGTGTAAAACTTGATACCGAATGTTTACGTATACGGTGCGCGATTTTTTGTAGAAGAAATGAATACCTACTACATAACTCCTGATCTAAGTTAGTCTAAGCAAGCAAGTGTCAGTATCAATAGTGCAAACATACCAGGAAGAGACGACAATCATTGGTGCTTGCCCCCGGTTAACACTTTGTCCAACCTTCCCGGAAGTTCTCCCAGTGAAATACCCCGGATGATCTGCTGAGGCCCCGTATAATCAGCACTTCCGGGGTGACCGGTTGGCGGAGAAGAGTGGGTGAATGACCCCAGCAGCCAGACAGACACAAGCGTTGAGAATATTCAAGTGGTTTAACCGGTAGTGTGTTCGCAACTCTGCAACCAGCATTGCAGTATGAATCCTCAGGATTTGCATCCGCAGAGGCAATTGGTCCTTTGCATCTGCCGGCAGTGAATAGAAGTGTGGCAGGCAGAGTGATTAGTGGGTGTGATGCCGTAATTTGCAGGCGCAAGATAGAGGGCGGGTGCTGGAATATCTTCGAAGTCGTGGGGTTGACTTGCTGCGCAGGGTTTTTTGCCGGAGGTGCTGTCGAAGTCATTGGTAGAACTAGAGTAATTCCGTATGGTCGGGAGTTCTCCAAATCCCAGATCTCAGAAATTACCAAATTTTCATCGGGTCGCAGACCACAATCTGAGAAGGGGGTCGCACCCACTTCCATAGCACCCTCCCAAAATCTCAGATCTGAAAAACTATTTCTGTTGTGACTAACGGTCGTCGTGGTCCCAGATTCCTGGAACCTCCTCACTAGTGGCTATGTCGATCTGCTGGTGGGCGCATCGGTGGCGCAATTTTTGGAAGCTATAGCTGTTCCTCTGTAGCAGATGGTGAGAGACCGAGGCTTCTCTTGGTAGGAGGTTGTTCAGCTCTACGTCGGGAAAGCGTTTGGCCGGAGGCTAACATCATCTGGCTGCCCAACGTATCACTATGAGGTCTTGAATAGATTGTCGAGGTCTAGAGTACCGGTATTGATTACGGGCAGTCGTAATTTTAGTCCGATAGTGCCTAAGAAATTAATGGCCTGAGCAATATTGATGTGGTAGAGGTTGGTGGAATATGGGGAATATGTTCCGAATCAAGATCTGGACAGACGTGACAATAAGCAAGGTATCAATATTCCGACAAGGCAGTCATCCACTGCCACCACTTGTGACTCTAAACTGCAATCTGCTGATTCTATCAAAGCAATTTTAAATCTAAAGCTGACATGTTCGTTGGCTAGTCCTCATTCACATATCAAATATTAGTTGCGGTTGGGGTTAATACAATGTAACATCTCCAAAAGTACAAGGTACGGTGACAGGGGATATGAGGGGTTTACCTACAGGCAATTTGTCAACTTCGAGTACTCTAGTCATTTTATGATCCGGTTTGCGACGTTAAAGTATCCTAGAGCGAAGCAACAATAACAGTCGACATTTGTGCTTAGTTGCGTTTGGAACTGCGTTTTTTCCCGATTGTCGCGTTCGTACCCAAGTAGAGCTACATGTTCCATGAGTAAAATACAGTCTCCAGGCTCCAGGGCAGAAATATGGAAAATACTGAGTCGTTGGCTTCCATACTAGACCGCCGCTTCAGCCAATGGCAATAATTCTCCAATTCCAAGTAGTTCAATCGTCGTTCCAGATAATTTTCGGGTATTTTCTTTCCATACCCGAGTTCGTACCAAAGCTCCGCTACAGTTCCCTTGGCGGAATAATCCCAGTAACCTAGATCAAAAATCTGACAGCTCCGTCTTGAGTTTCATCTGATCCTTCGAAATCAAAATCTCGTTCCGGTTTAGCTAGCAGGACAGAAACACATTTCAATAGCATTCAAAGCCACGTCCGTCCCATTTCCGGGAGTGTCTTGCCTTCAGACCACGAGAAAAATCCTGGAGCAATGGTATTGACAAACGATTTCGAGGCAACCGGAAGAACAGGACAGTTACATATTGACGTTGGTTATCGATTTATACGATGCCGCAGCCGAGTGGGAAGAGCGCGGAACGGGATAGTAATGGTGACGGAGGTGGTGGTAATTACGGCGACGGCATTTAAGCACTTGTACTTGTGTGACCTAGACGCATATTAGCACTATGTGCGCGACTTAGATCAGATCACGTGCAGAGATAAGATAAGGTTCCCCAACTAGTTGACGGCCTTGCACATTGCAAGAGACAAGGCCTCAACTCTCAATAATACAGCAGTAATATCGTTATACCTGCGGCGGTGGTTAATGTCTTTGTGTAATCCGACGATGATGTCAGGGATGTACTTATCTATGCTAATCTATGCTGTCCACGTGCTCTATATCAGTGACTGTATCCAACCTCAGCCTGCGCGCCCGTCGATGTCTCGCTATCACGGTTATCCGCGTACACGGGGTTTCTGACGCTGGGAATCCGTAAGCTTTCGTAATTGACGTTCTTTCTCGCGCAAGCGTTCAAGACCTGCTAACTCGTGTCAGTGGATAGTCGACATAGGTATGCACACTGACGTGATGGACATACCCAGTTAGCGGCAAAACGGGACCTTAAATACTCTTCACCTATAGCGAAAGCACTGTACGCACTGCTGAGGTTAGGATGGGCGGGGAAGATATAGTCGGGCCGGCCAAGTGGTGTACGTCACCACGGTAATGCTGATTCGGCGTCGGCGGTACAATGTCTATCGCTTTCGGCCGAAAAACCGATCACGAGTTAGCACTCACGGGGTTCTTCAGCGTGCTAAGATCTCGTCACAACTGAGAGCTTCGGGCTCCTGTCACGGAATGAACTCCCGGCATATCTCACCTTGGTAGCCCCGATCAGCTGATGAGGCAGTCAATTACTAGTCGTTCGCTAGATGTAAGGCGAATCTGAGTACGACTGATCCGAGTCGAGCCCGTGTCTTAAGATCTCCCAAATCAATAATCTCGATGTATGGATGCAGATCATCGAAGGGTGGGTACATGTTCGGGATGGCTGCATGAGCTTTACTGGCCCGTTTGTGCCATTCCCGCTGCCCTACGAAAACCAAAACCCGGTGCGTTCTTTCGCTTCCTGGTATTTCACCCTCATCCCGACTTTGTGGGTGGTACACATGCTGGTAAGGAATTGACTCCTAGGTGTCACGTTCCACCGATGATGGTTCGTATATTGTCTCTTATTCCAAGATGCAGCCAGCCGCTTGCCTGTAGGCCTGCCCTGTACATGTCACCACCGGTTACAATAACTGTAGCATAAGAGAGATGTCACTACTGGCTAACAACCTAAAGCCGTGACACAATTCAATTAGATGTCCCTTGTAGTCGATAACTATTTTGTTAATGTTTCCCACTGGTTTCATTTATACTAATAGCAATGTAAGAAGCGACTAAATGGTCTTTGGTGTGGATAACTTTCCCAAAGTCCATATTTCTTAGACTTCACTTCACTCCATTTTGTTCACTCAAACACCGTGATTCGTCTGCTAGTCTATATCCTACTGCATACACACTGCTAAGTATAATAAGGCTTACCTACTCTTACAACCTACAGCTCTATTGATATAAACCTGTTAATAAGGTGAGAACGCAGCGTGGAGAATAGTAAGGGCTAGGGTTATCGAGGCTCCTAAAATCTTGCAGTTATCGATTATAAAGTTTTAGATCTAATCCTCTTGGACTGAAACTTTATCTATGGAATGGCTCGGTGAGTAGGCAATAATAGAAATAATCGACAGCTCTGAGACATTGTCTCGGAACGCAGTGTCCGGGACTATTCGAGACGGCGGGACAAGACATGTTTGATTACTTCGCCCACACTTCCAGATGTGGTGCAAAGCCCACGCTATATATTTCCCGGCGCGTGGATGGAAGAGGGACTTGTGCGACTGGGAAGTAAGTCCGGCCCGCGTTTATCCCCCTGATTGATTGACGATATTGTACGGACAGATGAAGTTGGGACGGGCCGGTAGAATAGACAATAAACACTGTTTGACATCCTAGAAAGGCAGTCAATTAAGCAGGTTAGACTACGGTTTTAGGCAACGCTTGTACTTGAAGTGTTGGTGATCCAGACGTCTTGGGGCGCGAAGCCATTTATGGTACCCGACGGAGCGGGAAGACTTTAGTCTCGAACGCTGCAGCTAGAAGCGAAGACTTAGTGCTCAGCACTTTCTAGTATCAGCCTCACGACATACAAACGTATTAGTGTGACACCCCAAACCGCAGTCTAGCCCGTTTGATTTACTGTCTTTCGTAGAGATCGGGCGGTGTCTAATAGCAAGGACGGGACAAATATCGGTGTACTCGGGGATGATACGGATAGAGTCGTTTGATCCATCTAAAAAGGTGAAACCTGGATCGTATCCCTTATACCGGAGAAAGGAGTTTCCGTCGGAAGCAACAACACAAGCAACCGCAATGACGTATTCCCAGCAAGATGGAATTACTCTAAGGGACAGCATGGAACAGGGTAGTCCATTGAGATGCAAAGGAAATCGGGTGGTGCTATAGAAAAGGGCACGGGATGGCGCCGTGTTAGCACTGGCAATACGCTAATCGTTGGCACCACCTAGGAACTCCGGCGCTACGTTGAACAATTAGCGCTGTTTTCAATCCGTTCACGACATCCCCCGGTAGATAGAAACCCTTTCTATTCAATAACTACAAGAGGACGGGAAGTCCTTCAAATGATTAGTGACGAAAATTTCTGCGTCATTTTTCGGTGAGAATCACACCAGCAATCTACGCGGATGGTTCATGCCGAGGTACTTGCGTTGGAAACCTCAACTGTTGCAGATATCCACCCGGGCAGAGGTCGGCAAACCCGTTGTGGTAGCGGCAACAGGGTCTATAAAATGTTGAACTGTATGATATGGATAAGATATTATGATGTATCTAAACGTAAGTCCCTGTAAAGTTGCAGGGACAAAGTGATAAGGCGTGCGGAAATCTCCACCGTCACAATACCTATAGGTCTTGCCAAATCACACGGACAGACTTTGATAAAGATGCAAGGCCACCATTATCCTGCAAGTGTAGCTGCTTTAGGGTCATGTCTGGCCAATATACGTGCGGACAGGAAGTTGTGGGGGTGTTGTTAATTTCGAAGTCGACGGATTGCACTAGTCTATATCCGGTTAGCATAGTAATCCACCTAAATGGATCATCCTTCATCCGATCATATCGCGTCCCACTCTTGACTCCTCTACTTGGATGGAATCTCCACATCAAGTATCGTGCAGCAAAACAATGGGCCTCAACGGATCCTACGTATAGAACGAAACTTCATCCAGTTGGGTTGAGCGACGAGGCGTAGAGCTAACGAACGCGTGCATGAACAGCCGCTGGAACCCGTGGCTCATGCGTGCAGACTGGTGGCCTAGTCACTACGCCACGATTTTAGCCGATTTTAGTCCGATTTTAGAATGGCAGCCTTAGATACTGTGGGTCCCCGCAACTGCTGGTGATTTACAGCGATCATGCTGTTTGTCAAATGGCCAAATCGGTGAGAATTCGCCAACGCATTGCGAGCCTTACCGCGCCCCTGAAGAAACTCCCTTTCCCAAGTATTTGAGTTGTGTTTTCTCAATTTTGCGTGTTGGTTGAACTTGTTACTCGTTGCGCATGCGAGTTTTAAATTTGTGATCGACACGCATGATTATCTTCATCCTTCATCTCAGCCCCTTGCCCAACGTGTTCTGAGCGCAGCTGCTTTACGAGCTCCCGGGATAAATTTAGTTGGAAGCGTCTCAGCCGCTCCATTCGGCATTGGCAGCTGCAGGTAATCCTGGTATGCCGCCAACCAAGGCCCACTAAAAAGTTACTCTAGGAATGCTTATCTTCACGTATCCAATACCAACTTTATTAGAACACCGGAGACGAGCTGGGGTAGATCGGTGTGACGTTACTCCACCAACATCCACATGCACATGTAGGGAGAGAATTTCCATATCATCTAAGCGACATATTGAGGGAATCAGTTCCTGGTAATTGACCGTGAACCCCTGCACTACCCTTCCAATGCCCACGATTTTTTGGTCATCCCATAAATAAGCTTTTACTCTGATGACCCTACAGTCATTCGTCAGGCTGGCGATGTCGCCACACCAGAAATAGTGTTGATCATGATCAGCTGCTGGTGGGAGAGTGTGTGGCTTCTGTTTTTAGATGTTCAGGGGTTAATGCGTCCCGGCCCGTGGCCCTGCTCTTCCCTGATTCGGTAGGTCTCTCATTGCGTTCTCCTCATCCGATGTAGTTCGATTTCATTGCTGTACATGTTACCTCAAACAGCAGTGTTGGAAAGCTTCATCCCGTCTCTGCCTAGACCGAATTGTCCCAGACAGTTGCGAAAAACCCCAGAGACAGTGTTGGAAGGCCTTCATACGGGCCTTGCCCGACCGAATTGTCCAAGGCGCGGGCAAGCCGAGAGTAGTGTTGGAATGAGGTTTCGTACCTGACCGAATTGCGATAACGTTGCTTGCTTCATCCTGTGGTACCTATATTAACTTTACCTATGGAATAAATAAAATATATAAGGGTAGCTCTCCCCTTCTTGTGGGGTCTTCATCGGACATCGCCATGGTTCAATTACACCTCCTTTCTTCGCTTGTGTGCCTTCTCCTTTCCTCTGCTACCCAAGGTGCGGATACCGTCGATTCCATCGTTCGGCGTGACCCTGGCGACGGCTACGGTAACAAATGGGATAATCCTTGGGATGATCATCAATGGGACGATCAATGGGACCATCATGGAGATGATCATGGTGATGGTCATGATAATGGGCATGGCTCAAAACAATGCCAAGATCCTCTTATCCGCAAAGAATGGTATATTCACTACTTATCCGTTTCCCCCACCGCAATTAACAAGAACAAAGGCGGACTCTCTCTCCATTCGAAAAGCGCAATTACATCAATGCCGTTAAATGTATGCAAAAGCTGCCCGCAAAACTCACCGATATACTCCCCGGTGCCGAATCTCGCTTCGATGACTACCAAGGCGTCCACATCCTCGAGGCGGACTTCATACACTACGTCGGCCATTTCCACCCATGGCATCGCTACATGGTTTACAACTACGAGAAAGAGCTACGAAACAGCTGCGGATACAAAGGAGCCCAGCCGTACTGGGACTGGACGTTGGATACTAGATCTGCCAACTCTATCTTCCGAAGCCCGGTGTTTGATCCCAAGACCGGATTTGGTGGTAATGGACCGTATGTGGAAAATCCCAACCCAAATCCTCCTGCACCCGTACCAGGGAGGACGGGAGGTGGATGTGTTCCCAATGGTCCGTTTAAGGTAGGCGCATCCCTAATGTTTAGCTTTAGTGCAAAGGTTGGGGGCTAATATACGAGCGTAATTCAGGATACGAAGGTCAATCTTGGACCATTGAAGGACGTCTCCGGCAATCCGCGTTGTCTTGTTCGGGACATCAGTCCTCTCCTCACGAACCGTGAGTTGACGGCTAGGAGGGTTGGCGTTGCGCTAGGGAAGCCGGATTTTGCAGGCTTCGATGAGCAGGCACAAGGTGGTGTTACATTCGAGACTATCACGTATCATGGAGGTGGACATTTGGGTATGTCCCAATCTACGTTCCTTACTTTTACCCCTTTGCTGACTTGTTCTTAGGAATTGGCGGAGAGATGGGTCAATTGGCTGACATTTACGCGTCCCCCGGCGATCCGCTATTCTATCTACATCACGCTCAGGTTGATCGTCTCTGGTGGAAGTGGCAGAAGTTGAACTTGAAGAGAAGGTTGAAGGAGATCGCCGGCCCGGATACACAATTTGCCGGTCCGTACGATTTCAATCACACCGGCATAGCGTATGAGAATATTACCTTGTCATATCCTCTTCAGTTCCGGGGATTGGTGGTTGATGCGGAAGTGAAGGATGTTATGAATATCAAGGCCGGCGTGTTATGCTATGATTATGATTCTGAATAATGGGAATGATAGTGGGGTGAAATTGTGGATACCTGGTGTGGGGGCGTGCATGTACCATAATATCGACTATCTAGTTTGTGCGATTAGTAGTAATTTTAATATACAGGTGTGCTAGACACTATGGATGCGCCTTACGCATTTACTCACATAGCCGATCCAATATTCCAGTACCTACTTATGTGAATGCTGTCGACAACCAGAGTCATGGTACCAGGACTAGGAAAGAAGGAAGCTACCTCGGTATCTCCCTTTCCACGTAACAAATCATTCCTTTTTGTGTTCGGCTACCGCGGCCAATAGCTTCATTGCTGCGTGTCTCATGTTCCTGAGCGGCAATGCCCGACCTGCACATGTGCATGACCTGCATGGACCTTCGCCGGTATGCAAAGTTCTGCTTCGGCCGGCAGAAGCCAGCCGAGGCCTGCAAAGGTTTGGATGAATGCTCGAAATCTGCAGATCGATCTTTATGCAGCCTGCGGGTATTCGGGGGCCGGCGAAGCTAGTTGCTCAAATCCGAAGGTTTACGCGGTCATAATCTTGATGCCCTCAGTGCGGCACTGGCGGCCTGTGCTATATTTATCCTTCGACTACAGAATACTTATCATATATTACTGTAATCGGTAGCCCAGAAAGCCATGTTCGCTTCCCCCTTGCCAAGGACCAGTAGATAACTAGATAATTAAAGCTCATCGTCTTCATCAAGGATTGGCCAACGCCGGAAGTTGTTTGTAAGGACAACGCTCATCCGAAATGAGACCTGGGTGGAAACGTGGGTTAAAGATGTTCTGCAGCTCCTACACAGAAGCTGAAAACTACGATTCGGCGGCAGCCAATCCCCTACTCGTGCGACCCGGGAAATTGGTATCAAATAATATCTCGAGAGCATCGCCGATTGGCCAATTCGAACTTTGTGGCAAACCAGAACGAAGTTGTTTCATTGGTCTCCGCGATCGACAAAAGCTCAATCATGGGCGTTCACATCAAATAAACGGCAGTATGTTCGAAGAAAGTTAGCCAAAGCCGATGGCGATAAACAGCCTTTTCGGTGGTGTAAACCATTCCCCTGAGTGTCGCACTTGAGTATGATCAGAGGAGAGATGATCTGTGACGGAGAAGCCGGAGAGAGAGATTAGATGATCTCAGATGATGGATAAGATATCAGATAAGATATTAGATAAGATATCGATTGGAAGGGTCGCGTCATTGTAGTTTACGCCGAGCTTAGATGAGAGAAGATCCAATAAGATAAGATCCAATAAGATAGCAATATGTCAAACGCCGGAGGATAACCGTCGAGTTTGGAGAGATCTATCGCTCTCAGTTGACATCCTGAGAGTCTATCGAGACTACACATCATCTCCCATCCGTTTGATTTTTCCCATATAATAATAACACCAAGGAATAACATTCTGTTAAAAATCTGCACAACCGTTGTTGTTTATTCATACTGTATTTACTCTAGCTAGAGTATGACAGGCCCTTATCCCCCCCGCCTCCGGGCGAGCCGGTTAGATGGCGGGGCTCCCACCTACTACCCTGCGTCCCCGCTGACAAAAGAAAGAGAAAGAGAGAGAGAGAGGAGACGAAAAGAGAAGAAAGATAGAAATAGAAAAGAAAGACTGGCCACTCCGGCCTCCATGCCTCATTTTGGCGGGAACTTCTCGATGTCCGTGGCCGCCAGGAAGTCCATCACCGCCTTATCACATATCTCCATGGAGAACAGCTCCGATACCTGTGCCCGCCGGCACCGGCCCGCTTTCCAGCCCGTTGCCTTCCCCACCTCCTTCCAGAGCTCCCGCTGCTGGTGTTTCCACCGGCTGCAGTGTCGGAGGAGATGCTCCCGTTTTTGGGCCACTGTTCCCCCGCACCACCAGCACTTGTCGTCCTCTCGGTGTCCGAACCGTTTTAGATAAACTCCGGTGGGCGCATGCCCGCACTTTAGTTGGTAGAATCTTGCTGCCAGAGACTTTGCGCTTGCCATTGGGATAGGTCTGTTGCTGCCTGCCTTGCCCTTCAGTCTGTAGCCGAAGTGTTTGCTGCATTTGTCATCTGCACAACCGTGCGAGCGGTAGCCGTGGCTGTAGCCTATTCGGACGGATAGGTCTTGTTATTTTTTATATATATAGAGATTGGTAAATAGTAGGAGATGGAGATATTATTGCTTTTAGATTCATAGTGCCTACTACCCATTCCAATACACCCATTATCGATGTATGACTATGCAGAAAACAAGATAGCTTCCACCCCTCTGCCAGAACCGACCCCAGCGCATCCCATCCTTCAAGTCCTCAACATAATTTTCCAGCTCAACAACATTCCCCTCCACTACCGAGACTGCCCCATGGCATTCAAGAACTCTAAAAAGACTTGCGCTAATACCCTAGAGCCTGCTCAATGAAACCAGCATTATTAAACGTAGAAAACAAAGCGACGGGGATGAAGGAATAGTAGTTCCTCACCGGAATCCTAGGTGTGTATTCCTCCACCAACCATTCCAACGCTTCGAGATCCTGCTTAAACTCTCTCAAGTTATCCTTCTGCATAAGGTCGAAACCATTGGCACTCCATTTTTGGATGCAGTTTCTAACCACTTGACAGTAAGTTTTCCCCATATTCGCATGCAGATCTATCAACGCTCTGTAAATAACAAGTTCCTCATCTTCCCCACTCGGGTTGCATAGAGGTTCATTCTGGCCCAGTTGCAACAAGATGCGTCCCAGCGCGCCGAGTTCCGTATTGCGTGCCTCATTTCCGGCGGGGGTTTGAATAGGAAATCTGACAGGGACATGAGGAATCCATGCTGTCGGCAGAGAGCTCGCTATCTGGCGTATGCACTGTATGGTTTGCAGTGTCCAATCACGTATCCATGGAGAGGCATAAAACGAGAGGACAGAGTTGGCTAGGTGTGCTGCAAGCTGGTAGCGAGGACTCTTGAGCTGCCATGAGGGATCGGAGATGAGCTTATCAAGCGATACTACTGTCGGACAGCCTGGGTTGGTACCGTATGCGCACTGCAAAGTAAACCGAATGCCCCCTCCACCGTCTTCAGACTCGTAGAATTGTCTTTCAAATCGAGCATCGTTTAGGATTTCGTAGATAGCATCCAGAAGATTGAAATCTCCACCGACAGTTTCTGTGGCATCGACAGGATGATATGTGAAAACGAGGTAAGGAATTGTGTTCGGGAGTCCGCAATCGCAATCCTTGTCGATACACTTGGACAGCAAAAACCAGAATTGAGTCCCACTAACTGCTCTACCCTTCGGATCGCTTGGAGATGGATGGTATGGTGCTAAATCGTTTAAACATAATTGAAGCATATGGCATTGGCATTGTACGCGCAGTGACCGGCACACAATAGGATGCAGCTTTTGCGATGCTCTTTGAACAATCCTTGGATCGATCGTTATATTCGCTTTGGTTGTGCCAACTGTAGGGGCAGATGGAAGTGCTAATGGCGGCAATTGGGAGCAGTTATCGCGGCGACGTTTGGACTCACTGAGGTCGTAGATTGCCTGTAAATCTCTATTGTGATCTTTTAGGAACTTGCACATCTTTTCAAGCTCGTCAATATTTCCTTGTGCAATGACCGTAGCTTTTCGTCGACGTGCTTGCCACCGCGAAAGGAGGTCTTGGAATTTTCCTCGGCGGGATGGACTCGGAACAGCCGGCGACATCGGCGGGGAACCCTGGCAGCAATTAGCAGTTGTGTAGACGTTGCGTTATGGAAGATTTCTACCGGTGTTATAGCCAGTTGACCTGACGTTGGCCCAAGATGAAGCGTGGCTATGTCCAGATTAATAGCACCCAAAATCCTTTCAATAGCGATCATTCTATCTTGGAATCCATGAATAGAATTCTTAAACGCCTGGTAGGTCATTCCCAAGGAATGCCCAAGGTCGTCATCTAAAGTTTGTAGTGTCGATTTGGAACTTTCGGGGTCTCCGAATTCTAAGATTTTGATTCGCATGTCCTCGTCCGCCACTTCCGACAGGAGTTCATTAACAGTAGCCTTGAATATGCCTTCAGCTGTTTTTACGTTCCGTAACACACTTTGAAGATTCCTATCTATGTTGACGTATTCCGTAAGGGTCGCGCGTATCCGACCGAATGCAAGTAGCACCAGAGGTATTGCACCCATAAGGAGGCCGGCAACTTCGGAGCCCGACATATTGAAGGTTGTGGAAATAGTAAGCAACTCAAGACTTTCGACAAAAGGATCAGATTTTGGCTCAGAAATCTTTCGCAGATTCGCACCTCAACTAACCGACTCTGGAAGTGAGACCCTATTTCGCGCTCACACTGCCATGCCAATCCGAAGCCAGGAACCGCCCGTGGCGAGACAAGAAGGCGATTGAAACTTTCTTCAACGTGGAAGAGCGGATGATGAAAAGGCAGGGAAAGCGGGGCGGCTCACTGCATGTGTAACAATAGATGTTGTATATATCATATCGATCAAAGATTTGTGGCTCACCACCGCTGAACCTCCGAATACTAAGTCAGTGGCGAAGTATCCGTGTCACAACAAAGTCTGCTTCCAGAGATGAAAATATCGCTCACAATTTTGGACCGATCGAAGAAATTCTGGAAATACTAATTTTAAAGGTTTCTAGATAAGGAAATTTTTCTGATCTATTAGACTGGTTAGACCGGCTTTTTATTATGGGAATTGAAATAATGGTAAATGCATAGATTTTTTGCATTTGAGGGATACCGATTCGAAGGTGTACTTTACAGTACAGTGTTTCCTACTTTGCATTACTACAGAATATTAATTTGATGTGCTCTCTGGTAGTCTAGCCTGTTATAGTGAAAGTGGTGCATATTTAAATCTAGCAACCTTTGACTAAAATTCGGATGTTCCTCCCCGCTTTCACACTCCCGGGATCTCCCGCTTCTCAGAACGCTTACGATCCAACCACCGAACTCATACTATTGAGTATGGCTGTAACTCGCCTCTGCAATTCCTGTCTGCCGTACCTCGCGAGACTGGTCAAGACAGAACCCGGTAATGAGCAGCTCTATCAAGAATATGCTCGTCTGAAGTTATGGATGTCAGAATGCTGCATCGACAACGGAAAACTGGATGATACTCTCACCCACTCCCAGTATCTCAACGAGCCTACCATTGATTTACTGTTAGAACTCGCCGGGTGTCTACTCTGGGGATTCAAGTATCGTAAGAACCGTACGCCGGCCCAGCATCATAAGATGTGCCGCTCTAGGTGGCTGACATGTCATTTCCTAGGCCCTAGCGAAGCCGATAGAAGCCAACTACGAGCTTCATTGTTGGAAATCTCAGAGTCACAAGCAATCTCGAGCAACGACGAAGATGAGGAGAACTCCAACGACGATAATAATAGCAGCACTGGGAGTCACGTATCCGTCATTCAAGAGCTTCATGATATTCTGGACTCATTATATGAGCTATCGCCAGCACTCAATAGGGCTTCCTGCAAATCCTTAATATTATCCCGGAAGGAGCCTGTTTCGCTTGGGACCTTCTGCAACTCCATTCATGACATCTTTCCCGAAGCTCCATCATATCTAGTTGAACGCTTTGCGGAGAACACAAAGAAATCTTGGAAGACCATCTTTAAATGCTGCCCTGAACGTAAGCAAGAAGCCTCACAACCACGATTTGGGTGAGGTCAATTTCCTTGTGATGTATCTGAGCCCTGGTTGACAGGAATGAGCGGCGCTAACCTAATTTGACACCGCCAGGAGCAGTAAAGCATCCAAACCAACTTCGCAGTTGCAGCTCGAACCGCCACCGGCTGAATCGTTTAGTGAACCTGGGCTCGGAAGATTCAAAGCCCTCCATTTAGCACCAATGGCGCCATCTGTTTCGAATGTTTCGATCGCTTCAAACTCCTCAGGGGATCTGTCAAGTCGAATACCACTTATGCCAGATGCAGCATCTGGATTCCTTTGTCCAATCTGCTTGGAGTCGCAGAGACCAGGTACCACTCAACTTGAGTGGAGGTATGTGTGATCTCGCTAAAATCTTCGTACCGAATTAACACGGTGACATTTCAGGGCCCATATATTCGAAGACCTTTCACCTTATATGTGCATTCATCCTGACTGTGATGCCGGGAGGCGGTGTTATGCAACAAAAGAGCAATGGATCAAACATCAAGATCTACACAGGGTTTCTAATAAGGGATTCATGTCTATCGTTTGTCCTTTTTGTTTGGCAGAGGTTGATAAAACTTGGACAAACAACGATCGGTACATGCATGTTCTAAGCCACATGGAAAGAATTGGGCTCTTGGCTCTTCCACCCTCGGGTCTGATTTCAAAAGATAATGACGACTTGGCATACTTCGACAGCTCGGCCAGCAGTGTGTCGGGCGACTCACCCGCACAGTCTGCACCAAGGGTTGGGAACAGTGAATTCGTGGCTCGCCTGAAGGATTTGACACCCACGCGTTATGACTATATATCCAACCGATGGTTACCTGATGAGGAAGGCGGTACCCCGCCGAAATCCGTATGTACTACCACTCACAAGCAGAGCCGGTTTCTGATCTCTTTATTTACTGGGACGTACCCTTAGGAAGCGATATTTGACTATGGATCGTACGATAATGAAAGGTGGCTTGAGAAGTCTGCAACATCGCCTAACCAGATCAACGACGAACCCGAACTGGAACAGCCAACTACCGACCTAGAAACCGACACCGCGGACGTCGCATTGTCCAGTGGACAGCTCAATACATACATCCCAGAGAACACGGATAGTGCTAAAAAGTATAACCTAGCTGCTCAATGTACCACTAATATACTCGTGGTTTACTTATAAAGAGATAGATCCCACCACGAGAACCGCCCTGGGCAGAAAGAAGTACGCAAACTAACTTGGAGCATGCCCGTGATACCAATCCGGAAGGTTTCCGAGCGCGAACGAAACCCTAAGCCTAAAAGGAGTAGGCATGATTCTGAAAGCTTCCCTTCTGCACAAAAGCAACTACTCCGCGCTCAATGGCACCTGGAACGGGTCGAGAATGAAGTAATCTCGGAGTTCTGTGGAAAGCAGGGAGGATTCACGGAGGATATTTGGTTGCTCGAGGAGCAGTACTACTCTTGGGAGAATGTAACCCCCGAGTTCTCTGGAGAGCTGGATGGATTCACAGAAGAGGATATTCGTCTGCTCAACGAGCAAGATTATGACTGGGAGGCAACCCATCAGTTCGAGTATGAATTTTAAGGAAGAATAGGTAGACTTTGAGTTGGATGTCAAGGTATGGCTGAATGATGTCAGGGTTAGGTTTTGGGTATTTTGGGCGGTACTTAAAGGCGGGAGCTCTCCAGACTATCACCCTCACTATCACCCTCGCTACCACCCAAGACATTTCACTGCAGTGAAGCGCGTTTACTTACCAGGGATTTCTTTCTCAAATACATTGTATCGACAATCTCCGTGGCAGTTCTGGGGAAAAATGCAGAGTTCTTCGAAATCTGTTCAACCCCACGCCTGGTGCCCAGTAACCACGAGAAATTCGAAAGGGAGAGAAAGCCGCAAATCGAGCCTTGTTGTACACTCACTGCCCACCTAAGGCACTGGGTAAGATGTCATAACTAGCTCTTGAAAGACGGTGCGAAACAGTGAGAAGCTGCTCAAGAAGGCACTTTGTCATTGTAAGATCCTAAGTTGTAACATCCTCTTGCTATTTTCTCTCTATTTTCTCTGCCACTACGCCCTTTTCTGTCGTTTTGTCCCCGATTCTACTACTATATTAAATGCAACCAACCATATATATTTCTGTTTAAACCACCGTGACTGCGCAATTGTGAGCCCGAAAAGTCTCATTACAGTTCTCAGTGTGTGGTACAGTGTATCTTCTAGACTCTAGTTAAGCACAGATGGGATTGGCAACTTCGGCACGTAACCGCGGTAGTCTTGGGGCGATAGCGAGGGTGATAGCGAGCATGATAGACCGGAGAGCTCCCGACTTACAGGAAGGTTTAAGTACTCCTAATCTTTTGACACTCGCTATTAGTCGAACGAACAAGGGATGCAACATCTGCTAGGAGTATCTGCATAAGTCGGTAGGATAACAATTGTGCTTCATCGCTGAATTCATCGCGGCATTCTAAGGCGTGAATGTTAGGGGTTAGTGCAAACTCTCCCACCTTTCCGCGATTTGAAAATGGCTGGTTCAAATTAAGATACGAAGCGGCGGCCTAATAGTACTCATCGATTAGATCTTTGACGTCCAACAATCCCGACTATAACACGAGGACGAGAAAAGAAGTCACGTAATTTTACCCGGCCGGAATATGACGAGCTTTGCGAGCAACAACATGCCCGAAGGAGCCGAGTTCGGGCCAACACTAACAGAGAACCAGCAGAAGTATAGAAACTTATTTTCGGGTAGTAGCGTGTTCCCTTGTCATCCATATCGGTTGAATATTCGTGAAGACCAAGGATAATTGGTGGGTTTGATGGAACCACTCGCAATGATAACCTCATGTCAACACCACGCGTCCTGCTCTGATCAGGATGCTTGTGGAAGCCAAATAATCTACTCGTCGAGCTCGATTACGTTGTGGTCCCCGATCTTGATTTGAACCAGCCGTTCTCAAACGATAGCTATTTTTGCATTTTTTGAGCGAGGAAGAGAACCCGTTAAATCTCGGGGCTGGAAGTTATTACGTCTTGGAAATAAACGGGACGGGATATAAACTGGATCCCATCCCCGTTCAAATCCCGTTCACACTTATGAGACCCTTTAACTGCATATGGTGCTTGGATGACTACACTTTAGTACGGATGTGAGCAGACCAATAGGATACACGCAGTGATACCTGTGGGGCCGGGCTATAATATACTATAGAGGGCGGTGAGTAGAGTACTCCAGTGGCCTTCAGGACTGTATGAGCGCTTGTCTAGATTTTTAGACAACATATAGGGTCTTTCCGACAATAAAAGACCGGGTGGAGCTCGGAGTAAGACCCTTGGACTCAAGTTCCATACGTGGTGGTGGAAGTTGGTGGCAATCATGGCTTTACAGTATCATTTGAATTTCTGCGACTGGTTTGAGTTCGGGTTTGCAGGTGTTAAGCGGGGTACTGAATTGTTGTCGGTACCATGACGTTAGTCTAGATGTGGCAAACCCTGGAAAAACAAATATCCGGCGTCCGTGTAGACTACCAAGCCACACATGTTCAAGAATAGTACAGACTATCCCTCTTTAAGGAAACCCTATACCCTTTCTAGTACAGAAATGAGGCTCAGCTTATTTCCTACGTCGATTTTTGAAATTTTTCGAATGTAGCTCCACGCCCACAACAAATTTTTAATTTTCTTACAGCAACTGCACAGACACCACCTGGGTAATGGCTCTCCGCCCATGTAAAATGCAAATCAATTTGTTGTGGCTGAGAGATACCGTAGTTCGTGTTTGGAGAGACTTGTCCATTATAGGATAGCGTTTCGCTTCAGCACAGATCTGTTCGTAGGGATTTGTGGTTAAATCGCGGAAAAAAAAAAGCCAAGTACAGTTTTAGAATTTCCTTGACATTTGGGTGTTCTGTGTGCCTCGCGAGGTGTGATTTAAAACTCGGTTGTGGCTCGGCACGCAATTTGTATGGTCGGTTCTGCGGAACGGTGGCCGGCCATTCTATACAGACGTGGAGTTTGTGACTATTGTTTGGCCAGTTTAATTTAGTAACAGTATGCCATTTACCGTAAAAAAACTCCTAAAACTTAAAGCGTGGAGTGGGAATTGTGATTTTTATGGAGGGTTATATTTGATTTAGCTTGCATCCAATCTGACTAGACGCTCGTAGATGAATTTACACTACCGTAAGAAACGAAGAGGGGTTTTCAGGTAATTATAATAGTTTTTGTCATTAGCGTTGGAACTGTTATTGGTTTCTTTATAGAGTTTGGGATTGTCGTTTGACAACGGCACAATATTCGCCCTGTAAAATCATCCTATCGCCTAATGTCAAGGGCACAAAACGTAGGATACTTGTGACAAAAGTCTTGGCGAAACAAAAACAGCGCGATAAGTCGACAACAACGATAGCAATTAGAAAACGGACGGCGGCAATCGATTCTGGACGTCGAATTGACCCCGGAGCGAGCGTCCCAGTACCAGCGAGACCGCAGGAGGAGGGCGCGCACAGGAATCCACACAGTTGAGTGGGTTCACGCGAAGTCTTGGCAGAGAATGCGATCGACCCGACGCGTCAACCAACGAGCGAGCGACGACGAGGACTACCCTGGACGAGGTGTGTGACTCACAGAAGTGATGACCGAAGTCAGAGTGAGCGAGAGGAGAGGCCTGGACACAGGAGAAGCGGCGGACGGGAGGAGCGACGCGCCTATGGATATGGCGATGGAGATGGCGACGGCGGTGACATCCATCGCCGCGGGGACTGCAGGAGAAGCCGCACTTGAGCCGATGGAGAGAAACGAGAACGGAAAGCGGGGAAGGAGTGAGGTCCCGGCGACCACCTGGGCCCTCGGAGACTGGAGGAGCCGCATGGAGCGCGCGGCTCAGCAGCAAGCCCGCGAACTAGCACAGCTACACCAAACCATCGCAAAAATGGCAAATATGCTGGAGACGCACACTGCACTGCAGGAGGCGCAGTGGCGAGGGATGAAATCGTGGTTGGAGGAAAAAGAGAAAAAGCGGGACGCGTATCACCAGGATGACCTACAGTGGGGCGAGGGCATCACGCACATGGTCGCAAGAGCAGTGGCTGCTACAGAACGGGGCTAGAAAGAGGAGAGAAGAGCGGACACCGAGGGTGCCGGCCTGGATGCCTCGATACATGCAGACCTGACCCAGACAGGTGGACCGGAGAAGCCGGAAGAGCGCCAGCAGCTGCAGCCTGGAAGGCAGCTCAAATCAATGCCGACACCGAAACCGAAACCGAAACCAAACCCAAACTCTAACCCATCCCCAAAGCCGAACCCAGCACCAGCACCAGCACCAGCACCGAGGCCAGCGCCGACACCGAGGCCGAGAGCCACATCGGCGCCAAGAGGGGCGACGACATCAGCGCTGACACCGACACCGACCAGACGATGGGAGAAGGTCCCACCACGAAACCAAAAGAAGCCGGCCAGCCCAGGCCCAGCACCGACGACAGGCTCGAGCATGGCAGACAGACGCCTAATCCTCAGGAGTAGTGTTAGCAATGGTTCCGGACCGTCACTTCGGGTCCGTGTAACGGGCGAGGTCGGACGCAGGTGATATGAATGTTGCTGGACTGAACTCGAAGTGCGTATTGAGGAACAAAGATAGATTTCAAAATCGGACTATTGTTTGCTATACAAGAGAACGAGTAAAGAGAGAAGAAAAGGAAATCCTCCAACGCTATCAACACTCTCT
>Ga0307515_10001755_pt1 | contig 48316 bp, 28 predicted proteins | sample 17_EM_MG_FD_194513 | JGI IMG/M metagenome (GOLD analysis project Ga0307515, IMG submission 194513) | Populus trichocarpa ectomycorrhiza microbial communities from riparian zone in the Pacific Northwest, United States - 17_EM | ecosystem: Host-associated > Plants > Roots > Unclassified | place... | reverse complement strand
CCGGAGTGGTCCACCAGCACCACCTCGGCACCGCTGTAGTAGCCGCCGAGCCAGAAGTTGCCGGTGGCCGGGTCGATGGCCAGGCCGGTCGCATTGGTCACGTTGAACGGCGGGGTGAAGCTGGCGATGAGGGCGCCGGTGGCGGCATTGAACTCGCTGAGCTGGTTGTCGCTGGTGGTGGCGAAGATATGGCCGGTGCTTGGGTCGAAGACGCCCGCGGTCATGTAGCCGCCGGCCAGGTTGAGCTGGGCGATCACCGCGCCGGTGGCCGGGTTGAGGGCGGTCACATGGTTGCTGCCATAACCGTTGAACAGCAGCAGGCTGCCCTGAGGCACGCTGGTGCCGCCCAGGCTGAAGGCGGCCGGGGCGATCTGCAGCCCGGCATAACCGCCGGCATAGGTCTGCGGCCCGGTGGCCGCACTCAGGGTGAGGGTCTGCAACAGCTGGCCGCTGGCCGGATCGATGCGCAGCAGATGGGCCGGGTTGGTGTTGTCGCTGACCCAGGTGGCGCCCGTGCTGCGATCGACGGCGATGTCGCCCAGATAGCCCGTGGCGACCGTGTCGCTGCCCGGGCGCAGCACATTCAGCGCCAGGGCGGCCGAGGTGCCGCCGGCGGTGGTGACGGTGGCATGGCCCAGGCCGTAGCGCGAGGCATCGGTGGCCGTGAGTGTGATGGCGCCGTTCTCGGTGTAGTCGGGTGCGCTGTAAGTGATGTCGATGCCGGTGGTGATGCCGCTGTCGGAGACGGCATGGCCGGCCAGCGCGACCGTGCTGGCGCCCTCGACGAAGCCGCTGCCCTTGAGGTTGAGGCTGCCGTTCTCGTCGTAGCTGGCCAGGGTGGGCACGATCTGCAGCAGCGGCTGGCTGGCCGAGCCGAAGACCTGCAGGGCGAAGGCGCCGTTGAGATAGGCCGGCAGCACCAGGGTGGCGCTGCTGCCGTCGGTGGCGGCGCTGGTCGGGCTGAGGCGGACCATGCTGGCGGCACCCTGCTGGTTGGTGTAGCGCAGCAGCACGTCGGTATCCGTGTCCAGGCCGGAGCCCACGAGCACGATGGCCTGGCCGGCGTTGGCCGAGGCCTTGGCGGCGTCGGCGGGGGTGCCGCTGGCGGCCACGCTGGTGATGCTGGCCACATCGACGGTGAAGCTGGCGCTGGCGCCGCCGGCGGTCTTGATGCTGATGGCACCGAAGGCGCCTGCGCTCAGTGGCACGGTGAGCGTGACCTGGCCGTTGGGGATGTAGCCGATCGCCGGATCGTAGCGGTCCTGTACGTCCGGGCCGGTGCTGTTCGACACATCGGTCACGACTTCGCTGCCGATGCGGTATTCGGCACCCAGGCCTTCGGCAAGCCCGTAGCCGCTGAGGATGATGATGGCCGAGCTGCCGTCGGCCGAGACCGACTGCACCTGCACGTCGTTCACCACCGGCACGATCTGCAGGGGCAGGGTGCCATCGGCGAAATCGGTGCGCACGTTGCCGACCTGCGAATAGATGACGGCGTCGCCGGTGGTCGCATTCAACGGCACGGTGAAGTAGGCCACGCCGGTGGCCGCGTCGACGCGCCGGGCGAGTACCACGGTGGTGGACTTGGCGCCGCTCGAATCCACGGTGGCGAACTGGGCGCGGGCCGTGGTCGGGTCGAATGGCACGGTGATGCCGATCTCCTGGCCGACATTGGCCGATGGTGCCTGCAGGATCTCGGGCACGCCGCTGGCGGCCTTCACGCCGCTGGCCGGGCGCACGGTGAAATGCCGCACGATCGGCGCGGCCAGTGCATTGCCCGAGTGGTCGGCCACGATGTTGCTGGCGATGACGAGTTCGTAGTCGCCGGCCGTCAGGAAGCTGTCCGGCAGCACCGACAGGGCCTGGCCGTAGGCGCGGGTGTTGAGGTGGGTGGCGATCTGCACGTCGTCGGCGGTGCCGAAGGCGCCATCGGCACCGGCGCGCACCAGGGTGACGCCGGCGGTGTCGAGCAGGCTGGTATCGAGTGGTTCGTCGAACTGGATGTCGATGGAACGCACGAAGAAGCGCCGCGCACCTTCGTCGATGCTGATGCTCTGCACCTTCGGCGCGAAGGTGTCGGGCACCACGTCGAGCACGGTCACGGCGGACAGCGTGGTGTTGCCGCCGGTGTCGGTGGCCCGCACCTGCAGCGTCAGTGTGTTGCCGGCCGAGGCGATGGTCGGCGCCTGGGTGAAGAGTTCGAACGGGAAGGCCGCGTCGTTGGAGACCACCACGCCGTTGACCAGCAGCTCGACGTTGCGCACCTGCACGTCGTCGCTGACGGCAGGCCGGATCTGCACTGTGCGGCCCTCGAGCACCTGGATGCCGGGCTTGGCCGGATCGACGTCCACGCCATCGACGGCGATGGACACCGTGGGCGCGGTGCCGGCCGCGTCGAAGCCGATGTAGTTGACGATCTGCAGGCCGCCCGCGCCGTCGGCAACGAAGGCCAGGCCGTTGGCGATGGCCAGGTCCAGCGGGGCATTCGGCAGGTTGTAGCGGGTGACGAAATTGCCGGTGTTGGCCGGGTCGCGCACGTCGCTCACATCCACCACATTCAGGGCCTGGCCCTGCGGGCCGCGCAAAGCCCCCGCGGTGACCAGCAGGCCCGAGCCGTTGGCGGCCAGCGCCTGGCCGGCCGTGCCGCCCTGGTCGACGCCGCTGAGCAGCAACAGGTTGGCCGGGTCGGCGGCGTCGACGCTCAGGAAGCCCTGCGTGAAGGCGGTGCCGGTGCCCACGTAGACGATGCCGGCGCCGGCAAAGATCCGGGTGCCGCCCTCGGCCAGGGTGAGCGCGTCCAGCGCCGACAGCTGGCTGCCGTTGATGGCATAGCTGCGCAGCGTGCGCTGGTTGTCCATGGTGTAGAGGGTCGTGCCATCGATGGCCAGCGAGGTGATGGTGCCGCCGCCGCTGTTGGCCAGCTTCAGGGTCTGCAGCACGTCGCCGGTGTTGAGGTCTATCACCGCGAGATCGGTGCCGGTGGCCACAAAGCCCAGGCCGTCGCGGATGCGCACGCTGCTCACCGCCGCTTCGAAGCTCAGCGTCTGCTGCAGCGCGGGGGCGGCCGGGTTGCTGATGTCGACGATGTGCAGGCCGCCGTCGCCAGCGGCCACCAGGGCCAGGCCGCGCACGGCGTCGACCGCGACGTCCACGTTCACGCCCGAAAGATCCAGTTCGGCGCGCAGGACCGGGCGCGTGGTCTGGGAGGCGTCGACCACGGCCAGGCCATAGTTGCCGGTGGCCACATAGGCATAGAGCTTGGCGCCGGATTCGCCGCCGCTGCCGGTCACGGCCACCGCCTGGGCGCTGCCCTGCAGGCTGGCGCTGGCAACCACGCCGGTCGGGATCGACAGGCCGCCGAGCGGGTCGAGCTGCTGCTGCACCTCGGCCAGGTCGGAGATGCCGTCGGCGTCGGTGTCCTTCTTGTCGGCGCGGGTGCCGATGATGAATTCGGCCAGATTCTCCAGGCCGTCGCCGTCGCCATCCGTCGTGTAGCGGCCACCGAGCACGACCTCGGGCAGGTCGAAGTCGTTGCCCGACTTTGGCGTCACGTAGTCGCTGATGCCGATGGTGTTGGTCTCGACGTGGTAGACGTACTGGCGGTAGCGCGTATTGGGCGCGAGCACGACGCCGTCGGGGCAGATCGCGCCGCCTTCGGCGACCACGGTGTTGTCGCGCATGATCAGGCCGGTGTCCAGGTTCTGGATCGCGAAGTAGTAGTGGCCGCTGCTGTAGCTCACGTTGGAGGCCGGCGTGACGTAGTCGCTGATCTTGTGGATTTCGAGCGCGTTGATCGCCACCATGTCGCTGCTGCCGAAGAGGCGCAGGTCGAGCACGCCGTCCTGCACTTCGACACGGTGTGTCATCGTGATGTGTTCGCCCGCGAGTGTGGAGACGGCGCCGCGGCGCACACCTTCGATCTCGTAGGACATGCGGTCGCGCGCCGACGCATCGTCGCCCAGCGTGACACTGATTTCGTAGGTGCCGTTGGCCACGGCCACGGAGAAGGTGGCATTGCGCGTCTGCGCCAGGTCGCCGGTCAGCGGGTTGTTGCCCGTGGTGAGGCTGCTGGCGCTGTTCGCCGTTTGCCAGCCGTAGCCGCTGGCCGTGCTGTAGACCTGGGCCGCGCCCACGGCCGTGAAGCCCGGTGCAGCCGCACCCGCGCCGAAGTCGAAGGCGTAGCTGACGTGGTTGTCGACCGCGGGGTCGGTGTCGGCCGCCGCCGCCGCCGCGGTGCCGCCGCTGGCTTCGAGCAGTTCGCCGTCGGTGGTGTTGGCCGGTGCAGTGGCACCCGGATGGAACACGAAGCCCGGGCCGGGCAGTGAGTAGGCCTGGGCCGCGGCAGGGTTCACGACGTAGCCCATGTCGGTCAGTGCGGCAACGCTCAGCGCGCTGATCGGGGTGGCGATGCCGGTGTCCAGCAGTGGCGTCATGAGTTCGTTGCCGAACACGGATTCGCGCCAGTGCGTGGGCGTGGCGCCCGTGCGGTTGTCCAGCGGCACGCCGGTCTGTGCGCTGCCCATCAGTGCGGAGAACGCGGCGACCCCGGCGGCGCCGGTGTAGCGCGGGTTGGCGGGGGTGCTGGTGTCGACCAGGCCCATGGCCGACCACAGCTGGCCGAAGCCCAGCGCGTGCCCGAGCTCATGGACCATGATGGCCAGCAGTTGGGCCGGCGTGGCGGTGGCCAGGTCGGCCGCGTCCAGCCGGATCTCGGCCAGCGCCGGCAGGCCCATGGCACCAGGCCGCTTTTCCAGGATGGTGGTGCTGGCCAGCGTGCCGCCGGCACCGTCGCCGGCCACCACGCGCACGTCGACGCGCAGGTCGTCGACCAGGCCGTAGACCGTCAGCGCCGACGGGATGTCGGTGGTGATGATGCTCTGCCACTGCGTGATGGCCGCGCCGACGACGGCGCGCTCCGCGGCCGTCAGCACCAGGCCGACATCGACCACGTCGATGTTGAAGCCGGTGAAGCGGTTGGGGATGCCGCCGACGGGCGAGACGATGCCCACGGTGGGCGGCTCCTGGCCCGGATTGGTGGGGCTGATCGGCGGGAACGGGGTCCACGGCAGGATCGGCGGGATCGGCGGGGTCGTCGGAAGATTGGGGTCGATGACCGGTCCGGGGCCAGGGCCGGGTCCGGGCCCGGGGCCAGGTCCGGGGCCAGGCCCAGGGCCCGGGCCGGGACCGCGCGGCGCATCCTTGCGGCCCCATGGGCCGGGCGGGGTGAGGCCGTGCCAGCCCGGCGCCATGACGCCCGAGCCTTCGTCGGAGACAACCGTCTTGCCATCGGCCGAGACGGTGCCGGTACCGTTGATGATGAGCCGGCCGGTGGTGTGGTCGAAGCTCAGGATGTTGAGCTTGGTGCCGGGTGCGGCGTCGAACACATTGGGGAAGGTGATCTTCACCGGCGCGGCGAAGGTGTCCACGCCCGGCGCCTGGATGGTGATGTCGAAGGTGTGCTCGAGCACGCCCGGCGGCAGCATGTCCTTCACCAGCTCGGGCGGCACGGTGTTGATGCCGATCTGCACGTTCGTCAGCGGCTTGCCGTCGAAGCCGATGGCGGCTCCGGGCTCGATGGTGAGCGTGAGCGCATTGCGCCAGTCGTCGATCAGGCCCGGGGCGGATTTCTCGTCGACGGTGATCGTGGTCGGCACCGTGTCGCTCACGGCCTGCAGCGACGAGGTCTGGATGCGCGGCAGGTAGATTTCGCTGCGGTCGGCGTTCTCGCGCTGCGAGGCGTCGGTGCCCATGCTGCCCATGGCGGTGTTGACGATGCCGGGCTTGAGGTCCAGGTCCATCACCATCTCGGGGAAGAAGATGCCGGCTGGCGCGTTGGTCGCGGTGCGGCCGTCGATGGCCAGCTTCACGTTGCCCACGGGCACGCCGTCGAACGAGAAGTTGCCCTGCGCATCGGTGTAGGTGAAGCGGTCCTCCTGGCCAATGATGTAGACCTTGGCATGGGCGATCGGGTTCAGGAACACGTCGTCCGCGGTGTGGATCACGCCGTCGGGGCCGCGGCGGATGTCGTCGAAGGTCATCGGCAGCAGGTCGACGCCGGGGTCGAGCACGCGGCCGACGAGTTGGGTGCCGATGACCGAGGTGGTGCTGACGGTGGTGAAGCTCCAGCTGAGTTCGCCGCCGGCCGTGCCGTTGCCGTCGGCATCGAGGAAGGCACCGTCTTGCGCGGCGCGGATCGCCGAGCCGTTCAGGTGCATGGTGATCGTCGACCCGCCGGGCATCGGGGTGTCCGGCAGCAGCCAGGCGAAGCTGCCATCGAGGGCCGGCACGATGGTCATGGCCAGTTTTTGGCCGTCAGGGCCGGTGGCATAGAAGCTGTCTGCCGTGAGTGTGGCCGGGTTCACGGCGCGGCTGAAGAAGACCTGCGGCCGGAAGGTGCTGCCGATGTCGCTCTTGCCATCGTCCGGCGTGAACCTGGTGACGCCGAAGGCCGCCAGCTCGGCCAGGTTCACGGTGCGGCTGAAGGTCTTGCTGTTGCCCGCCGCGTCCTGGGCGACGACGCTGAGCGTGTGATCGCCGACCGTCAGGTCGCCGAGCGGCAAGGCCTGGTCGAAGCCACCCGTGGCGGGGTCGAAGCCGATGGTCTTGCTGGTGCCGCCATCGATGTTGTAGCTGAGTTGGACGAGGCTGGTGCCGGTGGGGTCGGCGCTGCCGATGAGGCGGCTGGCGGCGTCCAGCGTGGCACCGTCGGCGATGCTGGTGAGGTCCAGCGTCGGTGCCTTGGTGTCGAGCGTGAAGCCGCGCGTATAACCCGCGCTGAGGTTGCCCGCAGCATCGCGCGCCAGCAGGGTGAAGGTGTGGGCACCGTCCTGCGTGCCGTCGAGCGCCAGGGAAGTGGTGAGGCTGAACTTGCCGTCGGTGGCCAGTGTGAGGTCGACCGCGGCGCCGTTGTCGATGCGGTACTGCGCCGAGGCCACGCCGGAGAGGTTGTCCAGCACCTGGCCGGTGAATGTGAGGTTGGCCTTGGTCGCGGCCACGCTGTCGGCCAGCACCACGCTCGGTGCCTGGGTGTCTTCGGTGAGTGCGAAGCGGGCCAGCACGGCATCGGCTACCTTGCCGCCGAGGATGGCGCCTTCGTTGTTGGCAAAGCTGGTGTGGATGCCGGCGTAGATGCGGCTCATGCCGGCTTCCTGCGCGGCCTGCTCGAAGCTGGTGAAGCTGCGGGTTACGCCGGGCACGGTCACACTGATGGTGCTGAACGCGGTGTTTTCGCCGAAGGTGGCGCTGAGGATGCCGGCAGCGGCGGCACTGAAGGTGGAGTGGCCGGACACGTAGTCGGGGTGGGGCGGCGTGATCAGCAGCGGACGCCAGTTCGGATCGGCCTGGGTGCCGGGGTTGTTGTCCAGATCGGCGTTCTGGATGGCGGTGACGGGGCGCCAGAAGTCGTAGGTGTACTTGGTGTCCCAGCAGGCGATGGCCGCATCGGCCAGGGCCACGTTGAGCTGGGCCATCATGCGCGCGTTGGCGCTGAGGCTGCTGCCCTTGGCCGTGGCGACCTGCGTGGCGATCAGGTTCCAGTGGCCGGGTGGGGTGTAGCTGCCGCCGCCGTCGGCCCAGAACTGCGCGGTCTGTGTCTGGTCGGCGGTGCGCAGGGTGCTGGTGTCGCCGCCGTACAGGCGCACCTGTTCCTCGGCGGCCGCATATTCCGGCGAGTCGAGCGCCGGTGGCGGTGGGGCGCGGAACTCATCACCGGAGGTCAGCACGAACGGCGTCACGCTGCCCCACTGCGGATGTTCGGCCACCATGAACAGCGGGCCGGTGGGCCGCCACTGGCCGATGTTGGTGCCGCCGTCGTCGGTGGTGAAGTCGAGGTAGCCGTCGTTGGCGCGGATGGTCAGCACGGCATTGGCGATGCGGTCGCCCAGCGTGACGCCGGCGGTCTTGGCCGCGCCATCGGGAATCTTCGCCAGGTCGGCGGCCAGGGCGGTGTCGAGGATGGTGCGCTGCGCCGGGTACAGCGTGTAGAGCACGCGGTAGGCCGCCTGGGTGACGGCGGCTTCGACCGACACCGGGCCGGTGGCCTTGTCCTGCACCAGGAAGGCCGGCGTGCCGTCGATGGCGGCCAGCGTGTCGTACACGGCCACGCTCTGGATGGCCAGGACGCGGGTGGCCTTCTCCGGCGGCGTGACGTCGCGCTGGATCGTCTTCAGCGCAATGGTGTTCCATTCGAGCACCGGGTCGGCGGCGGTGCTGGCCGCGATCCGCGTGATGGTACGGGTGATGCTGGTGCTGTTGCCGGCCGCATCGGCAACGCCCAGGGTCACCACGTTGTCGCCTTCGGCCAGTGCGACGTTCGGCATCTGGAAGGCGCCCGCATTCGTGGCCACCACGCTCAGTCCCTGCGCGGCGAGGCCGATGCTGGCGTTGGCCTCCACCGTGCCGGCCAACACGGCGATGGCCGAATCGGTCTGGCTGGTGTCGCCGCCCAGTGCATCGGTGATGCTGATGCCGAAGCTGCCGCCGGTGGGTGCCACGGTGTCGAGCGTGAAGCTCAGGTTCACGGCGGCGGACCGGTTGCCGGTGCCGTCTTCGGCGACGACCCGCAGGCTGTGGCTGCCGTCGGCCAGCGTACCGCCGGCCAGCGTGGCGAGCTGCGCACTGCTGATGCTGAAGCTGCCGTTGGCGGCGAGGGCCGTGCTCAGGTCGGTGTAGACCGGTGTGGCGCCGGCATCGAGCGCGACCAGCAGCTTCACGGTACCGACGTTGTCGGTGGCCGTGCCCTGTACCCGCGCATCGTTGGTGATGCCGTCGCTGGCCGAGCGGCCGCTGTCATTGACCAGCGCCAGCGTGGCCACCACCGGTGCTTGGTCATCGGTGGTGGACGGCGCGGTGCGCTGCACGCTGAGGCTGGCGGTGCCGCTGTTGCCGGCGGCGTCGGTCAAGCTGAAGCTGAAGCTGTTGTTGCCCAGCGCCAGGGCTACACCGGTGAAGCTGAAGTCGCCCTGCGCGTCGGCCGTGGTCTGCTGCGCGGCGAGTTGCACCACCGTGCCGGGCGCGGCGCTGCCGACCAGGGTGACGCTGGTGTTGTCGGTGATCAGGTCGCCGGCCGTGCCGCTGTCGGAGGCCGGGTCGAGTCCGAGGCTGGTGGCGGTGGGCGCTGTGGTGTCCAGCGTGAAGGCCAGCACCTTGGCATCCGAACGGTTGCCCGCGGCATCCACCGCGACCACACTCAAGCTGTGCGCACCATCGGCCAGGCTGCCGCCGGCGAGCGCATCGAGCTGGGCCTGGCTCAGACTGAAGCTGCCGTCACCTGCATTGGACAGGCTGGTCGTGAGGTCGGTGTAGGTCGGCGTGCCGGTGGCGTCGAGTGCCACCAGCAGTTGCGTCACACCGACGTTGTCGCTGACCGTGCCCTGCACACGTGCATCGCTGGTGAAGCGGTCGGTGGTGGAGCTGCCGGTGTCGTTGACCAGGGCCAGCGTGTCGACGGTGGGCAGCGTGGTGTCGCCGGGGATGGCCGTGCGTTCCACGGTGAGGCTGGCGGTGCCGGTGTTGCCGGCGGCATCGGTGAGGGTGAAGGCGAAGTTGTTGCCGCCCAGGGCCAAGACGACGTTGCTGAAGCTGAACTCGCCCTGGCTGTCGGCGGTGACGGTCGTCGCGCCGAGCTTCACGCCGATGCCGGGGCCGGTCTTGCCGAGCAGGGTCACGCTGGCGAGGGTGGTGCTGCCGTCGCCGGCCGTGCCGGTGTCCGAGGCGGGGTCGAGGCTGACGACGGCGGTTGGTGCCGTCGTGTCCAGCGTGAAGACCAAGGTCTTGGTGGCGGACTGATTGCCCGCGGCATCGACCGCGACCACGCTCAGGGTGTGTGCGCCTTCGGTCAGGCTGGTGCCGGCGAGTGTGTCGAGCTGGGCCTTGGTCAGGCTGAAGCTGCCATTGGATAAGCTGTTCGTGAGGTCGGTGAAAGTGGGTGTGCCGGTTGCGTCGAGCGCCACCAGCAACTGGGTCACGCCGACGTTGTCGCTGACCGTGCCTTGCACCCGTGCATCGCTGGTGAGGCGGTCGCTGGCAGAGCTGCCGGTGTCGTTGACGAGTGCCAGCGTGTCGACCGTGGGCAGTGTGGTGTCGCCCACGATGGCGGTACGTTCCACCGCGAGGCTGGCCGTGCCGGTGTTGCCGGCGGCATCGGTGAGGGTGAAGGCGAAGTTGTTGCTGCCGAGGGCAAGGGCCAGGTTGCTGAAGGAGAAGTTGCCCTGGCTGTCGGCCGTGGTCTGCGTGTTGCCCAAGGCCACCAGGGTGCCGGCGGAGGTCTTGCCGATGAGCTTGACGCTGGCCTGCGTGGTGCTGCCGTCGCCAGCCGTGCCGGTGTCCGAGGCCGGGTCGAGGCTGACGACGGCGGAGGGGGCGGTGGTGTCGAGCACGAAATTCACGCTGGCGACAGCAGACCGGTTGCCGGCCTTGTCGATGGCGCGCAGCGCGATGGCATAGGCGCCATCGGCCAGGCTGCCGCCGGCGAGCGCCGTCAAGGCGGAGGCATCGATGGTGTAGCCGTTGTTTCCCCCGGCGGTGGCCGCAATAGCCTGGAAGGCGCCGTTGCCCAGTGCGGCTTCGAAGCTGTCGATGCCGCTGGCGTCGGAGGCCTGCAGCAGCAGCGTCGGGTCTCGGGTCAGGCCGTCGCTGGCGGACGATCCGGTGTCGTTGCGCAGTGTTGCGCCGAGGCTCGGCGGCGTCGTGTCGGTGGCGCTGGTCTGCAACTGCGTGAGGGTGGCCGGTGCCACGTTCTGGCCGCCGACGCGCACCGTGGCCGGGAACGCCGGCGCCACGATCTGGGTGTTGCCGCCGAAAGCGCCGCCGACCACCAGTTCCTGGATCCGGTTGGAATTGCTGCCGAGCACGGTGCCGGTGGTCGGGTCGACACTGGCCATGACATGGCTGTCCACCATGTCGCCGCTGATGCGCAGCCGGGCCAGGGTACCGGCCTTGAAGCTGTCCGCGTCCGCGCCGCTGCCGCCGAGGGCGACGTCGGCGCCCAGGTTGGCGCCCACCAGCACGGTCATGCCGCGCATCGAGCCGCCGACCTGCAGCACCTGGATGGCACTGGCGGCGACCAGGCCTGCCGCATCACCCACGATGTAGAGCTGCGTCACCGCGCCGCCGAAGTTGGCGCGCCAGCTCGGGCTGGTGCTGCCCAGTTGTACCGCTCCGCTGCGGCCCGAGACGCTCCACACGCCCGAGACGCTGCCCTCGATGTTCACGCCGGTGAGCACCGTGGCGGTGGCCCCCGGCGCGCCGATGGCGAGCGTGGCGTCGAAGGCGCCATGCACGCTCAGTTGCGTGAGCGACGCGGCCTGGACCCGGCCGGCGCTGCCGGTCCAGTTATCGGCTTCGAGCTTGACCTGGGTTTGGTCGGCGAACAGGCTGCTGTTGTGTACGCTGCCGAGGTGCAGGCTGGCATTGGCACCGGTCAGGTTGATGCTGGCGGTTTCGAGATTGCCCAGCGCGAGGCTGCCGATTTGACCATCGAAGCGGGCTGTGCCCTGCAGGTCGGCCAGGCCCAGGTCGAGCGTGCCGATGGCGCTGTCGGCATGCAGGCTGTTGAATTGCACATGGCCGTTGTTGCCATCGGTTTGCAGTTCGACGCGGGTGGCCGCATCGGTGCCGCTCAGAGCGAGACCATAGCTGCCGTCGTCGGCCAGGCTCAATTGCGCCGTGCCGGCGCCGGTGACGATCACCTGGGCCAGGATATGGGGCGCCGCGGCGGCCGCGAAGCTGGCGAATGCCGTATCCGGGCCGGAATCGGGGTCGCTGCTGCTGCGTTCGGTGACCTGGGTGGTTTCCGTTCCTGCCGGCGGCGGGGCCAGCAGTGTCGCTACGTCGGCCGACATCAGGAGCCGCGGCTCCAGAGGCTCGAAGCGGATGCGGTCGAGCACCGGCGTCAGGGCGTCGACAGCCTCGCGCCGCCAGGTGGAAAACCGCGCCTTCAGTGCCTGCAACAGGTCGTGGCAGATCCAGGCCGTGGCGCGGGCCACGAGTGCCAGCAACAGGCGGGCCGGACGCGCTTTGGGCAAGGCACGCCTTTTCGTTTGGGCATGACGGGACGACGCGGATGAATAACGCATGGCAACTCCTCGGGGGCGGTGAGATGCAGGCGCACCGCTACGCCGGCTGCCGATGGACGGACAGCCAGGAAGATGGATTCGGGGAGACCTTGCCGCGACCCGCGGCATGGGATCGGATGTCGGGGAGGCTCAGCGCGGACGCGTTCGCGCGGCTTTGTGTGTCAGGATCGCCATGCCCAGGCCCAGCAGCATCCAGCTCGAAGGTTCGGGCACGTTGTTGGGCGGCTCTGCCACCGCGATGTTCAGCCGGCCCGCGTCAATGGTATCGAAGCTGTCGTCGGTGACCTCATAGGACTGCGCCTGGAAAGGCAGGCTGCCCAGCCGGGTGAAGAAAATGCTGTAGCTGAAGAAATCCGCAGCGCCGAAATCGCTGAGTGCGGTGAGGGTCAGAATTCCGTCGAAGCCACCGATCGGATCGCCGGGCGTCACGGCCGCGTCAATGGTGGCCGGCGCTGTGGACCCGAGCAGATCGGCAAATCCAGCGGTAGGGAAAAACAAGTTCACCGCGTAATTGCTTGGCAGCGTGCCCTCGACCTTGTACGTGATCTGCCATCGGTCCTTTCCGGCGACGGTATCGGTCAGATCGGTCGCGACACCGGTCACGACGACGGCTTGGGCCTGGAGGCTTAACAAGCTCCCCAGTAGAAATAAACGCATGCATTTCAAAAAACGATCGGTCACCATGTTGTCACCCTCGTGGATTTGCTGTGGCCAATTCACCCATTCAGCGCGAATCAGTACGTTTTGGTACTTCGTTTGTTAATTGAAGCGGGCAAATAGTCTTCGTTATTCAGTCGCTCGTCAAACGGAGAGAGTTACTCGGGGGTGCTAAGGTTGTTGCAAATTATTCTTGTTGCTGTGACTCTGAAATCGATACGATTCCTCCCGAGAAGTACTGGAGGATAGGCACGATGGGGCGCTCTGAAAAGTAGTTTGTAATTCAAGATGTGGATGAATAGGGTGGAGTTTATATTTGTTTCATTTGTTTATTTCGAATCGACATAGATGTATCTGTAGGTAATATTGGAAATATAATGATCTTTATTCATTGAATTGTCATTCAGGCTTCATTTTGCTTTGTGTCCACCGCGAACTGACCGCAAAACATGGTGTTCATCGGCCGATTGCCGGGCGGCGGCCGTGCTGAAATCGGTCGATTCCGTTTGGAATGGACCATGACAGAGCGCTTTCCTCATTCCACCATCCAGTGCCTCGCCGCGATAGCCCAACACCATGGTCTGCCGATCAACCCCGAACGTTTGATCGAAGACTATGCGTTGGCGGGTGAAGAGCCGCCGCCGGCCACCGTGCTGCGCATCGCCGCGGACATCGGCCTCAAGGCAAAGGCGGACAAACTCTCCTGGGCCAGCCTGCAGGCCCAGGGAGGGGTGTTTCCGCTGATTGCCCGGCTGGCGGATAAGACCTCGGTGATCGTGGTCAGCGCCCATGCCAATGATGGCAAAGACGGCAACGACGGCAGCCAGGTCGCCATCCTCAATCCCTTGGCCGACCGGCCGACCGAGGTGATCCTCGTCGACGAGGCCAAGTTCTGCCAGCTCTGGCAGGGCGAGGTGTTCCTGCTCAAGCGCCAGAACAACCTGCCCGAGCCGGGCCGCAAGTTCGGCTTCCGCTGGTTCATTCCCGAAATCATGAAGCAGAAGGCGGCGCTGCGCGACATCGCCGTGGCCGCCATCGCCATGCATTGCCTGGCGCTGGCCTCGCCGATCTTCTTCCAGCTGGTGATCGACAAGGTGCTGGTGCACCAGAGCATTTCCACGCTGTGGGTGCTCGGCGTGGGCATCGTGATGGCGCTGGTGCTGGACGCGCTGTTCGGCTTTTTGCGGCAGATCCTCACGCTGTCGGCCAGCAACAAGATCGACATGCGGCTCACGCGGCGCACCTTCGCCCACCTGCTGTCGCTGCCGATCGATTATTTCGAGACCACCACCGCCGGCGTGATCACGCGCCACATGCAGCAGGTGGAGAAGATCCGTGCGTTTCTCACCGGGCGGATGTTCTTCTCGGTGCTGGACGCAACCTCGCTGTTCCTGTTCCTGCCGATCCTGTTCGCTTATTCGATGAAGCTGGCGCTGATCACGCTGGCCTTCACCGGCATGATCTGCCTGGTGGTGGCGGCCATGGTGCCGAGCTTCAACCGCAGGCTGCGCGACCTCTACAACGCCGAGGGGGAACGCCAGTCGATGATGGTCGAGACCATCCACGGCATGCGCACGGTGAAGGCGTTGGCCATCGAGCCGGCGCAGCGTCGCCTGTGGGACCAGCGTTCGGCGCAGTCGATCAACATGCATTTCCGCGTCGGCAAGATCGCCATCACCGGCGGCGCCATCACCGACTTCCTGGGCAAGCTGCTGCCGGTGGTGATCATCGTGATCGGCGCGCAGGACGTGTTCGACCAGACGCTCACGGTGGGCGCGCTGATCGGCTTCCAGATGTTGTCGGGCCGGGTGGTGGCGCCGCTGATCGCCATCGTCGGCCTGGTCAACGAATACCAGGAAACCGCCTTGTCGGTGCGCATGCTCGGCGAGGTGATGAACCGGCCTTCCGAGGGCCGTGCCGGCGCGGGCGGCCTGCGCCCGGAGCTGGCCGGCGAGATCTCTTTCGACGAGGTCACCTTTCGTTACCCCGGCGCCAGCAATGCCGCGCTGGACCGGGCCAGCTTCACCATCCAGGCTGGTTCGGTGGTCGGCATCGTGGGCCGTAGCGGCTCGGGCAAGACCACGCTGACCAAGCTGATCCAGGGCCTGTATGGCGTGCAGGAAGGCATCGTGCGCTTCGACCGCATCGATGCGCGCGAGCTCGAACTGGCCCACCTGCGGCGCCAGATCGGCGTGGTGCTGCAGGAAAACTTCCTGTTTCGCGGCACGGTGCGCGAGAATATTTCGGCGGCCCGGCCCGAGGCCAGCTTCGAGGAAATCGTCGAAGCCGCCGAGGCCGCCGGCGCGGCCGAATTCATCGAACGGCTGCCGCAGGGCTACAACACCATGCTGGAGGAAAATGCGTCCAACCTCTCGGGCGGGCAGAAGCAGCGCTTGTCGATTTCGCGTTCGCTGCTGACCAAGCCGCGCATCCTGGTGCTCGACGAAGCCGCCAGCGCGCTCGATCCCGAGAGCGAAGCCATCTTCATCCGCAACCTCTCGCGCATTGCCGTGGGCCGCACCGTGGTGATGATTTCCCACCGGCTGTCCACGCTGGTCAACGCCGACGCCATCCTGGTCATGCAGCAGGGCCGGCTGGTCGACAGCGGCAAACATGCCGAACTCGTGACGCGCTGCGAAACCTACCAACAGTTATGGAACCAGCAAACAAGCCACCTCTGAAACCGGCAGCGCAGCCGGTGAAAAGCTGGCTGCCGTGGCGCAACAAGTCCGGCGCCGCGGGCCGGACCATCGTCGAATACCTGCCCGACGCCGACGAGATCGAGCGCAGTCCGGTGCCGCGTTTCGCCCAGGTCACGCTGCATGTGCTGGTGCTCGGCATGCTGGCCTTCCTGGTCTGGGCCAGCATCTCCAAGGTCGATCAGGTGGTGGTTGCACAAGGCCGGCTGGTCAACCCGTTGCCCAACGTGGTGGTGCAGCCGTTGGAGACGGCGGTGATCCAGAGCGTGGACGTGCGGGTGGGGCAGATCGTCAGGAAGGGCGAACGCCTGGCCTCGCTGGACGCCACCTTCGTGCAGGCCGACGAAACCCAGCTGCGCCAGCGCCTGGCCAGTCTGGAGACACAGATCGGCGGCTTGGAGCAAGAGCTTGCCGGCAGCAACGGCGCGCAGAAGGCCGCCGCGGACAACGACAGCGACGGCCGGCTGCAGGCCAGCCTGGTCAGTGAACGCAAGGCCAACTACCGCGCGCAGCAATTGAAGCTCACCGAAAACCTGGCCAAGCTGCGCGCCGCGCTGGCCACCAACCGGCAAGACCAGCAGTTCGTCGCCTCGCGGCTGAAGTCGCTGAAGGAAATCGAAACCATGCAGGAAAAAATGGTGGCGCAGAAATTCGGCGCGCCGCTGCAACTGCTGGAGGCCCAGCAGCGGACCAAGGAAGTGCAGCGCGACCTGGAACTGGTGGTGAGCCACGAGCAGGAACTGCGGCGCGAGCTGGCAGCCTATGAGGCCGAGAAAACGGCTTTTGAGAAAGGCTGGCGGCAAAAGACCATGGAAGACCTGCTGTCGATCTCGCGCGAGCGCGACTCGATCCGCGAGCAATTGCAAAAGGCCGACCGGCGGCAAAAACTCGTGACGCTGGCGGCACCGGTGGATGCGGTGGTGCTTGACATCGCCAAGCTCTCGCCGGGCTCGGTGGTGCGCGAGGCCGAGACCTTCTTCACCCTGGTGCCGCTGAACGTGGTGCTCGAGGCCGAGGTGCAGATCGAATCGGCCGATGTGGGTTACATCAAGGTGGGCGACCCGGTGCATGTGAAACTCGACGCCTATCCGTTCCAGCGCCACGGTACGCTGCACGCACAGGTGCGCACCATCAGCCAGGATGCGTTCCGGCGCGAGACGGCTTCCAAGTCATCCGGTGCCGACGCCTTCTACGTGAGCCGCGTCAGCCTGCAGCCCACTCCGCTGAAGAACATGAAGGACGGCGCGCAGTTGTTGCCGGGCATGACGCTGGCGGCGGAAATCGTGGTCGGTCAGCGCTCGGTGATTTCCTACCTGGCATGGCCACTGACCAAGGGCATGAACGAGGCCATCCGGGAGCCTTGAACACCATGTGCAGTTTGCCCGCGCCATGACGCCGACCATCAGCGCCCGCGACAGGCGGATCTTCAACGAGACGCTCAAGTCCGCCCGCATCGGTGTGCCCGAGGCGCAGTACGAGCTGAGCCTGATGTATGCCAACGGCGTGGGTGTGCCGCAGGATTTCGACCAGGCCCTGGCCTGGGTGCGCAAGGCCGCCGAACGCGGCATGGCCGCTGCCCAATACCTGCTGGGCACACGCTACGGCAGCGGTTCCGCCGTGCAGAAGGACGAGAACCAGGCCTTCTACTGGTTTTCGAAAGCGGCGGAGCAGGGGCATTCACGCGCCTTGTGGCGGCTCGGCCGCCTGCACGCGGCGCAGAACAAGGCGCTGGCCGCGGGCTGTTATGCCAAGGCCGCCGAGCTGGGTGTGGCACAGGCGCAGCTCGCGCTGGGCGAGGCCTATGCCGCGGGTGACGGCGTGCCGCAAGACTTTGCACAAGCTCTGCGCTGTTACCAACTCGCGGCCGAACAAGGCCTGGCCGGCGCGCAGTACGCGCTGGGCGGCTTGCACGCCAAGGGGCAGGGTGTGGCGCAAGATGCCGACGAGGCCGCCTTCTGGTACCGCCGCGCGGCCGACCAGAACCATGTGGCGGCCCATGTCGCCCTGGAACTCCTGGACGCCGGCGGCGAAGGCCGCGCCAAGAAAAGAGCCAAGGGCCGGCGCGCCAGTGCTGTCGTCGAACGCCGGCGCGGCCCCGACCGCTGGGCCGATGCGCCCGATCCGGGCGATGCCGACGGCCGTTACCACCTGGGCCTGATGCACGAACTGGGCTTGGGCGTGCCAGCCGATCCAGCCCAGGCCGAAGCCTGGTACCTGCTTGCCGCGCAGCAAGACCATGCGCGCGCCCAGGCGGCGCTGGCCAAACTGCTGGAGAACGCCGGCCAGCATGCGGCCGTGGCCTGGTACCAGAAGGCGGCCGAACAGGGCGACGCCGCCGCGCAGTTCGCATTGGGCCGGCTCTATTCATCTGCTCAGTTGGGTGAAGAGAACCATTTCCTCGGCGTCGCCTGGTACCTGCGCGCCGCGGCGCAGAACGACCCGCGCGCCTTGCTCACGCTGGGCCATCTGTTCAACCCAGGGCTGGAGGCGATGTCGGTCGAATGTTTCCGGCGTGCGGCGGAGCAGGGTGTGGCCGAAGGGCAATACATGCTCGGACAGCAGTACGCGCTGGGCAAGGGTGTGGTGCGCGATGTGCGCCAGGCCTTCGACTGGTACCAGCGCGCCGCGGAGCAAGCTTATGCCGCGGCGCAGACGGCGCTGGGCGCGGGATGTCTGAGCGGCGTGGGCATGCCCAAGGATTTCCAGCGGGCCCTGGCCTGGTTTCTGAAAGCCGCCGACCAGGGCGACGCCAAGGCGGCCTGGAACCTCGGCTCGATGTACGCCAGCGGCGGTGACGGCCTGAAGCAGGACCTGCGCCAGGCCTTCGTCTGGTGCCAGAAGGCGGCGGACCTGGACTTCGTGCCGGCGCAGGCCACCCTGGGCGTGTTGTACGCGCGCAGCCAGAACGCGGAGCGCGCGTTGCACTGGTGGACCAGGGCTGCCAGCCAGGGCGACCCGGAAGCGCAATACAACCTGGCGGTGGCCTATGCCACGGGCCAGGGTACCGAGCGCAGCCTGGAAACGGCCTTCGCCTGGTTTTTGAAGGCCGCAGGCCAGGGTATTGCCGCCGCGCAGGCCCGGCTGGGCCTGATGTACGTCACTGGCGAAGGCGTGGCGGCCGATCCGATCGAGGCCCACGCCTGGTTCGTCATCGCAAGTAAGGCCGGGGACAGCTCGGCCCGCGCCAACCGCGAGCGCTCGGCGGCGCGGCTGCAGCCCGCCCAATTGGCGGAGGCGCAGCGGCGCGCCGATGCGTGGATGCCGACACGCGCCGCCTCGTCCGATTTGTAACAGCCGCTCGCTGATTTTCTTCTGTGTTTGTATGCAAAACGCGATTTTTCGCGTTTTCGGCGTTCTTTTGCATGATGTTTGTAACGGGCATCTGTTAGAGAATCGGCCAGGAACATGTACGGATGACATGATTTGCTTATTTTTTAGGCAATTTCGACCCGATGTGATTCAAAGAAGAAACAACGAGAGGCCAAGTTGCATCATTTGTGAAGTTTCTTTAAGTTTTCGCTCAAGTTTTAAAGAATGTTGCCGTCAATGTGAGAAGGGCGTAATCCGATTTGGCTGCGCCATGAACTAGGTTGAATCCATGGCACACGGTATCTCCGCGCTGGAGGCAGGCGCACATTTCGACGGCAGCAACAATGTTTCCGTTTCTGCTCTGTTAGAGTGCTATTTGTTTACAGTTGTTACATTCGCACAGGTTCAAGGGGACATCTATGAGTAACGTTAGCGGCTTCACGACAGACGCCATTGCGGCGCTGACGACCACTCAGATCCAGGCCCTCACGACCGATGACATCGCGTCGCTGACCACGGCACAGATCCAGGCCCTCACCACCACCCAGATTCCAGCGTTCAAGACCAATCAGGTTTCGGCGTTCACAACGGCCGGCATCGCGGCGTTGACGACGACCCAGGTAGCAGCCTTCGAGACCACCGACATCGCGGCGTTCAAGACCTCGCAGACCGCCGTGTTGACCACCGCCCAGATCGGCGCGCTGACCACGGCGCAGATCGGCGCGCTGACCACGGCCGAAGTGGCGGCCCTCACCACGGCGCAGGCTCAGGCCTTGACCACCAGCCAGATCGTCGCGCTGAAGACCACCCAGATCCAGGCCCTCACCACCGCCGGTGTTGCCGCGCTGACCACGGCCCAGGTGGCGGCGATCGAGACCACCGACGTGGCCGCGCTGACCACCAGCCAGGTCGGTGTGCTGAACACCGCGCAGGTGCAGGCCCTGACCACGGCCCAGATCGCCGGGCTCACCACCGCCGGTATCTCTTCGCTGTCGACGTCCGGCGTGGCCGCGTTGACCACGGCCCAGGTGGCGGCGATCGAGACCGTCGATATCGCCGCGCTCAAGACCACCCAGGTGGCCGCGCTGAACACCGCCGACGTGGCCGTGCTGAGCACCGCCCAGGTGCAGGCCCTGACCACCGCCGGCGTGGCCGCGCTCAACACCGCGCAGGCCCAGGCGCTGACCACCGCGCAAGTCGTGGCCCTGAAGACAAACCAGGTGGAAGCCCTGACGACCGCGGCCGTGGCCGCGCTCACCACCGCGCAGGTGGCCGCGATCGAAACCACCGACATCGCCGCGCTCAAGACCACCCAGGTCGCCGTGCTGAACACCGCCGATGTGGCCGCCTTGACCACCGCGCAGATCGGCGCCCTGACCACCGGTGGCGTGGCTGCGCTGAATACCGCCCAGACGCAGGCGCTGACCACGGCGCAGATCGTCGCGCTCAAGACCAATCAGATCCAGGCGCTGACGAATGCCGACGTGGCTGCGCTGACCACCGCCCAGGTGGCCGCCATCGAAACCACCGACGTGGCCGCGCTTGAAACCGACCAGGTCGCCGCCTTGACCACGGCCCAGGTGCAGGCGCTCACCACGGCGCAGGTGGTGGCGCTCACCACCGCCGGCATTGCCGCCGTCACCACCGCCGGCATCGCCGCGCTGACCACCAGCCAGGTGGCGGCCATCGAAACCACCGACATCGCCGCACTCAAGACCACCCAGGTCGCGGTGCTGAACACCGCCGACGTGGCCGTGCTCACCACCGCCCAGGTGCAGGCCCTGACCACCGGCGGCGTGGCGGTGCTGAACACCGCGCAGGTGCAGGCCCTGACCACCGCCCAGATCGTGGCGCTGAAGACCAACCAGGTCGAGGTGCTGACCACCAGCGCGGTGGCCGCGCTGACAACGGCCCAGGTGTCGGCCATCGAGACCACCGACATCGCCGCGCTCAAGACCACCCAGGTGGCGGCGCTGAACACGGCCGATGTCGCCGCGCTGACCACCGCCCAGATCCAGGCCCTGACCACCGCCGGCGTGGCCACGCTGAACACGGCCCAGGCCCAGGCGTTGACCACGGCGCAGGTCGTGGCCCTGAAGACCAACCAGGTTGACGTGTTGTCCACCGCCGCGGTCGGCGCGCTCACCACGGCCCAGGTCGCGGCCATCGAAACCGTCGACGTGGCTTCGCTCACGACCAGCCAGGCCGGCGTGCTGACCACCGCCCAGGTGCAGGCGCTCACGACGGCCCAGATCGCGGGCCTGACCACGTCCGGCATCGCCGCGCTGACCACGGCCGGCATCGCCGTGCTGACCACGGCGCAGGCGGTGGCCATCCAGACCGCTGACATTGCCGCGCTCAAGACCACCCAGGTCGCCGCGCTGAATACGGCCGATCTCGCGGTGCTGACCACGGCCCAGGTGGCCGCGCTCACCACGTCCGGCGTTGCGGTGCTGACCACGGCGCAGATCCAGGCGCTGACCACGGCCCAGATCGTCGGGCTGACCACCGCCCAGGTGCAGGCGCTGACCACCGCTGCCGTCGCCGCCTTGACCACGGCACAAGTCGCCGCGATCGAGACCACCGACATCGCCGCACTGCGCACCGCCCAGGTGGCGGCGCTGAACACCGCCGACGTGACCGCCTTGACCACGGCCCAGATCGGCGCCTTGACCACCGCCGGCGTGGCCGCGCTGAACACGGCCCAGACGCAGGCGCTGACTACGGCGCAGATCGTCGCGCTCAAGACCAACCAGATCCAGGCCTTGACGAACGCCGACGTGGCCGCCCTGACGACGGCCCAGGTGGCCGCCATCGAGACCACGGACGTGGCCGCGCTTGAAACCGACCAGGTCGCTGCCTTGACCACGGCCCAGGTGCAGGCGCTGACCACCGCGCAAGTCGTGGCGCTGACCACGGCCGGCATCGCCGCGCTGACCACCGCCGGCGTGGCCGCCTTGACCACGGCGCAAGTCGTCGCGATCGAGACCAACGACATCGCCGCGCTCAAGACCACCCAGGTCGCGGCACTGAACACCGCCGACGTGGCTGCCTTGACCACGGCGCAAATTGCGGCCCTGACCACCGGCGGCGTGGCCGCGCTGAACACCGCGCAGGTGCAGGCACTGACCACGGCGCAGATCGTTGCGCTCAAGACCAACCAGATCGATTCGTTGTCCACCAATGCGGTGGCCGCCTTGACCACGGCCCAGGTCGTGGCCATTGAAACCGCCGACATCGCGGTGCTCGACACGGCCCAGGTGCGAGCGCTGAACACGGCCGACGTGGCGGTGCTGACCACGGCCCAGATCGGCGCCCTGAGCACGGCCGGTGTGGCGTCGTTGACGACCGCCCAGGTGCAGGCCCTGACCACGGCGCAAATCGTCGCGCTCAAGACCAACCAGGTCCAGGCTCTGACCACCGCCGAGGTGGCAGCGCTGACCACCGCCCAGGTGGCTGCGATCGAAACCGCGGACGTCGCCGCTTTGACCACCGGCCAGGTGGGTGCCTTGACCACGGCCCAGGTGCAAGCCCTGACCACCGCACAGGTCGTGGCGCTGACGACAGCCGGCATCGCCGCGCTGAGTACGGCCGATGTGGCCGCGCTGACCACGGCCCAGGTGGTGGCGATCGAGACGACCGACATTGCCGCGCTCAAAACCACGCAGGTGGCGGCGCTGAACACCGCCGATGTGGCCGCACTCACGACCGCGCAGATCGGCGCATTGACCACCGGCGGCGTGGCCGCGCTGAACACCGCGCAGGTGCAGGCGCTGACCACGGCGCAGATCGTGGCCTTGAAGACCAGCCAGGTCGATGCGCTGTCCACCAATGCTGTGGCCGCCTTGACCACGGCCCAGGTCGTGGCCATCGAAACCGCCGATATCGCGGTGCTCGACACGGCCCAGGTGCGGGCGCTGAACACGGCCGACGTGGCGGTGCTGACCACGGCCCAGATCGGCGCCCTGAGCACGGCTGGCGTGGCGTCACTGACGACCGCCCAGGTGCAGGCCCTGACCACGGCGCAGATCGTCGCACTCAAGACCAACCAGATCCAGGCACTGACGAATGCCGACGTGGCCGCGCTGACCACCGCGCAGGTGGCTGCGATCGAAACCGCGGACGTGGCTGCCCTCGAGACCGACCAGGTTGCTTCGTTGACCACGGCCCAGGTGCAGGTGCTGACCACCGCGCAGGTGGTGGCGCTGACCACGGCCGGCATCGCCGCGCTGACCACGGCCGATGTGGCCGCGCTGACCACGGCGCAAGTCGCCGCGATCGAGACCGTCGACATCGCCGCGCTCAAGACCGCGCAGGTGGCGGCACTCAATACCGCTGACGTGGCGGTGCTGACCACGGCGCAAGTGGCGGCCATCACCACCGCCAATGTGGCGGTGTTGACCACGGCGCAGGTGCAGGCCTTGACCACCGCCCAGATCGTGGCGCTGAAGACCGACCAGGTCCAGGCCCTGACCACGGCCTCGGTCGCGGCGCTCACGACGGCGCAGGTCGCAGCCATCGAGACCAACGACGTCGCCGCACTGCGCACCACCCAGGTGGCGGCGCTGAATACCGCCGATGTCGCGGTGTTGACCACGGCCCAGGTCCAGGCCCTGACGACGGGCGGCGTCGCGGTGCTGAACACGGCGCAGGCGCAGGCGCTGACCACGGCCCAGATCGTGGCGCTGAAAACCAGCCAGATCGAAGTGTTGACCACCGCCGCGGTGGCGGCTCTCACCACCGCCCAGGTGGCCGCGATCGAAACCGCCGACGTGGCCGCGCTCAAGACCACCCAGGTCGGCGCGCTGACCACGGCCCAGGTGCAGGCACTGACCACGGCCCAGGTCGTGGCCTTGACCACGTCCGGCATCTCGTCGCTCACCACTGCCGCCGTGGCTGCCTTGACCACCGCCCAGGTGGCGGCGATCGAAACCGCTGACGTGGCCGCGCTCAAGACCACCCAGGTCCAGGCGCTGGAAACCACCGACGTGGCGGTGCTGAGCTCGGCCCAGGTCCAGGCCCTCACGACTTCCGGCGTGGCCGTGCTGACCACCGCCCAGGTGCAGGTGTTGACCACGGCCCAGATCGTGGCGCTGAAGACCAGCCAGATCGAGGTGCTGACCACCGCCGCGGTGGCCGCCCTGACGACCAGCCAGGTCGCCGCCATCGAGACCGCCGACATCGCCGCGCTCAAGACCACCCAGGTGGGCGCGCTGACCACGGCCGACGTGGCGGTGCTGAGCACGGCCCAGGTGCAGGCGCTCACGACCTCCGGTGTGGCCACGCTGAACACGGCGCAGGTGCAGGCGCTCACGACCAGCCAGGTCGTCGCGCTCAAGACGACCCAGGTGCAGGCCTTGACCACGGCCCAGGTGGCGGTGCTGACCACCGCCCAGGTCGCGGCCATCGAGACCTCCGATATCGCCGTCTTGAAGACCACGCAGGTGGTGGCACTGAACACGGCCGACGTGGCCGCGCTGACCACCGCACAGGTGTCGGCCCTGACCACGTCGTCGGTGGCGGCCTTGACCACGACGCAACTGCAGGCGATGACGACCAGCCAGATCGTGGCGCTGGCCACCAGCCAGGTGCAGGCACTCTCGACCTCGGACATCGCGGCGCTGACGACTTCGCAGGTCGCCGCGATCGAGACTGTCGACGTGGTGGCGCTCAAGACCACCCAGGTGCGCGCGCTGACGACCAGTGCCATCGTGGCCCTGACCACCTCGCAGGTGGCGGCACTCACCACGACGCAGGTCGAAGCCTTGACCACCACGCAGATCCAGGCCTTCACCACCACGCAGGTCCAGCAGCTCAAGCTCGGCACGCCGATCATCCTCGACCTGGACGGCAACGGCGTGAACACGCAAAGCATCCAGAACGGCGTGAAGTTCGACCTGTTCGCCGATGGCCAGGCAGTCAACACCGGCTGGGTCAGCAGCGGCGACGGCTTGTTGGTGCTCGACCGCAACCATGATGGCCAGATCAACGATGGCTCCGAACTGTTCGGCTCGTCGACCACGCTGGCCTCGGGCAGCAAGGCGACCGACGGTTATGCGGCGCTGCGCGAACTGGATGTGGACGGCAGTGGCACGATCAATGCGAGCGACGCCGCCTTCGCCGACCTGCGGGTCTGGGTCGACAGCAATTCGGACGGCGTGAGCCAGGCTGACGAACTGAAGACCTTGGCTTCGCTGAACATCACCAGCCTGAGCGTGCAGACCTCGGCCGACCTCAGCAAGGACAACGGCAACCTGATCGGCCTGACCTCGTCGTACGAAACCGCGGACGGCGCGACCCACCAGGCCGCGGACGTCTGGTTCGTGGCCGACAAGTCGCAGAATGTGGCGGACACTTCGTCAGCCGGCGTGGTGATGCCCGATACCATCGAGGTGCCGGCCCTGGCCGAAACGCCGTTGGTGGACAGGGTTACCGCGGCAGCCGCCAAAACCACTCTGGCCGCACCGCTGCGCGACGACCTGCGCAGCCGCGTGAGCAGCCTGGCCCAGGCGATCGGCAGCTTCGGCGGTTCGGGCGCGGCTGATGGCCAGAGCGCGACGGTCAACAACGGCATCGATCCCGCCCGGGTGGCCAGCGCCGCGCAGAGCCCGGCGGCCCTGGCCGTCGGTGGCATGGTCGACGCGATGAAGCAGTTCGATGCGAATGGCCAGACGGTAAGCCAGGCGACCACGGCCGCGGCGACACTCGGCAAGTCGCTGACGCTGCCCGGTCAGGACCCGATGCAGCAGGGCGTGCTGGCCATCGCTCCGAAGGCCTAGAACGCGCACGTTCTTAGCGTTCTTCGTGGTGGGAGGGCCGTGAGGCCCTTTCGATTGGCACCCGCAAGGAGCGCCAAGCCCCCGTGGATTCAGACCTGCGGGGGCTTTTTTATACCGCGATTTCCGAGTACGGTGCGCGGATCACGGTGAAACCGTGTGACGGCGCGGCCAGCGCGGCCTGGCCTTCGGCTGCGGTGTACTGCACCACGGCCCGCGTGCCGTTCAGGACCAGCTGCGCGGGATGCCGCGCGAGCCGCAACTGCTGGAACAGTTCATCCAGCACCAGCCGGCGCGCGAAGCCGGGAGCGGCGTCCGTCGCCGCGCGTTCGGCGCTGAGCAGGTAGTCGCCCTCCGCGGGCGTGCTGTCCGGCACATAGGCCACGCAGCGCAGCGACGGCAGGCTTTGCCGGACTTCGGCCAGCACCGCGTCCAGCACTGGCGAGCCGACAACGTGGACCACCGTGGCCTGGGTGTCGCCCAGGATGGCGGCCATGCGCTGCACCAGGAAGTCGTGCATGAAGTGGTGTTCACACTTCAGCAGCAGGGTGTCGTCGGGCTGCTTCAGCGCCGTCAGCCGCCGCAGGAACATCCACAGCAGGTAGGGCGACTTCTGGCCCACCGACATGCGCGCCGCCTGGAAGTACAGCGTGTGCAGCAGCTTCTGCCGCGCCTCGGGCAGGGCCTCGGGCGGCAGCAGGTCGAGGCAGCTCGATACGGCCAGTTCCAGGTCGGCATTGGCCATGTCGAGGAACCAGGCCTCGGCCATGCGGCTGGTCAGGCTGTTGCTGTTGGTCAGGTGCTGGAAGAAGGGCTTGTCGACCACACACAGGTCGCCATGCGCGAGCAGCGTGAAGTACAGCGGGATCAGCGTGCCGGTGCGGTCCAGGTAGGCGCAGTGGCGCTCGAACACATCGCGGCGCAGGATCGGGTGGCCGTCGCAGATCGACAAATTCTGCAGCAGCGTGGCCTGCGCGCCCCGGGGCACGAGGGTGGCCACGGCGCCGCTGTAGTCGATGCGCAGCGCCGCGTTCAGCTGACGCAGGCTCAGGTACTGGCCGATCACCGCTACCACCGAAGGTGTGCCGTTCATGATGCTGGCCGACAGCGCGAGCGCCTGCTCGAACACCATGTCGTCGTCGTTGAGGATGTAGATGAACTTGCGTGTGGCGCGGCGCAGCAGTGCGTCCATGTTGCGCGCGAAGCCGATGTTCTCGGCATGCCGCAGGTGCACGAAATGGGCGAACATCGGCCGCATTTCGGCGATCACCTGGGCGGTGTCGTCGGTCGATGCGTTGTCGCCCACCAGCACCTCGAAGCGCGTGTCCTCGAAAGCCGCCAGGTGCGTGAGGCAGCGCCGCAGCAGGCTCGCGCGGTTGAAGCTCGGGATGCAGATGCTGAATTCGATCATGCGCTGGTGGCGGGCTTTGGTGTGGGCGTTGGCTTGCGCACGGTCCAGGTGATGTGGTATTCGGCGATCACGTTGTTGAGCTCGCGCGCACGCAGGTTGAGCTCGTCCATCGTGAGTTTGCCGCTGGCGTATTGTTCGTAGTAGACCGGGTCGAGCACCGTGGTCAGCTGCGAGATCCAGAAGTCGACACCGATGTAGTGCGCCAGCGGCGTGGCCGAGGAGATGCCGCCGGCGGCCCATTCGTCGTTCTTCTGCCGGTCGAACAGGGTCAGCGACTGCGGCGTGATCGGCCGCACATGGGTCGGGTCGCCGAGGTAGTTGTCGTGCCGCGGATGGGGCACGTGGATGGCGATCACCGCGCCGTCGCGGCACACGCGGTAGAGCTCGCGGATGATGTTGAGGTAGGTCTCGGTGTCACGGCCCATGTGTTCGAGCGAATGGATGAACTTCACCTCGCTCACCGAATCCGTCTCCCACGGCCAGGGCGTGGCTTCCAGGTCGACCACCAGGTCGGTGGTGGCGGTGGGGTATTTGTCGACGTTGAGAAAGCCGTCGATGGTCTTGGCGCCGCTGCCCAGGTTGAGTTTCATGGCCTGCTTTCGGTGTCGGTGGGTGGTCGTGATTATCGGAATTGCCAGTTGTTCTTGAACACCGGCGTGAAGGCCATGTCCGAGCGCAGGAAGAGAAACTTCCAGGCGCACAGGTCGAGCTGCTCGGCCAGGTTGGCGAAGCAGCTGTCCACGCAGGCGAACAGCGCCGCGCGTTCGATCACGCCCAGCCAGTCGAAGGGGTTGCTCGAGATTTCGCTGATGCGCACGATCTGGTGGGTGGCTTTGACGTCGGGCGGCAGTTCGATCTGCAACCTGAAGTTGGAGCCGAATTCATGCAGCAGCGCGTACGGGCCGTGGATGCCGAGCTGGTCGAACAGGGCCTGCTCGCGCGCGGCGTCGCGGCTCACGCGCAACTGCCACTTGCGCTCGAAGGGTACGCCGGCCGCGGCATATTTGTATTCGTCGAACTTCAGCGACTTCGCGAGTTTGGGGTTGATCACCTCCAGGCCCGACAAGTAGGAATAGAGGCAGAAAACCTGCTCGCAGCCCTGCGCCTGCAGCAGCGCCGCCGGCGTGTCGTAGAAGTAGGCCCGCGTGCCTTCGCCGCCGAGCCGGGTGTCGACCACGAGGAAATGGATTTCGGGAAAAGCCGCCTGCACGAAGGGGTGGAAGCGTGCATCGACCGGCCAGAACACCTCATGGCCCTGGTCCACGAAGTGCTGGGCGATGGGGGCTGCGATGACGATGTCGCCGATGCCGCGGGTCTGGATCAAGCCGATGCGCAAGCGTGCCCCTGGTGATTGGATGGAGTGGTCGATTTCGGAATGTCAGCGGCCCACTTCGTCGGCCACGTCGCCGAGTTCGCAGGCCCGCCACATCGCGATGAAGACGGCTTCGAGGTTAGTGCAGAAACGCGCGGTGTCAAACAGCGAATAACTGTTTTGATGCGCCGCAATTTTGGCCTTCAGCGCGGCCAGTGCCGCCGGATCGCGGGCCAGGCCGAGCGCCAGGGCTTCATAGGCAGCCAGGCTCTGCGCCACCAGCTCGGGCACGCCCAGCGCATGCAGCAGGCTGCCCGCCACCCGCGACGGAAACGAGCCACCCATAGAGGTCACCACCGGCAGGCCGGCCATCAACGCGTCGGCGGCGGTGGTGTGCGCGTTGTAGGGGTGGGTGTCGAGGAACAGGTCAGCCTGGCGGTAGCGTGCCAGATGGTCTTCCACCAGCGGCACGCGGCCGGCGAAGATCAGCCGCGCGGGATCGATGCCGCGCGCCTCGGCCTCGCGGCGCAGGTTGCGCTGCGCCACCTCGCCGCGCGAGACCAGCCACAACACGCTGCCCGGCACCTGGGCCAGCAGGCGCATCCACACATCGAACACCGGCGGCGAGATCTTGTAGTCGTGGCTGAACGAGCAGAACACGAAGCCCTGTTCGGGCAGGCCGCATTCGGCGCGCGACGGCGTACGCTCGGCGATGCGCACGCTGTTGTCGGTCGGCAGGTAGCTGTCGGGCAGGTAGGCCACGCGCTCGGTGTAGAAGGCCTGGTGTTCGGGCGGGATGGTGTGGCGGTCGGCGATGATGTAGTCGTGGTAGGGCGTTCCCATGGTGCCGGGGTAGCCGAGGTAGTTGACCTGCACTGGTGCTGCGCGGTGGGCAAAGATTTCGGTGCGGGTGTCCGAGGTGTAGCCGCCGAGGTCGACGGCGATGTCGACTTCCATCTCGCGCATCAGCCGCGCGATCTGCTCCGAGCCCATGCCGCGGGCGTCGATGAAGTGGTCGAAGGCCTGGGTCATGCGCGCGCGCAGCCGGCTCTGGTCGTCGATGCCGAGCGAGATCGCAATCGTCTCGAAGCGCGCCTTGTCGTGCCGCTCGAATACGCCGGCCATCAGGTGGCCTACCGGGTGCTCGCGGAAATCGGGCGACACATAGGCCAGCCGGATCTTGCGGTGCCGATAGCGTTCACCCGTCCACAGTGGCACGGGGCGCGGCGGGCAGTAGTGGCTGGCGAAGATCTTCGCGGCCTGCAGGTGGTCGGCGGCCTGGTCCGATGCCGACATGAAGGCCAGCGACTTGCAACTGCGCTGGCCGGCGCGCACACCTGCGATGAGCCGTTGGGTCAGGCCTTCGAAGTCGCGCCAGTCGCAGATGTGCATGCGTTCGTAGAACAGCAGGCCCGGGGCATAGTCGTAGCCCGGCGCCAGTTCGATCAGCTTCTCGAACGCGGCGATGGCCTGTTCGCTCTGCTTGAATTCGGTGAGCAGGATGCCGAAGTTGCCCAGCGCGGTGACGTTGTTCGGGTCGAGCGCAACCACCCGGTTGAAGCGCTCCAGCGCCTGCTGGTGGCGGAACATGTTGCGCAGCAGCACACCGCTGTTGAGCAGGGTCTCCACATAGTCCGGCTGCAGCGCCAGCGCCGCGTCGAAGCTTTGCAGGGCTTCTTCCTTGCGGTCGAGTGCCTGCAGCACGGCACCATGCACGTAGCGCAGCGGCGCGAACTGCGGGTTGTGTTCGACGCCGCGCGCGGACAGGGCGAGCGCGAGGCCGAGGTCGCCGGCCTGCATGGCGATCACCGTCAGCGAGTACAGCGCGGCGGCGTTGTGTGTGTCGGCCGCCAGCACTTCATGGAACAGCGCGGCCGCCGCTTCGGGCTGGGCCTGGTTTTGCAGGCCGATGGCGCGGATGAGGGTTTCGGTGACGGACATGGGGCGTCGATTCTGCAACGAAAAGCGGGCGGCCGGTCAGCGCGCCGAAAGCGTGGTCTCGTTGCCCTGGGTGCCGCCGCCCAGCGCCTTGTACAACTGGGCCGCGGCTTCGAGTTGCGCGCGGCGGATCTGGATGTTGACCTGCTGCGCGGCCACCATTTCGCGTTCGCTCTCCAGCACTTCCAGGTAACCGGTCATGCCGCCATCGAAGCGTGCACGTGCGATCTGCAGGCGGTGCGCCTGCGCCTTGAGGTTGGCCTCTGACGAGCGCATCTGCGCGGCCAGCGAGGCGCGTGCCGACAACTGGTCCGCCACCTCGCGGAAGGCCTGCTGGATGGTCTTTTCGTAGTCGGCCACGGCGACCACCTTGCGCGCCTTGGCTACGTCGAGGTTGCTGTCACCGCGGCCGCCATCGAAGATCGGCAACGACATCACCGGCTGGAACGACCAGGCCCCGGCATGGAACAGGCTGCTCAGGCCCGAACTCGCGGCACCGATGCCGGCACTCAGCAAAATCTTGGGCAGGAAGGCGGCGCGCGCGGCGTCGATGTTGGCATGGGCGGCCACCAGGCGCTGCTCGGCGGCCATGACGTCGGGGCGCAGCAGCAGGACCTCGCCGGGCAGGCCGGGCGTGAGTTCGCTGTCCAGGCCCTGTTGGTCGAGCGTCCGTCCCGGTGGCAGGCTGGCCGCTTCGCCGCCGACCAGGTAGTTCAGCAGATTGGCGGCCACGCTGCGCTGGTGGTCGAGTGCGGCGAGGTTGGCGCGCGCGGCTTCGAGCAGGCCCGAGGCCTGTTCCAGCTCGTAGTCGTAGGTGGCACCGATGTCGCGGCCCTTGGTGATCAGCGCCAGCGATTCCTCGCGCGAGGCGACGGTGGCGCGGGCCATGGCCGTGAGGTCGGTGGTCTGCAGCAGCGTGTAGTAGGCGGTGGCCACGTCGGCCACCAGCGACAGGTGCACGGCGCGCCGCGCTTCCTCCGAGGCCAGGTAGCTGCGCCGGGCCGCGTCCGACAGGCCGGCCAGGCGGCCCCAGAAATCGACCTCATACGACACGGCGGACAGGGTCAGATCGAAGCGTCGGTTGCTGGCGCTGGTGTCCAGGTCGGCCTGGGTGCGGGTGACGCTGGCCTGGCCAAGCAGATTGACCGTGGGCGACCGGTCGGCGCGCACGATGCCCCATTGCGCACGTGCTTCCTCGACCCGCGCGGCGGCCACGCGCAGGTCGCGGTTTTGTTCGAGCGCGGTGGCGATCAGCGCCTGCAGCCGCGGGTCGGTGAAGAAGTAGCGCCAATGGGTCTTGACGGCTTCACGCTGGCCGTTCGTCTCGATCGGTGTGGCCGAGCTGGGCCATTGGGCCGGCACCGGCAGGGTGGGGCGCTGGAACTCGGGCGTGTTGGCGCAGGCGGTGAGGGCCAACGCCACCGCCACCGGCCACAGGCGCGCTGTGTTGCTCACTGGTGTAACTCCATGGCCCATTTTCGGGTACGACCCGATGCCGGGCAACCGGAGCGGCCCGGGCGGCCGCATGAGGGTCTGCCCCGGATTGCTATATTAAATATAGCTAATGATGTCTGTTGTGTATGGCCTTTGAGTCGAACCGGTTGCAGGTGGTCGCCATCGGCACAACGCTTAAGGCGCGAACTGGCAGGCAGTCCGGCCTCTCATTCGGGCCTCGCGGCTCAGGCGCTGGCGGCCGCGAGTTGTTCCAGGGCGGCGATCACTTCGTCCGGGCCCACAGCTTCGACGTTTTCCAGCTGCGGCTGCAAGGCAAGCAGCGCCGCCGCGCCGTCGCGTTGCAGTTGCGCGATCGCCTGGCCGGCGTCCTTGGGCGAGGCGAAGCCGGCGCTTTGCAGCAGCAGGCGGCCTTGGGCATCGACCAGCTTGAAGCGGAACCGGCCATCGGCTTCGCGGTATTGCTTGAACGATGGCAGGGCCGTCTTGGCCACCTTGGCGGCCTTGTTCTTTGCCTGGCTGCGCAGGTCGCGCAGGCCGACGGCGCGGCGCAGGTCGGCGGTGAACGGCGTGGCCAGCTTGCGCGCCTTGGTGGCGCCAGCGAGCAGGATGTCTTCGATCTTGCCGGGGTTGTCGATCAGCGCCTGGTAGGTGGCGCGCATCGGCGCGATTTCCTGGTCGACGCGTTCGAACAACATCTGCTTGGCGTCGCCCCAGGCGATGCCCTTCGCATAGGCTGCGCGCAGGGCTTCGGTTTCTTCAGCCGTGGCAAAGGCCTGGTACAGCTGGAACAGTGCCGAGCCTTCGGTGTCTTTCGGTTCGCCGGGGGCGCGTGAATCGGTGACGATGCCGGCAATCAGCTTGCGCAACTGCTCGCGCGGCGCGAACAGCGGAATCGTGTTGTCGTAGCTCTTGCTCATCTTGCGGCCGTCCAGTCCGGGCAGGGTGGCCACGGACTCCTCGATCGCGGCCTCTGGCAGTACGAAGTGTTCTCCGTAGAGGTGGTTGAAGCGCTGGCCGATGTCGCGCGCCATCTCGATGTGCTGGATCTGGTCGCGGCCCACCGGCACCTTGTGCGCGTTGAACATCAGGATGTCGGCGGCCATCAGCACCGGGTACATGAACAGGCCCGCGCTGATGTCGGCGTCCGGGTCGACATCAGCAGCGGTGTTCTTGTCCACCGAAGCCTTGTAGGCATGGGCGCGGTTGAGCATGCCCTTGGCGGTGACGCAGGTCAGCAGCCAGGTGAGCTCGGGGATTTCGGGGATGTCGGACTGGCGGTAGAAGGTCACGCGTTCCGGGTCGAGGCCGGCGGCCAGCCAGGTCGCGGCGATCTCCAGCGTGGACTGCTGGATGCGCGCCGGCTCGTCGATCTTGATCAGCGCGTGGTAGTCGGCCAGGAAGTAGAAGCTTTCGCTGCCGGGCACCAGGCTGGCCCGCACGGCGGGCCGGATCGCGCCCACGTAGTTGCCGAGGTGGGGCGTGCCCGAGGTGGTGATGCCGGTTAAGACGCGCAGAGAAGTCATACAGAAATTATCGAATCAGCAAGGTCACGGGATAGAGAAGGATGTCGAGCAGGTCGAAGGTCAGGCCCATCACCGGGCGCATCCACCAGGTGCTGATGACGCCGGCAATCACCAGCGCCATCACGATGAAGAAGCCCCAGGGCTCGATGCGCGACACGGCGGCGGCCTGGCGGTAGGGCAGCAGGCCGACCAGGATGCGGCCGCCATCGAGCGGCGGCAGCGGGAACAGGTTGAAGGCGAACATCACCACGTTGACCAGCAGGCCGCCCTGGCACATCTTCAGGAAGAAGGGCTCGGTGATTCCCAGGCCAAGCAGCACGTGCAGCAGCAGGCCCCAGAGAAAGGCCTGGGCCAGGTTGGCGCCCGGCCCGGCCAACGCCACCCAGACCATGTCGCGCTTCGGGTTGCGCAGGCGGCCGAAGTTCACCGGCACCGGCTTGGCATAACCGAACAGGAAGGCGCCGGAGGTGGCGAAGTACAGCATCAGCGGCATCAGGATGGTGCCGATCGGATCGATGTGCTTGATCGGGTTGAGCGTGATGCGCCCGAGCATGGCGGCCGTGTTGTCACCGAAATGGCGGGCGGCATAACCGTGCGCAGCTTCATGCACCGTGATGGCGAACAGCACGGGCAGGGCGTAGATCAGGACGGTTTGGATGAGATTTTGAGTATCCACAGGCGAATTGTCTCAGACGGGCGAGAGCGGAAAAACAAGGAGCCGTGCAGGCATGCGCCTGAACGGGCGATGGGCGTTGGAACTACAGGCCGATGGCGCTCAGTTCGCCCCGGCCCTGGCGCACCAGCACGGCGTCGCCGCCGGTGCCCATGGCGGTGAGGTCGATCACCGTGGTGGGTTCCAGCGGGCAGGCGCCGGCGTCGAGCAGGGCCGCGATCTGGTGTTCGAAACGTTCGCGGATTTCGGCCGCATCATTGAGCGGCGCGGTTTCTCCGGGCGGGATCAGCGTGGTGGCCAGGAGCGGCGCGCCGTGCAGGGCCAACAAATCCTGCAGGGTCTTGTGCTCGGGCACGCGCAGGCCGATGGTCTTGCGTGAAGGATGGCTCAGGCGGCGCGGCACTTCCTTGCTGGCTTCGAGGATGAAGGTGTACGGCCCCGGCGTGGCGGCCTTGAGCAGCCGGTATTGCTTGTTGTCGACGCGTGCGTAGGTGGCCAGCTCGCTCAGGTCGCGGCACAGCAGCGTGAGATGGTGCTTGTCGTCGACGCCGCGGATGCGCCGCAGGTTGTCGGCGGCGGACTTGTCGTCGAGGTGGCACACCAGCGCATAACTCGAATCGGTGGGCACGGCGACGATGCCGCCTTGGGCCAGCAGGGCCACCGTCTGCTTGAGCAGGCGGGGTTGGGGATTGTCGGGGTGAACTTCGAAATACTGTGCCATGTTGGGTTCCTTGTGCTCAGGGTTCGACGGTTTGTACCGGCATGCGGCTTTCGCGCACGGTGAGCCAGGCGCCGACGGCGCCGCAGACCGTGACCAGCGCGATGCCCACGAGCGACCAATGGTCCGGGACGTGTGAAAAAGCCAGCCAGCCCGCAAGCATGGCAAAGCCGATCTGCCCATACAGAAAAGGCGTGAGCGTGGCCGCCGGGGTCCGTGCGTAGGCCAGGATCAGCATGAAATGCCCCACGGTGCCGAGCAGACCCATCATCACCAGGCCAGCCCACAATTGCCAGTCACCGAGCGACGCCCACACGAAGGGCAGGGCCAGCGAGGCGATCAGCGTGCCCACCCAGCCGGTGTAGAAATGCATGGTGAACGGGTCTTCGGTCTTGGCGAGCCGGCTGGTCAGCACCTGGAACCAGGCATTAGAGACCACCAGCCCGATCGGCAGCAGCATGGCCCAGGTGAAGGATTCGCCACCGGGCCGGATGATCACCAGCGTCCCCGCGAAGCCGCCAAGCACCAGCAGCCAGCGCAGCGGCGACACGCGTTCCTTCAGCGCGGTGGCCGCCAGCAGCGTGATCACCAGCGGCGTGATCATCACGATGGCGGTGAATTCGGCCACCGGCATATAGCGCAGGCTGAAAAATGCGAAAGTGCTGCTGAGCAGCAACAGAAAACCGCGCAGGCACTGGAACTTGGGATGCGCGGTGCGCAGCAGCGACAGGCCGCGCGCAGGCAGCATCGTCGCGGTGGTGGCCAGCGCCTGGAACACATAACGGAACCACAGTGCCATCAACACCGGCACGCTGGTGCTGATGAACTTGGTGATGGTGTCGAGGGTGGCGAAGAGGGCTACCGCCGTAGTGACAAGAGCGATGCCGGCCAGTGCGGAACCGGGCCGGCTCACTGGATGCGGTCCGCCAGCAGTTCCCAGACCGGTGTGAGCTCGCCCGGCAGGTAGGGCAGCGTGCCGAGATCGGTATGGCTCTCATCCGGGCTGTGGAAATCGCTGCCGCGCGAGGCGGCCAGGCCGAATTCCTTGGCGACAGCCGCGTATTCCACGTATTCGGCCGGCGTGTGGCTGCCGGTCACCACCTCGACGGCACGGCCGCCATGGGCCTTGAATTCGCTGAACAGCGCGTATTCCTCGTTGGCCGTGAACTTGTAGCGACCGGGGTGGGCGATCACCGCGACGCCGCCGGTCTGGGTGATCCAGTCCACCGCGTCCTTGAGCGAGGCCCAGCGGTGCGGTACATAACCGGGCTTGCCTTCGGTCAGGTATTTGCGGAACACCTCATAGGTGTCGGTGCAGGCGCCGCTTTCCACGAGGAAACGCGCGAAATGGGTGCGCGAGATCAATTCAGGATTGCCCGCGAAGCGCAGCGCGCCCTCATAGGCACCCTTGATGCCGACCTTGGCCAGGCCATCGGACATCTCGTGGGCCCGCTTGTCGCGGCCGCCACGGGTGTCCATCAGCCCCTGCACCATGCGCGGGTCTTGCGCGTCGAAGCCGAGGCCGACGATGTGCACGGTTTCACCGGCAAATGTCACCGAGATTTCGGCGCCGGTGAGGTATTTCATGCCGTGGGCCTTGGCCGCGGCTGCGGCGCGCAACTGACCGCCGATTTCGTCGTGGTCGGTCAGCGCCCACAATTCCACGCCGTTGGCCTTGGCGCGTGCGGCAAGCTCCTCGGGGGTCAGCGTGCCGTCGGAGACGACGGAATGGCAATGGAGATCGGCATTGAGAATGGAAGTCACTGCTTCATTTTAGGCGCTGTGGCTCATTTCTGCCGGCCGTGGCGTGGCATCGGGCGGAAAACAAAAAGGCCGCTGGGTTGCAGCGGCCTTTTTGGGTTTGGCGCCAGGGGCACCTGCCGAATTACTTCAGCTTGATTTCTTTGTAATCCACATGCTTGCGAGCCTTGGGATCAAACTTGCTGATCAGCATCTTCTCGGGCATGGTCTTCTTGTTCTTCGTCGTGGTGTAGAAGTGACCGGTGCCGGCAGTGGATTCCAGCTTGATTTTTTCGCGTCCGCCTTTGGTTGCCATGATTCAGCTCCTTATGCTTGGCCACGTGCGCGCAGATCGGCGAGCACAGAGTCGATACCGTTTTTGTCGATCAAACGCAGACCGGCGTTGGAGATGCGCAAGCGGATCCAACGGTTTTCTGTTTCGACCCAGAAGCGGCGGTATTGCAGGTTCGGCAGGAACCGACGTTTGGTTTTGTTGTTGGCGTGGGAGACATTGTTCCCGACCATCGGGCCTTTGCCCGTTACTTCGCATACGCGTGCCATGAGGACACTCCAATCAGAACGGTGACAGCAGCTTGCTGCCCCCGTGATTAACGGCTGTTGCCGCACCTCGCCAAAGCTTGTTTTGCGCCTGTAAAAAGCGCACCGGTTTGCAGTGGCGGTAAGGAAATTTACCAACTCTCTTGCATGCAAAGCCTTGCGGCCAGGCACGAAGAAATTCAGTAAAGCCTTGGATTATAACGTTATTTTGGTGACCGCGCGCATGGCCCGAGCGGACGTGAAAAAAGCGGGCCGGCGCCAAGCCAACCCGCTTTGAATGATGCTGAAGATGACGAAGAGGCCGCCCTGTGCCGGGCGCCCTGTTTCGCCAGCCGAGCCGGCGCTCAGTTGTTCTTGATCTTTTCGGTGTTGCTCTTTTCCGGATGTGGATCCGGGCCGACCTTCTTGCCGATGGCTTCGCCGGTGCTCGTTACGGCCGCGCCAGCTTTTTTCGCACCGCGCTTGGTGGCGGCTCCGGCCTTCTTGGCCACGCGCACGGTGGCGCGGCCAGCCTTCTTCACGCCTTCTTCGGCGCGGGCTACAGGGCCGGGCGCGGCCGGAGCCGGCTGGGCCGTTGGGGCTGCGGGGGCGGGTGGGGGTGTCGTGGTCTGTGCCATGGCAACGCTGCCCAGTGCCGTCAAGCCGGCAATGGAAAGGGCCAGGAAAGTCTTTTGAAACATGAAGCGGTCTCCTGAGGATGTTGCTGAGGGGTGATTCGATTCAACGCCCCGTGCGGCGACGGCGTTGACCCATGCCGGAAATACAGCCTTGGGGCCCGCAAACCACGCCCATCCGGCATACATGTTGATACTTTTATGCGGGTTATCACTAACTATAACAACTTGATTTAGTTAGTCGGACGCCTCTATAGTTCAGCCGTCCGCCACCGCAAAGCCTTCGGAAGAGACTTTGCAGTTTTTTTGAACACCGCAGACCAGGGGTCTGCATACCGGAGACAAACCATGTTCAGCAAGCGTTCCACCCTGGCTGCCGCCATTCTTTCCTTCACCGCATCGATGGCCGCATCGACGGCCTTTGCGGCCGGTGAGCCGGTGATCGGCCTGATCACCAAGACCGAGACGAATCCCTTCTTCGTGAAGATGAAGGAGGGCGCCGCAGCCGAAGCCAAGGCCAAGGGCGCCAAGCTGCTCAGCGGTGCGGGCAAGACCGATGGCGACAACGCTGGCCAGATCGCGGCGATGGAAAACATGATCGCCGCCGGCGCCAAGACCATCCTGATCACGCCGAGCGACTCCAAGGCCATCATTCCTGCCATCAAGAAGGCCCAGGCCAAGGGCGTGATGGTGATCGCACTCGACAGCCCGACCGATCCCCAGGAAGGCACGGACGCGCTGTTCGCCACCGACAACTACAAGGCCGGTGTGCTGATCGGCGAATATGCCAAGGCCGCCATGGCTGGCAAGCCGGTGAAGATCGCCACACTCGACCTGTTCCCGGGCCATCCGGTCGGCGCCCAGCGCCACAACGGCTTCCTGAAGGGCTTCGGCCTGGCCAGCAACGACGCCAAGAACAACGAACTCGCCAAGCCGGCCGAAGTGGTCTGCCAGGCCGACAGCTTCGGCGACCGCGCCAAGGGCCAGACGGCAATGGAAAACTGCCTGCAGAAAAACCCCGACATCAACCTCGTCTACACCATCAACGAACCCGCCGCGGCCGGTGCCTTCAACGCGCTGCAAAAGGCCGGCAAGGCGAAGAGCGTGATGATCGTGTCGGTCGACGGCGGTTGCGACGGCATCAAGGACGTGGCTGGTGGCAAGATCGCCGCCACCTCGCAGCAGTACCCGCTGAAGATGGCCGCCATGGGTGTCGCCGCCGGCATCGACTACGCCAAGACCGGCAAGAAGGCCAGCGGCTATACCGACACCGGTGTGACCCTGATCGCCGCCAAGCCGATCGACGGCGTCGACAGCAAGGACACCAAGGTCGGCACTGAACTGTGCTGGGGCAAGAAGTAAGCGCCGCGCCGGCAGGGCACCTACGTGGACAACCTGAAACGAAAACTCCCTCCGCTCGGGCAGCTCGGGCCTTTCATCGCGCTGCTGATCGCCTGCGCGGTGTTCGGCGCGACGACCGAGCGCTTCTTCAGCGCCGACAACTTCTCGCTGATCCTGCAACAGGTGATGGTGGTCGGCGTGATCGCCATCGGGCAGACGCTGATCATCCTCACGGCCGGCATCGACTTGTCCTGCGGCATGATCATGGCGCTGGGCAGCATCGTGATGACCAAGCTGGCGGCCGACATGGGGCTGTCCGCGCCGCTGGCCATCCTGGCGGGCATTGCCGTCACCGTGCTGTTTGGTCTGGTTAACGGCTTGCTGGTCACCCGCATCAAGCTGCCGCCGTTCATCGTGACGCTGGGCACTTTCAACATCGCCTTCGCCATCACCCAGCTCTACTCCGGCGCGCAGACCATCACCGACGTCTCGCCAACGATGACCTGGCTTGGCAGCACCTTTGCGGTGGGCGATGCCAACATCGCCTACGGCACGGTGCTGATGGTCGTGCTCTACCTCGGCGTGTGGTTCTGGCTGCGTGAAACCGCGCGGGGCCGCCATGTCTATGCGGTGGGCAACAACCCCGAGGCCACGCGGCTGGTGGGCATTCCGCCCGAACGCGTGATCCTGGGCGTGTATGTGCTGGCCGGCATGTTCTATGGCATTGCCGCGCTGCTGTCGGTGGCGCGTACCGGCGTTGGCGACCCGAATGCGGGGCAGACCGAAAACCTCGACGCCATCACCGCGGTGGTGCTCGGCGGCACCAGCCTGTTCGGCGGCCGTGGCATGGTGCTGGGCTCGCTCATCGGCGCCATCGTGGTGGGAGTGCTGCGCAACGGGCTGACCCTGATGGGGGTGTCGTCGGTGTACCAGGTGCTGATCACCGGCATCCTGGTGATCCTGGCCGTCACCGTGGATCAACTCTCGCGCAAAGGAGCAAGGTAATGGTCTCCCCCCAGATCGTGCTGCAGGCCAGGGGCCTGGTGAAGCGTTATGGCCAGGTCACGGCACTCGACGGCGCCGACTTCGAGCTGCGTGCCGGCGAGATCCTGGCGGTGATCGGCGACAACGGCGCGGGCAAGTCCTCGCTGATCAAGTGCCTGTCGGGCGCCACCGTGCCTGACGAAGGCGAGCTGCTTCTCGACGGCCGGCAGATCCATTTCAAGGGCCCGATCGACGCGCGTCGCGTGGGCATCGAAACCGTCTACCAGGATCTCGCCGTGGCCCCGGCCATGACCATTTCGGAAAACCTGTTCCTTGGCCGCGAACTGCTGCGCGAAGGCTTTCTCGGCAGCGTGCTCGGCATGCTCGACAAGAAGAAGATGCTGGAGCAGAGCATCGCCCGAATGAACGACCTGAAGGTCGGCATCCGCTCGATGCTGCAGGCGGTGGAAACACTCTCGGGCGGTCAGCGCCAGTGCGTGGCCGTGGCGCGCGCGGCGGCCTTTGCCGAACATGTGGTCATCCTTGACGAGCCGACCGCCGCGCTCGGCGTGAAGGAGGGCAACATGGTGCTGGAGCTGATCCGCCGTGTGCGCGACAAGGGCCTGCCGGTGGTGCTGATCAGCCACAACATGCCGCATGTGTTCGAGATCGCCGACCGCATTCACGTGGCGCGCCTGGGCAAACGCGCCGCCGTGCTCAATCCGCGCAACATCAGCATGAGCGACACCGTGGCGGTGATGACCGGCGCGATGTCGGCCGCGCAACTGCCGGCCGAGGCCCTGGCCTAGCATGCGACGTCCTCATGCTTGAATCCGCGCAACCCCCCGACCTGTTGCGGCCGCGCGGCTCCAACCAGGTCGGCATGCGCCAGTTCAACGAGCGTGTGGTGCTGCAGGCCTTGCGTGTGCATGGCAGCTTGCCCAAGGCCGATCTGGCGCGTCTCACCGGCCTGAGCGCGCAGACCATCGGCCTGATCACGGCGCGGCTCGAGGAAGACCGGCTCGTCATCAAGCAAAGCCGGGTGCGCGGGCGCATCGGCCAACCATCGGTGCCGCTGGCGCTGAACCCGGACGGGGCCTTCGCCATCGGCATCAAGATCGGACGGCGCGGCTGCGAATGGCTGCTGATCGACTTCGCGGCGCGGGTGCGCGAGCAATATGCGATGAGCTACGACTTCCCCGACGCCAGCAGCCTGCTGCCGGCCGTGGCCCGGCAGATCCAGCGCCTGCGTGACGGCCTGGGGCCGCTCGCGGGGCGTGCCGTCGGCGTCGGCCTCGCGGCGCCTTTTCAACTGGGCGGCTGGCACCGCACGCTGGGTTTGTCGCAGGCGCAGTCCGACGTCTGGAACCAGATGGACCTCGGCGCCGAAGTCCAGGCCCGCAGCGATCTGCCGGTGAGCTTCGCGCGCGACACCGCGGCCGCCTGCGTGGCCGAACTGGTGAGCGGCCGCGGCCACGATCTGAAGAGTTTTCTGTACATCTTCGTCGACACCTTCGTTGGCGGTGGCCTGGTCATCAACTCGCATCTGCACACCGGTGTCCATGGCAACGCCGGCGCGCTGGCGTCGCTGCCGATGCAGCCCGCGCGACCGGGCCAGGCCAGCGCGCAACTGATCGAAGAGGCGTCGCTGTGGGAACTGGAGCAGCGTTATGCCCAGGCCGGCCTGGACACCACCGCCGCCTACGACCGGCGCGCCCTGCTGGCCCCTTTCGCCGACATCACGCAAGCCTGGCTCGGGCGTGCCGCGTCGGCGCTGGCCCATGCCATCGCCAGCGGTACAGCGGTGCTCGACCTCGGCCATGTGGTGATGGACGGCTCGATGTCGCGCGAGCTGCTCGACGCACTGCTGGCGCAGACCCGCACCGCGCTCGCGGCATGCAACTGGGAAGGTATGTGGCCGCCGCAACTGCACGGCGGCAAGGCCGGCGTGCAGGCCTGCGCGCTGGGCGGCGCCATGCTGCCGCTGCATGCCAATTTCGCGCCGGACCACGACGTGTTCCTGAAGGCGAAATGAAGCCGGGCCGGTGTGATGCCGGCTTTGTCGTCCGCTCGAAACTGCAAGAATGCGCGCAGTCGCCATTCGCTGACCGGACACACGCACACGCTATAAGCAGGTTCCCCCGGGCAATGGCAGACCAGGCATTTCCCATCATCCTGGAGGCAGCGGCATGAACCTGCGTTTTGTAGAGGCGTTTTACTGGGTGGCATCGCTCAAGAGCGTGACCCGTGCGGCCGAGAAGCTGTTTCTCACCCAGTCGGCGATGTCCAGCCGCATTTCCTCACTCGAAGATGAACTCGGGGTGCTGCTGCTGGACCGCACCGACAAGCAATTCCGGCTGACCGCCTCAGGGGTGCGCTTTCTGGTGTTCGCCGAAAAGCTGCTGACCTTGCAGCGCGAGGCCAAATCGGAGATGGGCGCGGGCACCACCATGACGGTGGCCATGCGCATCGGCGCCATCGAATCGGTGCTGCATTCATGGCTGATTCCCTGGCTGGAGAAGTTGCGCGCCGACCACCCCGGCCTGGAGCTGGAGCTGACGGTGGAAACCTCCCCGATCCTCACCGACCAGGCCCAGCGCGGCACGCTGGACCTGGTGTTCGCCGCGTTCCCTGCCACCGGAGACCGCCTGCGCAACCATGCGATGCCGTCGATGGAAATGGTGTTCGTGGGCCACCCGGCGCTGCACAAGAAGAGAAATTACCGCCTGGATGAACTGGCGGAAATGGAGTTGTTGACCTTCCAGCGCGGGTCGCAACCGCATGTGACGCTGCTCGATCTGTTCCGCCAGCGCGGACTGGAGCCCAAAAAGGTGCACGCCATCTCCTCGATTTCGGCCATGGTGCAACTGGTGCAGGGCGGCTTCGGCGTGGCCTTGCTGCCGCGCATCGCGGCCCAGCGCCTGACCGGTTTTGCCCAGCTCAAGGTGCTGGCCTGCGACGCGCCGTTGAAGGCATTGCCGATCTATGCCAGCTACCGCTCCGACCCGACCAGCTCGACCGTGGACACCTTGCTGAAGTCAGCAGTGGAGTTCGCCGGCAGCGCCATGCCGCCGAAGAGGCGCACCAAAAAGGGAGCGGCCAAACCCTGAGGAAGTGCCTTGAATGGTGCGTTCATGACGCACTTGGGTAAACACGGTGCATCGAAAAAATCGATGAATTAAGCGAAAAATTTCTTGTTTGATTTGACGGAACCGGCGCAGCACACTTCGCCGCAATTCATCTGGTTGTCATGTTTTACGAGGAGTTCGAAATGCAAGGTTCATGGAAAATCCGCATCGCCGCCGTCCTGACGGGCGCCGGTATCGCCTTCGGGGCGCAAGCCCAGCAGGAAATCAAGATCGGGGTGATCTACCCGCTCACCGGGCCAAGTGCCGCCGTCGGCGCTGAGCTGCGCAACGCCCTGGAGCTGGCCACCGACATCATCAACAACGGTGCGCCCGGTATCCCGGACTTGCCGTTTTCGGCGGGCAAGGGCTTGCCCAATTTGAAGGGCGCCAAGATCAAGCTGGTGTTTGCCGACCACCAGGCCAACCCGCAGGTGGGCGCCTCGGAGGCCGAGCGCCTGATCACCCAGGAGAAGGTGGTGGCGCTGGTGGGTGCCTACAACAGCGCGGTGACGGCCACGGCCAGCCAGGTCGCGGAACGCGCGGGCATTCCCTTTCTGAACCCCGAGTCGTCGTCGACTTCGCTCACGCAGCGCAACTTCAAATGGTTCTTCCGCATCACCCCGCACGACGACCTGTTCGTGCACAACGCCTTCGAGTTCCTGAAGGAGCTCGAGGCCAAGAAGGGCATCAAGCCGGGCGTGGTGGCGTCGCTCAATGAAAACGGGCTGTGGGGCAGCGAAACCACCAAGCTGCAGACCAAGCTGGCGGCCGAATACAAGCTCAACCTGGCCAAGCAGATTGCCTATCCGGCCAAGACCACGCAGCTGACTTCCGAGGTGCAAACCCTGAAGGCCGCGAACCCTGATCTGGTGCTGCAGTCGTCCTACACCGCCGACGCCATCCTGTCTATCAAGACGTACAAGGAGCTGGGGTTTCTGCCGGACATGATCCTGGCCAACAACGCGGGCTTTACCGATACCGACTTCATCAAGACGCTGGGCAAGGACGCCGAGTACATCATTACCCGCGAAGTCTGGGCGCTGGACCTTGCTTCGCGCAACCCCCTGATCAAGCAGGTCAATGACTTGTTCAACAGCCGCTACAAGATCAACTTCACAGGCAATTCCTCGCGCACTTTCACCGGGTTGATGGTGATGGCCGATGCGATCAACCGAGCCGCTTCTACCGACCCGGAAGCCATCCGCAAGGCCCTGACCGAGACCAACATCCGCGCCGATGATCTGATCATGCCGTGGAAGGGTGTGAAGTTTGACGCGACCGGTCAGAACACGCTGGGCCGCGGCATTCTGGTGCAGATCGTCGGCGGCAAATACAACACGGTGTGGCCGTTCAACATGGCTGCGCGTGAAGTCGTCTGGCCCATGCCGAAGTGGGATCAGCGCAAATAAATCTGTGCTGACGGTCCCGTTCTGAAAGAAAAAAATGACCACGGAAATCCTGCTTCAGACACTCGCCTCGGGTGTGCTGATCGGACTCATCTACGCCCTGGTGGCCATCGGCCTGACGATGATCTTCGGCGTCATGGACATCGTGAACTTCGCGCATGGCGAGTTCCTCATGCTCGGCATGTACTCGACCTTCTGGTTGTTCGCGCTGTATGCCCTGGACCCGCTGATCACGCTGCCGCTGACGGTGCTCATGCTGTTCGCGTTCGGTGTGCTGCTCTACCGGCTGGTGATCGTGCGCATCGTCAATGCGCCGATGCTGTCGCAGATCTTCACGACCTTCGGCATCATGATTTTGCTGCGGGGTGTGGCCCAGTTCCTGTGGAAGCCCGACTTCCGCTCGATTGAAAACTCGGCCGTCAGCGGCACGGTGAAGCTGCTGGGCATCCAGCTCGGACGGCCGCAACTGGTGGCCGGCGTGGGTGCCATCGTGGTCACCGGCCTGGTGTATTTTTTCCTGAACCGCACCCGGCTGGGCGCGGCACTGGAGGCCACGGCGTCCGACAAGGAAGCCGCCCGCCTGATGGGCATCGATTCACACAAGATGTTCTCACTGGCCTGGGGCATAGGCGCAGCGTGTGCCGGTGCCGCGGGTGGGCTGCTGGCCACGTTTTTCCCGATCTTCCCGGACGTGGGCGCGAACTTCATCCTGCTGGCCTTCGTGGTGGTCAACCTCGGCGGCTTCGGCAGCGTGACCGGGGCCTTCTGGGCCGGGATCCTGGTGGGCGTGATCGAGGTCATGGGCGGCCTGCTGCTCGGGCCGCAATACAAGACGGCCATCGTGCTGGCCTTGTTCCTGGGGGTGCTGATGTTCCGCCCGCAGGGCTTGATGGGAAAGGCGTGAGGCGCATGAAAAACATATTCTTTGCCGTGGTGGCGCTGGCCTTCGCGCTGGGCCTGCCCGGCGTGGTGGACAGCTCCCACCTCAACACCGTGATCCTGGTGCTGATGGCAGCGCAGCTGGGCGTGGCCTGGAACGTGGTGGGTGGTTATGCCGGCCAGGTGTCGCTGGGGCATGCGGCCTTCTACGGCCTCGGTGCCTACACCTCGACCCTGCTGCTGCTGAAGTTCGGCGTGAACCCCTGGGTGGGCATGCTGGCCGGCGGCGCGGTGGCCGCGCTGCTCAGCCTGGCCTTCGGCTGGTCCTGCTTCAGGCTCAAGGGGCACTACTTCGCCATGGCCACGATCGCGGTGGCCGAGCTGGTGCAGATCTTCTTCACCGAATGGGACTACGGCGGCGGTGCCGTGGGCTTGTACGTGCCGATGGACAAGCAGGGCCTCTTGTGGATGAACTTCGCCACCAAGCTGCCTTACTACTGGCTCGCACTCGGCCTGCTGCTGTTGACGCTGGCCGCCAACTGGTGGATCGAGCGCAGCTACCTCGGCTACTACTTCCGCGCCATCAAGGACGAGCCCGATGCCGCGCGCAGCATCGGGGTGAACATCGCCCGCTACAAGCAGGTGGCCTTGTCGGTCAGTGCCTTCTTCACGGCCATGGGCGGCAGCCTGTATGCACAGAAGGAGCTCTACATCGATCCCAACTCGGTGCTGTCGACGGCCTTGTCGGTGAAGATGGCGCTGGTGGCCATCCTGGGCGGCGTGGGCACCCTGCTCGGGCCGGTGGCGGGCGCGGTGATCCTGACCAGCATCGAGGAATTCTCGCGCATGGCTTTCGGCGGCAGCGGACGCGGCACCGACGTCATCATCTACGCCAGCCTGATCATCGGCGTGGCGGTGTTCTATCCCACGGGGGTGCTGGGCTGGTGGCAGGGCTTCAAGAGCCGCAGGCTGGCCCGTGCCGACGCATCCCGCCAGATGGCGGCGCATGCCACATCGGTTGCCGGCAAGGAGGTCGTATGAGCTTGCTCGAAGTCAAACAGGTGAGCAAGCGCTTTGGCGGACTCACGGCCAACCAGGACGTTTCCTTCAGCGTCGAGGCGGCGCAGGTGGTGGGCCTGATCGGGCCGAACGGTGCGGGCAAGACCACCATGTTCAATTGTGTCGCGGGCTACTACGTACCGAGCGCGGGCAGCATCCTGCTCGACGGCAAGGACATTGCCGGCCTGCCGCCCGAGGCCTGTGCGCGTGCCGGGGTGGGGCGTACCTTCCAGATCGCGCGCACCTTCACCAGCATGACGGCCTGCGAAAACGTGATGACCGCGGCCATGCTGCGGCAGCACAACGTGCGCAAGGCGCGTGCCGCGGCCATGCAGTGGCTGGCCTTTGCCAACCTGGCGCGTTTTGCCGACCGCCCCGCGGCCAGCATGACCATCAGCGAACAGCGCCGCCTGGCGGTGGTGCGTGCGCTGGCCATCGAGCCGAAGATCCTGCTGATGGACGAGGTGATGGCCGGGCTGAACCCGTCCGAGGTGCGCGAGGCCGTGGAGGTGGTGCTGAAGATCCGCGACCGCGGCATCGCCTGCCTGATCGTGGAGCATGTGCTGGAAGGCATCATGCCGATCGCCGACAAGATCGTGGTGCTCGAGCGCGGCGCGAAGATCGCCGAAGGCACGCCGCACGAGGTGTCCAACGACCCCGCGGTGATCACCGCCTACCTGGGAGACTGAGCATGCTGGAGATCACCAACCTCAAGGTTTGTTATGACGACGTGCTGGCCATCTCGGACGTCAGCCTGCGTGTCGAGCCCGGCAAGATCGTGGCCATGGTCGGCGGCAACGGCAACGGCAAGTCCACCACGCTGCGCGCCGTGGCCGGGCTGAACGCCACCGCCGCGGGCAGCATCCATTTCAACGGCGAAGCCATCCACCGCATGCCGGCGCACAAGCGTGTGCCGCTGGGCCTGTCGCTGGTGCCGGAAGGGCGGCGCCTGTTTCCGGGGCTGACCGTGCTGCGCAACCTGGAGCTGGGCGCCTTCACCCGCCAGGACAAGCACGAAGTCAAAAGCGGCATCGACGAGATGCTGACGCTGTTTCCCATCCTCAAGGAACGCGCCACGCAGCTGGCCGGCACCATGAGTGGCGGCGAGCAGCAGATGCTGGCCATTGCCCGCGGCCTGATGGCCCGGCCCAAGCTGCTGATGCTGGACGAGCCGTCATGGGGCATTGCGCCCAAGTTCGTGACCAAGGTGCTGGACGTGATCCAGCAGGTCAACCAGACCGGCGTGTCCATCCTGCTGGTGGAGCAAAACCTGCAAAAGGCCCTGGGCATTGCCCACTACGGCTATGTGATCCAGACCGGCCGTATCGTGATGCAGGGTACGGGCCAGGACCTGCTGAACGACGAACGCGTCAAGAAGGCCTACCTCGGTCTTTGAACCTCGGGCTTTGGACATCATTCAACCTATTTTTCAAGACTTCCATGAACACCCATCCGAACACCCCGGCCGAGCTGCGGCTGGCGGGCCGCAGCGGCCAGTTCACCCAGCCGACGGCGGGTTATGCGCCAGGCTTCATCCAGGCCAACATGATGATCGTGCCGCAGGCCCAGGCCTTCGACTTCCTGCTGTTCTGTCAGCGCAATCCCAAGCCCTGCCCGCTGGTGGAGGTGCTGCAGCCGGGCCAGGTGGAGCCGCTGTGCGCGCCCGGGGCGAACATCGCCACCGACCTGCCCGGCTACCGCGTGTACCGGGACGGCGAACTCGTCGAAGAGCGCGCCGATATCTCGGCGCTGTGGCAGGACGATTTCGTCACCTTCCTGATCGGCTGCAGCTTCTCCTTCGAGTCGGCCGTCATGCAGGCGGGCATACCGCTCAGGCACGTGGAGCAGGGCCGCAATGTGAGCATGTTCCGCACCAACATGGCTTGCGCGCCGGCCGGCATCTTCCAGGGCCCGATGGTGGTGTCCATGCGGCCTGTCAAGAGCCGCGACGTGGCCAAGGTGGTCGAGGTGTCGGGGCGCTTCCCGCTGGCCCACGGCACGCCGGTGCATGTCGGCAACCCGCAGGCGATCGGCATCACCGATCTGTCGAAGCCGGACTACG
>Ga0307515_10001754_pt1 | contig 48330 bp, 47 predicted proteins | sample 17_EM_MG_FD_194513 | JGI IMG/M metagenome (GOLD analysis project Ga0307515, IMG submission 194513) | Populus trichocarpa ectomycorrhiza microbial communities from riparian zone in the Pacific Northwest, United States - 17_EM | ecosystem: Host-associated > Plants > Roots > Unclassified | place... | reverse complement strand
ACCACATGGACACTCACTGCAGCCTTAACCCAAAGCTGATCCAGATTGTTGCTAGCTTGACCCAGTCACTGTACACCACAAATTTTGCCTGACTCACTTAGTGCCCCATATAAACTCTATTTCCTTCACCCTAAACTCTTCTTTCTGTGCAAACCCAGCTCAAACCGGTGGTGTTGAAATTTTCACAGGGTTGACCTATGAACCTTGTGTGGAGCGATGTCTCCAGGCTCTCTCACACAAACTTCATTCCCTTGTAACACTATTCCCTTTTTGTCACTTCCATATTCATCTTAGTGCAATTGAGAGCCTGGTTCGAGGCCAACTGCACCTCCAAGGGATGGGATATACATATCAAACCCCATTAGAGTAATTTCGGACGAGGTTGGTGAGATTGAGGACCCCGATGCCATCGTGATCAAGGTGGTGTTGACTACCAACAGCTAGGTCCGCTTCAGTTACAGCCTTACAACTCCACACAGCCCCAGGTTTTCCTTTCCCACAATAATCAACACCGCTATGACCGTGTCACCCAATATCTCGAGAACACTTGAATCCCAATGATTGGAAGCGGTTAGCAACGGTTGGAGAGTAAGCTGCGGTAGTGTTAGAACGTGACCAAAATCAGTGGGCAGTGATTCTCCGGGCATTCCCCGTAGGGAACCACTCTGCGTCATTGGCATTTATCTTCAGCCTTATCTGTAAGTCAGATTTCCTATAAGCTGTATCCAGGGTCCCAGGTGAAGGTTGCGAAGTTCTTCATCATCCTTCGAATTCGCCCCTCACAAACAATTATACACGCTCTTCAACAGGGCTTGGACTTTTGTTTGTAGGATTAGTCTTGGAAAACAAACCATCCATACTCCTGCACAGAGATATGCTAGAAGTCTCGCCGGTATCAGCATCCATGACAACTGCACCTAACCGGTGGCTCCCACTAGTTGAACAACCTTCGATAACAAAACAGAATACCTTCCACAGTGTAGGTCCTGCCCTGCGTAGAGCACAAAGACCCAAATACCCATTACTTACCACGAGTTCCAGATTAAAATATGGAATGCATGGAAGCGAATGACTCCATCATTTGAAAGTTTCAAGAATTTCATTATGGGCACACTTATCGGCATGCTAACATCCTGGGTCTGGTCCATACTCAGCTTTCAGATTTCAGAAAAAGCACTCAGTGGGGATGAATGGGAGCGAGAACTAGAATTCCGAAGGTTCTGCAAAGATCAGGTAAAACACCTACTATTTCGAGTGTACCTACAGCTAAGATGCATCGCCCCCCAGGACGCAGAGGCAATCCCAGCATGCCTCAAAATCTCCCAAAAACCCTTCAAGCCTCCCCCTCACCTACTGGTACCTCGAGCACCACCACCAGCCGCGGGAGGAGTAGGTAGTAGATGTCCTCTCCGCGGTGCCTATCAAGGCCTATACCACTCCCGAAAATCCCACCAGTCCGAAGACCAGCTGCTCTCGAACTCTCGCCACCCACCTGGCGATGACGTGCGCCTATTAAACCCACGACTAATTGCCTTCTGCGCAATGCTGATGCTTCTAATAGCACTCTGCAGTTCGCGACACCTACGTCGGGCCCGCGGTACATTCCGCAGTTTCTCCTCCACTCTCCCATACCACAACGAACCCAACATGCCAGCAACTACGCCCCTAAGCTACGACCATCCCCGTCCCAACTTCGGCGAAAACGGTTCCTCTCCGCCCCCCACCCCAAACACCACTCCACACCCCTCACTCCCTCCCACCCCCATCCCCCTCATTCTCAACCCCCTCTCCTCAGAAACAATCCGCACCCGCCGCACCGCTCTCCCCTACGACAGGGCACTCGACAAGCGCCTCTACAACTGCATCCAATACGGCGACTCTGAAGAAAAGATCACGTCCCTCATTCTTGCCGGGGCGAATGTAAATACCTACCACCCTGACACGCGGTACGGGTTCTGCCTCCAAGCCGCCGCATCAACAGGGAACTACAATGCCGCTTCCCTCCTTCTTCACCATGAGGCGGATGTGAACGCAACAGGAGGATTCTACCACACTGCCCTCCAAGGCGCCGCGCAGGAAGATAGCCACAAGATTGTGGAGCTACTCCTTGAGGCGGGCGCGGACGTGAATGAGAGCGGGGGACGGTACGGGAGTGCGCTGGCTGCGGCGAAAAGGGAGGGGAATGGAAAGAGTGTTGAGCTGTTGCTGCAGTGGGGTGCCGAGGTGGAGGATATAGTAGATACGGTGGATGTTTATGTGAAGTAGGCGCATGTTGGTTGGCGTATATGGAAGCATGATCTGGTATCTGCTTGTCCTGGGTTTGGTGTTTTGTCTAGGTGTACCATGTCATGAAGTTATGAGCTAGTTCACGACGTCATGTATTGGAGTTTGGCTTCGTTTTGGTGTGGCTATCTGATTTTTTGCAAGGTTCAGATGTAAGAGTACATACTTAAAGAAGCGTATTGAACGCAGCTGAGAATGTGAATCAATACTATGGCCAATGGCTGTCCTGGACCAGGGCCCATTGGATAGTTACGCCTGTCTTCCATGCTGAACAATACTCGAAGCCATGCTGCGGAAGTCTACAGTATGCTCAAGTACTACAGTCACAATCCGTCACTCGACTTGAATTTCCACTTCGTAAAAAACTGGTGGACTCCACACAATCACATTTCTGGATGGATGTAACAGTGACCCATCCAATGGCGTGCGTAGGGTTCCTGCATCCGCAGATGAACCAACTAAAATCTAGACACAAGGCTTCACTAAGCGCACAGGCAGGCTCTGACCGATTCATGCAGTGAGGAGAGATATCCTAAGTTTATATAACGAGTACAAGATTCATTGCAGGAAGGTGATACTCGATGCTGCAGTGTTCAGCCACTCACAATCTCCGCACCTCGCACCAGTGCACTTGCGTTTAGAATAAAAGGGATTCGGGATTCAGATTGAACAGAAAGTAAACAGAAATAGCCGAGAGATATCCTTCTCTATTCCTAATAAAATCTACCAGTTTCCGTCGAACCTTTACTCTTCGGAACCTCCGAGCATGGGCTTAACCTGTCTAATCACCATTAAAGTCTACCCCCCTCCCCAGCAACCTCATTAACCACCCCAATCCGTTTTAACACCCCCTCCAACCCACCACTCGTAATAAACTCCCAAGCCTCCTCTGTCTTCACCATAACCTCCCCCACCAACACCGTTCCATTAACCCCTACCCCTTTCTCTCCATCATCACTAGTTCTTGGTGCAAGCACAATCCACTCCTTCGTGACCCCCATATTATAGCTCCCGCCCTTCCCCACCGCATCCTCTATCTTTCCCAGCAGCATCGCATACGCATCCATCACCTCCGCCGCCTCACCACTCACGAGGCGGATACAAAAGGACTTAAACGGAAACCCGGGATGCGTCCACACCGTACCGGCGGGAGAGGCATCGCATGGCAACACGCGCTCCTTTAGGAGCGGAAAGAACTGTACGTGACGGTGGGGCTGGGATGCGCCGCTGTGGGGGCCGCTGTTGAAGAACCCGTATAACCGCTCTTCGGGCTGGTCCCAAGCGTTTAGCACGTTGTAGACTGCGGTGACGTCTTCGGGGCGTAGCGGCGCGAATTGCGGCTCGAAGGTGGAGGTGCAGAGGAGGAAGTGGTGTGGGATTATGGGGACGCTGTTTAGGACTAGGTTGTAGCCAGGGATTGTGGCAGGGATGAGGAGGCCTGGGTGCGGCGGGAGGAAGGGGTTGGGCTTTGGGGTGGTTGTGTGTGGGTTTGTGGCTTGGGGTTTGCGGAGGAGTGAGGGGCAGTAGCGGAGGCGGTACTGGCGAAGTTAGCATACATGGTTCAACGGGCGGTCAGGGAGGGGAAGGATTACTGAGACATCGTTAAGAAGCAGGTCGGTGGCTGCAGCTGAGGTGGTAGCTATCAGGTCGCCGGCGGCAAGAGCGGTGGCGTAGGCTTTTGCGATGAGACGAGAGATGGAATTGGTGGAGGCCATTGTAACAGGGAAGTGGGGATAATGTGAGGTTTTTGGCATGTGATGCAAGTTTCACCAACTGTCAACTGCTTAACTACTACTAACGTTTAGGGTAGTTAGGCAACTTTGTGCTTTCGCTGTTTTCTTCTCTCAAAGGAGAGTTTGAAAAGAACAAAACGGTGGGAACTTAGGGATGCCCTGATTGTTTGCGATAGCAAATTGGCGCTCATTCACATAGCATCCAGGTTGAGGGATCAATCATGTTGCTCATGCCAAGAAAAGTAACACCGGCACGGAAATTCAAGTACGTTTGAATCCGAACAAGATGTTTACCGCTGGTTGTCGCTAGTAGATGTTTGGGTCTTCTGCTCTAGGAAAAGAAGCTTAACACAGGGCGTTGTAGGTCCTTCCGTCGGTGAGCGGAACGCGGGAGACATGGTGTGCCAGGCGCATCGTGTATGAGGAACTCTTGGTTCGGAACAGTAGCCATCTTGAATCGGGTTGATGCCGCTTGCCGAACGTGTTTGAGCCGGACTCGACGACCGGTTCTAGCGCATTCGAAGTGTTTCCAGGAATCCGGAGGAGCTGAAGAGACGGAAAGACGCATGGTGCTGAGGGTTTCTTTGACAAAGGAGGCGGGTTGCAGGTTATGAACGCGAACTCTAGGTTGTGAAGTTCCAAATATAGACCAGGCACGGTTATCGGAGAGCCTCTACCGAAGAAAGAGCCGCAACTTGGCATAACCAAATAATCCGGGCCTCTCTCACAGTCGAGGAATTGGGCTACGGTGTTTGTGAAAACATCTGGACGCCTCGGAACAGCGAACTGGGGTTTTTTTGCATTTCAGGATATGAAACATCTACTCTGATGCAGGAACGAGGCTGAAGCTGCTGGAAGGAAGCTGGTGGAAGCGGACAGAAGATACTGGAGAATCACTGCGGACTAGCAAGGGTGTAGAGATAAGATAAGATTCAAAGCTTGACTTTGGAGCTCCTGAAGTTCTGGGCCGCAAAGAAAAGAGCACAGGAGAATCTGCCGGTGGCCATTGATGCCGCAAGCTTTTCCTCCAGAGGAATAAGCTGGCTTGTTTGGCGGACGAAGGAACCCGCGTTTGCGGAGGAGCCAAAGGCCCCAAAACGGAAGAGGAAAGGGCCGTTTTTTCTGCATTGTTCTGCGTAGAAACCGCTAGAAGTTACGGTGTCACACTCGCCTTGGCAAAGCCTCACCTTGGGCCCTCTAAATTCTCCCCTTCTCCCCCGATTCTCTCCTCTCTTCTCCTCGACCATCAAACACTCTCAACCTATTCACTCTTCGCTCTCCCTGCTACTCACTTCGTTAGTATCTTTGAATAATTTCATCACCTTACATCTACAAACCAATCCGTACGTGAGTGTTACCTACCCCGCCATTCATTTCTGCCCCACTAGTAGTACCATTGAGAAGCGGATTGGCTGACGTGTTTCGAGGTTATAGTAGCCATGGCTGAACACGCTGAGACCTTCGAGTTCCAGGCTGAAATCTCTCAGCTGCTCTCCTTGATCATCAACACTGTTTACTCAAACAAGGAGATCTTCCTGCGAGAACTCATCTCGAACGCTTCCGATGCTCTTGACAAGATCCGCTACCTCTCTCTTTCCGACCCATCTGTCCTCGATTCCGAGAAGGACCTACGGATATCCATTATCCCCAATGCAGAGGAAAAGACTTTGACGATGTACGTTTTCTCGCCATCTTAATTACTACTTGTTTTATTCGTTTGCTAACATCCCCGTTAGTGTCGATACTGGTATCGGTTTCACAAAATCCGACCTCGTCAACAACCTTGGTACCATTGCTCGCTCTGGTACTAAGCAGTTCATGGAGGCCCTTTCTGCTGGTGCAGATATCTCCATGATTGGTCAGTTCGGTGTTGGTTTCTACTCTGCCTACCTCGTAGCAGATAAGGTCCAGGTCATTACCAAGTCAAATGATGATGGTGAGTTTTATTACAACCCACTCGAGATTCAACAGTTAACAATATCTTTAGAGCAATACATTTGGGAGTCTAGCGCCGGTGGATCTTTCACCATTAAGTTGGATGAGGAGACCCCACGGATCGGACGTGGTACCAAGATTATCCTTCACATCAAGGATGGTCTGCAGGAGTACCTCCAGGAGTCCAAGATTAAGGAGATTGTCAAGAAGCACTCCGAGTTCATCTCATACCCTATCTTCCTCCATGTCACCAAGGAGGTCGAGACCGAGGTTCCTGATGAGGATGACGAGGTGAAGGAAGACGATGATGACAAGACGCCCAAGATTGAGGAGGTTTGTAACCAAAGTTGAATTTTGTTGGGTTTAATGGACATTGCTAACTTTTTGCTAGGTTGACGAAGACGAGGAGAAGAAAGAGAAGAAGACGAAGAAGGTTAAGGAGATCAAAGAAGAGGAGGAAGAGCTGAACAAGACCAAGCCTATTTGGACCCGCAATCCCCAGGATATCACCACCGAGGAGTATGCCTCGTTCTACAAGTCTCTCTCCAACGACTGGGAGGACCACCTCGCTGTCAAGCACTTCTCCGTTGAGGGTCAGCTTGAGTTCAAGGCCATCCTTTTCGTTCCCAAGCGCGCACCATTCGACCTCTTCGAGACCAAGCGTACTAAGAACAACATCAAGCTTTACGTCCGCCGTGTCTTCATTACCGACGATGCTACCGACTTGATCCCCGAGTGGCTCGGCTTCATCAAGGGTGTCGTTGACTCTGAGGATCTCCCCCTCAACTTGTCTCGTGAGACTCTCCAACAGAACAAGATCATGAAGGTCATCCGCAAGAACATCGTGAAGAAGACCCTTGAGATGTTCAACGAGATCGCCGAGGACCGTGAGCAGTTCGACAAGTTCTACAGCGCCTTCAGCAAGAACATCAAGCTTGGTGTTCATGAGGACTCCCAGAACCGCCCCGCTCTTGCCAAGCTCCTCCGCTTTCACTCCACTAAGTCCTCCGGCGAAGAGCTTACCTCCCTCCAGGACTACGTTACCCGCATGCCGGAGCACCAGAAGCAGATGTACTACATCACCGGCGAGTCCCTCAAGGCCGTCTCTAAGTCGCCCTTCCTTGATGCTCTCAAGGCCAAGAACTTCGAGGTCTTGTTTCTGGTTGATCCCATTGACGAGTACGCTTTCACTCAGTTGAAGGAGTTTGACGGCAAGAAGTTGGTTGATATCACTAAGGACTTCGAGCTCGAGGAGACTGAAGAGGAGAAAAAGCAGCGTGAGGAGGAGATCAAGGAGTTCGAGGCCTTGGCCAAGACTCTCAAGGAGGTTTTGGGTGACAAGGTTGAGAAGGTTGTCGTCTCCCACAAGCTTGTCGATGCCCCTGCTGCCATCCGTACCGGTCAATTCGGTTGGTCCGCCAATATGGAGCGTATCATGAAGTCTCAGGCTCTTCGTGATACTTCCATGAGCTCTTACATGGCTTCCAAGAAGACTTTCGAAATCTCCCCCAAGTCCTCCATCATCAAGGCCCTCAAGGACAAGGCTGCCGATGAGGGTGCATCCAAGGCGGTGTCCGACATCTGCCACCTCCTCTACGAGACCGCCTTGTTGTCTTCAGGTTTTACCCTCGAGGATCCAAACTCCTTCGCCAAACGTATCAACAGCTTGGTTGCTCTCGGATTGGATGTCAGTGAGGAGGAAAAGCCCGAGGAAGCTGCTGCTCCCACTGAGGCTCCCGCAGAGGCGGCTGAGAGCTCCATGGAGGAGGTCGATTAGACGGATCGTTTCTTTTACCCTGTTCTCTTGTAGTCTAGTACTTTTCTCTTTCAGGTTTCTTTCTTGGCTGGGCTTTGATTTCTTATCTCTTATGTTAGCAAAAGTTGGGTTTCGTTTGGGCGGGGATGAATGATGAGATTACGATGGTTATTACTTTGGGGTTTCTTGGTGTTCGACATATTGTTCTACTTCATATGTGATGTTAGAACTAAGCATTGTCGATTCTGATCTCTTGTTCTTGCCTTAATGAAGTGATATGGAAGTATATTTTCTTGTCTACCCATTAAACTAACGACCTCCGACTCACTTGATCCCTTTATATCTGGTTTTGATACTCTGTAACTATACATAGCTGATCCAGAAGAAAAGCCCATTTACAAAACGTGAGATTAAAAAATCAGGTAGACGATAATTGATATGAATATGATTGTAGGCAAAACCCAACAGAAGCCGTGAGAATAAATCCTCCATGGTGAACTTTATAAGTTTTACCATTTCCCACTTTGATCAGAGTACGTTTCGAAGGATTCATTAAGCAGTCTCTTATTAGATGCATGTACCGAACTATTGATGTAGCTGTAGCTGCTGATATTATTAAAAGTAGACGGGCTGTTTTATTCCATCAGTGGTTAGTGAGCATTGCTGAATGAGACCTCCCATCAATCTAGCCTGCGAGATCACCCTAGAAGTTTGAGTCTGGTTGAAGATGTATTTATCGTGTTTTTGGCCGGTATAGCTATCTATTACGGTTATCATTAAGGTGAATAGATTGTTTTATCCCCATTAATGGCTGGCGAGTACTGATGAATGGGATTTTATTATTATTTCACGAGTCTATCTCTTAGGAGTTCGTTTTTGGGAGTCTGGTGAAGGTATATTTACCGTACATTTAGTCTGATATGGCTATGTATTACGGCATGACTTCCAGGCATATAAATCGAGCAGCTGCATAATGCCCATAGGCATTCCCAATTACGGCATTCTCTCTTTTTTGCGAGAAGGTACATTTCCATTTGACCCCTATGAAATGAGAGTTATATATAAATACTGCTCACTAGAAACTACCCAAATCCCCAGCCAGATTCCGACCTCGATGGACCCAAATCCAACCTTTCCCTTCCCTTTCATTTACCATCCAAGCACATAATCCCTCAACGCCAACATGGAATCGCGAAGCCCACGCAACTTCAAACATCCGCGCCAATGCCCATTCTCCCACGCCATCCTGAGACACTCGTGACTACAGAACCACGCGACGCCACACCCCCCGCACGTCTGCCAGCGGCGGTACCTATACGCCATTCGCACTGGCACCCCGTCCGTCCCCGGACGCTTAACCAAAGCCTCCCAGCGTCCGCAGCCACCACATTTCTTGGCCAATCCCTCGATAGGAATGTCAACGTGATACTCCTGTGCCATTACCTCCCCTACAGTTCGGCCGGTGCGCTTGATGAGCCCCTCGACTTCCATTTTGGCAAGTACCTCGATCTGGAGGGGTGAGTTCTGCCCTAACGGTCGGGCGAGGAAGAAGAGAGAGTTTGTGCCCGCGCTGTAACCGGGGCAGGGGAGGTACGAGGAAGAAGAGTCCGAGAGGGTGAGGAATACCTGGGGTTGTGCTGGGTCGAACTTGTTGAAGCGCGAGGCGTGGATGACGTGGAAGGTGGGCGTCATTGCGTGTTGGTCTCCATAGAGTGGGATTTCGAAGCCGAGGGTGAGGGGGAGGGGGTTGACGAGGGGGTGCAAGGGTGAGGGGCTGGTGTGGATTGGTCCTAGCATGCGAATATGGAGGCCGAAGGTGTGGAGGGGTGCTCGGTCTGTGTAGTCTTCGGAAGAGGAGTTGGTGGATGCCGTGCTAGGGCTGGGAGGACAGAAAGGGAGCATTGAGAGCAATTGTCGCATCATCTTGTCGTCTGTTGTGGGGGGAGTCTCGAGCTGGTGTCTTGAGTTTTGGCAATGAAGACAGTGGGACGGGGTAATTGAATTGACTGCGGCGTCGATATGGTGTGGGTGAGGCAGAGGAGAGGGAGAGGGAGAGGGAGAGGCCATGAATATGGTAATGGTAAGTTGCTGGTGGTGCAGACAAATGGCGGAAGGTGTCGAAGGTAGATATTAACTGCGATGCTCCCATGTTGATATCTAAGAAGAGTTTTGTGCAGATGGAAAGGAAGTGAGTGATGGCTCATGCGGTAATTCACACTTAACCTCATTCATACATGTGCTCTCAGAGTATGGTAGTCTTAGAGCGTTATCCTTCTCTAAAAATCAAGTCAAATTAATGTATTTCTGCCCGGGGGAGATAAGAATATTGGACGAACACATCATGGATATCCCAAGCCCAGTAACCAGCCATAAGCATATATATCTCTCACACAATTGCACTCTGATTTCTGGCAGTATAAAATCATATTTATTGGATATGAAACGGCTGTGCATTCTAGGTACAGTTTGCACGAGAGCCCAATCAATGGAGGAGCAAAAACAAATAGTAAATAATTCAAGACCAAACCCGCTGTAAACTCCGGTATCTGACAATTTATCGTGGTGGAGGAAGATTCTATGGCAAACTGACGTGCTTATGAAAGGACTAATCCACAATCTGCTGGGGGGCAGAACAGCGTCCATGTTTGATATGTAGCTTATATGAGTTCTTCGCAACGCCAGTCCTCATAGCTGTGAAGCAATATGTTAGCTTTGGATGAAACGACTAGCACTTGCGGAGAGGTCGAGTTATACCTCCCATCCGGTAGATACCTCCTCACAACTAGGGGGATCTTCTTCTCCTGCAACTCCTTCAACGCAATCTGAAGGGGATCCGTCTCACCACCGGTATCGACCAGGACAGGTGCATTCATACTATCAGCGCATCAGTCGCCGCGCCTTCATTTCCTCTTACTCGCTACCGCCGCCGCCGCCGTTGTACCTACCTGATCTGCAGCGCCCTTGTCCCTAACAGCCTCGCGCGCTCGTACTTGGTCATATACGGTGTGGTGTTGCGCTGGTCGTCGGGAATCTTCTTACTCTCGAACTTCTTTGCGCCTCCCTGCTGGGCGGCAGCTGCGGCGGCAGCAGGATCTCCGCTCGCGATAAAGTCGTGGTCGCCATTTACGGCGCCGTTCGGGCCGGTGTCACCGCCCTCCTGCTCGTTGTCGCTGAAGGTGGGTTCATCCTCGAAATCGTCAACGGGCTCATCAAAGTCGTCATTAAACTCGGGCTCGTTGCCATCGTCGCCAAAGTCAGACATGGTGGTTGAGGTTGGTTGTGGTTGTGGTTGAGGACGAGGTGTTTAGTGCGATGGCAGAAAGTTTCTCTTGCGCAGAGACAAGAGGCGAACCCTGCACGGCTACCCCAGTCTGAGTAATTCTACTAAGTAGATAATCTTATCTCAGTCTTATCTTAGCGGCATCAATGGTTACACGCACAATGAACTTTTTTTGTGGAAACCATCAAATGTACTATACATGTGCGTTTGCTCCCAACGTCCACCAGCCTTCTCCAGTCCTTCGACGCTTCTCAGCCCGCAATGCCCGGCAGGATAAAGCTCTCCTACCAGGCAAGCGTGGAGCCACAGCCGGCCACCAGCAAACGGAAAACATCGTCGCCTGCTACTCGCGCTCCCGCTGCGAAACGGACGAAGGCCAATGGAGAAGCAGCTGCGCCTAGAGCTCCCCGGCACTCTCGAAGCTCTGCCAACTCTCAGACTACTTCCCGTGAGACATCTCCGCATCCAAACAATGATTCTCCCAGCACCACTCCGCCTTCTTCCCAACCCGCCGTTGCGGTAAAGACAACTACAAAGAAGAAGCAAGTTTCGAAGCCACGGGAAAAAAGTCCATCACCCACTTAAAAGATTGGAGTCCTTAAACTGACCTACATCTACTCTAGGGTTTGCCTGTACCTATGAAGATTGTAATAAATCCTTTACCCGTCCATGCCGTCTCGAAGAGCATCTCCGATCCCACACTGGCGACCGCCCGTTTAAATGCACCTCGGATCCGGAAAACTGCGATAAATCTTTCCTTCGAGACTCACACTTAAAGGCTCATGTTAAGGCTATGCATAGCAAGGAGAAACCTTATAGGTGTACCTTCCTTATTCCACCGGGGAAAGAGGACGATCGAGGGGAATTCGGATTCAAGCGGAAAGCTTCAGAGCCGGCGGAAGGAGTTGAAAACAGTGAGGGTGGAATGAGGGAATGTGGTGCTAGATTCTCCACGAGTCAGCATCTAAAACGTCACGTGGAGAGCCACCTTAAGACGTTTCCTTACATTGTGAGTTCATCAGAGCTTATAGCTTCGGAGCTTTACGATTGATGATGGACAGTGCAAAGACCACCCTCCTTGTTCTGCGGGGTTCAGAAAGAAGGGCCCGCTAACTCGACATATACGCTCCGAACATATGGGTCAGCAACCATGGGCATGCCCTCACAAAGACATCAAGGATCCAAGTAAACCTTGCTCCGCCGCATTCGACACGAAGGGCAAACTCGGGAATCACGTGGCGACCCAGCACAATGGTCTGGCCCGGCGAAGATATATCTGCACCATCTGCATAACGGCATCAGCAGCTCCGACAGCGCATCTGGATGTCTCCAGCACAGCCGACATTACTATGACTGAAGCCATCGACTTGGATCAGTTTCCCGCAGACAAGAACGCCGAGGATGCCTCACTTCTTCTCAGTCTCTCACAAGCAACTTTCCCGGTTATCCAAGCTCCTCTCCCTCCCCAACCAACCCCCGAATCCATGCGTAGCGAAGGAATGCTCGGTTTCACCACACACGCCGAGCTGCGCGCACATATCACCGCCGCGCACCCTCCCATCTGTATTCACTGCGGCTATGTCGCAAAGCGCCAGGGCGACCTGCGAATCCATGTCCGCGAAAAACACGAGGGCTCACTCGAAGAGCGACGGAACTGGATCTGTGGCTGGGAAGGATGTGGTCAGGGGTTCACCAAGAAGAGCAATCTTACGGTGCATACTGCAACCGTTCACGAAGGCCTGAAACCCTTTCTCTGCATTCGCCCCGAGTGTGAAAAACGCTTTGGACACAAGTCGGTGATGGCCCGCCATGTTGTTGCGTGCCATACTCCCAGCAATGACCCCAATAAAAAGAAAACCAAGGCGCCGAGGAGAAAGAGAACGAAATTAATGGGGCTTGTCCAGATGCTTACGGGTGTGGGGTATGAGGAAAGCGGAAGGGATATCGAATGTATTGTAGAAGGCTGCGAGTACAGGTTCTACAGAATGTACGATCTGAAGAAACACCTGGGTGCAGTCTCAGCACATGCTTTCGATAATGCGCAGGTAGAGGAACTTATTAACGCAGGGAGGATCGCGACGAGTAGGTTACAGAAAGAGGTAGTAGAACTGGAAGCTGAGTTCACAGAGACAGAAGAAAGTGAGAGCGAATGGAGTCTTGCGGGAAGTGAAACGGAGGATGGTGATGATTATGAGATCGACGACGATGATGAATAGTGTGAATGGCTGATGAGGGAATTTCTTGTATACTACTTTAGGGTCTGCTCTTTTGGTTGTGGGTTCGGGTCGCGGCAGTGGTGGGTATTAAACTGGATGGGAAAAGTTTCTGCTGGGTTTTATGGAAATGGGAATGGAAAAGTCTGTTTACTCTTACTGATATGGGTTTTCGTGACATATCCACTGGCGAGTTGAATGGGAGCCTCTAGTAGAACGAGAGGTAGAGGAACCCCACCGAGATCGATATCAGCAAGCGGGAGTTCACAATAACCACAAGCTAGCACTCGTAGACAGTATTCCACCTTTTAACAATCAACCGATTCCCAATATCATTCGATTAATTACCACCCACCATCACATCACATCACATCATCTTCACTAATAATCCAAAAAGGCAATGTTCTACCACTCACATCCAACAAATCCAATGCAACAATAAACTCGGTAAGGATGAGGGTAGCCGGGAGACCAAGAGGGGAAGAGGGAAGACAGATATATACGGCAGGGATGTAAATGCACACTTTTGGTTTCCGAAAAAAGAAGTCCACCCAGATTCAAAAGCACAAACGAGTCTTTATCAATCGCCATGTATGGGAAAAAAGGGGCGGGGAGGAAAGGGAAAGGAGGCAACACGGAAGAAAAAAGGAAAACAAAGAGCCATCCATCATTTCCATTATTTCACCAAAACTCTCAAGATTTAAAATAAGACATATTAAAACCTACCTTTTCCTCCACGTCGAACTGCTCTTTGCGTGAGAAAACTAATTGTAGATGGAGCTGAAAAATCAATCAACCTCCCAACACCTAAAAACCCGCAATTACAAACCCCCCATTTCATTAGGTCACAAAAAAGGCGAAAAACAACCTCTGTATACGTTCTCATCATAACGTCTCATCCGTACTCGTCCTCAGCTCGTAAAATGGTCTTCGCATCAACCCCTAATGACTCCTTACCTCCTGTATCAGCTCTTGCAAACCAGTTGCTCCCCATTGTTTATACATCCACACCCCAACCACGCCAAACAACCCCCCAAGCCCGGCGATTTTAATCATCACCAGGACCTTACGTCCCACAGTCTCGTTAATCTGCAAGATTCCAAAGGGATCCCTAGTATCGACACCACCACCTGCACTGTGGCCGTCGAACTTGCGGTGGTAATTTCCTCTACCCACGGATATAGGAACAAGCTGTCCATCGGCGATACACTCTCCAAGACGTTCAGTCAACCAAACAGCCCTCTCACCTCGGGCCAGACGTTCATATCTCTCGCGTTCTGCAGCCAAGCTCTTTTGTAGATCGTTTGCCCATCTTGACAATCGCACCTTGGCAAGCCTCTCTTCGCGCTGAGTATGATCGGCTACTTTAGCAAGAGCGAAGCTATCTGTCCTGTTGATGTGCACTAAGCTATTAGAGGGAGAAGCACGTGGAGGTGTGGATGGTCTTCTGGGAGAACCGAAGTGGTTGGTAGTAGTGGTCAAGGTGGTCGCGTTCTTCGCCTTCCAGTCCATATATTTCTTTGCGGCGGCATGCTTGAGCCAGGCAATATTATTAGGTTCAAACACCTCATCCACTAATAGCTTAAGCTCCGTATCCAGTAGTGGCGGTACGTATTCCGGCGACATCAAAACACTAGCGTCCATATTTTCTGAATCCGAGGATACAACTGATGAAATAGCAAAGGGTGCAGTGACTGTTGGCATTTCACCATCAGAATTGAAGGCGGCGCTCCGCAGAATATCCGAAGAGGATTTTCCAAACAAGAATGGACGAACACCAGCCGATCGGAGGTCACTCAGTATGGAAAGCTTTAGGCTGGTTACTTGTTGTGGAGTCAGCGTATCCGATTTAGCGATGACGGGCAGGACATTAGTAAATGGTGAAAGACGGCGCATGAACTCAATGTCCACGGGTTTGAGTCCTGCAAAGCGTAAGTTATATACCAGGGTAAAGATCGAAGGGGGGCGACAAACTATGAAGTATTACATAGAGTACAATATCAACCTGTGGAGTTCCGGCACCAGAGAGCAGAGGTATCAAGTCCCCTTCAGTGTTGCTAATTATAGACTGCGTACGTTCAAACTGCGATTCCACATATCGCACGACAGGCTCGATACATTCTAGGAACTGCAACGTTCCGTCAATATGATGTCCAGTGTAATTTGCTGCAGCAAAAGAAACGCATTATTGAAACCGAAGAAACGGGCTGGATAGAGAAATGGGAGGCTTACCGATGTACCAGAGCCGTATCCTGGCGTATCCACAAATGTTAAATTGCGCTCGATCACTTGCTCATCCATGCCAGTTCGTGACTTTCTCCTTCGAAGTACCTTGTTGTCGTCGATCTCGCACCACCAATGTGGATATGGGCGTGTGGACGCGTAAACCTCCGTGATCTTCTTCGTGCTCTCAGAGTCTCCTCCCCTTCGACTGTTTCCGTGTCTGGATCCAGTGACGATATTATTGGACAAGGGGTCGACGTGTACAATGTCTTCACATGTCTGGACGATACTCTTGACCAACGAGGTCTTTCCAATACCTGTATAGCAATATTAGAATTATAGCTAGGTGCAATTATGGGGAATAGAAGCGGGAAGTCACCTGAATCGCCAGCAATCAATATCTTCAGCTTCCCTATTCGTTTCCCCTTATCTGTAAACGGACGTCGACTGGGCATAATAATCTGCGGCATGATGAGCTGCGGCGCCCCGCCCAGAAAGTCATCCCCTTCTCTCCCACAAGCGCTCCGCGGCGTAACTGGGCTACCCAAGATAGGGCTCGGGGCCATGCTTGGGCCCAAAACCGGGGTCAAAGGTAGGCTCATATTGGTCCTAGGTGACGGCGCAGTCGACACAAAGTCCCGGGTCGCAGTGCTGAGAGACGTCATACTACGAGCGTCAATACCTTCAAGCTCATCCTCCTCCTCCTCCTCTTCCTCATCATCGTCATCGCCATCTTCCTCTTCCACCACTTCCTCCTCCTCCTCCTCCTCCTCCTCCTCCTCCTCCCCCCCCTCCTCTTCCTCCTTGTCCCGACTTTCCTCCCTAAACACAGGGGTTCGCCGCCTCCCCCTTAGCTCCGAGTCAGAAACCGAAGCTTCCAAACTTCTTACTCCAAAATTGGATGAGGAGCTGTTGGAAGTCATGGATGCCAACGTTGACGCAGGTGAAGCTGTCGCAGCTTGCATGATAGCTTCGTCGGCGAGGAAATACCTAATTGGTGGAGAATGTTCGCGGTCGCGGTCATCTGTAGAAACAGCAGGAGAAGCATGAGAATCCGAGTATTTCCGCGGTCGTGATACTCCCTGAAGCAAGGCATCGGCAGCGCCGCTGGTAGAAGTGGTGGTAGTGGGCCTCATCTGAGATGTCGTTGTGGTTGTGGTTGTGGTGATGGTGGGGTGGGGTAGGTGGTGTTATAAGCTCTGGACAGGACACCCCGAGCTCGTCGCGTGTGACCAAACGTCTTTCAGTAGTGATATCGATGAGAACGGTCCACTAGGACTGCACAAAACTGCAGCTCATGGGGTTATCCGCTTTTGAGAAAAGCGTGGAGGTTAGAGGAGTTGCAGTGATGTAGAGATGGATGAAAGAGAGTAGCGGTTGAGATGACGGTGGGGTGTGAGAATGTACTCTTGCTCGAGCTGCAGAAGGTGCCATGTACAGGTAAAGTTCAGGCAGGGAGCTGTGCGTAATACTGCACCTCCAATAATCTATCACGCCTCACACGGGCCCAACCCAAAAGCCTGGAATTGAGCTGAGTCGCTTCAAATTCTCAGCTGCTCAAAGAACGGAAATATCAATAAAGAAAACCAAGTGAGGATTAAAGATGCTACTTCCAAAGCAGAAGAGAGGGGAAGCGGAAAGTGGTGTGCCCCGCAAACCTCGTCTCGACATATTCCACACAACTCCTCCACTCTTTCCCGTCTTATAAAACCAGTACCAAACAACGTTCCTGCAGAAGGAGGGGCAACACACTCAACAAGTAAATCACAATGGTGGAGCAGGGTGAGACCATTCACACATACTGCTTTTTCTGGCGGGGGTTGTACAAGATGTTAGTGTGCATCGCCCTGCATTTTTCCGTAAGCTAAAGGCGTCAAGTGCTCTTAAAGTTTCTTGTCGATGCCCATAATAACTCACCCAGCAACTTCTAAGTTGACAACCGCGTGAACCGTCCTAAAGGAATATATACTTTGTATTCGCCGGAGAACATTTACTACACACATCTCGCTTTGGACCGGATGGCTTCCAGGTGGCATTTCGTTTCTCTTAGAATACACACTCTCAATGTAGTAGTATTCCCCATCCATCCCATATCATAAGTACAACCAGTTCACTCACAATCCATCAGCTAATCTCTCTCCAAAGACAGAAATACCCATAATAGTTCATATTCCCAACCAACCCAACCCATAGACTTCCGGCATCTAAAACCGAAAGCCAGCCCAACAAATTACCATCCAGAAGAAACCTTCCCTTCCCACCGGACACAACCCACACAGGAAATGCGCAAAAAGAACCGCAAGAACACCATATATGAACCTCACCATGCATTTTCCCGGAGATTGCGTGAGAAAAACAACCAAGGCAAACATGAGATGCTAAGAGCGAAAGGAAAAAGTAAGCCAACAAATACATGAGTATCAAAGCAAAGAAAGCCCAATAAGAATTGACTTTTGTTTCGGCGATTTTGGGAAGAAACCTGCTAACCCTGTGATCCCAGAAAAACGCCTCGAACAGAGATTACCACCCGCTTACCCGTTCGACAGTGCAAAGAGGCTGTAATCTGGCAACAGAAAATAAACGTTGCTTCGAAGGAATAATGCGGAAGAGTACAGAGATGGGAAATTCACATCCAAAACCAAATCGTTAAAGCACGGGCAAAGGGACATAATGAAGGAGAAATTCATGACGCATGAATTAGAAACCCGAAATCAGCCAATACAAAAGAAAAAAATCCTCTGGACAAATGACAGAAAAACCATGATTTGCGGGGGAACTCTAGTTGGATAGCTAGACCTTATCTTTCGACTACTCTACCGGGAATCTATTAGAATTTTAAACCAGCGCGGTAGAATAAAATAAGGACAAACCCACCATGAAGTTAGTTGCCGGGGGTTACGGCCTTGGCTCCACCTCTGGAGCCAAATCCTCCCCTACCGCTGCGTCCTCCGCGTCCTCCTCCCTGGCCATCTCCACGTGAAGAGTAGCCACGTCCACCTTGATTAGCGAGTCTTCCGTCGCCACGGTTAGGCATATTACCACGACCGAAGGAGCGGGGGCCGCCTCGACGCTGCTGCTCCTCGACATGGATGCTGGATCCAAGGATGTTAATGGGACTCGCACTGTTTGCGGCACTGAACGCTGCCGGGTTTTCAAAATCAACAAAGGCACAGCCCTAGAGATGTTAGTTTTGGAAAGATATACAATAGAGAGGGAATATCAAACCTTGAGCCTATTAACCTCAAAGAGCTTCAAGTTGCCATATTTAGTCAAAGCATCCTTCAAAGCTTTGTCGCTAATGGCTTCAGTTATGCCCTTCACATAAGCCTGGGTCTGTCCCGCAGGTGCTGCGTTGCCGCGGGGATGGCGCTTACTGTCGGCAGTCTGCCAGGCAGATCCACCGCTGGGAGTAGTTGGTGTGACTAGAGTCGAGGGAGCAACAGGGGCGGCGGTGACTGGAGCTGGGGTCTGTGCTGCTGGAGCAGTCGAGGGTGCGGCATTAGTTGTAGGTGCCTGGGTTACTGATGCAACTGGCTTGGTAGCAGTGAACACGGTGCCAGAGGAGGCAACAGTGGCCCAGGTCTTCGGGCGAGCTGGAACTGGTGCCGGTGCTGGAGCGGGAGGAGCTTCTTTGATAGGGACGGGGGCAGAAGCAGGCTTCTCCTCGGCAACAGGTAGGATAATAGGCTCCTCAACAGCCTTTTCCTCCTCAACAAGAGTAGCAGGTGTAGAATCTTCTACCACCTCTTCAGGCTCGGGTGCTGCTTCCTCGGGAACATTGATTGGCTCGGCAGATCCATTGACTGCGGCTGATAGCTCCTCGGTTGGCGGTTCAGAAATAGGTTCCAGAGTGACAGACTCTTCCACCTTGAACTTTTCGCCATCCTCAGTCTCAACCTCAACGATGCTGGTCTCCTTGATGCTCATGTCCTGAAGTTCTTCCAAAATCTCTTCTTTTGCTTCTTCCACAGCCTCGACAACTTCTGCGACGACGTCCTCGGCGTAGTCATATTCATCTCCTTCCTCGATATCATCATCATCCTTGAGATACCGGAAAATATCATTCAAAACGTAGTATCCGTTGATTTGTTCTGCAAGGAAGAAAGTCTGAGAAAACTTGCGGTTGGGAAGGCCGTTGTTGCTCATTTCACCAAGAACTTGAATGACAATGCCATTGCCAGCAGATGCCTGGGAGTCAACATTTGATACCCGGACCTTGCAATCTTTGAACTCGTGGGCTGCGATTTTCTCCTGGATATCCTACGCAGCAGATTAGCAATTGCACAACTCCAATTGCAAGCTACACCCAACTTACAGAACGTCCATGGGCCACTGGCAGACTCTCGCCTTCTGTTCCCCATACCATCATCGACCTTTTATTGTAGAACAGCTTTAGTAAAACATGATATTAGCATAATTTCCTAAAAAAACAAATTAATCAATTCGACAACTCACATGAACACGGTCCGGAGTCTTATTCAGGGTAGTGTAGTACTGCTCTACGAAGTACCATCCAACCTCGTCCTTGGGTACCTCCGCGCTTTGGCCTTGCTGCTCTGACTGGGTACTGGCGGGTGCTTGGTAGTTGTTTGGAGGTGGGGCACCGGTAGCATTGGCAGGGAAGTTTTGGGGATCTGCCTGCTGGAGGTAACTTCCGTTGGGTCCGGGTGAAGCCATGGTTGTAGAGATCGCAATTGTGATTGAGAGACGATGTCGAAAGTGGAGGATTAGACGTAGGTGAGTGGGTGGGGTGTAGTGTAGTGTGGAAGAGGAGAGGGACGACAAAGAACACCAAAAGCGGCAGAAAAGATACCAGGATAATGCACAATCAGCCTAGCGTTGGTCTGCGATGGTGAGGGGCGGCGTTGGTTTTAGGGGGCAGTTATGTGAAAGATGGTTCTGGAAGGTGGTGGCGGAGGTTTCGGCGGGTGTAGAGTAGGTTGGAGTGGACTAAGGAAAACGGCAAAGAGAAAGGGAAAGGGAAAGGGAAAGGGAAATGTAAGAATGTTAGAAGAACGAAACCGAGACAAAGGGCGCCTTGGTGGGGTAGTGGCAACGGCAGTGGTAAGTAGCGGAAGTGGTAGTGCAGCGGTGATGATGGGGAAACGGATGAAGATGGGATGGCAGACAAGGGTAGGGTGTTGTTTAGTTTGTGGGCGAAAGAAAAAGATGGAAGAGGCGTCGTGACGAGCAAAAAAATGAAGGCGTGGTTCAATTGAATTGCTGGCCAGCGATCAGCCGCCCCGAACAACCTTGGAAGACACAATTTTGCGGCTTGGCTTGGTTCGGCTCACAACTGTCGCCCATTTTACAGACGCAGAGGAATTTCCTTGGTGTCAGGTAAGGAGAGCGGAGAGCGATCGCGTGAATGCACAGCTCCACTGTAAATCCCAGTCACGGTTTGCATGCCTCAAAGCCTAAGACCTACACAGGCCGCACCATCCAATAAAACGAAATCGCCTAAACTACAACTTAACACGGCTAAAGAAAGTATACCGAGGCTCCGGACGGCTTTTCAACATCGACGCGAGTTTAGTACTGTAGCTGAATACAATTATGCATACAGTGTGTTCGAATTCCCAACAACATTCAACTTCGCACGCACAGTTCAAATAAGTCCTAGGAGAAGTGGATTAAGTCGTTTTCTAGACCCAGACTGGAGGGCCCTGTGGCAAGGATGTGTTCCAGCAGACAGCAGATGCAATCAACTGGTAACGCTGTGACAGTAAGCTATCCACGGTACGATTGGCGCTGTCGAAAGTCCCATCTTACCAGCCCAGCTAGGGTTCGAGACTTCTGAGAACCTCTGCATCTCAAAATGAGTTGCCAAATCTCTTCAGCATCAACCTGAACATTAAACTGGTTCGACGCAACAATCGCTACCGGTATTCGTCAGGTTGACTTGCAGGACGAACACATGGCCACTCGTTCAGTTAATGGAACCGGAATCTAGTGTCCAGCGTTGGATCCGGCCCATCTGTGAATGTAAGGGGCAGCCCATGGATGGACTAACATCTACCACAGGCCTGCCTTCCTGTCGTAGGCGCGCGGGAGTCACTACGTTATACAATGAAGCTGATGTTGGCGGGGTTGAGGGGTGATGGTAATCAATCCTTGCTTCCCACGGGATCGACGTCTCTGGAGGTCTCCCGGAGGATCATCGATGATCTTTCTCAAAATAATTTCAGGCAGAATTTCCTTTGCTCCAAGATGCAAGAGCTCAGATGCAGAGTAGCTATACTTAGAGGTTCGCTTGAAAACCTATATTCAGTGCAGACTAGTACTAGAAAATATATATCAATGTGCTTGATGAATGTTTTTACCGTGGTGGGTGCTTTCAGGTCTCATGAAAAACGATAGTTGACTCGTCTCAGTCCGCCCGAGCAGTGATCCAATAATCCGTAAAACCCAGACCAGCCCGATAGAACCGAATCATGCAGATATAAGACAGGACACTCAAACGCCAAAACAAAGTTTCAAATCATGTCTTTCTCACTTTAACCGGCATTCAGCAGCCTCCCTCCCCTCATATTGTCGTACAACCATACCTCCCACTTCCGAAACCCAACGCAATCAATGCCCTCTTTCAGTGATCTAACCGGTCTTCGCGCGCGGTCTCGGGGTGTAGTCTTGTCCCTCCATCCTCCACCGCAAGGCGCGCTCCAGCTTCGCTCCCAAAGCCAGCTTCGAGAGCGTTTCCGTCTTCTCTACGGTAGGGACGAATCGTTGCGTCGCTAACCGTCTGTCGTCAAGTCGTCCTAGACATTCGTCGATCTCGTTGAGGGTAGTTGATTCAGCGTCCGAGGTAACCGAAGGGGAGGCCGAGAAAGTCGTGTAAGTAGAGAAACGGTTAGTATCTCGTTTAGACTGATCGTGAGTCTTTGTCAGTAAACAGATGCCGATGGCGATCGCGTAGAATGAAGACTCACAATCATCGGTCTTGAGGAATCGATAGACACCGGCATCGTAATATAGGAAGGTTCAGAGTGACGTGAGGTTCTTTGCGAAGACGCAGAGCAGTTTTACGTAAGAATAAGAATGGTCTGACAATATATATATGATCGGAGAGCGATGGTACGGATCCGTACGGTGTGAGAAGCTATCGGGGGCAAATCTTAGGTCCTGTGGAGTCTTGCTTTGTACGAAGGCGAGGCACGAAGCTACCTAAGAATGGGGAAGTGTTTTGGTGAGGTAGTGGGTGGGCGACAGAATTGACGGGGGAGTGCCCGACACTTTGTATCGATTTCAAGGGGGTGTGGTGCGCTGTCTAAAACGTGGTTTGAGATCTACCACGCCGCCTGCGGCCCACCTCCTTTCTCGCCCGCAAAATAGTCTCCTTTCGGAGGAGGTGAAAGAGCCCACACCATCATACACATTACACATTGCTATGTCTGAAACCGCACCGCATTGAATGCCCAGACATCCTATCGACAATTACGACCGAGATCTCGCACTTACCAAGCACACCTCTAGGTGAGCAAGCAGAGCTGAACCGTGGAAGAAATCTGAAACTCGGAATACCCAAGTAAGCACACCATCTCTGACCCCACGACTGGGGAATCGGCGATATCTGAGTTGACGGCATTTGTAGGTCCTTTAAAGCAATTGGTTCGTGGTTAAACCGATTCTGACAGATAACTCGTCGCCTAATTTGAAGTGCATGCTGCGTGCGACATGTGCTTGCCACGAGGATGCACCCACGATACGAACATACAACTTTACCTTAACGACTCATTCGGAGCCTGCGCCTGAATGACGCACTATGATTCAAATAATGGTATAATAGGTGTCTTATTTAAATGCCTCGGGATCGGAGTTTACGAGGGAGGATATCCCAGAGCGAGTGCCAACAAGGCACAACCTTCTCATTCTCTGCCTGTGGAAATTTCCAAGTTTCCAAGCAAGCAATCGGGATAGTATTGAGCACAGCCTCAACATCAAGCTAGGGCGGATACCTCCGCAACGAGTCGCGAGTGATACATAGCATCCACACAATCATTTGGGAGTAATTCCGAACTACAAAGATTATTCCAGCAGTCAGACTTCAATATGCGTTAGTATAAGTGCGTGGATCTTGTTTGCATCACTCTTGAGCTACGCTAGCTATAGGGTAGCCGTGGAGGAGGAGAAGGCTACTACGAATAATAGGAAGAGACTAAGAGCACAAGCTTACGGCCAAACGGAGAGTTCTTTTGACAAATCGGAATTAAGAATCTGAGAGAAAGGGGATATGTTCTTGGGGAAATGATGATGGGTACAAAGTTTTAATATGGCGATATCAGTATTTCCTGGTCATCACTCGGGGTACGCCTATGTTGGTCTGTACAACCGAACTGAAGAGGAACAACTGAATCACCTACAAATGGAAAGAAATCCAAAATTATATATCCTCTACACTTGCGTAACCCAAAAAAGCCCCCTGACTTCCGCATACCATTATCCCAAAAATTCAACCAAAAATTCCAAACAAAAGAGAATTCGAAGGTTCAAACACACACAATCGACTTCCCACCCTGTTTCTATAGTCAGATCATACACCAGAAAAAGAACCAATGCACTTACATCTGCTGTCAACCTCCTCCGGATTTTTGCCTTCAAAAACCTACTCCCCAGCTTCTCTATTCCTTCTTTCCTATCATCTTCGAATCCATCATCTTCACCGGTTGGGTAGTGCTCCTCAAGAATAGTATTTCTGCTGACCACGGCACTTGGAGCAAAGAGTAAACCCTCTCCGACTCGCAAGTCTATTATCCGTCGGAAGAGTTCTGAATCTTTACTGTCATCCTCGACAACAGACACATGCTTTCTGAGCACGTTGAACCACTCCGGACTTGTGAATCTGTGTATCAAAGTTACCGAGCAAAGATCCATCAGGCGCACATCAATGGTTGGTTCTTTAACATTTGTTACATAAGTAGATTCAGACAGGTAACAGCGGAATGTAATGGTTTTGTTACGTACCTTGTGTTGATATGATTATTCGGGCGCCGTAGTGACGCTGTTGGCGGATTAATTGCAACAACGATTCGGTGAGTACTTTCGAAGCCGGAGACGTTGTGATATACTGTGAGAACCAATCAGATTAGAGATCTTGTCTAATGCTAGAACGTCTGGAGATGGCTACCTTATGTGCTTCGTCGACAGCAATAACCTTTCCAGCGCCAGCGGATGAATCTTGAAGAAATACACCCAAGCAGATGTTGAATAACACGCAAGCCGTGTTCTCATCAACAAAGGGACAGGATAGATCCACAATTGTAATGCTCCCGTCTTCAAAGTCGAATCCGCCGCCACCCGCATTTTCCAGGTCAAGGAACGATTCTAGGAGCTCTAGTCGCTGTTCCAACGGCTTGCGCTGCAAGGGCATCATTTTGACCGCTGCGAGACGTTGCTTGAATTCTAGGAAATCAAAGTCACTGGAAGTCGATGCCATTTCTCGCAGTAATTTAGTCACGGTCGACATGTACAGAGGTGTGTTTGATGACTGGTCAACAGACATAAGGGTGAGCATGGACCCGATATTGAGGTCACTAGGTCGTAGTCGGAGCGGTTTGATGGCAACCCCGGGAATCTGTGAGTATGCTGATTGCAATCCTAAGAAGTTTGAGGGCGAGACTAGGACCGTAACAGGTACTGCACGATACTGGTTCTGAAACTTCGGGTCTGGGACAGCGATGAAGGCTGCCTCGCAAGGACGGAAATTCAGTCGAGAAGTATATTGACTGAAGTGGAATACAAGTGCAGAAAGAGGCCGTTTAAGTATACCGAGTGTGCGAGTAGGGAGGAGGCAGTTTTCTAGTTGTTTGCTGTGAGTGATGCACCGTATTTATGACTGGAAGTAGACACTCACCAAGGAGACAGCTCAGCGAATACGATTTCCCGCTACCCTGCAATCCAACAACGAAGAAAGACCTTATGAACAATCGAAGATTAGGCACAGATCTCTTCCCGTCTAGAAGAATTTTACTTGCCACGGGTGATTTGTATTGACAAAAAGACGGGGGTCATCAGATACCGATTCCATTCCACTCGATTGCACTTCGCCTATTAGCCCATATTGTGGTAGCAACTTCCTGTTCCTATTTCCATTCAGCACATCGGAGGTAAATAACACAGCATTTTTCACATCGTTGCTGGCTAGTTCCGAGCCGTTCCTGCCTTCTTGCGAGCTACCAAGACTTAACAGACACATCTGCTCGTCAAGGCTAGGTCCATTTTCTTGCATTTCGTCGTCGTTATCATCGCCGGAGGTGCCTAGGGCGGCTGCAGATGCTATCAGCTTGCCGTTTACTTAAATGGATAACAACTCATAAGCCGTTGAATATATATACCTGCAATCTTGGCATTTCTTGGAATGGTTGGCTGCTGAGGGATGAAGTTCTCCCCTTCTTGATTTTCGATATGGACACCGCCTGGATAACCTGTAACATTTGCCGAAAACCCATTTACAGCGGGTGGCGGGTGTCCGTTGGGCTGGACAAAGTGTTGCTCCGGTAATTCGGTGATATGGGATGCTGTGGAGAATGGCAATGGCGGAGCTGTGACTGTTAGCTTTGAGCATCAGATGCAGCAAAATTTTTTACCTAGCGACGGTATCGGTGGAAGACTATTCGGTCTCTTCAATGGTTCGTTGATATCGTCGACTAGACTTCTAGATCCACTTAAAGGATGCAGTGCTGCACCAAGATGAGGCACTACAGATTTAGTGACAGATCTCGCGACTACTGGCATTTACTTACGAGATTCAGATGTATTGGATTGAATATTTCCTCCTCCACTTCGTATCTCATTGATTCTACTGGCCAACATATCACTAAATTCTCTTCCTGGCCCGAACCCGCCAACCCACTTGGCAACATACTCTTCGATCATTTGTTTTGTGTTATTGGCCATCGTGATACTTTTCACACAGATCTCGGCCATTCTGTCCACTACCTTCCATTTGACTAAGGTCTCGGCACCGCCATCATGCGAACTATATCCATAATTCTGTGGATCAAGAGCATCCCAGTTCGCAAGGTATTGGAACGGTGTGTTCATTTCCATATTCTGTACCACGGTATCCCTAGCCGTCGACTCGACAAAGAATTCCAGGACACTCTCTGTTGCCCAAATGCAAACGTAGGTTTGGCCACTATGCCAGACATATGACTCCATGAAATAATGACTGAGTTTTGTCGAATTGAGACCGAGGGGCGATGGAGCGGATCGGACTTGATATGCAGGGAGGTATTCGAAGTAGAGTCGGGTGATCCTGTATGACTGACCAGTAGCAGTCGAGGAAGATGGTCCCCCAAGTGTTGGGGGTGGACCGCCTGCCGCCGCAGTAAAAGACCCGGGGACCGAGTTATCCCATCCCATACCATTCCTAGGCCCGCGAGGTATCTCCCTGATCGCCTCCAAAGGATCGACTACGGTCGCGTGGAAATCCCCCTCAATAGTTTCGGTTGTCTCGTTAACCTCCCTCAACAGATCGCGAACAACCATGTCCAATCGCCCGACCTCCGAAGCTAATTGTTGAGGTATGATGGGTCTCAACTTGGTGGCCAGTTTTCTCCAGCCCAATGCTGGCCCGTTCGGACGTAGGCCATGGATTGGCCGTTGCTCTCTTACCCAGTCCTCGAGGGTTTGGGAAGGGTATTGTAAAACTGGTGGTTGAGGTGGTTGAGGCAGCTGAGATGGTTCAGGTTGGATGTAGCGATCAACAGGCAGCTGTCTGAGTCTATCAATCAAAGGCAAACACGGTTAGGAAACCTCTTGTTAAATGGGTAGAGAAAGCTAACTTCACCATATGATTCACTGCCAACCGAATTGGCCCCACTTCGTGGGGATATATGTCCATTAGCCTTCTCTTGAATAGTTTAGAACCCACATACGACCCGTTGGGGTTCACTCCAATCCGTGGATACTGTTGTTGTACCCGTTCTGCGAGATCCGCACTAAAAGTAACCGCCATGTTTCAAGAACAATCGCGAACGTAATGTTAATTCCGTAGCAATAGAGATGATATAAGAATGGCGCGGCGGAAGCATATAATCCAACAAAACTTGAGGCTTGCGAGCTAGAAGTAGCAGAAATAGTGAACTTGCTGTATATATATGTGAGGGTGAGATGTTTGACAACTACTGGCTGCAAGGGGATGGTGGAGTCATAGCAGTGCAGATTTCTCGTGGATGAGGGTTATTGGTGCAAGCGGCAGGTCATATACGATCCCGTTTCGGGGTGCAGGGTACTTTTGCGCGGTACATGTCATCCATCTACATGCCGAGCACGCGGAGCTTGACTGTTGTACGTTTAGAACGCCATCAAACTAAACACGTAGAGTAAGAAGATACTGTACTCGATATTGGAGTCTGAAGAATAAACAGCATGTGCGCTTCTTTCTCAGCATTACCAACCAAAAACACATGCAGCGGCTTATGCTGTTTTTTCTCTAAACCTCAGTAGCGAGTACACATAAAATACCATTCTTAACACAGTCGTATATATACACATATCAAGACATTCATCCAGATCTCCTCCCGCTTATTATATGGCATTCAATATCGAGCAAGCGCGGCGCTACTAGTGCTTGTCCAAACAATCGGGCCCTTCGATCTTCATCGCTACGTCGCCTTGGTTACTTCCCCTCCGTTTGCGCCAATGGGACTCTGGCACGGTGACAAACGCGTAAGAAACTTGGTATTTAGTAGTTAGTCGCGGTACGCTAGGGCTCTACCTTTGGTAGCCCGACTCAGCGGATATCGGAAATTTTGCGTGAGTATTTGCATATGTAAAGCATACCATCAGCGAATAGCCGGCTAAAGAGCAATTTGGCAGTTCGCTACAGCCAGATAGTATATGTACTCCACCAGCGGAGGTGCTGAAAGCATGTGGGGAGGAGAGCTGGCGGAAGGTTCCATTAAAACATTCTACCGACCCGACGCGTCTCCGCCATGCCACAGTCAGCCTACCGGTATTATTCCCGCAGCCGAGTCACGTTACGTAGGCCAAGAAATGCGGTGCTGTGGCAAAGCCTCTCGAAGTTTCTTGTAGTGCGAACAAAAAAGAGACTCTAACTGTACTCTACTCTACTACTCTAGCTGTACTAACCACCTAGAGTAGGGTGTCAATATCGAGATGTGGGCTGCACTTGCATGATCCGGTCGCAGAGATCATAGGATCGATCTCTCTCTTTGCCGGGTTGAACATTTTGTGCGTCGGTCATGCGCTGAGGAGGCTGGACAGAGGGGAGGGAGAAGGGAGGGAGAGAGGGGAGACTTGGAGAGACTGGGTCTCTGCTAGTGAGCGAGTAACCCGGTAATTGATCCGTTCGCGAATTCGTTGATCGAAGTGGGGAAGAAGCCATGGCATGTACAACAGTCGCCAGTTATTCGTGTAAGACCGATCAAATGGCTTATCCTCGCCCCAGTCAATCAGCATCTCTCCCGCATTTACCCTTGCTCCCTTGTTCTCGGAGTCTCTCCCTCTAACCTCACTCTCACGGAACCCCCCACACCCTGCGTGATACCGAGACTACGCTGAATTCACGTAGGTAATGACTACTCTGCAACGAAACCAGAATATCCTCCCTCATATCCTCATTTATCCTCCCTCTCCCTCTCCTGTGCTTTCTTCAGTCCTCCCCCGTTCTTCTGCACATCAACCTCACTCATATCGCATCCCAGTTCTCGCCTTTTGCTTCCAGTAACTTTTTCTCACCCCAGGTCCACCGAAAAACGTCCCCCGCCAATTCTATAAGACGGTGTTTTCCAGGTCCACCCCGCTGTGGCTCACACGCGGGCTCGGAATTTTCGCTCGACATAAAGTCCGCGGTTTTGTGTTTTCTACTCGACCTTCATCTCATCAATACCGTTACCGTTGCCACCTCTACCGCGATCCCAGACGACAAGGTTCTAGTCGCCCCTCAACCCAGAGACCACCACCCCTCTATCACCTGAAATTGTAGCGCCGTCTACTATCGCATCTCCTCGAAAGTAGACTTCTACTATGAACAACAATGTCTCCCCGATGTGGCATCAGTCCCACGACTCAAGCACCGGCAACGGAGCCCCAGATCTGAACGATGATTTCTCGAGCTTTTTGAACTTCAACGAAATACCACTGAGTATGTCTTCGCCGTTCGATACTACGGAAGAAGAGCCTCTAGCAATGGATACGGGGTTCTGTCTGGATGGGAACAATACACATTCTGTTACAGCCGATGTGAATCAACAAATGCCGACTGTTACCCAGGCAGAAATTATGGATATGCAGTTTCACGAGATGCAGAAGTCAATGGAAGCAGCCCGTCAGCAGATGATGAGCCAGCAGGTGCACCATCACAATCATCATCATCAACATGGCGGCATGATTCCACCTACACCGTCGAGCATGGAAATGAATGGCGGGTTGCCGCAAGCGACGCTTCACAACATAAATCCCCACATAACGATGGATCGGTTCAACATGTATAGGGAGGAACCGGTGAGTTATGACATGAGATTCCCGATTCCCATTATTTTCATGTGGCTGAATCTGTCTGGTAGATGATATTTACCCCTCTAGTTTCTCCAGCGGTTACTCCTCTGGAAACCGAATTCTCGCGCCATATACCGGATTTCGTTATGCCTGGAGCTTTCAGTCCGTTGACATCTCCGGCCCTTGATGCCCATCATCACAGAACTCACATGCCAAATCCACACATGTCGCATAACCCCACGCCGATGCCGGCTCCTACTGATCCATCACAGTCTCCAGTGCTTGGTAAGAGAGGAAGCATTTCAAGTGGCCGGCGAAAGTCAACCACTTCACGAAATCCTGCGCGAGTAGTACGAGAGTCTCCAAGCATGAAGCCGCAACGAAAACGTGCTGCACTTTCCACACCGCTCTCTGCGGCTCCAAAATCGACCAACACATTGACACAGCAAACCCCGACATACTCTTCACTTCCACAAACTTCTAGGAATACAAGAAGAGATTCATCGACTCCTGCAGTATCGCAACAGAACACGCCTATGCAGCACCCCCTAAGCCAGGATGGTTCTTCGAATGAGTCGGTGTCCCCGGAACCCCTTCCTGAGGTTTTGATGGCACCCCCGCCTCGCCGATCCCTAAGCTCGCGGTCGCCAATTGATGATGGATCGAGTACAGCTCACAAGCCATTGAACGCACCGGTTACCCCAGCTTCACTTATGAGACTACCGAAAACAAGTTTACCAACTGAGGATATCCCACCGATATCTATGGATACTTCAGAGTATTTGAACCGCGATGTTGAAGCTCCAGATTCATCAACCGCTACTAATATGAATGGCAAACAATATGGCGAGGAGATGCCGACGCCCACTTTGAACCGCTCCAGCAGCAGAACACCATCATTGACACCCTCGTTAAAACCGTCAAGGGGAACTTCACGACATACCTCTCCGCTGGATCCTATGAACCCAGGCGCAATAACCAAAAAAGAACCAGCCCGGAATAGTCGCAAACGTGGCAGCGTTTCCTCGAGTCCTGCCTTACAGCCTAGGATCTCGCCGAGCATAAAACCGTTGCTTCCTATAGGTAGCCACTTCATTTATGTGCCTTCTTTTCATTGTACTAAAGTGACACAGGCATGTCACCCGACGCATCTGCCTTCCTACTCGCCTCAAAAAGCAACTACCAAAACATTGTCGAAGGAAACCACTCCCACCTCGGACTGCAATATCCAGAGCATCTTTCAACAAATCTCACATCAAAGCGGACGTCTCACAAGATTGCAGAACAGGGGAGAAGAAATAGGATTAATAATGCATTGGCGGAGATGGCTGGGTTGTTGCCACCTATTAATGGGGGATCCGCGGGGTCAGAGAGTGGTACGACGGGCAAGGAACAGACCAGCAAGGCTAGTACTGTGGAACTGGCGATTGAGTATATCAGGCAGCTAAAAAGGGAGCTTGAGGAAACGAAAGCCAGGCTGAAGGTGGCGGAGGAGAAGCTGGAGAGCACGGGGACTGCAACTCGGGACAAAGAGCAAAAGGGGGACGAGGGGAATGAAAAGGAGGAGAAGCTAGGCGAGGAATCAATCGTGATGGAGACGAACAGTGAGGGAACACCAGCAGTTGCTACCACTGCTTAAAAATCAGAGTTTTTATAGTGATGAAGAGACGATGATATGGCCCTTCTCTGGATATTTTCTCCCTTTTGGATACTCATACATGGCCTGTCTGGATTTGGCAAACCAGTATCTACTTTTTTTCCTTCGGATGTACATTTTTCTTTTTCGAATTTATGATAACAACCTGGGCCCAATGAGGACGAGGACGTGGGATTCTTGGGAAGGTAATAGGGATAAAGGGATAAATGGATGGGGGAAAGATGGTGTACAAAAGTATTAATGCTTGATGAAGGTGGGGTTGTTTTAAAGGCGTGGGCGAAATGTACTTTGTAGATATGTATGAACTACCTCAATCCCAGTCCCAAGCACAGCGATTTGGACTGGTCTACGAGGTTCTGTATGAACCTACACCGGGTTTTCATTATTTCTATCGGTTGAAAGTATTCTGAAGATAGTATAGCACAATTTCATCATGCAATGCAAACATCTGCGGGAAGCCTAGAGTGGGTTCCTGGGGTGATAGACTCGATACTGGGGTTTGGAGAATAAACAGCATGGATACGCCACCTGCAGCCACTCTATGCGTGACTGTAACGCAAAGAAGTATTCCAGCCGCGAACAAAAAATCAATCGAGACCCAAATGACAGTACCCGCTGCGGGCTCGCACAGTGAAGGTTCTTAGAGAAACACCACCTGGAAAGAAGTGGCATTTACTACCGCAAGCCATCTACCACTTCCCTTCCGCTAGGGATCTAGCTGAACCCCAAGTAGCCACTGATCGGGTAAGGAGGCTTGTCACGGTGCAGAAAAAGTACTTACCGCCGTTACACATTCTCGCTAAGTACGACTAAGTCAACAACCGCAGGATTAGCGTAGTTTGTACACCTATGCAGAGCCTGCATGCACGCTAAAGTCCGATTTCGCGGTGTGTGTCGGTGTTTATTCCAAACAGTTTCAGATGAAATTGTCGATCGAGTGCTACCACATGCTGAAGGCTGGGAAACCCGGTGGTAAGGCTCACGCGGGTGGAAAACTGTAGTGCATTGTCTTCCTTCCCCATCGTCACTTGATGCATTGTCCGTCACATTCACCGTACGTGGGCCCTGGAGCCCATAATGCTAGGCAAACTCTGTATTCTCCTGGTTAAGTAGTGCTGGGAAGCATAGCATAGCACAACCCCGTGGCGTCTATGTTAGTGGCCACAGCGGGGTAGTGAATATATCCAGCCGAAGTCTTTGGCATAGGTAATATAACAAGTGGGGGAGGGATATATAGCGAGGGTGTGTATCCTCGATACGGATCCGAGGAATCGCTCTGTGCATGGATAGATGGTTGAGATGAAAAAAGCCCCAAAAACCCCACGGTATAGCACAGTCACATACATTATACCTGCAAAACTTGAACCTGCAGTAACCCCAGATCCTAACAACTTTGTAGACAGTTACTGTCACTATCGGTGACTCGGCATCGCCGGGTGACAGCAGGTGATGCTTGCGTTAGATTTTTTGTATCACTCCACTAAAAAAAACGTCATAACCCCCTCCTTCCGGGTATACATGATGCTCTTGAGCTGACAGTAATCGAGATTATCTTCGCCGTCCGCGGAATTCACGCAAAAAGGGCTAAAATGATGTGGAAATATCCGGTGAGCAACTGACATGAATTCAGGGTGGAATCAGATCTGCAAAACAGAGTAATACCATACTAGGCATAGTAATTCTGCGTGAAAATGGCCGGGGGGATTCTAGATGATTCCGGTGCGGATCCATCTGGGTGGCGAAGGTGAACAGCTCAGAATTCGATACCTATCCGTTATAACGGTACCGTGGAGACTTGTCCCGCCAAAATGATAACGGTAGAATACGTAACAGGGCCGTTTCTTTAATCTCTCTTGCAAAATTGATGAAGGTATCCATCGTAGCTAGCGTGAACCGCTGTGTGTTATCTCACGCCTTGCTGAGCCGTGTAAATTATCTTTAGCTCATACAAAGTTTCATGCCAACAGCGCATTTTCCACGAAAATGGGGGGCAGCAAGCGGTCTGAGCTTTTGATTTTCAATTCTGTTTTGGTATAGTTATGGTTTTAAATCGGGTAGAGCGGCTGGTTCACCCTCAAGTGTCGTGAGATGGGAGAGGGGTCGGCAGTTTCAGGGTGCCATATGTTGATGGTCCCTCAAAGCCACCGTTGGTTTACACACCACCTAACGGCTACCGGTCTCGAGCATGGACCAATCACACTGTCTTGGATACTTGCAAAGGGCCTATCAGAAATCTCCCTCTGAGCCGATCGGGAGAAAGGAGGTCAAGCAGGTTTTCTGGAATGCCCGCACAAGCGGGATTTCCTCTTTATGCCTTGGGTAGAAAGTTTAATATAGGACAGGATTAAAAAATTATCATGCTACTTTCTTTGGTTTTTCAATTGTGTTTATTATTTTTCTATAACAGAGCGTACATAGTGGGGGGTCTGGACGCTGACCGTGTAAACAAAGAACCAGTTTCTGGTCCTGGCCTATCGTGATCAGAAGACTGGCTCCGTGCGTCATAGCTGAGGGCAAATTGATCCTTTGGTACCCATATGTCTGGAATAACATCACAATGAAGGTCCTGAATTTTTGAGATGAACGCGCCAACCGTGCTAAATTAAGCGCCACTGTTACTTCTTCACTCAAACTTGAAGGTCAAAAACATCTACAATCGTCCCACCCTCTCTCATCCCACTGTCACTCATCCAGTTCCTTCGAATTTATTGTCGTGGATGTACATACTGGTCAATAACATTATATTGAGTATTCTATACCATGCTCTCTTTCTGCTAGCAACATGCTATTTGGTCCGGATTTGTCGCCGATATATGGCGAGTGGCACATTTCATTGGATACGGTTTGTTGACGGCAATATATGACAGGAACACAATTGCTTACACCAATGACTGATTTAGCAGCATTCGAAATTCCCATGAAACCAGACAATGCCTGTACGGCTATCTCCGTATGCCGTAGCCGTACGCCGACTACTGCGCCCCGCATTTCGGGCCCGTTGAGTACTTCTTGGCGCCAGTTCCAAGGCCGGTGGGATCGGCAGCAGAGTTAATCAAGTCCACATCGCCTTCGGAAGCCACTTCGGAATTGGTGAATCAATGACCGAGACACCACATACTACCGTGTTCTTTTTTCTCTCTGCCACCGGTGTCGCCACTAGAGTTGAGTTTTCTTGCACGAAAGAAGGCTGGAAGTGACTTGAGGTTACGGGAGACCGAAGTGCAACCCTCCGAGATGCCGAGAACCTCTGGTAGAACAATGATACTACAGAAACTCCATAGTTTGAGAGAAGCTGAGGAGAATTTGGGGCTGGACAACACGGTTCTGAGACGCTGGATAACGATTCTTCAGCAGATTTGACCACGGAACAAGACAAGATTCTAGAAGGTCCCGGTCGTCGCATCTTTCTAGAAAACAAGATCTCATGGACCCGGGATTTGATGCAAGTCTCCCAGACTTTTTGATAGCAGCAAACTTGACCTAGATGCAGCTAAGATGAGTTTGATAGGATCACTCAATGCCCCAGGGCTTGTGTGCTTATCTCCACACGGTGGATAAAAAAATCTCTCCGATGTTTAATACTAGTTCCAGGCTATACACCGCTCTTGTCACTCATGGCGTCCCGGGGGATCCCGAGACTTGCAAAAAATTAAATATCCCGGGACATCTCGTCCCGAGGCGTCAATAATCTCCTCAGTCTTAGGATATCTCGTCTCGCGGATAATACTAAGCTGCAAGACTTGGATATACTAGTACGGAATCGGAATTATGGAAAAACGCAGAGTTAGCTAGTGGCAGCGACATGGAACTAATTGAGAGTGATCCCGAAGAGGAGCAGGGCTTGTACAGGGGTTGGCTGAACTCATTCACAAGGGTAGAAGCATCATTAACGACTGAAACTTACGTTGGGAGAATGCCTTCGGGTCCACCTCCCGGAAGCGCCTGGGCATTTTCTAGATTTTCAACCACAGATAGAGCCTTCTCCAGCCGTTCTCACAATTTATGGGCAAATTTTCGCTATCAATCAGGATTTTTCCGCCTCTGCCCGAGAGTCGGGGAGCCTACTAGGAAACAGAGCAGAGCTACAGTGTAGACTCGGTCAAGGTACTATATACGCCTTCTGTGATTGGACCTTGAGAGTAAGCCTCTGTCTGGAGGAGGGACATATTCGAGTGTCCTGCAGGAGGATGGCGAGGAGGGGTCAGTTGGATTTAAGCCACAGTTGTATGGGCTTTTGCTAGTGAGACTTTTGTCACCCGATCCAGAAAGCAGTAGTAAGTTCGTCGTAAGCTTCAATTGAGCTTCAAACTGTCGGACGGGCCGAAACATCTAGAGCTTGGAAAGATAACTTGTTGGAGTTCGGAAATATCCTAAGAAAGGCATTGCCATCTGAGGCTCCATACGGTATTCTGCTTCGGTACAACGTTGAAGTTAAAGCACCTTAATTAACAAGATAGGACTAGATTCAATCCAATCCCGGGATACCCCGTTTTTGTAGCCGTCCTGCTCAATGTTCAGAAGCAGCCTGCCTGGCCGCCGGTCGGCCCCCAGATTCGCAGACCGACCATCACATATGAAGCCACTCTTGGAATGAGTCAGTCGATGTCGATTCAGTAGATGGAAGCCTGCAGATTCCTGTCTAGCCTGCAAATATCTGACTGTACAGTCCCCCAGGCCTCTTTCCTGCAGATCTGCCTTGCACAGACTGATCTCGGTCGGGGTCAGATCTAGCCGGACTGGCCGCTTCGGAATACCGCTACTGCTCTTGAGGCCCCAGTATCTGGAATAGTCTTACCCAAAAGTCTTTGGATATCTCCCCAAATACATATGAAGCCATTCACGATGGGTGAGATATCTAGATTGCAGAAAAATCTTCATCGGCATCCAATTCACCGGGCGGGTAGCCGGCGGGAAAATATGAACAGTTGAGCAAAGAAGGATTCGCCGGAGATGCACCGGCGTTTGCTCATATCACTTGCACGGTGCTCCCGAGGCCATGCAAAATTAGCCGGGATATTGCATCCCGCCTGGAAAACGTCGTTGTCGGCCCGGAATCTTGTCCTCTAGAACACCGATCTTGATTGATGGCAACTTGCATTCGTCGGCCTAGGGGGCTTATGACCGCAGAAATCTGGTAAGATCCGTAAACCTACTAAAGGGTTCTGTCAAGAACCATCCGCCGATTGTCGACAAAACCATCAACGTTGCCAAGTAAACTCGGATCCATCATTAGTAGTGTAGTGATGATAGCTCATCCTTTGGAATAGGCTAATCCACCCAGCTCCTCCGCACACACGGCCTTCTACGAAGCTCCCCAGGTACATGTGCGACGGAAATTATCTATGTCACAGTGGTCGTGGGCATACTCCTAATTCGCTAATGCGCTTTTCAATCTTTCTGGTGCAGATTTCGTGGTCGAATATGACGGGACCCTAGCGCATGGTTTGCGGTCCGATTGCGCTGGCGCTATTACGCCGATGGCATCGGAGGATCGGGATAAAGTCGTCGCCCTGGGACAAATAAACAGCTTCTTCGGGATTCCAAACAGACTGACTCTAACTTCAGAGTTCTTCAGGCCAAACTCAGCTCTACCACCCGCCCCTCCAACTAGGCAGCAGCTCCACCAAGTAACCTTAGTTTCAGTAAGGCATGGATTTCTCAATCATGCAAAACGATACTAGCCCACGGGAACAGGTAAGCACATCGTTGTGAAGTCAGTGCATGGAAACTGTTGATACAAGAACTCGAACTTCCTATGTCAAGTTACAGTTAATTGTAAGGTCTAGAAGTACAAGAATGGGCATGAAGGCCAAAAGCTGTCTATTTAAATCTAAATGTTACGTTCGCGATGGCCAAGCACTGTCGTCGAACTGCCGCCCTGGCGCCCACAGGACCACCACGGCAAGTGTACATAGTGCAAACCGGACCCGGCAAACCCACGAAAACCCCGCTTCCCTACTCTCCACTCGGTCCCTGCAAGTTCGTCTGCAAACTTGGTGCCCTCCCAAAATTCGGTGTACCATCAGCATTCCAGTTGACCCTCTGGGCCATCGTGTATCGGCTTCCATCACAGGCACCTCCAGGGGTCTTAGTAGCGTGGTATACATTCCACATCTCCGTTCCATCCGACGACGCAAAAAATCTATCCATGGTTAGCGCTCTCGATCTCTCTGCAACACGTGCACAGCAATAAAACATACCCGTTATGTCCAGTCCCCAAGTTCCCATTGGCACTGCTAAACACGGGTCCGGACTTGGTCCAGTTACTCTGCTGCAGCGGATCACCACCATTGTAGGTAAGGAGACCCAACTGGTAGCTAGCGGTCCAGCAGTAGCTTGCCGAAAACGTAAGCCAAGTTTTTCCGCCGTGCTGCAATGCAGCGGGCCCTTCATTCACGGCACCCCCGACCGTCTCCCAGGCATTGGTTGGTTCGGAAAGGAGGTGTGGAACATCGATCGAGGTGGGAGAATTCATCTTTGCGATAAAAATGCTCTGCAGGCTTCTGTTTGAAAACCGCGACCAGACGTAGTAGTTTCCTTGCGGTAGCGTGAGGACGGTGCTGTCGATGCCCCATTCGTTGGACATACGCGCCGCATACGTGAAGGGGTCATTCCAAATGTCAGCTCCGCCCTGGAGGACGTGGGAACGCTGGTTGTCGCAGCACTCTGAGTTGGCTTACTGTCAGCGCAGCAGTGAGTGATAGGGTGAGAACAGCATACTTTCAGTGCCAGCGGTGTAGTAGAGATACCAGCGGTTGTCCAGGAAATGCACCTCGGGTGCCCAAAAGTTTCCACTACGTTCAGGTATGGAATCGGTCCAGACGACCTTTGGGGTTGCGGTCTTGAGCCCATCCAATGTTTTCGACCGCGTGATTTGGATGTTCGTCCACGTAGTGGTGAAGAGATAGTAAAAGCCGTTAGAGTAGACCACTATTCCAAGCAACAGGTTAGCAAATCGGATATCATGAGAGCGACCGCTTGAGACAAACTAAATGGGTCCGATCCATTGGGGCTCTTCAAAGGATTCCGGTATGTTGCACATGATGCAAACTGGATTGACAAGAGCGTGGTCAGAAGGAGTCCGAGGATGCGGGGGGCGTTAAAGAACATTGTTGCGGAGTTGTTTATGAGTTTGAGAGAAAAGAAAAAGAGTGCTGGATGAACTTTTATATTGATGCTTCATGGCGGGCATACGCTGATTCCCGGACAGTACCCGGTGCCGTTCTTGAATTGAACTTCCAAAGAAGGAATATCACAAGCTAGCCCTTAAAACATCGTCATTTCGATGTTGAGGATATCCATGTGCGTAGTCCTTGTAGCCGGTGCTCCTTCATGATCACCAGGGCGTTTGTTTATTTGTAATCATAATGCATTCGACCATTACTGATCATAGCATGTAAGTACAAGTACTTTCTTCCTATCCCCAATGCTTCGTCCAAAGTTACCCTGTCTGCAAAGTCGCACCCTTCCCATTGTCACACCCAGACCACTACCCCTAGTCCACCCCTACCCTAACAAAACACCCCCAACCCTGTGGGGCAGGCACTGGGATTCGAACCTGTAACATACGGTATAATAATACCGTCGCAATGCTACTACACTAGATCAACTAGGGCGTTGGAAATAGAGTATATAATATCTCTGGTATGATACAACTAGCTTTAAATCTAGATGTCAGATTTCAGTTTGCTTCAATTTCACCAGTACGCCGTGATTGCAACGCAGTTCTATAGAACGACATTATGGAACAAATTCTACAACGCAATAGAGACTTCGCATAATAAGATGCGAAAGGCTTTTTCTATAAATAGATTCTATGATCTCTGCCTCTGGGTTAGGGTTTCCTGGGTTGAATTCAGACAACACATTAGAGACTTAGGCATTGTTTGGACCACTACTGGGCCCGTGCTGAATGGAAATCCTCGTCAATGCCCAGGCTTAAACCGTCTCTACCGCCATAATTCGGCTAGGCACCGAAGTTCGGGTGAATCAGGTGGCGAGATTCTGATCTAACGTACAATGTAAAATATTGGTCGTGTTCGGGGACATTTTCTAGTGAGTGATGGGTACGTGATCTCGTGAGAATGGATAAATGTTGTAAGGCCATTCTCGCCTACTCGACCTGCCGGCTGAATGCTTGTACGTTATGCCTCATACTCGAACAATGGGGTTCCTGTTCCCATTGCTCCGGCCACCTGGCTTCGGGCCCGGGCCATCACTCCCTTTCATCTAAATCTGATCGCCGCACCCTACCATTCCTTTTCCTAGTCTCTGTGTCAACTGTATCATTTCCTCCTCCCATCCCCGTACCAGATCCATATTCCAGACAATTAAGTAACATCTTACTTCGATTGTCCAGCATGTTCCATGCTTCGTTTTACCCGCCAACACCCACCAACTCTTGAAGGTTTGTTAGATAATGGTGGAGCGACGTTTACTCATTATGGATTGAAGCACATGCATCTGAAAACTATCACGGAATTCCATGGACATCCTAGGGTTAGAACACTGTGACTTTCTGTTTTTATGTATATAATAAGGCAGTAAGAACCCAATGATGGGGGATATTTTATGGCAGTCTGCTTGAACTTGGAGAGGCTTCTGTCAGTATTTGCCCCTTTATCAGCCTGTTATCAACATTTAGGCATTTAACAGCTAAAGAGCATGTAAAATGGGGCTTGATCCCAAAAGTGCTGGCGGGATAGTTTCCTCGGACTGTCGGGCACCCGTATGGTGGTGCTGGAAAATGGCTGACTATCAATAGGAAGTAAACGAAGTGCAATTACACAGGTAGTATCGATTGCGAGTTTTCTACGTGTCTGTCGGCTACCTCTTAACGAGAGTTAAGAGTTGCTAATAATCAATCTTTTTTCAGGATCCATACATATACATAGGGCTATCTTACGGTTACAGATATATCGTCGACATCGACTAGACGAAGGATTTTGCTACGGTAAGACTGCCATGAGTATTGTTATCGATACTACGGACAACGACGGACAGGTTTTCTATGAGTTTAAGGCATAAAGCTAGGGATTCATAGTACTATACACATGCTGTTCTCACCTTATGGCAAAACAACCACGCAAAAGAGCGCGACCTATCTATCTAATATTTTACACGAGACGAGTTAGCTCGAGGATCCGCCCTGAAAAAGACTCGACACTGGCAAGATTTAAGGTAGCCACGGGACGAGTAGTCCCAAGACGTCTCCTGGCTTAGACTCGAGAAGGCTCAAATATATAAGCGTCAAGTGGAAGACTATTAAACTCCACGCCATCTTCTCTCTTGCTACAAGGTTATATGGTTGGCTACCATAGCCATTTAAACATTTATACTATAAAATAAGCAGTAGCGGACAATATTGAACTTCCCATTTCATAACAACGCTACCCAACGATGCCGACATAGCGTTAAAGTGAAGCATTGTAGACGCGGTAGGGGGGTGGGGGGTGGAGCAAAAAGAGAGGTTATTCCCTAGGCATATACCATCTTCGAGGTAAATGCACCGTGCAACGCACGAGGAGGAGCTGGCTAGAAGAATCGAAGGTTAGAGTAATGGGACGGAAAGGCTCGGCCGAGTGTCTAACTAGTTTACCGGAGACCTAGATAACCTAATTGCTCTAAGAAATAACCACTCCCTCGAGTTTCGACTCGGTAACTTCCGGGAAACTCTCTTGCTTTCTAGTTTGGATTCTGGGACTTGCCAAACTTAATCTGGTGGCAAAACTTAAGTGACGAGTAAGAATTTAACAAAGGCTCATTAGAGTTCTGGAAGGTGCCCATCAGCAACGGAGGTAACTCACTTGGTGTTGCGTAGCCCTTTGAGAAGGGATGAACTACGGGATATATTCAATGTATGAAAGAAGGTTAGACCACGCGAATGTTTCAGACTTGTAGTTTCGCCTGTTGCATATATGGTTTATCTCCCTGACGTATGGCTTCAGTTGGGCTGATGCATAATCTCTTTAAGATGATGGTCATTCCAGACTCAGCTGGAGATGCCAGCTGAGTGCGCATGCATGCGTACAAGACATACAAGACATACTCCGAATACCGTATATATAAGAGCACGAATGTACCTGTACTTGAGAATATAAGCTTCTAGCAATCAGTACATTTCAACATCGCCTGTTACAGATGTACATGATGTTACAGGTCTGATACACGGTCACGGCTGCAGGGGCTGATGCCTCCTGTATATATCTCGAGTCTTTTTCCTTCTCTCTTCTCTGTACCATAGAATACACGCACACGGTTCTCCCCAACTTCCATATCGTAACATCGCCGGTAGGTACTGTACCGAATGATCCGCCATGACCCGAACTTTTATCAGCGAGTGAGAAACAACATACGGGTAGCTTGAACTCACCTATATTCAGGTGGCTGTATCGTACGTTACCCGGTAGTCGGACAATACATGGTAGTCGGACGCCCGTCCGCTCCCAAACTACTCCACCAAAAGTACGATATCTCCACTTCCAACACTGCAATTAACCCAGTACTTAAAACCTGACAGTTATATACACTTACAAAGATCCTAATTGAGAAAACTCTGACTTTCTCCTGCCAGAAGCAATCTAATTGTACCTGCTAGATCCTTCTCCCATATTTGCTACATGCACTGTTCTTTATCACTTTTTTGGCTGAATTTTGCGCTGCTGTATCCCTAGGGTATATCTGGCACACCGGGAAAAATGACCTTATGTGACGCGTAACTCATAGAGAAGCTGTTTTTGAGATGGTAATCCATAGCATATTTGACGCGTGGCACTATGAGGTCCTATGGACTTGCACATTGACTAGATTACTATGATATGCATGCGATTATTTGTGCTTGCTACTATACATCATGCTGCATTCAATGAACTTGAAACGAAACTGCCAAATGCACTTCATTACATTCTCCCAAGTACGCTCTGAAGTACACTCCTGATTGCACTCTATTTTACATTCCCAGCGTGCTTGACATACGGTCCCTAGTAAGGTTATGAGACGCTCCCAAGTACACCTTGGAGTAAGATCTCAAGTACACTCCCGGGCATGCTCTCAAGGATGCTCCCAATTGCAAGCGATGGCACACTCCCAGCCTGCTTGACTATACGCTCCCAAGTAAGCTCTCAAGACACTACCAGATAAGCTCTCAAGATGCTACCAAGTGCACTCCGAGTACGCTACCAGTATACCCGCGAGTATGTTCTCACGTACACTCCTGAGTATCCTTTCAAGGACGCTCCTAATTGCACTCGATGGCACACTCCCAGTCTGTTTCACTGTACGCTCCCAAGCAAGCATCGAAGACGCTCTCATGCACACTCCCGAGCACGCTCTCCAGCAAACTCCCAATTGCACTCCATGACACACTCCTAGCCTACTTTGCTCTACGCTTCCAAGTACACTCTCAAGAGGTAAGACACTCCCAATCTCACTTGACTATATACTCCCATGTATGCTCCTGCGTACTTGATTCAGCGACTTGCTGAGTTGCAGGCGCCAGGCACCGGGAGGCGTGAGGCAGGTGGCAGGTGGCAGGTGGCAGGTGGCGGTGTATGATGGCCGAAATCATGACGTCGGTCGATACCATCGTCTGAACCTTATCCTCAGCGTGGCCACTGCGACGAGATCTCACGATACCTCACGGTCATGGTGTTGACAATTGCAGCCTTAGATTCTGCAGGAAAGGTAGACAATTGGATTTTGGGGAGAGCAGATCTCGGACTCAGATTGTCCAGCGGAATCTGCTGCCTGCATCCCATTGATTGTGGGCGTATGTGCGCGCACTCGGTCCGGGGCTGATGCTCATGACGGTGATGGTGATGGCGATGGTGATGGTGATGATGATGGCGATGTACCGAAAGCACTTAGTCAAGCAGGTTGGCTACGTCAATGTCAATGTCAAAGTTTCAACATACTTCAGCCTTCTATTAGCCAAAGCTTCCACAAACTCAGAGTTCAATGGGCCTAAAGATTCCTGTGGAAACGCTACTCCTGAGGGGACGACGGGTAGCAGGAGTGGAGCTCCGCCATCTAGCCGGCCAGCCCGGGGGCGGAGGGGATTAAGGGGCTGTCATACTCTAAGTAGAGTGAATACAGTATGATTAAAACAAAAACAAAAACGCTACTCCTGCCGAAACACAGCTCTCTCAAGCCCGGCCATGAAGCGGGCTCTGAAGCAGGCTCTCAAGTAGGCTCTCAATCAGGCTCAGGCTTTCAATCAGGCTCTCAATCAGGCACTCAATCAGGCTCTCAAGCGGGCTCTGAAGTGGCCACTCATGATGCTCTCAATGAGTGTGTCAGCACTAGCGAAGCATGTCGGTGGTTAAGAATGGCAGAGGTTTGTCTACTACCAGCCGTATATAGTCCCATAGTCCCATGGGCAGATGTCTATAAACTGACTATGGATGACTATAGACTGTGCATCGTGCAGGGGTCCATGGAAAGCTTGCTCTGAGCTGCGTGTGTGCACATGTGCACATAACGTAGTCTATAGTCGATTTGCACTTTTGCCGATGCGGATATGTGATGGGAATTAATTGAGATTTACAGACTGCAAGGAGTGGAAAATGATGTGTATAGCCAATTGAAATGGGGGATTTCTAAGTGATTCTGCAAAATATAAATAAAATAATATTTTCACTCATTTAGACTAAATCTTTATTAGTAAGTGATATCTCTATGACTATCTACCATTATGAAATAATAACAAAGATTCTCTGACAGTAATTAAAATATAAGATCTTTGGTTCCACTGAACATGTCATCCTGCTGAGGTAAGCATTTGATATTTGATATTCTTTTCAGTGACCTGAAGTCTACACTGGGAAAAATGACCTTACACAACGTGTAACTGATAGAGAAGCTGTTTTTGGGACCGTAATCCATAGCATATTTGATGTGTGGCACTATGAGGTCCTATGGACATGCACGTTGACTAGATTACTATGATACACATGCAACTAGGTGCTCTTGATACTCTACATCATGCTGCATTCAACAAGAAACCAAACTTCCAAAAGCACGTTATTTCACACTCCCAAGTACACCTCCCAGTATGTTCTCAAGTACACTCCTGGGCATAATCTCAAAGACACTCCCAATTGCAAGCCTGCTTGACTATACACTCCCAGGTAAGTTCCCAAGACACTCTCAAGCACACTCCTGAGCGCGCAGTCAAGTACACTCCCGATTGCACTCGATGACACACTCCCAACTTGCTTGACTGTACGGTCCGAAGTAAGCTCTCCAGACACTATCAAGCACACACCCGAGCATGTGGCCAAGTCCACTCTCAAGAGGCAAGACACTCCCAATCTCAGTTGACTATATACTTCCATGAATACTCCTGCAGACTCGATCCAGGGACTTGCTGACAGCGGCAAAATGTAAATCGGTCTGGAAGCCACATGCAACCCTCCCAGACACTCCGGTAGCCCACTCCAGTGCTTCTAAGTACTTCCAGATGCTCCCAGGCCCCCCTGGAGCTTTGCAATGTTCTCTCAGACTCTGCAAGAGCAATCTCAGGTGCTCCTGAAAGCACCTGCCGTTATGGAAGTGCATTCAGGATGCTACAAGATTCGACTATTAGAATTGTCAATTTTTGGAGCTCATGAGACCTCTGCACAGGTCTGCGGGAGACTTCAAGAGCACCTGAGAGCTCTGCGCAGGTCTGCAGGAGACTTTGAGAGCAGCTGAGACCTCTGCGCAAGCAGTGCGGGAGACTTGGTGCCATATTCTCACAGCAGTGGTTCTTAGAGTTCCACAAGGCATTTTGTTTATCATATTCGTCTTTGTTACAGTCACAAGATTCGCCACATCATAATATGGCATGTATTATCTAAGTCTCTCTATATACATACAGACGGATATACAGGGATAACGGAGCTGGACTCAGCGACAGGAAGTATATATTTGGCAGACCCCGGAGTAGATAGACATCATTGCATTATATGAAATACACACTCTATCTTTCCCAGCTCTTGGTCTAACGCACTCTTGCTAAGGTTTCATAGATCCACGCAATGTGTGTGGTTCATCGTGGCCGGGTATCCCTTCATATCCTCTCACCCTCTTCCTACAGTCCTCGAGCCAGAACCGCTCTTTCTCATGAATTCCCTTCAGATGCCATGCGAGGTGCGGCAGAATGTTGATGATGGGCTGTCTGCCTTCTAGCTCCACTGTTTCACCACATCCTGATCGAGTGAACTTAGAGATGCACTCTGAGGCTGTGATCGAGAGAGTTTGGAGATGGACTTGCAGGCCCTAATCGTGCGAGCTTGGAGATACACTTGGAGGCTGTGATCGAGTGAGTTTGGAGATGCACTTGGAGGCCATGATCGAGCGAGTTTGGAGATGCACTAGGATGCCGTGATCGTGTGAACTTGGAGGCCGTAATCGTGCGAGTTTCAAGATACACTTGGAGGCTGTGATTGAGCAAGTTTGGAGTTGCACTTGGAGGCCATGACTGAGTGAGATTGGAGGACTACTTGGAGGCGGTCAATCTGGAGACGGTAGTTCGGAAGGGAGGCGCGACGGGAGCTGAGACTCTATTCATTGGTTAACTCGTAATTGTGGGAATGTAGAGAATTGACAGTACAACCTGGTGTGAAGAGAGATGAGGGACTGGCTGCGAGCGGGAGACAGTCGATGTTGGGATGATGCAGTATGCGGTGCATGCAGTACTCAGTGTATGCTGTACTCGGTGTTAACTCTTGATCATGGCATGGAGAGATAGAGAGGGATGACTTAACTTTGTGTTCTTAGGTGATGGTAGAGTTGAGGACGAGAAAGAGAGGGATGAGAGGAGATGGGACAAATCATCATCAGAAACTGGGACTTAAGAGAATATCATGTGCGAGTCAATTTACCATCCCTGATACGGCAGGTACAAGTCCCGATCCAGCATGTAATAATACCAATATGAGGACTTCCCAACCAAATCAGGCAAGTCGTACCCCTGATTACTCATATCCGCTCGTATCCTCCACATCGTTCTCATCCTCATCCCCCATTTCTCTCTTTCTTGTCCACAACTCTACCATCATCGCAGAACACAAAGTTGAGTCATCCCTGTCTATTTCTCCATGCCACGATCATGAGTTGACACCGAGTACAAGCATACACCCAGTACATCAGCAAAAACTAAATTTGCTTCATTAAATTTAACTAGCTTATTGTACCCACAAACGCCCAAAAAATGAAATTGAGGTTTCCCTGACATATGGCATTGCTCCAATGATTCTGAATGTTCAAGGAGTAGTTGCAATCGTTTCATGAACCTCGGAAACCTCTCCCTGGAAGGTAGCAATCGATAATTTCAATGCGCATTTTACTCTTTCTAGGTCACACAGTTCCAATTGCAATTTCCAAACCAAAGAACACTTGTAAATGAGTTTTCATTAAACTAAAATCTACCCCTGATACTAAAATCTAGGGTCCCACACAAACACCTACCAGGCACCAATCTAAGGGGGGCAGCACTGGAGGTCCAGGACCAAGAGTAGAGCAGTGAATCCAGAGTCAATAACAGACATACCCCGGAATCGTTGAACCGTCTGAATGCACTTGACGAGCTGAAAGGATTACACCTAGTAGTGGGGTGAAACGGCGGAGCCAGACGGCCGAGAGCCCATCGCCTACACTTCACTGCACCCCTTGGACCATCCAAAGCGAATTAGTGAGAATGAGTGGTTCTGGCTTGAGGAGTGTAGAAAGAGGGTGAGAAGATATGATACTACCCGGCTGTGAGAATCCATGCAATTGCATGGATCCATGACATCTCACACAGAGCGAGTGAGATCAATGGATGGAAATGATGGAGTGTGTAATTCACTGTATCATGATGATAAGATAATGGGGGATCGGATGAAAGTCTGTCTAGGACCCCCGGGTCTTCCGAATATATACTCCCCGTCGCTCCGTCCATCTCCATTCCCCCTGTTTCTCCATAGACCCACCGTAGCTCAATGCTCTGCCAAGCTGAGTAGCGGTGGAGGTGAGAAACAGATTGTGCTGCAACACCAGCCAGTTGATCTGAGTTGATCTGAGAAAGATTGAAGGGGGTCCGCCCGGCAGGAGGAGGAAGAAGACAGGGAGGAGGAGTAGAGCAGCGAATTGAGAGCCAATAATGAACGTACCGCAGTGTCCTTGCCTTGTCTTGATGTACTCGACGAGACAAATTGATTGAGCCTACCAGCAAGCCAATAAGAGTTGATCTGCCACAGTTCGAAATAGGTCAGACCTGGTAGGGGAGGCAGAGCGTGGGGCACAGGAGAGGTGTAGAGCAGCGAGTTGAGAGTCAATAATGCATGTACCCCAGCGTCCTTGCAAGGTCGTGATGTACTCGACGAGACGAATTGATTGAGCCTACCAGAGAGTCAATCAGAGTTGATCTGCAAAAGTTCAAAACAGGTCAGACCTGTAGGAGTAGGAAGATGAGGAGGAGGAGGAGTAGAGAAGCGAATTGAGAGTCAATAATGCACGTAACACACCATCCTTGCAAGGTCTTAATGTACTCAACGAGACAAATTGATTGAGCCTCCCAGCGAGTCAATCAGAGTTGATCTGCAAAAGTTCAAAACAAGTCAGACCTGTAGGAGGAGGAAGCGGAGGAGGAGGAAGAACAGCAAATTGAGAGTCAATAATGGACGTACCCCAGCCTGATTGTGCCATCATGATGTACTCGACAAGACGAATCGATTGTGCCTACCAGCGAATCAATCAGAGTTGATCTGGAAAAGTTCGAATGGGGTCAGCTCTGGAGGAGGAGGAAGAGGAGGAGGAGGAAGAGGAGG